>Ga0209186_1003296_pt1 | contig 11143 bp, 5 predicted proteins | sample SidtaG_FD_187426 | JGI IMG/M metagenome (GOLD analysis project Ga0209186, IMG submission 187426) | Marine algal microbial communities from Sidmouth, United Kingdom - Sidmouth_Male2 metaG (SPAdes) (version 2) | ecosystem: Host-associated > Algae > Red algae > Unclassified | place: Sidmouth, United...
GCGAGGACCGTGAGCCAATGGAAGACTAGAGGTCTGGTGGAACACTGCAGCTGCGTGCACGGATCGCTGCGAAGCTTGACCACCGTTGTCAGCCTGATTCCAGGCGTACTTTCGCTTTGTGGGGCCCAAAACGTTGGGGCCCCTCTGCTGACAAGCGTGAGGCCGCCCGCCCGGTGTGGCGTCGCGTGAGCGTGACGGACACCGCGCCGCGGCAGGGGGCCGGCGCGGGAGCGTGGGGGGCACCGTGCCGCGGCAGGGGGCCGGCGCGGGTCGTGTCGGCGCGCCAGCAGCCGTCTTCTCAGTGGGAGGGGTCGCGTGGCTCCCGCCCTAGCCAGAGGCGGCGCCTATTGCCTCGTGTTGGGCGCTCCGCGTGGGGGACGCACGCTCTTACTGTGCTCGTGCGCCGTATGTGGGCCGAGCACGGCCCTTGGCTGCCGTGCGTGCATTTGAGTTCGGCTGGTCGCCTCCAAAGAGGGGGTGCAGGGGGTTCCCGGTGCGCACAGGTGGTCTGCGTGAACAGAGCAGGTGGTCGGCTGCCGAGTGGTCTACGTTGCCGTCCTCGGCGGCCGCCGAGTAGGCATCGGTGCGTTTGCGGCTCGAAGCTTCTGCGCTGTGTGGCGTGCTGCCCTCCTTTTCGCTCGTGCGTGGGCACGCGCGCGTCCCCGTCCCTGACGACCGCTCCACCGTGTGTGAAGGCCTCCCCTGGTGTGGGAGGCTGCGACATATAGTGACGCTGTGCGATCTCACGCGACGCACTGAGTGATGGTGCGCTTTCCGCCGGAGAACGAGACGCGCCGGCGCAGGGAGCAGAGGCGGCAGCAGCGGCTGCGCGTGGCAAGCTGGGTGGCCGTGGCGCACCGCCACCTCGGCGACTGTCGGTGCCCAAGCGGCCGCCCTCTTCTGCCACTACCGTACGGCCCCCCTCGTGGACGAAGACCCCCGCGTCGTGCTCTCCCATCGTGCCCGCCGTCGTGTGGAGGCGGGCAGCTGAGCGGCGGAAGGCCGCCGAGTCCGCTCCAGGGTTTGGGCGGCCGGCTGACGAGCAACTGCCGGCCGCCGGCTGCGGACCAAGGGCGAGGCAGCGGGCCGCCCCGCAACGGGCGGCCGGCGAGTCAACGCCAAGGTTGGGGGAGCGGGCCGCCCGACAACGGGCGGCCGCCGAGTCCACGCCAAGGGTGGGGGTGCGGGCCGCCAGACAACGGGCGGCCTCCGAGTCCACGCCAAGGGTGGGGGTGCGGGCCGCCCGACAACCGGCGGCCGCCGAGTCCGCGCCAAGGCTGGCGCAGCGGGCCGCCCGACAACCGGCGGCCGCCGAGTCCACGCCAAGGGTGGGGGAGCGGGCCGCCCGACAACGGGCGGCCGCCGAGTCCGCGCCAAGGGTGGGGGAGCGGGCCGCCCGACAACGGGCGGCCGCCGAGTCCGCGCCAAGGGTGGGGGAGCGGGCCGCCCGACAACGGGCGGCCGCCGAGTCCACCCCAAGGGTGGGGGAGCGGGCCGCCCGACAGCGGGCGGCCTCCGAGTCCACGCCAAGGGTGGGGGAGCGGGCCGCCCGACAACGGGCGGCCGCCGAGTCCACGCCAAGGGTGGGGGTGCGGGCCGCCTGACAACGGGCGGCCGCCGAGTCCACGCCAAGGGTGGGGGTGCGGGCCGCCTGACAACGGGCGGCCGCCCAGTCCACGCCAAGGGTGGGGGAGCGGGCCGCCCGACAACGGGCGGCCGCCCAGTCCACGCCAAGGGTGGGGGTGCGGGCCGCCTGACAACGGGCGGCCGCCGAGTCCACGCCAAGGGTGGGGGTGCGGGCCGCCTGACAACGGGCGGCCGCCGAGTCCACGCCAAGGGTGGGGGTGCGGGCCGCCTGACAACGGGCGGCCGGCCAGTCCACGCCAAGGGTGGGGGAGCGGGCCGCCCGACAACGGGCGGCCGCCGAGTCCACGCCAAGGGTGGGGGTGCGGGCCGCCCGACAACGGGCGGCCGCCGAGTCCACGCCAAGGGTGGGGGAGCGGGCCGCCCGACAACGGGCGGCCGCCGAGTCCACGCCAAGGGTGGGGGAGCGGGCCGCCCGACAACGGGCGGCCGCCGAGTCCACGCCAAGGGTGGGGGAGCGGGCCGCCCGACAACCGGCGGCCGCCGAGTCCACGCCAAGGGTGGGGGAGCGGGCCGCCCGACAACGGGCGGCCGCCGAGTCCACGCCAAGGGTGGGAGAGCAACGGTCGGCCGCCGTCGGCGGACCAAGGGTGGGAGGGCGGACGGCCGTGCAACCCTCCGCCGTCCAGCCCGCGCCAAGGGTGGGGGAACGGCGCGCCCGGCAACCGGCGACCGCTGAGTCCACACCAAGGGTGGAGCAACGTGCCGCCGTGCAACAGGCAGCCGCCGAGTCCGCGCCAAGGGTGACTGGGCGGCGTGCTGACGGGGAAGGGGAGGCCGCTGACGCCTTTTCAAGCTTGGGGCCTGGTGCTGGGAAGCAGGCGGCCGCCGACTCGCAGGACACTGGACCGGCAGCCGCGGAGACGGACGACCACCAGCGCGAAGGCAGCAGACTTCCGACGTGGGTCACTACTGCGCGCACTCGTTGGGCGCGCCCAGCCCAGAAAAAGCGGAAAGCTGACGTCTTTTTGCTCTGGGAGAGACGCGTGGCGGCTGCGCAAGTGGCATCTGGTGTGCAGTTTGCGGCGGCCGCCGAGGCTGCCCAAAAGAGCGCGACAAGTGCGGAGGCGGCTGCGGCAGCCTCCCAGGCTGAGTACGAGTCTCTGGCTGCGGCCGCCGCTGCTGCTGTGGCGGCTGCCAACACTGCAAAAGAAGCTGCAAGCGCGGCGGCCGCTGCGGCGGAGGCGGCTGCAGCGGACAGTGGACCACCTCGTGCGACGACAGCCAGAAGTACCGGCGGAGGAGGAGCGGCGGCAGCCGCCACGGCATCTGCGGCGGCCCCGGCGCGCCCCCATTTATCTACTGTGTCAACACCGGCGACGCCTGGCTGCGGCGGCCCGCAGTTGCGTCGACTTGGCGTGTCACGGCAGCATAAGGAGGCCGCGCCGATTGGGACGACGCGGCCACCTCTGCCGCCGCGTCCCCCCCACCGACGATCAGGGGGCCGCGCGTGGCCTTAAGTGGCGCCAAGCGCCATGGGACGTGGACCAAAGTGGCTGGACGCTGAGAACCACGCGCTGATTGATTGCTGGCTCGTGGGGGCCAATGACAACATCCGCGGGACGGACCAGTCGGGCAAGGTGTTCTGGGAGCGCGTGCTCAAGGACTGGCTCGGGGCACTGCAAAGTGTGTCGGAAGGGCGGGCGGCGCGAGAAGCCCGGGGCTATGAGGCATTACGCAAGCAGTGGTCGAAGGTGATGAGCGGCGTGATGGAGTTCGCCAGCTTTTACGTCAAGGCCAAGTCCATGAAGCCGACTGGAAACGTCAGCCACGAGGACCTGGTCAACGTCGCCGTCAGCCTGTATTGCGGCGAGTCTGTGTACGCGCGCATTCGGGGTGACTACGCCGATGACGCCAAGAACAACAAGACAACCAAGAGGCGGCCCAAGCGTGTGGCGTGCCCGTGGCCGCAGTACTGGGAGAAGTTGAGGAAGGAGCCCAAGTTCAAGGCGGCGGCCGCGTCGTTCGCATCGGCGCAGAAGCGCGCTGCGGACCAGAAGGCGGCTGTCGCCGCGCGAGCTGCTTCCGCGGCTGGCGTCGATGCTGTGCCCCCCTCGTCGTCGCCGAGCAGAGCGACACACTCTACTGCTGGACCTGGTGAGGCGGCGGCCAACTCGGAGAGATCGGCTGCCGCCGGAGGTGATGAAGCAGAAGGCGGAAGTGACGAGGCGGGGGACCCGTGGCTTGAGCGACCTCTAGGAACCAAGGCGGCCAAGAAGACCCGGTCCGCGAGTATGACGGACGACCGCACCATCGACCGAGTTGCGCGTGCGGTCGAGAAGCTGAGCGACGCCACTGAGGAGCGCACGTCGATGATGGCGTTCAGCCAGGCATTCATGCGCGACACTGAGATGGGTGCTCTGTTCTGGAAGCACCAAGCTAAGGCAATGCTCGCCAAGGCGGGCATTCGTGTCGAGAAGGACAAGGCCTCCACACCTGGCGAGGACGCCGCAGGACGCTCAAGCAGAGGTGGGGCTGCCCCCGGCGACGCGGCTGCCCCCGGCGACGCGGCTGCCCCCGGCGACGCGGCTGCCCCCGGCGACGCGGCGGCCCCCGGCGATGCATCCTCCAGCGGCGCGCACGCCCCCGACGGCGCGGCCGCCCCAGCCGGATCACCGTCCCCCGGCGGTGCGGCGACTCCCCGGAACGCGGCGACCCCCGGCAGTACGACTGCTCCCTCCCACGCGGCTGCTCCTGTCGGTGCGGCCGCCTCGGCCGACGCGGCAGCCCCCGGCAGGTCGGCGGCTGCCTGCCGCCGCGTGGTTACCCCCGGAAGTGCGCCGACTCCTCGCCGCACGACTGCCCGCGGTGGTACGGCGGCTTCCCGCCGGGCGGCGGCCGCCGGAAGTGGGTCGGATCGGTGCAGCGCGGCTGCACCCGGGAGCGCTGGAGCTCCCAGTGGCAGGTTGTCTGCTGCCGGTGCTGTGGGGGGCGGGAGCGCCACTGGTTCGGACGGCGATGGGGCGCCGCCCCGCGGAGCGACGCCGGTCCCAGACGAGCAAGACTTGGGAGCTTCTGTTCCAGATTCTACTCCTCGAGGCATTGGCCGCCGCGCCCAGCAGACAAAGAATGCTGCGGCGGCGGCCGCCCTGTGTTCCCCTTTGCGCACGACGGTGGACCTGACGCTGTCTGAACCTTCGCCGTCTCCATTGGCGGCTGCTGCTGCGGCGGCCGCCGCCGCCACCGGGAGTGCGAGCGCTGGCCGACCGCCAACACCGAGCAAGAAAGGCAAAGGGCGCAAGCGGCGGACGCCGCCAGACATGGCGGCGGTCAGCTCTTCCTCAGACAGTGAGTTTTTGACCAACTTTGACCCTCGTGTGTTGGAGGATGACTCATTTTCTGGAGCAGTGGACAAGGACACAGGTAGCAGAGCAGGTGCTGGGTGCTCCAGCTCCGACGAAGATGGTAGTGACATGTGAGCGGAGGATCCAGTAACGACGTGATGTAGTGTTTTGCTTCTGAGCTGAGCATGTCTGCTTCGGACAATGAACGGTTTTTTTTTCCCGCTGGGCAGGGTTTTTTTTTTTCCTAATACGACTCTACGACCCTCACAGCCATCCTCAACCGGTCTTGGCGGCGGCGGCCGCCGCCGCATCTGTTCATGACCGCCGAAGGTGGCGGCCGCCGTCGCCCCCCCCGTCGGCGACCCACGACGGCGGCAGCCGCCGCCCCGCCCGTCGTCCGCCAAAGGGGGCGGCCGCCGACGGACTCACCAATCACCAAAGACGGTGGCGGCCGCCGCACCCGCCCACACCCGCCAACGGCGGCCGCCGCCACGAGCGCCCTGCACCTCCACCGACGACGGCGGCCGCCGCCAACCCCCGGTCATACCAGTCTTTGGCGGCGGCCGCCGCAGCCGCCGACACCCGCCAGCGGCGGCCGCCGCCACGAGCGCTCTGCAACGCCACCGCCAATAACGGCCGCCGCCACCCCCACTTGACATTAATTTGGGGCGGCAGCCGCCGCAGCCGCCCACATCCGCCAACGGCGGCCGCCGCCTCGAGCGCCCTGCAACGCCACCGACAGTACCGGCTGCCGCCACCCCTTCGTCATACCAGGGTGTAGCGGCGGCCGCCGCAGGCGCCGCCAACCCCCCGACGGCGGCCGCCGCCACATGTGCCCTGCACTGAAGCCGAAGATGGTGGCCGCCACCAGCCAAGGGTCGTACCAGGGTGTGGCGGCGGCCGCCGGTGGCGCCGACAACCGCCAACGGCGGCGGCAACCACGACCGCCCTGCAACGCCACCGACAATAACGGCCGCCGCCACCCCGCCCTCAGAGAAATCTGTGGCGGCGGCCGCCGCCCCCGCCGACAGGCACCAGCGGCGGACGCCGCCACGAGCGCCCTACAACGCCTCCGAATGTAAAGGCCGCCGCCACCCCTCCGTCACACCAGGGTGTGGCTGCGGCCGCCGCAGCCGCCGACACCCGCCAACGGCGGCCACCGCCACGAACGCCCTGCACCGCCACGGACGACGGCGGCCGCCGCCAGGCGCTCCCTGCAACGCCACCGAAAGTGGCGGCCGCCGCCAATCCCCCTTGACACCCGTGTCTGGCGGCGGCCGCCGCAGCCGCCCACATCCGCCAACGGCGGCCGCCGCCACCAGCGCCCTGACAAGCCCCCGAAAGTGGCGGCCACCGCCACTCCCCCTTGACACCCGTGTGTGGCGGCGGCCGCCGTACCCGCCGACACCCGCCAAGAACAGCCGCCGCCACTCCCCCTTGACACCCGTCTGTGGCGGCGGCCGCCGCACCCGCCGAAGCCCGCAAACAACGGCCGCCGCCACTCCCCCTTGACACCCGTCTGTGGCGGCGGCCGCCGCACCCGCCGACACCTGCCAACGACGGCCGCCGCCACTCCCCCTTGACACCCGTGTCTGGCGACTCCCCCATGACACCCGTGTCTGGCGGCGGCCGCTGCACCCGCCGACACCCGCCAACAACAGCCGCCGCCACTCCCCCTTGACCCCAGTGTGTTTCGGCGGCCGCCGCCCCCGCCGTCACGTGCCAACGACGGCCGCCGCCACGGGCGCCCTGCCAGGCCACCGACATGAGTGGCCGCCGCCACTCCCTCTCGCCAAACGTGTGTGGCGGCGGCCTCCGCAGCCGCCCACATCCTCCAACGGCGGCCGCTGCCAACTTTTCCTTGCAATGCCACCTACGACGGCGGCGGCCGCCACTCCCACTTGACACCCATATGTGGCGGCGGCCACCGCACGCACCGACACCCGCCAACGACAGCCACCGCCACTCCCCCTTCACAACCATGTGTGGCGGCGGCCGCCGCACCAGCCGACACCCGCCCACAACGGCCGCCGCCACTCCCCCTTGACACCCGTGTTTGGCGGCGGCCGCGGCATCCGCCGACACCCGCCAACAACGGCCGCCGCCACTTGCCCGTGACACCCGTGTCTGGCGGCGGCCGCCGCTCCCGCCGACAGCCGCCAACAACGGCCGCCGCCACTCCCCCTTGACACCCGTGTTTGGCGGCGGCCTCGGCATCCGCCGACACCCGCCAACAACGGCCGCCGCCACTCCCCCTTGACAACGATGTGTGGCGGCAGCCGCCGCACCAGCCGACGCCCGCCAGCAACGGCCGCCGCCACTCCCCCTTGACACCTGTGTTTGGCGGCGGCCGCGGCATCCGCCGACGCCCGCCAGCAACGGCCGCCACCACTCCCCCTTGACACCCGTGTCTTGTGGCGGCCGCCGCATCCGCGGACACCCGCCAACAACGGCCGCCGCCACTCCCCTTAGACACCCGTGTCTGGCGGCGGCCGCCGCAGACGCCGACGCCCGCCAACAACGGCCGCCGCCACTCCCCATTGACGACCATGTGTGGCGGCGGCCGCCGCATCCGCGAACACCCGCCATCAACGGCCGCCGCCACTCCCCCTTGACCCCAGTGTGTGGCGGCGGCCGCCGCACCCGCCGACTCCCGCCAGCGATGGCCGCCGCCACAGGCGCCCTGCCACGCCACCGACAATACTGGCCGCCGCCAATCCCCCTTGACACACGTGTGTGGCGGCGGCCGCCACAGCCGCCCACATCCGCCAACGGCGGCCGCTGCCAAAATTTCCCTGCAATGCCACCGACGATGGCGGCGGCCGCCATTCCCATTTGACACCCATATGTGGCGGCGGCCGCCTCACCCACCGACACCCGCCAACGATAGCCACCGACACTCCCCCTTGACAGCCGTGTGTGGCGGCGGCCACCGCATCCGCCGACACCCGCCAGCGATGGCCGCCGCTACTCCCCCATGACACCCATATGTGATCGCGGCCGCCGCACCCGCCGACACCCGCCAACAACGGCCGCCGCCACTCCCCCTTGACAACCATGTGTGGCGGCGGCCGCCGCACCCGCCGACACCCACCAACAACGGCCGCCGCCACTCCCCTTAGACACCCGTGCCTGGCGGCGGCCGCCGCAGACGCCGACACCCGCCAACAACGGCCGCCGCCACTCCCCCTCGACGCCCATGTGTGGCGGCGGCCGCCGCACCCGCCGACACCCGCCAACAACGGCCGCCGCCGCTCCCCCTTGACAACCATGTGTGGCGGCGGCCGCCGCACCCGCCGACACCCGCCAAGAACGGCCGCCGCCACTCCCCCCTGACAACCATACTCTCAGACCGAGCGAGCCACCTCACGCAAGTGCACATACGTTTTCAAGGGCTGGAACGACACCAAAGGACTGACGATGATCATAGGAAAAAAAAACCCTGCCCAACGGGAAAAAAAAACCATTGCTTGTCAACGTAGTATCATCAGCCCTCGACAAATCGTCTCGGATCCAAAGGATCTCATTCCAGGTACGGCGCAAGCAGGCGCCCACGCTCCTCCCACACGTGACGACATAGGTCTTCCCTCAGAGCACCATGCTCGACGCGGTCCCGGGCACGTCCAGTTGCCATCAGCACGCGCATGTACTCGGACATCGGGGCATCAGGCGCAGCCATAAAGTTGGGGGGCGCTGTCCCCTGAATCGGGGGAATGTCGTCAGTGGCAGCCGCAGTGCCGGCTGCGGCATTGCCGTCGGCAACGTGCCCGCCTGTGCGGGCATCGCGGGCGCTGCCATTCGCAGCGGCGCTGGCGGCCGCAGCAGGGCCGCCGCCGCCATCTCCTCCATCTCGTGTGCCGCGCCTTAAGCGTTGCCGCGCGTCCATGGCCGTTCCGGCAGTGCCACCGCCGCCGCGCGGAAGTCCGCCTGCTTCAGCTGCTCCGCGGAGGCCTCCACCTTCCGTACGATCCCCAGTCTCGTTGCCGGCACCGCCTCTGGCGCCGGCGGCAGTCCCAGTCTCGTGGCCGCCGCCGCCATTGTCGCCGGTGGCAGCTTCGTCGTCGCCCGCGTCCCCCTCCGCCGTCTCCCCGGTACCTCCACCGGCGCCGGCAGCGGCCGCCGCGCCGCAGCCGCCGCTGATGTCCGCATCGGCGGCGGCTGCCCGCGTCCTCGACATGAAGTTGGAGCAGCGCAGCTCGACCACCATGTTGTGCAGAATCGCGACAGCCTGCGCGGTGAGGACCATCGAGGGTACCGTGAAAAACCGAGCAGGGTGCAGCATGACATGGAAGCGTCGGGTCAGGACGCCAAACAAGCGCTCAACATCCTTGCGAATGGCCTCCTGCAAGCGGTTAAAGACACGCTGCTGCTCCGTACTGGGCTTGGGGTACGGTGCGACCAAAAAGGCGAAGCGGGGATAAATACCGTCAACCAAGTAATACAGCAACGTGCGAGTATTCCCATTGACAGTAAAAGGAAACGACGAAGGCGGCCACTTGCCAGTGGTGATGTCGATGTACAGAGGAGATTGATACAGCACGATAATATCGTTCAGACTCCCAGGCGCCCCAACAAACATGTGGTAGATCCACAGGTCCTCGTCACAAATAGCCTCAATGACGATAGTGCGGTCGCCGTTGCGGTCCTGGTACGTATCAGCGCGTCCCTTAGGGCACGCCGTCCACTTCCAATGAGAGCAGTCCAACGACCCCTAGCATCCAGGCAGCCCCCTCGCTGAGTTACGCGTCAAGATGCCCTCAACTTCCCTGTCTGTCGGCGGGCGCAGGTACAACGGACCCAAGTCGTCCACCAGGTACTCAACCAGCTTCTTAGTCGCCACTTCGATCGTGGCCTGTGACAGGCGCACGTACTCGTCACCACGGTCAGGGCACTCCCCATACGCGAGGACCCGAAAAGCCCCGACCAGCTTCTGAATGGGATGCGATTGCGGTTGGCCGGTTGCGTTGATGCGCTGCTTCCAAAATGGCCGATCCTTCAGGTCGTTGTAGATACGCACAAAAAGAGAGCGAGGCACTCGAAACCGACGCTCAAAAAGGCTGCTGCCGAAAACGGGAGGCTGGCCGTCGATGCCGAAGTAGTCCTTCAAAATGCAATGGAGCCCCAAAGCAAAGTCACGGCGACAGTTCGCCGCGCGGCCGGGCACCGATCCGCGGTACCGCGGCCGCTGCACGGCGGCGCGGGTGGCGCGCCGCCGGCGTAGCCAATGCAGAACTGTCGCTACATGCGCTGCAACGACGGTGGCGGTAGTCAAATCGTCATTGAGGGCATCGTCACCGTCCCACCCCGGGATGGCAACCGCGTGCTCCATCGCTGTCGTGAGAGGAGGGCACGAGCGCAGTGTGAGCGGGTCGGCGGGGCCGCCGTCCGTCGCGGAACTGGGATGGGGAAGGGGGAGGGCACGACGACGGGGATGCCGATGGGAGCGGAAGGGGGGAGGGCACGACGGCGGGGGTGAGGATGTGGGCCACGCGCGGTCGAGTGGCCACGACAGGAGGTTGCATTGGCCCCCCCCCCCCTCACTGTGCGTCCTGCGGTGCGGTGCCCCCTCGCATGCGGCGCACATGCCAGGACACGACCTGCCCCCCACACCAGCTCGAGGCTTGATAGCTCTCCTCGGTCGTCCATGGGCCGCCACGTACTCGTCCAATCAAAAAGTGCGTGACTCTCCGGGTTCTCCCCAGTTCATTGTGGCTCTGGCCATGCCCACTGAGGGGCGTCCCATCTCGAAGCTCGGCGCTTGAGGGGATAGATACGTTTCTTTGTGTCAGGCTCGGCCATGTTGGGCCCGTCTCGAATGTTGGGGCACAGGAGAGCGGTCAAATGTCGATCAAAACATGTCACGTCATTTCATGTTTTCGAGCGAACGTCCGAGACACGTCGGTTCCAACCACAGAAGGTGTCCGTTTCCTTCGGAGCCAATCAGAGTGCTTCCTTCTTTAGTCCGCGTGTCTGATTGCGGCACGCGTGGCCTATATCGGCCCGATATAGGCCACCATCGCCGCAATCAGTCACGCGGACTATCGACCAGATTTTGGACTTATCTAAAATGATATGACGACGACGACGAAAGCGCCCTTCAATAGGGCGAGTCGACATTGACTTTGTCGCCGTCCGTGGACTAATAGCCACGTTTCGCTAATATTCTGCAACGTGGCAGGCGCGTGGCATTAGTCCGACATTGTTGGGAGTGCTCT
>Ga0209186_1003305_pt1 | contig 11134 bp, 9 predicted proteins | sample SidtaG_FD_187426 | JGI IMG/M metagenome (GOLD analysis project Ga0209186, IMG submission 187426) | Marine algal microbial communities from Sidmouth, United Kingdom - Sidmouth_Male2 metaG (SPAdes) (version 2) | ecosystem: Host-associated > Algae > Red algae > Unclassified | place: Sidmouth, United...
AAAGTGCTGAAAATGAGTCATTTATGAAATTTAGAGTGAAATCTGTAGTACACAAATCGAAAATCAAGAATCCCTAAAATTCTGATCCATAGGACATTAACATTACCTAATGCTCAATATGGGTTAAAATCCAAATGAGTTATTGTAAATTAATCTGAAATCCCTAGCTGCATACAATTTGGAGTGCTGGTTTTTTTTGCTTTAAGAATTGCCTCTAGTACTTAGTTTCGGTGAAAAACGTGGTTGTTTCCATGAGAATCTATGAGTTCAAATCCCTGTTTAAGTAACATCTTTTTTAAGTTATCAGCAGAATATCGATGACCATTGAGGCTTGTTTCGTGTAACTCTATGATTAACTGGCTACAGTTGTTAAGGGATTTTTCATCATTCTTAATGATTTCCAATTCCATGCCTTCAATATCACAGACAAGAACATACTTGCCATTCACATTAAATTGTTTCAAGACACTTTCAAGTGTAAAACCTTCAATTTTTATAGCTCCGGGTTGAGGTTCTGAGGTTACTTTTCCTGTAGTATTTTTGTGTCCTCTTACAAAGTAAATAGCATCTTGATTGTAAGAAATAGCGGAGTTTACAAGCTCATAATTGGTAATGTTATTATGGGATAAGTTTGTTTCGATGATAGGAATTAGATCAGTATTGACCTCTAGTAGAAAAAGTTTTTGATTGGTCTTTTTACCAATTTGCGTAGACACAACACCAATGCTACTTCCCAACTCAAGAACAGGTAAATCTGTACGGAGGTATTTGTTAATAAATCGGGCCTCACCACTTTCATAACTTCCCAGATATAAGGAGGCGATGGTACTACCATTTACTTGTGGGAAATTAGTTTGGATGATTGAATTGCGATAGGGGATCTTATTATTCAAAACTTTACGAATAATATTCCCAGTAAAATCAGTTAGAATCAACTTCCCAATATTACGTTTCAACCAAGTGGCTGGTTTACTGTAATAGATACCTTTCATAAACTTGAATTAGATGTTTGTTGAATCTCGACTTTGTCATTGTCCAGTAGCTTTTTGATCGTTTTAATGTGATAGGCTACCTTCCATTTTTCGGCTGTCTTTCTAGCGCTTTTGCTCATTTCTACTAGGGCATTGGGCCCAGCAAAAATCTTTCTGATGTTGTCTTTAATGTCATTTGAGTCACCCATTTTATGGATATATCCATTTTCTCCATTGACGACACGATCAAGTACCGATCCAGCATTGTCTGAGCCGATGACAGGTGTGCCGCATGCCATGGCTTCCATAACCGCATTAGGGAAGGGGTCAAAAAAGGATGTATGAAGCAACACATCGGCACTTCTATAGAAATCAGGCAATTGACCAGGCTCCATCCAACCAATTAGATGCACTTTGTCTTGGAGTCCATTTTGCTCAATCAAGTCCACAAGGATGGCTTTGTCCTTGCCGTTGCCTGCAATCCTGTAATCGAAATTGCTGAAGCCTTCTTTGTGTAAATCGGCTAATGCCTGAATAGCAAGATGGTGTCCTTTGTGCATATTGTCTAGTCTCCCTGAAGAGATAAAGCGAATCGTTTCATAGGAATTCTTATTATACCGATTCCCTGGATGGAAGAATTCGATATCAGTAGCAAACGGAAATCGAACTAACTTTTCTTCTGGGATTTTCATTGTAATTGCTGCGCGATATCCAGCTTCTCCTGTAATTAAGAATTTTTCTGCTCGGTTAGTTACGAATTGGATCCAGGCGGAGCGCAGTTTGTCTTTTATCGGATTTCTTTTTTTATTGACGTTAGGGGTGTCTGTCCAAAGGCAGTAGCGTTTTCTAAATAGTGCCATTATGGTTTGGAGTAAAAAGAAGGTCCTATTGTTCCAGCCTGCAATCAGGAATAACGCATTCGAATCACTTGCATATCCTTTTTTTATTACACTCCAATCAATTCCACCGATTCCAAATTTTAAATTAGAGGAAGAAAACCCTTTGGCCATTTCAGTCTTCCATGGGTGAGAATCCTTCAATCCTTTGTAAAAATATACTTCCAGATCGATACCCCTATCTGTTAACTTTCGAAAAAGATAATCATTGTAAATATTGGGATGAATACTAAACCACTTTAATTTCATATGTCGGACTTCAGTTTCATTAATGTAAAAATATAATTTTTAATAAATATAGTATGTTATCAAGGGAATTTATTTGATTACTCCGTATCACAAGTGTAGCATTGCCTTAATCTTATTCTTTTTTTATGCTATAACCCCTTAAATACTATATTAATTAGGCTTTTATCTTGTAATCATAATCAATTATCACGAGTAAAGTTATAGATTAATTGAGACTTTTTAACTAATGGTAATGATAATAAAATTGGGAATCAGGCGCTTAGAAACCATTTTATGATATATATTATTAGTTTGAGAAGACGTTGGTTACAAGAAAAAAGTCTTGTGATGAATGTAGTTTGAGGGTGTCATCGACAGCGTGGATTACAATTTGAAATAAACTGGGTCAGATAAACAGGGCACTTCTAAGCAAATATGCTGTTGCGTTGCAACTCTATGATTGTCCTTACGTAAGTAAGTGTATGTTCTTAGGGAAATTATTATCAAACAATGAAAGCAGTGACGATCTAAACGGGTCGAAGATTAAATCTGTGGTTTATTGCTCTATATTAATTTTAATTATTCATACTATAAACAGTGCTGCGCTTGTAAGCTCAACGAAGAACTCGTGTATTGAATGCATATCGCTCGTTTATGTCATCACTGGAGTACCAGTGATACTTTATTTATTGAATTTTAATACTTTGACCAAGTGGGCGTTTTGTTTGTTATTTCCTATTTCAGTTTACTTATTCTCCTTTTATACAGGAGTTACAATGGGGTCTGAAATTATCTATTTGCCTTTTCTATTGTTTACCTTTTACTTTTTTAATGGGCTTTGGGAAAGAGCCACGATTTCATTCATTTATATACTTTGTTATGTAGGAATTGTACATAAAATCAATCTATTTAATATTGGATTAGCTGAAACTGAAATGCCTGATGAAGTTATTGTGAAAAACATGATATTTTTGGCTTGTTTTATAACTCTATTTGTTTTTTGTCAGTACTTCTTCTCGACTATCAATGCCTATAAAGTCTCAACGAATCAGTTACTAAATGATTTAAAAGAAAAAAATAAAAAGCTCAAAGACGTTAATGTTGAATTGGAACGATTTAATCATATTGCTTCCCATGATCTTAAATCTCCACTTAGAAACATTTCGAGTTTTATTAACCTAATAGATAGAGATATTGATCGAGGTACAAGTGAAAACCTAAAGGAATACATATCCTTCATTAAAACAGGAACAACTGAAATGTTTCAATTGATTGAGGATGTATTAAAATATTCAAAAGTAAAGGATGTTTCGGAAAGGTCCAAAGAGGTAATTGACTTGAATGAACTCTGTAACCACTTGAATAAAACCTTCAATGATCAAATAATAGCTAAAGGTTTACCAACTATTTATGAAAGTAAATTACTAGTCAAAGTGATCTTCCAAAATTTAATTGAAAATGGTCTTAAGTATAATGAAAGTGAACATCCGACAGTCGAAATTACCTGTGAGGATTTAGGCTCCGTTATTCAGATCGTATTCCTGGATAATGGAATCGGTATGGAAAGTTGCTATTTGGAGCAAATATTCGAAATGTTTAAACGATTGCATACTAAATCAGAATATCAGGGCACAGGAATTGGACTTGCGCTCGTCAAAAAAATAACAGAACAACTAGACTTCGGACTCTCAGTTTCCAGTGTCCTCGGACAAGGAACAGAATTTAGACTTACAGTGCCTAAAGTAGTAGTAGCGGAATCAACAGCACCTAGTAATGTAGGCACCTTACAACTTATTTTTTTAGGAAGATCTTAGTCGCCCCACCAGTGCCAAATCCTGGATGATAGCCACCTTCAAATGAATCGACTTCCTTTCTAACCTGTAACCGACGTCGGATTTCTTCCTCAAGACGACCCGCACCTTTTCCATGTACCACATAAAATGAGAATACGCCAAGCGTAATCGCTTCTTCCAGATATCTTTCAAACGCTTTCAATTGAATACTGAGAATTTCGCCGCCAGGCAACTTTTTACTATTGGGCAATAACTTCTCTATATGTAAGTCAATCTTCTTAGGAAACCTTGCTAATCGACCGATGTCCTGCAGGTCGGTAATCGTACCTTCAAATGGCATCTCATCTGTTGTTGTTTTTTGTTGCTTAGTATATTGGAGCAATGAATTGGCTTTTTTCTTTGAACGGCCCTCAAACGTACTAAACAGTTCATAGACATGCATTTTACGATCAAACTGTGGAGGGACAACCATTTTACTGAAAAATTGTTTAGCCTTGATTTTGAGTTCCTTACGATTCCAAGACTCCTTGCCACTTGTGGTAATGGGTTGAATGTTAATTTGAAATGACGGTTTGTCATTCAGCTGAGAACGATCCATACTCGCAATTCGTTTACTCGTTTTTGGAGTCAGGATCCCATCTCCTTTTACCACAGTACCATTGTTATACTTCCATTCAAATTGAAATACCAATTGATACGAAGTATGGTTTATCAGAAACAAGGAATAACCTATAGTTTCTGCTTCTTTATTGACTAATTCGTCAAAACCTAAATATAGATAAGGGTCGTTCATTAATTAACATCTTTAAAAAGCTATATTTGCCAATATAAACAATTATTCTTTATGAAAAATGAATTACGGTGGAAGGTCGCTCAGGCCGCTGAAATTCGTTGGTGGCAAAATTATCTCCGGAAAAAGCCTAAAACCGACTACTTGAAATGGAAATTGTCCTACTGGAATGACTTGATTCAAGCTACTGGTGGGGCTCCTAATGCTGGATCCAAAGTCTTGGATGCTGGTTGTGGCCCTGCAGGAATGTTCATGGCTTTAGACAATTGTCAAGTTGATGCCATAGATCCTTTATTGGATACTTACGAAGAAAAATTAGATCATTTTAACAAAAAGGATTATCCTTATGTTAATTTTTTTCATACGCCTTTAGAAATATTCCTGCCTAATACTACGTATGAATATATTTATTGTCTAAATGCGATTAACCATGTTGCTGATTTAAATTTGTGCTTTGATAGATTAGTTGATTTGTTGAAGCCAGGTGGAAAGTTAATTGTGTCTATAGATGCTCATAATTACAGTATTTTTAAGAAAATATTTAATTTGATACCAGGTGATGTATTACATCCACATCAATATGATTTGAAGGAATATAAAGGAATGATTACAAGCAGGAATTGTGTTGTAGAAGATGATATATTATACAAGGAAGAATTCTTATTTAATTATTATGTTTTAGTGACAAGGAAAAACGTGTAATATTACTTTATTATGACGGTTGTTTTCTTATATTTAAGTTGAAAAACTGGCTGAATATCGAAATCCATATTGGCCCAACCTAAACATCTTAAAAGTTCGAACATGAAAAGAGTCCTCTTTTTAATCCTTTTTACCTCGATAACAGTTAATCTTGTTATTGCACAATGTCCTGGGTGTATTACCGATACAACTTGCCCTATTTTTCAACCTGACGGTGGCGTTTGTCCAGATACATTACCTCCCGCTACAGTTGGACAATATTATTCTACAGATGTGACATTTTACATGCCCGATTCTACTGTTTACCAAGGCTTAGATGTCAATATTCTTGAAATCGAGATTATCGGTGCTCAAGGCGTGCCCGCCAACCTCCAATGGGAATGCGATTCAATAGCCAATGGTTGTGTGTATAAACCTCCTTCAAATAAACCAGCTTCTAACTTTGGTTGTGTTAAGATTTGCGGAACCCCTATCGTAGCCCCAGGAATGTACACCATCCAAGTAAATATCTTAGCAGATGCATATGTTCCATCTATCGGCGCTACCATCAACGATCAACCAGAAAATTATATACTTTACCTTGAAGTGCTACCCGGCCAAGGTGGTAATAACAGCTTTAATTTCACCCCTAATTCGGGATGTGAACCACTGTCTGTAGATTTCGATGCGCTCCTAGACTTTGGTCCTGTGCAGCCGACAACCCATCAGTGGGACTTCGACAACGGGAACACAAGCACCCAAGCCTCAGTCAACCAAGTGTTTAATGCTGGTCAATATGAAGTCAATCTGGTAACCACAGTCTACAACTACACCATAACAGAGCTTTGTGTCAATTCACTAAATGATGATTGGTGTGGTGATGTCGATGAAGTACAATGTAACTGCGGTGTTCCAATTATTGGGCAATGCCCAGATCCCTATTTTATTATCTCTGATGCCAACTCTAATCCAGTTTTTCAGTCGGATGATGAAGGAGGTGTAACTAATTTTTGCTGGGATTCACTGTCTATCATTTTAGACAATCCTCCTTACACATTAACGGTGTGGGACGCTGATGCAATAAGCGCAGATGATTTACTAGGCACCTTTCCGCTAACAATAAATGCTACAGGGCAAATATCCTACATAGGTCCAGATGGTACAAGTGGTGATTTTATGATAGATACCACCGTAAGTAGTGTATTCGATGATATAGATACAGTTTATGTGAATCCGCTACCAACTGCTCCCTTGCTCTCTAATAATCAAGGAACTGTTATCGTTAACAACCCTGATGCCAATGCTACCTATCAATGGTTTTTCGATGGTACATTGCTTACAGGTGAGACCGCTACAAGTATTGATGCCACTGTCTACGGAAGTGGAGATTACTTTATTGAAATTCAAGATGGTAATGGTTGTATTAATCAATCGGCTCCAATAACAGTAGTCCTGGCTTCTGTAGAGCGGCCCGAAGATCTGGGATGGGCAGTTCATAACATATTCCCAAATCCAGCGCAAGACCAAGTCACTTTAAATCTGGAATTAGAACAAGGAGAATCGCTTACTTTCATTATTCATGATGCTGTAGGTCGAAAAGTATGGTCTGCCACAAGATCTTTAAATGCTGGTAAACAATTGGAACGCCTTGATTTGACTACTCTTAATGCTGGATTTTACTTGATTGAAATTCAGTCAGAAAATGGGAGTTGGACCAATAAATTATTCATTCAATAGCTATAGCAATGTGTGACTTTGAAAAAGGATTTATTCTATGTATTTGTTCTGATAAAGAACTTGCAACACCTGCAAAAGAAAGAGAATACACTTGGTCTCTAAGCAAGTATTTAGGACTAAATACGAATACTATTATTGGAAAGTATAAATTGCCAGTCTCTTCTTTGGAGAAAGGGCTTACTGTTGAATTTCTTGAGAAAGAATTGAATCACCGAAATTGCTTTGACTTTGACTATATACCGGCAGAAGGAGACAATCTGTCTATTAGTGAAACCCATTCTAATCAACGAATTGAGTTTATTTTTACAAACAAAAAATGGACAGAGGGACACTATCCTGTGTTTGATCACGTTTGTGAAGAGGTAAATAATGGTGTCCTTAAATCGAACACATAAAATTTGTTAGGTGAAATCCACTATTACATGAAAAGGTTTTGCTTTTTAGTATTGGTTAATTGACCAATAATACTTAGTCTTTGGAACGAACCTATACATAAATTAAAAGGCTTATCGCTGCAAAAGTTATAAGTCTTTTTATGTCTGGACTAACGTGCTTTTCATTCGTACTACCTAATGCTTAACCGAAAACACCAGTTTTTTAAGTAATGAACGAGCGACCTGTTACTTCCCAGTAGTCAGCCAAGTCCATAAAGGCGAGGTCTTTCAATGTTGAAAATCAATGTTTTACTGCTTAAAAATTGAATAGAAGATTAGTAATAAGTATTTATGAAGAGCAGTCAAAACGAATGCGCCTCTCAGATGAGTTAATAGTTTTGAAAATGAATATAAAAGCATTATTCAGGTTTATAAATAAGCTACAATTCGATTCTTTCAATTTATAACCGTTTATTGCATACTGATTTTAATTACACTAAGGAATGGACCAATCAAACCAGGCAACACTAACCGAAGGCGATATACCATCTATACTGACCCGTTTGACTATTCCAATGGTTTTTGGATTGTTTAGCATTATCGGTTTCAACCTTGTAGATGCTTTTTTTGTAGGACAAATTGGTACTCCAGAACTCGCAGCCTTTGGATTAACATTCCCTGTAGTTATGATTATGGGAAGTATCGGTATGGGCATCGGTATGGGCACATCCGCTTTAGTGTCGAAAGCTATTGGACAAAACGATATAGAATTGGTGCAGCGCAATACAACAGACAGTATCATTCTTGCCGTTATTTTTGCCTTGATTTTTGTAATAATTGGATTGCTGACCATCGACCCAATATTTAGAACCTTAGGAGCAACAGAGGACTTATTACCTTTGATCAAAGAGTATATGGTAGTCTGGTATCTTGGGGTCGTGTTTGTAATCGTTCCTATGGTAGGAATGAGCGCTATCCGTGCCAATGGAGACACTAAAACTCCCGCAGTGATCATGGTAAGTATGGTATTTATCAATCTGATTCTTGATCCAGTCCTGATATTTGGTTGGGGACCATTTCCGAAGATGGGGCTGCAAGGAGCTGCAATCGCTACTGTGATTGCTAGAATGATGACCTTGTTGTTGGGACTATACGTGCTACACTATAGGGATCGAATGATTACCTTCAAATTGCCCTACGACAAGATGCTCCAATCCTGGAAGAATATCCTTTACATCGGGCTACCTGCCGCAGCTTCTAATTTAGTAGTTCCAGTGACGACTGCTGTGATCACCTTTATGGTAACGAGTTATGGCCCAGAAGCGATAGCCGCCTACGGTGTTGCCTCGCGGATTGATGTACTAGCGATTACAGTATTACTTGCGCTTTCAACCGCCTTAGCACCCTTTATAGGGCAAAATCTGGGTGCAGGAAAAGTGGAGCGGATCAAACAGGCTTTTTCAATGTCTATTAAGTTTTGCCTTGTTTGGGGGGTGTTTATGGTGCTTGTATTGTATTTGGTAAAAGACTTTATCGCTCCTATTTTTAATGATAATAAGGAAGTGGCGGCTGTCATCATCCTTTATCTTTCTATTACACCAATAGGTTATGGTGTTCGTGGCATCTATTCCATCAGCAACACTGCACTCAATGTGATCAACAAGCCGTTGCACGCATCACTCATTACTGTGGTACAGATGTTTGTGGTGTATATTCCGCTGGCCTACTTCCTGTCCCCTTACATGGGAATCAAGGGAATTTTCTGGGCACTGGCTATCGCATATTCTGTGGGTGGATTGGCTGGTTATCTGCTGTTTACGCGTAATCTGGGTAAGGTAAAGGTGCTGGAAACGGATCCTTCAGTTGTGATTTCTCAAGACGAGAATGTTTTGGACGATATGTTTTAGGAAGACAAGTCTAGTTCAGGCAATGTGTTTGTTTACCATTCTAGGAGTAGAATTCAATAAGTTTGATGTAAGCGGCTTCTAAATCGCACATCTGTTGAATTCCAATATATCCCGTGATTATTTTTTTGGTGATCCACCAATTTGTCAACTATAAAACTCTTATGGACTTGTAGTAAATACTTATTACTATAAATCATGACAAAATCGAACAAGAACAACAAACTACTATTAGAATCATCGTAAACATGATAAGATCTCTTCAAAAATTAATTTTCGGGAGTAACTCATTAATAACAGTTGAGTAGTGCGGTGCTAAGAAAAAACACAGACGCCAAAAAATAGACAATAGAGGACTATCTTTGTGGTTGGTACTACAAACGAAGGAAGAGTGGCTTAGGTGCCAACTCTATGGTATAAATAAAATGGAGAGGTTACAGAAAAAATTGAACGCCCTAGGAATTCCCGTATTTTTCTTGAATATAAACAGCCTTTAGGACAGTAAATCTTCTTCTTACAGAAGGCTTAACGAACTCTTTACGTCGTCTTACTTCTTTCTGTTGTTTGATTTGACGATGCTTTCTTTTGTATCGTTTGAGCATCTTGTCAATAGGCTCATTGTCACCTTTTTTAATTATAATCATATGTAACTTACTGCTTTTTGTTTTTTACCAAATCCTAGGATTTGGTAATCTTCAAATGATAAAATTTTCGTTCACTTACTGGAAAATTGCAATAATGTGTTGTTTAATTTGTGTTGATCAAAAAAATATCTGTTGATAGAAAACCAATGATCACGATGTCTTAAGGAAAAAATTAGTTTTTTAAAACACTTAAAGTCAGTTGTTTGACTTAGTAATTCAAAGCAAAATCTAATTTCGATAATTCATCGTATTAAACTAACGAGCTGCAAAGTTATTACTTTTTTCGGGGTATTAAAATAAATCTTAGCTAATTTCTAAATTCTCTTGTCTTATTTGCTGTTTGTTTTCAGATTTAGCAAATCTAGTGGCTGCCAAATGACTAGTTGCGGTTGTTTCTAACAATGCTCTTGTCGAAGGAGTTGCCTTAGTCTAAAACAGACAACCCTTGGTATGGAATAACTACAAAAAAAGAGACAACCCATTAAAGATTATCTCATCTTGGTCTCCTTGAATATGTTGGAGAGAACTACGAATTCGAATGAGTAGATGGCACATTCCCTCATATTTTCCTGTATTATGCTGTTTTTTTGAAATTACAGGGATAGAAAATACAGAAGGTTTAGTATTGTACCACTTCAATTGATAACTTTTTTTTTAAGAAAAGTCCACCATTTTAATGTTTTTAATTCGGTATTCGATTAAGTAAATAAAGCTATGCCAGTAGTTCTTAAAATGCAAACCCGATTGAGGAACTGCGGAATCCGATTGAGGAACTGCAAGATTCAGTTTAGAAAATCTATGATTTGATGAGGAAATGTAATACGATTGAGGAAGTGCGAGATTCGATTAAGGAAATGTAAAGCATTGTAATTAAATTATTAGTAGCTTAGTAACAACAAATAATGCCATGCGTAATTAGACATCAGTTCCAACAATATTGTTGCTTTCAGGGATGAGACCCCGCAAAATAGAACTGATTTAAGGCTAAAACAAAAATTCGTTTATCATATTCCGTTTTACAGGACACTGGCTCAATTCAAGCAATTACATCAGGTTCAAGTCCCAAAATCGACGATCAACAATTGGTTTATTGCCGTTTGTACCTTGATGGAGCCA
>Ga0209186_1003309_pt1 | contig 11128 bp, 8 predicted proteins | sample SidtaG_FD_187426 | JGI IMG/M metagenome (GOLD analysis project Ga0209186, IMG submission 187426) | Marine algal microbial communities from Sidmouth, United Kingdom - Sidmouth_Male2 metaG (SPAdes) (version 2) | ecosystem: Host-associated > Algae > Red algae > Unclassified | place: Sidmouth, United...
GGGGGGGGGGGGGGGGGGGGGGGGGGGGGAGAGGCGGTGGAACGGTGCACCGGATGATGGGGTCCAGACGGAGCCTCGTGGGGCGAGGGAGGGACGCGCACAAAGACAAGAGAGGCTGTAAAGGGGCCAGCCCGAGAATGTGAGTGACGCCGCCTCAGTGACTGAGGCCAGGCGCTTGCGATTTCCCCTGACGCCGTCGTGTCCAGGGCGTTTGCGTCAATTTCCTTCCATCTGCGCCTGTGGCACACCGAAAGGCGACCAAAATTTCTTCAGAAAGGCTCGGTCTCGGCTCGTGCGGCTTCAGAACAGCACTGCGAACGGGAGACGATACCAGGAGCACCGATGTTCCTGATGAAGACCACCATGAGGGGAGTTAGACGCTGGTAAGGATGGACTGCATGCCAATGAGTGGGCGATCCGTCGGACAGCTGTTAGACTTGTATCCAAAGATTGTACGATTTGGTTTCAAAATGACAGAGTTTGAGCCAAGAACGAGGATCCTGCCTGCCTCAATTGAGTTCTCGGGCAACTATTCACGGCACGCACACAACACTTTGGAGCAATTCTTGAAGTGTACAATCGTCCTTAGCACTTGTGTTCCGTTCGGATCGGCCAAAAATGGGCAGACTGCAATAATTCAGACACTTGACATGCAAATGCAAACGACCTACAATCAATCAACATCCTAACCAGCAGGGACAGCGTCACCAGTCTGAACCGGGGCGTGACACGTCATCCGCGTCGCCTGGCGCCCTGTCGAATTCCTGCCCAGAAAAGTGGTGTGGGCCGGGCCGCGTAATGCGACATAGCTCCCTTCTCAGCGTGGACCGTCCCAGGCCATCCCAGGCAGTTCCGCAACCGGCGCCTTGTCACGACCTTTCGGTGTCCCGTGGGTGTCGTGGGGTGGCGTGGGGGCGCAGATCACCCCCACCTCAGTCTAGGGGCCGACCGGTACCCCACGTGTGTGTGAAATGTGGAGGGAGGAGGGTCGCCACGTCTTGGTGGGCTGGTTGTCCGGGGTAAGAGCGAGGTGGAGGGTGCGTACTCCGTTGAAGGAAATGCCGCGCGAGAGTCACCCCCCCTTGTCTTGTTCCACTGGTGCGCACCATATCCCCGTGCGACGCAGCACCAGGCCCGCCATCCCCAGTTCCCAGCTTGTCCCCTGGAGGAGGTCCTGCGTTGGCGGGAGCCGGAGGCGCAAGGTCAAGGCGTCCAGGACCAAGGCCAAGGACAAGGTCATGGCGTCCCAGACCAAGGTAAAGATGTCGTCGTCGGGGTCCGAGGGTATTGCGCCAGCGTCGACCGACCAGTATGGGGAGCCGGATGGCCCCCCGGGTAGTAGCCCGGCTCCGGTCGGTGGGGTTATCCCGGGTGTGGCCTTACCCGCCTCGAAGGCGGACGACGCGCCTCTGCCTACTCTCCTGGCACCCACCATGTTGATGCGCTTGTCCCGGGTTGTCATGGGTGTCGTGCCGGGGCCGCCCGAGGATGTCAACACGACCGAGCGCTTCCAGAGGTTCCTGGCCATGCGCCCCGACCTGGCGACGAGCTGGACCCGTGAGCAGCCGCGCGGGTTCTTGTCGCGTCTGGACCAGGGACTTTCATGAATAAAAGGCACTCTGATAATATGAATTGATTTGTTCGGATATAGTCAGATTCAAAAAGAATGAGGCCGATTTTAAGTACTCTTATTTGAGGGGTACAATCCATTTAATGGCTCCAAAGTGGATAAACGCAAGTCCAATGACTTAGCACTCGTGGGATGCAGGCATACAACAACCGCTGGAAACTTCATTTGTGAGGCGCTTCAGAACGCTCGAAGTCGTGACAGAGGACGGACATATGAGTATACTGATCTGTATCGGAGGTGAAGGCGCAGAGTATATCCAAATCGGAATGGAATTAGAGTCTGCGTCTATATCCGGCTCCGCGCCAGCTGCTGGCCACGGCGGCGCAGGCGGCCGCTGTCTAGAGCACCTTGTCAGCTTCTGTGGCGGCATGGAACGTTTCAGAAAGGTACCGTCGGCTTCTCCGACCCTTCCCGCTCGAGAAGGCACGTCGAGGACGGATGTGCTGGCAACGGCGGCCGAAGTCCGGGGACGAAGGCGTGCCCCTCGAGTCCGCCCCAACCCCAACCATTCTTGTGCCATCCTCTCCACCTTCCCCCGCGAGTTCCTGTGACGCCCCTTCACAGCACGCCCCGGCCCGTCTCATCATGTCGACGGGCACCGGCAGTACCGAACGCAGGAGCCCCCACACGTCTGAGGATGAGATTGCACCTGTCCGCCGCTCTAGCGCGCTGCTGCAGCAGCAGCTGACGCCTCCAAGCTCCCAGGAGGCTGATGACCCAGCCTCGTCGTCGTCGGAGCGCACCACGACCTTTTTGGAGGGGATAGTGGGCCCGTTCGTGCCTACTGGGGCTTTGAGCTGCCCTCCCACAGTCATCCACGGCGGGAAAATGTGGCACGCCATCAAGGTCGGCGAGAAAAGTTGGACCTCCCAAGGTCACTCGTCGGGCTTTTTTGACACACTCCAGGGGGACCGAGGCGCCCATGGGGGCGACTTTGTGGTGCGCTGCCGCGTGTGTGCGATCGACGGCCACACAGCCACGTACATTCTTCGTGGCGGCAAGTCAAGCAACGCATGGCGTCACTTCGAGAACTATGCGGCGTCAGCACACGTCGGTGACCAGCAGCGGCGCCGGCTTGCGGCGGTTGTGGTGTACCGCGCCTCTAAGACTCATCCGCGCAAGGCAGCAGCAGGTGTGACGGCGGGGCCGATTGACGGCTTCCTACGAACTGCGCGTTCCCGTGTCATGACGCCAGCTCAAGCTCGGCCCCATCACTTACGCTTCGTACTGCTGATGGTGATGTCGCTTTCACCTTTTGCGCTGGCGGGCAATCAATACTTGCTGGAATTTGTTCGGGGTCTCCGCGTTCCGTACGATCCGCCAGCGGCGTCCACCGTCCGAGATGTGCTGCTCGATCTTTACGTCTTCCTGACGGATCAACTTCGGGCGAAGATCAAGCTCCTTCAGGCGCGGTACCGTGGTCTACCATTCTTCCACCTTGTCACGGACCTCTGGACAGAGCGACACGGCTCTGGATCCTACGGCTCCTTTGTGCCCCGCTGTGTGGACCCGGACAGTGTCTCCATCGTCGATCTTCACCTCTGTGTGGTGCCATTTGCAGGGCGCAACGACCACCTCAACATTCAAGCCTGGACGAGCCGCCTTCTTCGTCGCTTTGGTGTGCGTAGCAGCGACATCTCCTCATCCACTTCGGACTCGGGTTCGAACGTCAACAAGGCGTTATCTAGCGTCTGGCCACGTTGGGTGCCCTTTGCAGCGCACACCTTGCACCTTGCGGTCAAGGCGGCGCTTGGGGCGACGGGCGGGACGGCGAAGGCAAGGGTTGAGCGTCGCAGCGAGCCTTCTCGATCATCAGCGACGCGACCAAGTAGCGGGAATCCAGCGGCCGCCGACCTCCTTGGGCGTGTGCGCAAGATTTCTAACCTCTTCCACAAGTCGTCGGCTAGCTTTGGGATGCTGAACTCTGTCTCGTTCCCCGGTGATGCGGAGCCACGAAAGCTGATCACCGAGTCTCCAGGTCGTTGGGGCTCAACGTATTTGGCACTCGTCCGACTTTTAACCCTCATGCCCCGAATGATCGGGTTCGGAGACCTCCGTGACCTATCTGTGGCCCAGCGGCGTCACCGGCTTGAACGTGAGGATTGGGGACAGCTGCGCCACTTGATCGGCGTCCTCCAGCCTGCGTACGAGGCCTGCATCGCGCTCCAGAGCTCGTCCTCAACTGTTGCGGACGCATTCAAGCATGTGTGCAGCCTCCGGCGGACGATGCGGCTTCCCGAGTTTTTGTGCCCAAAAGCGTTTGACAAGCCTCTCGCTGTCGGCCGGGACGACATCCTGAAGTTCCTTGAGGAGGATGCGCGCAGATCTGATGTGATGGAGCTTGACAATCGGTTGTACAAGCACCACACGGTGCCGGTGAAGTCAACGCGCACCGTCGTCGGTCTCCGCAGTGGGGCGGCAACCTTCCTTTCCCTCGTTCATCACGAGTTGGACAGTCGCTTCTTCAATTCGGCGCTTACGAGCAAACACTGGCTTGCAAACGACGCGGTATTGGCTGCCACGCTAGTCACACCTGTCGGGGCCGCGATGATGCGCAAGGCCGCTGCGCGCTTTGGGCAAGATGACCCTATCGACCGCGCCCGCGCAGCTGTCGTGGCCACGGCAGAGAGCCTCATTGACGCAGGCGTCTCCGCGCCCGCACGAAAACAGGAGCTCGAACACGAGCGCAAGAGATGCCGCACTACGCTTGTGGACTGGGACTCGGACGAGAGCCGGGGCGCGGCCGAGAGCGCGCCAGCTGAGCTGGTCAAGCGAGAGCTCGACAGCTTCCTGGCTACGTACTCTGCCTCTGTCAACACTGGGGTGCTCACGTTCTGGTCGGCGCGCGGGGAGGAGTACCCATTGCTGATGCGGGTGGCCTGCGCCTTGCTTGGGGCATCCAAGTCGTCTGCCGCGTCGGAGCGGGACTTCTCGACGGCCGGGATGGTACTGTGCAAGGACCGCTCGACGCTTCTCGCTGCACACGTAGAGATGCATTGCTTCGTGCGTTTCAACGCCCACTTCGTTCCCTCTGACTTTTCGGCTATCCCTGTATTGACCCAAGCGGGCCGGTGAGGCGCACGCACTAGCATGCGTTCCATTTCGGTTGACATGCCTGTGAATGGCGCATTGTCGGGGAATTCGACGTCGAGCGACAGCGACACGTTTTTGGAGAGCACCTATGAGGAGGAGTGAGCAGAATTATGTGTGGGCTCCATTAGCCGTGTTGTCGGTCGCTTTGGTTGTGCTCGAGCAATGGCTTCTGTTTTTGTCGCACCGATAGGTTAGAGAACACCAGCCGTTTGCAATGACTTTCCTGCTTTCCAGACCAGCTCGACGCCGACGCGCGACAGGAATCGGATGGCTCATCAGCGACGCCAACAGCGAGCTGGCACCGGCAGGCGGCGGATTCGACGCCGCAATCGTTCTGTGGCACGCGAGCGGTAGCGGCGACGACGACATCTCGTCGCTGCCCGTGGGCTGCGACAACAAGGTTGCGGCCACACAGCAGCCCGCGGGGGCCACCGCAGACCTTAACGACGCGCCGCAGCCCACGGGCAGCTCCACTCATGTCGGCGACTCACCGCCGCACGCCGGCGGTGGCGGCACAGACGACTACGCGCCGCTGCTGGAAGGCGGCGCAAGAACCGACGCTAACAAGCCTGCGCCTGTGCGCCGCCGCGCCCGAGACGGAAAGTATCCGCCGTCAGCTGGCAGCGACGACAACAAGGTCGACGCGTCGGCGCTCGATGACCGCGCTGGCAACGCCTGCATCACGTTGGCGCTTGCGGGCGGCATCACAGCCGCCTTCGACGAGCCGCCGCTAGAGGGCGGCGCCGGTGACGACGACCAGGAGCCGCCGCCTGCGGGCACAGGCGCCGACACGGCCAAAGACGTTCCACGCGCGAGTGGCGGCGCCGAAGCGGACGGCAAGACGCCTCGCATGGACGGCGGCGGCACCGGAGCCTGCGCGCCGCTGCTCAAGAGCGGCATGTTTCATCGTTGACGTGCACCTTGCGCCAGAGGGCGACGGTGCCGACGCCGAAGGCGTGACGCCGGACGAGGACGGCGGCGACAACACCAACAACACGCCACCAGAGATGGGCAGCGGCTTTCCGCCGCCGCCCGGCGGCAGCGGCGTCTACAACGGCACGTCACCACGCGCGGGTGGCGCCGCAGCTGTAGACGACGCGGCGCCGCTTTAAGGCGCCGGACAGTGCGCTGGCAGCTATGGGCTGCCCACGGGCGGCACAGGAGCCTACGAAAACGCGTCTCAGCCGCCGGCCGCCGACGCGAACGCCGCGGACTCGCCGGGGGCAGCCGGCGGTGACGTTTAATGCAACTACGGGTTTCCCGCTGGCGGCGCGCATGAAGCTGACGCGTTGCAGCGTGTGGGTGACAGCGGCAAGAGCGATGACTTTCTGCAGACCGCGCGGGTCCACCAAAAGGTTGACAATTCGCCGACGTTCTTGGCTGGCGCCGCCGAAGACGGCGACACGCCGCCGACAGCGGACGGCAACACCAGGTACGCTGCTCAAGCGACAAACGCAGGCGCCCGCGCCGACACGGGAAACGTGCTGCCGTTAACGGGTGGCAGCGCAAACGCCGATAACAAGGCGCTGGGCTCGCGTGGCGAGGCCCATCGTCATCGGCCAAAGGGGAGGGCCTCGGGGGAATGATATAGCGAGCGTTCCCGCCGCGCTCGCCCACATATTTTTGAGATTTGGCGTCTAGACGCACGCCCCCCTGCCCCCCTCTCCAGCCTCCGTCCAGAAACCTTGGGCGCGGGCGTGCCATCCGTCGCACAGCCGAGGGGTGGCGGCGGCACGATTCCTGGCGAGGCGGCTGCGCTGGCGTTGTGCCGACGCGCAGCGGGCGGGGGTGGGCATGGCTGACCGCGGCGCCGCGGCGGCGGCGGCGGCGGCGGCGGCAGCGGCGGGGACAATTGGGCCCGCCGGCGCGCGCGCTGTCGGCGGTCATCATTGCAATCGCGCGGCTGGCGCTTATCATTGCGCGCGCGCGGTATGTCGGCGCGCCAGCAGTCGGCGCCATCAAGCCCCTCCCGCCGTTGGCGTCGTCATTCCCTCCCGTATTCGATGGTTCCCCGCAAGGAACGACGCCGACTTCTGCCACGGAGTTGCCCGCCGTGCTCGCCTCTTCTGTCGCGCTCGCGGCCAGCGCGGCAGCACGTCGACCCCCCCACGTCCTCCAACGCTCCCCCCCATGCCGCCGCGCAGAGGCGCTCGAGCCGGGCGCGTCGGAAACGGCGGTGCCCTGCTTGGCCCGCAAGGATGCACCACTCGCCTCAGGGACCGCCCGCCGGATTCGGACCGCACCCCCACCCCCACGGGGTGGTGCCCCTCCCCGGCATGATGCGGCCCATGGCAGGCGGGACGGCAAAGGCCGCCCTTCAGGGCATCGCCGGCGCCGCGCCGGCGGCCGCCGCCGAGGCGAGGCCCGTCCCGCCGCGCGCAGCGCCGTCGGTGGCCGGCGACGGCTCCACACACCGCGCACCGCTGCCACCACCGCCACCGCCGACGCTGGCGCGCCTCCGTCCGCCCAATACGCACACTTGGAGCGCTCGGGGGAGGTTCCGCGAGCGCTCCATCGTCACCGGCTCCGCGACGCCGGCGGTGTGGATGGCCGGCCTCCACCCGGCCGCAATGGAGATTGATTCGAGGCGTAGGGGCGGGCCGCTCGCGCCTGTGGCTAAACGGCAGCGGGCCCGCCACCGTGCCGGCCGCACACCTGTGTGGCAGCGGCAGCAATGGCAGCCGTCGTGGCGGTGGTGGTTTCGGGCGGCCGCTCGAGCCCGCCGTCGTCGCCTATGGCCGCGCGCGCCTGCCGTCGATCGTTTACGTGCCCGCGGTCGTCTGCGGCGGGCTCGTCTGCGGCACGGCCATGGTCGTCGGAGCGCGGACGGTCACAGCAAACGACTCCACCGAGGGCCCACCCCGCGCCACCACCCGCCTTTTCCGGTGGGTGTACGACGCGCCGACGGCGCACAGCATGGCCGCGTGTACGCTGCCGACCGGCGGCAGGGCGGTGGTGGAGGCGTCTAAATTGGCGGCAGCGACGGTGGCAGGCGGCGCCGCTGATGGCACCGTCGACGGCAGCTCCTCGGGCGATCGTGTCACGCGGGTCGCGTCGGCTTTTGGACGCCCGGCGGGGGTTGGTGGGGACGTGGTGCAGCGGCCGCGGGCGGTGTGGCTGGGAATCGGGAGGGGGTACGGCGGATCTGTTGCCGACGCGTGTGCCCTCACGGAAGAGGACCCCAACCGCGTGTTTGGGTGCGCGCTGCACGCGCTGGCGGGCACGGTCAGCGGCTGGGAGGGGGAGGCTCCTGGCGTCGCGCGAGAGGTGGCCCCCGCTCGCGCGCCGGCAGTGACGGAAGCGGCGGCGGCAGCGGCGGCAGTTCGCCGGCGCCATCTTATTCCCACGTGTCGGCGGGGGGCGGCGTGATGAAAAGCGCCCCACCAGTAGGCGGCGGCGGCGGGCACGCGCCACTGCCGCCACCGTAGCCGCCGCCACCGCCTCCGCCGCCCCCCCCCCCCCCAAGCACGATGGCGGCGCATGGCCGAGGGACACCAACGGCGGACGCACTGGTGCTCTTCGTGGCAGCACAACAGCCGCCGCCACCGCCGCACCCCCCACCGAATGAGCTAGCGGCGCGTCGCCGCGGGGCGACGCAGGGGAAACTCCACCCCACACCTGAAAAATAAAAAGGTGCTTTCACGACACGACCCGAAATACGTGGCCACACCCCCACCGCCCCACCTTTGCCTCCCCGCGCACAGCCGCACCACGTCGAGACAGATACCTTTCTCATCGCCTCTTCCACAGACACCCATCTGGCAGATAATCCACGCGCGGTACCCTCCTCCTCTACCGAATAGGCCGCTCCACGTACCCCGGGTGGCCACCCCCACCTTTCTTGGGTCCCAAATCAAGTTCCCTCCATCAGGGCAACCGCATGCGCACTCGTGCCCAATCGCCCACCCCCCCACCGCCACGAGCACCGGCGCCACCACAGTCGCCGCGAGCCCAGCGGCGGCTGGAAGAGCGAAGAGGCCTGCAGCCACGCCATCGTGCGGCACCGCCATGGCGGCGACGTGGCAGCTGGCCCCGTACAAGATGTCGAGAATGGCGCCGCTGAAGGTTTCGGGGCCGGCGGCTGGGTCAGCGGCGGTGGCGGCTGCGGCACCCGCCGCCGCACGCGTCGGCGCCGCCACCGTGGATGCGTCGGAGGCGGCAGGCGGCACAGCCCCCGTCTGGCACCTTTACCGCCAGAACGATCCCCCCTCGTCGCCCCAGAAGCGTCGCTGGCGGCAGAGACGTTGGCGGCGCCGCCTGAGCCGTCGTCGGCGGCGCCGCGGCGGTCACCGTCGCGGCCAGCCGTTTCGGTACGACAAAATAATGGCGCCTGCGTCCACTTCCGCCATGGCCCCCGACCGCGTTCAACACGAGCATCCCACTCCCCCGCAGCCCACACAAGCCCCGCACCCCGCAGTGGCCGAGTCCCCCCGCTGTCCCGGCGTGATGCGCACGACGCCGCCGCCGAGCGGCACCCCGAGATGCGTGTCTGCGGCTTCCTGGTCGACCCCGGCTGTCGCGGCAGCAGCGCGCGGCAAGCGGCCGCCCGCCGACGCAGAGGCCGATGCCGACGCATCGGCGGCGGCGGCGCCCGCAGCCGCCGCTGAAAATGGCGGCCCCCCGTCGCTGCTCGCCGCGGCCGCTGCCCATATGAACGGCCGGAGTGCGAGCAACGACGCGACGGCCGGCCCCGTTGCAGCGTTGGTCACGGCGTCGAGACATCCCCCCGCGATCGCGCCCGCGCGTGCGGCGGCGAACAGCGGTAGCGGCAACGCTGCCGGCAGCGGCGGGGCGGGACGACAGAACCGCAACCAGGTGGTAGATCACGCCGCGCCCGCGGACGGTAGGGCGCCCGCCGCCGCGTGGCACGCCGTAGGCGCGTCGTGCTCCGCCGGGGGGGCGCGCAGGCGCCGCCGGTGGCGTCGCCATCCGCGGTGGGCGGGCGCGGGTGGCACTCGCCGCGTGCGGTGACGTTTGCGGTCACCACGGGAACCGACGCCGGCGGCGGCGACCTGCCCCAGCTAGCGTAGGTGAGCACCGCCGTCGTAGTGCAGAGGGTAAGTGGGCACCGCCGCCGCGGTGACGAGGGTGGGTGGGCACCGCCGTCGTGGCGGCGGTGAACAGAAAATGCGTCGCACGCCCGGGGCGGCCGTGGCAGCGTGTAGAGACATGGTGGCGGCGGCCTGCTGCGGTGGCGGGCACGGAGTGCCGGTCGCACGGGAGCGGCGTGACGGCGGCCGAGGTGCCGGCCAGATGGCGGCGGTCGCACTGCGCTCCCAGCACGCTTGCCATCTTCTGGGATGTCTACGCGCCCCCTCGCGTCGGTCAGTGCCCAGGGCGAGGGAGCCGATGCTGGCACAGGGGCCACACAACGGCTCATTGGCGCGTCGCAGCCGCGGGTGTGGTGGCGGGCACGCTCCAGTGTGCAGCAGCAATCAGTTCGACGCGTAAAGGATTCGGGCGCAACACCTCTCACGGATTTTGGAAGTGGGAGCTGATGTGACAGCTGTATCAGCCAATCAGAAGGCAGAATTCCGGGATACTGACCCGCCAGGGTGCCTTCAGACGAGCTTTTGCGTCAGGCCCGCAGAGCGTTCCTGAGCCCTGACATCACCGCCACCGACACGTCATTCAGACACGGAAGGCTAGACGTCGGCGGCTTGTCTGTGGCCCGGGGCCCCAGACATGATCTCGTGCTGCCACCATCGTGGCGTCCGTTCCGTTTTGGCGCCCACCCGCTCCACCGTGCCGCATTTGCATGTACGGTCACCCCTCCCCATCGTCCCCCGCCGTTCCCCTCGGTGCTTGCACGCCCCTCGTTGCCGCGATCTGCGACACATGACCACTACGGCACTTCCCTCGGTCAAGTTTTGACGCTGGGACGCCGTCGAGTGCCGCTGTGCCTGGCGGCGGCGGCGGCGGCGGCGGGTGGACGGCGCCCCCCGGCGGGCCGTTTTGGCGCTGTTTTCTGGTCGGCGGCAGCCCGTGGGGCTTCCCCGGGGCCTCCCCCGCCCCCCTCGCGTTGCGGTGATCGTCCCTGCGGTGTTCTGTCGCCTCTGCGCTCGGCGGCGACCGCGGCGGCGGTGGGGGCGGCGGGTGCGCGGCGCCCCTCGGCGGGCCGTTTTGGCGCATTTTTTTGGTCGGCGGCTGCCCGTGGGGCTTCCCCGGGGCCTCCTCCCCCCTCCACGCGGTGCGGTGATCGTCCCTGCGGTGTCTTGGCGCCATTGCGCTCGGCAGCGACCGCGGCGGCGGTGGGGGCGGCGGGTGCGCGGCGCCCCTCGGCGGGCTGTTCTGGCGCACGTTTTTGGTCGGCAGCTGCCCGTGGGGCTTCCCCGGGGCCTCCCCTCCCCTCCACGCGGTGCGGTGATCGTCCCTGCGGTGTCTTGGCGCCTCTGTGCTCGGCGG
>Ga0209186_1003311_pt1 | contig 11124 bp, 10 predicted proteins | sample SidtaG_FD_187426 | JGI IMG/M metagenome (GOLD analysis project Ga0209186, IMG submission 187426) | Marine algal microbial communities from Sidmouth, United Kingdom - Sidmouth_Male2 metaG (SPAdes) (version 2) | ecosystem: Host-associated > Algae > Red algae > Unclassified | place: Sidmouth...
CTTCCTCCCCACCCCACCCTCTTCTTGTCGTCACCGCATCTGCCCAATCGGACAGCAATCATCAAGCTCATACTACGCACGTGTGCCGCGCCACGTTAACGACAGACGCAGGAAGTAGCCCAACATTTAATACTGTTTGATAAGTGGCCCACAACGAGCATTGTATTGATAGAAGAGCACTTCCAACAGTTATTCGCATCCACCATATATGGCTCCATGTGTCTCACGTGGCCCTCTATGTGAAAAAACATAGCCTTTAGCATATCCATCAACGTTATTCCGAACGATCTCTCCACATGGAGGTCGAAATAGATTCAGAAGATTTAGAGAAGTCCAACTGGACAATCAGCGGGGGGTTCGGACGCGTTCGCGAACGGCGGCCCAGCATCCGAAAAAACGGCCGATATGAGGCCTCCGACGGCCCGTTCGCGACTGTGTCGAGCATTTCACGTGAATCTAATCGCTGTCACGTCGCTGACGAAGACATTTGACGACCGCGATCGTCGCCATGTGTGGCAGCGTTTGATCGCACGGCCGGAATTGAACAGGGCGCCGGCAGGTGCCGCGCAGGGCATGAGAAATTGTTCAGGCACGGACTGACCAGGCTCAGGTCATCCATCATCGCGCGCGATCGGCAACACCTATTGCCATCCGGTCGCCGTGTACGGCCGTTTTGCGGTGTTTATGCCCCGGCCGAGTATCGTCAGGAATGGTCGCTATTTCGCAGCAGTGGGCCTCACCACAAGCTTCAACTCGAAGGCTACGCTTGACACCGCGTCCGAGACCAGCATCGAGGCGTGGCAGAACCAGTCGTCGGGCGTAGGCCGTGGGCCTGCCACGATCGCGCTGGGACCCAAGGGGACTGGTTTGTCGATGTCTCCGTAACAGCCCCGTGGCGGCTGGTGCCTCTCAGAAGGGCGTCGCACAGCTGGATTGTGGCACCGCACTGGACCTAGAGAGACCCGTACCCCGCCTCATGTGCTCCTGACTCTCCGGGCTCTGTTGCCCGCATGGCCATCAGCCGACCAGTTTTCTTTCTTGGGGGCTGGGGGAGAAGGCGTGCTGACCGCACCCCGGTACTGTCAGCACCCCCATCAGTGTACGGAATTTGTGGGCCGCGGGGGCGCTGACAGGGCATGCGGCAGCTTCGGACCACCTTTTATAAGCCCCTCGCACGGCATGGCCGCGTGACGCACGCCGCCGCGTACCGCCGCACATCGACCGACCTGGCGCGCACCGACGTGGCGCTCACCGCTGTGTTCGACCGTCGTGGTGCTCATCTTCTTCGCGGCCACTTTTTAGGTCCAGCCGCGTGGTACACGACGCCGCGCACCGTTGCACGTTGACCAACGTGGCACCTACCGACGCTTGCCTCTGTCGTCGGACCCATTTTGGTCGTGCCCGTTTGTGTCAGGCCAGAGCGTGGCCGGCAAGCAATTGAAGACGAGGTGGGTGGTGGTGGGCTCGAGCTGGCCGCCGTACTGGGAACCCGAGCACGCTTTGGAGTATGCCTTGCGCTGCTGGCCAACCTTTAAGGCCGTCTGCGCAATCGTGTGGGAGGATCTCGGCATGGGCGCCCACCCAATCGGCGACGTGACTTTGACTTGGGTGCGTACTCTATTCTACGCTACTATTGTGGCGTGGAAGGGGAGCCGCCTGTGTACGGTGAGGGTGCTTTTGAGGAGTGCATCTGGATGCCGAGGTCTGTTTTCAACCGGCTATTCCACGCTATCCACGACTAGCCGTACTGGAGGCGCACCGTTCACGCTACCGGTCGCCCGCAGTCCCACGCAGTCTAGAAGGTGGCGGCTGCCTTGCGGGTCCTGGCCTACGGCGAGCCATTGGATCGCTTGGACAAGTACTTCCGCCTGTCGCGCTCGATCATTGGAGAGGCCACGAGGCTCCTGACGGAGCTCATCATCCACAAGTGGGAGTCGACGTACCTACGACCTCCACGGACGAGGAGCTGGAGCACATCCTGACACGCAACGCGGGCCGCGGTATGCCATGGGTGTATCGGTTCCATCACCTGCACACCGTGGTAGTGATTCAAGTGCCCCAAGGCCCTGGGCGGGGAGTACCTGGACCACAAAGGGAAGCGCTCCGCTGTTATTGGGACCATTATTGACGAGGACCTCTACGTCTGGCATTTTCTTGTTGGGTGTCCCGGGGCTTACAACGACAAGAACGTGTTGGCCTACTCTCCACCGATGCTGGACGTGAACACGGGGGCCTGGCCTGCACGGACGTATAGCTACACACTGAAAGGCCGCTCCCGTTGCTTTCCGTAATACGCGGACGATGCTGGGTACCCTTGATACGCTCAGTTTTCTCTGCCTCACCCGAAGCCTGACACTCCCCTACTAGTGGTGTACAATCGTCTAAAAGAGGCTGTGCGCAAGGAATCCGAGCTCCTTTACGCTGTGTGATGGTCACGGTGGTGTATCTCCAAGTATCCGGCGCGGTACGTGTCCGTGCCGCGCTTGATCAATGAGGCCACGGCATTCTCCATCTTGCACAACATGGACGTCGAGCACAGGCGCCACAACTCTAATTTCCAATTGCAGATGATCGCTTCAGAAGGAGAAACGAGCAGGTAGCGACAGCGGGCGGACGGCGAGATTCACCAAGGTGAGGGTGTAGGCCTCGATATGACTGCGTGTGGGTCGTGGCACTGCCGGCTACGAAGAACAATGACCTCTCAGACGTAAAAGACGTTCAAGGCCCCATCGTGCGGTCCACACGGTACATGTGAAAGGCCGAGAACGAGGCCAAGAGCAGCACCAGTCACCTCTCGCTGGTCTTTAACTTGGAAGAGCACACATGGGCCGGCCGCGGACGACGTTTAGCTCCATATTTGCGCTTGCCGCGGGCCGTGGCGCGTGAGTGATGTTTCTGGGTGTGCGTGTGTCGATAAAGACGTTTCGCTGATAAGAAGAGTTTTTTTTCCTGCTGGCCGGTTTCTTTCTTCTTTGAACACACAGCTCCCCTTCGGATTTCTGAGGCTTGCGCGCTGCACCACCAACAGTGCGCGCCATCACTTGAGGGACATTGGAGTTCACACCAGCTGCTTTCCCTGACTTCCAGCCGCTACTCCCTATGACTTCTGGTCGCTCAAGGACAGTGGTACACCTACATCATCATGGGCTTTTTCGCTTGTAGGGAAACAAAAAAAGCAGGCCTGCGCTCAAGAGTCGCGACAGTATGTATCTTGACAAAGAGCTAGCGCTCCTAGCTGCACTTTTTTCAGGGACTAGCATTGCATCTCAATGCGTCTCTCTCTCCTACAAGATGCATAACCCCCGCTCCCCCCCCCCTCCCACCGTGCGGCCCGCGTCTAGCCCGCGGCTGTGGCGCCGAGAAGACCACTCTTTCTCAGACGCCGCCAAGGCCGCAAATCTCAATGCCGTGTGCCGTGGCCGGCGCCGCGGCCGACGAGGCCGCATCGCGTCGCAATAGGGCCGCTATGTTGGCGCGCACTAAAGGTGCATCTCAGGCATTAAGACCTCTGTCGAGTTTGCCCTGGAAGTTCTGGGAAATACCGCCAGTGTCTCCAAATTCTCAGAGAGGGGGGGTAGGAGGCTTCCGGGTTACTATAGAAAAAATGACTCAGAGAAGCGCTTGAGTGATGACTGTTCGCGCGTGACGGGTGAAGCGCTGCTTCGGATTCCTGGCCGCGGATCACGCGTTGCAACTTCGTGACGGCTAATTCAAATAGTCAAAGTATTACAGATGGGTGCTACCTCTCAAGAGTTGTCGTGGAAGGGTACTATCTTTGGATCGCGACACCGATGCATCCGAAGAAGTACGATCCAAGAGATCGCAGAGTCAGTCATCTACCCAGCACATGCCCCAGTCCACACAAGACGAGAAACACGGCCGTCGCTTCCACATTCGGACTCCAGTGATTGATCTACGCGCCTACTCAGACATGGCATCCTCTTGCGTGTCACTCGCCGCACCCAAATCACCCCCCTCGACCTCTTCGTCGTCCTGGTCGCCAATGAAGGCGGCCTCTACATCAGTGCATGCGTTATGTGGTGGAGGGAGAGGCCTACAGGATGCTCGTCGCAATGGATGGGGGGGGGCGCGGGGTGTGGATGCGCTCAGCGATGCTGCATATGTCCACGAGGTGAGCCTGCACAGCGGGGGCGGTTGGGGGGATGACAAGCGCCGCCCAGTCCCCACAGTGGGGAATGGGAATGGGGCGCGCACGGATATCCCGCGAGGGGAGCGGGGCGGGGGCGACGGCGCGTGCAGGTGTATGCCCAGTTGGCGAAGCAGTGCGCTGCACGCGACGCGTGGCGGGGGTTGCTGCTCTGGGCACTGTCGCGCACAGCTTACTCCGATTGAGCGGATCACGGAGGAAGAGGCGGGCCAATGACACGGATCAAGTCTGATCCGATGAGGTTGTCCAAAAAGAAAGGCGGGCAAGCTCATTCGAGCGCTAGCCCCCCTCATTAAAGTTTGATCAAGGTCCTGGGATCGGACCGGCATACAGAGCCGGCGCTTCAGTTCTCTCGCTGTCCGACAAGGCTTCAATATCTCTCCTTTTTTGAAAACAGTTGACCGAAAGGCTCTTCACGGCCCAATCTGCAGTTGCGCAGGGGTGGCCACATCACACAACATCATATCCTCGTCATTACAGCCTCGAGCGCACCCAAAAACTGCAAAAACCAGCCCGCTACATTTGTGTCCGGCCATCAAGACACATATTGCTGATCCCCGATTTCTGTCCTGGCGGACAGAGACTGTGACTGACTGTGAATAACAGTATTCCATGAGTCTAAAACGACAGTAAGAGGGCATCGAAGCCAATAGAAAGCCCGCACTCGGTGCCAGTACCTTGCATACAGCAGATTTCACTGTTTGTTGGCACTTGATTCGCTTTTCTGGGCACGGCTAAATCTGCGCAGGCGAGATCTTGAGATTCTATACTGTTTCCTTGCCAGAAGTGCAGAAAACATGAGGAGGTGATGTCGATTTCTCGGCTGTAAGGGCGCATGTAAGCAATCAGAAGCTCTAAGTCAGTCCCAGGGGCGCATCTGATTGGTGGACACAGTCGGTCCGCAACTCAGTCTCGGTCCACCAGCATAAATTTCGAGGATCAGCAATACCTGGCGCCCAATGCGCAACACGGAGATCATATTCTTGAATCTGATGAGTCGCTCTACCTTTCTATGCTAAGGGGTTCTTCGTTTGGTATGTCGGACTCCTCCATTGGTGCGGTTAAACATGTGTCAAGGTGACAGGCATTAAGGCATGAGATACATTTTTAGTCACGCGGCGGTCACGTCGAGGAAAACGCCACAAAAAGGCCAGTCAGTCCCCCCCGAAGGCTGCGGCACGGACAGTACGCCGCCGCCGACGCAGCCACGCCGCCCTCATGGCGGTGGCGACCGCGTGTGGAGGTCGGGGGGTTCCGCGGCTGGAAGGGGCGCGGCCCCTCAGCTGTAGACAGCACACCCCCGGGGGCACCCCCAAAATATCCCGATCCGGGCCAGCAAGGGAATGACCTGTCCGAATCTCAGGGAGATCGGATCTGGTCGGGGGCGGGGTTTTTCCCTTGCGGTTCTCCCAACCCCCCTACTACTTGTTTGAACTTTTCGCTTTGGAGGGCTTTATCTGTTTGGCGCTTTCGGGGTGGCCACTTTGGCCGCTGGCGCTCGGGTTGGTGAGGGGTTTTTCGACAGTGGGGAGGCCGTCCCCATCGCCGTTTGATAAAACCAACTGTGCTTTGGACTACGATTCCCCCCTGGGCTTTGCCGTGATCCTCTCCTCCCGTTGGGGGAAGGCTGGGTTGTGGGTCGATTTCCGGGGCAGTTCCTTCGACGGACCGAGCTGATAAAGAGGTCACTTCGGCTGGACGACGAACCAAAGTGGTGGTGCCGAGAACCGCCACAATTTCTGGTGGAGTAGCACGGGATTCCGGCCGTTGCCACGCCCGCATCGGGTAGCCTGTTCCCCGATCGTTGGTTCGTTCGTTGAGTTAAGACGACGTGGATCTCCGCGTAGGTCCGTCGTCGATTACCGCACGGCCACCACGATGGCGTCGCCTCCCGACCTCCCCAAGTTGGACGCGACCGCTGGCGATATGCCGGCGGGTACATCCGCGGTGACCCCAGCGGGAGCCGCACCCGGGGAATCCGCGGGTGGATCAGGGATTCCCTTCACTCCGCCTCCACCATTGGCGGATCTCGTGAACGAAAAGGCACGACGGGTCCCACCGGGGGCCGATACCTTTCTTCCTCGACGCCACGGTGATCGGACGGGATTGGCAGATCAAGAGCACGATCCGGTGACGCCCCTCGCGATGGTGGATCTGGATACGGCGTTGTGGACGTTCCGCGAGTCGTTCTTGGCCGACGTTTCTCGTGTCATCGCGGCGAGCTCAGCAGGCTCCGCTCAAGATGCCCCACGCAGGGATTCCCCCGTGGACACGCGGAAGAGCCGCAGCAAAGGGAAGACACGTCGTCATCGTAGTCCCTCGCCGTCATCGTCGTCCACATCTTCCTCGTCGTCAACGACGACGACTGACGACGACGAAGACCGCTTGGGGACCAAGGCGGGTTCCGGAAAGTTGGCGGTCTTCGAGTGGCCGGACGATTGCTTCGCGGGCGTCCTCGACTGCCGATCATACCGCCTGCGCAACCGTCACTCAACATACGGGGCGTCGCAAGCTCGCAAGATGGGACGGACGGCCAAGAACATGAAGTTCTCCTTCGGGGGTACCCCGATTTTCATTGGGAAGGAACCCCTCAAGGTCTTCTCGTGGCTTCGAAAGATCGTCAAGGCCTGCGACGACAATGAAGTGTCGGAGGGGATGGGTCTGTACCTAATTCCCAACTTCCTCTCGGGCGACGCCGAGGTGCGGTTCACTCGGAACCTCCCGGGATCGGACATCGGAAGCGGGCAGAGAGCCCTTGCGTCCTTCCCCGAGGCGGTCAATTGGCTGTTGTCGACCTACGCGGAGCCGCACGCGTTCGGCTTGGCGCAGGACAAGTTTAGCCGGGCGAAGCTGGTGGACAACGAAGGGGTGGACGCCTTCGCGACACGCCTACGGAGCCTCGCCGAGCTTTGCGGCAACATCCACTCCGAAGGGACGATGAAACAGCAGCTGAACCAAGGCCTACCGGAGTACCTTCGGACGGATGCATTCGTGTACAACACGGCGCAACGGAGCTACCAGCAGTTTTCGACCTACGTGGCGGGGAAATATCGGGCCGCCAAAGACGTCATGGCGCTCGCCAACCGGGGGTCCCCTGCGGGATCATCGCGGAAGGGGCAGACGTCGGCGGGGCCCCGAGGTCTCTCGGTCAACCACCTCAGCTCCCCGTTGAAGAAATAAGACACTGATACGCACGACATGGTCGCGGTACTTCGGTCGGGTACCCCGGGGTTCCGTACGGTCGGGGCAGCGCCCTACCCTCGGCGGGAGGCCACGACGTGTCCCCCGCTGTGCTACATGTGTTGGACACGCGGGCACCGAGTACCTGATTGCAAGATTCTGACGGATAAACAGCGGGACATCGCACAAGCCGCGCGGAGTACCTTCCTCCGACGGAGGAACGGCGGGGCGGGCGCCGCCCCGGATCGCACCACCGTCGTGGCCCTGCTGTGGGACGACCTGTTGGGCGGCGCGGAGTCAACGAAGACGGAAGGGGGGGACGTCCCGCCCGTGGCAACTTCGTCCAAGAGGCTCCGCGCGGCGGGAAACGCCTATGGGGGGTGGCCTCGCCATCCCCCTCAACTCCCCTTGTCCGCCCCAACTCCTCAGTTGCCCCCCGTCGCGTCACGTTTGCCTCCCCGGGGGTAACCTCGACGTGGCCCGTCCCGGCCCGATGTCCCTGTCGTCGTGGGCGATACCGCCCGCGGTTCAAGGGGACTCTGCTGCTGTTGCGTAAGGAGCATTTTGAGATCGAAGCGTCGTACCAGTTGGCACCGTGGCAGACCCCAATCCCCACGAGGGCGGTGGTCGATACGGGTGCAGGACCCACTGTTATCCGCACGGATATGTTGCCCGAGGGGTGGACCGAGTACTCGTCGCGGGCGCCCCTCCGGACCCAAGTGAGTGACGCCTCGGGGCAACTGCTCAAGGTGAACGCGGAGGTGTCTCTGACAATCTATGTCGGGGGGACCGCCATGGAATATGACTTCCTCGTGGTTAAGTCGCTGTCGGTACCGCTCATCCTCGGGTGGGACTTCCAGCGGGACTACGTGGACACCATCTCCCCCAAGACACAAACGATTAAGTGGGACGACGGTACCTCCACGGTGGCGGTGCGCAGTTGGACGGGGAATACGCGGCCCGCACCCCCCCGACGAGAGAACAAGCCGAAGGCCCACATCGGGGCCATCCGGCTTCGAGAAGGGGTAACCGTGGGCCCGCGGTGCATCCAGGCGGTTCAAGTGTGCTGCAGTGTCAAGGGGGTCCACCTAGTGCGGGAACGCCCGGTCCAAATGAGCCGACGGAAGGTGCTGCTGCACACCGCCATCAGGGAGTTCTCCCCCGACACCCCGCGGTCCCTCTATTTCACGAACATAGAGGACGCGCCGGTCCACCTAACTAAGGGGTATGTCTTCGGGACCGCGGCGTCCTACAATGGACCACTTCACGTCGTCACAGATGAGGGGGAACAAGAGGTAGTCTTGACGATTGGGATGGACACCCCTGGCGAGCCCGACGAGGAGGTCGAGACGAGCCGCCGAGCGGAGGAAGGGATCGACGAAGGACAACCGCCGCCCCACCCGCCGGATAAGACGGACCCCAAGCCGGAGGTCCACTGGGAGGGTGTCCCCGACGCCCTCCGTGGTGACGTAGACGACCTCCTCGAGGATTACAGGGCGTTATGGGCGGGGCAACTCGGCAAGGTCGACGTCACTGCTCATCGGATCGAGGTGACCTCCGGGGCACGGCCGCGGCGGGCCCAACCTTACCGGGCGCGCCACGCCTCGCGGGAGGTTTTCGCGAAGGAGGTGCAACGGCAACGGGACCTCGGGGTTATCGAGCCCTCGAGTGCAGAGTGGGCCTTCCCCGTGGTCCTGGTCCAAAAACCCGACGGGACGATGCGGTTTTGCGTGGATTATCGACAACTCAACGAGGTGACGGTACGGGACGTGTACCCGCTGCCACGCATGGACGACTGTATCGACTTCCTCGGGGACGCCAAGGTGTTTTCCACGCTCGACTGCAACTCGGGGTATTGGCAAATCCCAGTGGCGGACGAGGAGCGCGACAAGACGACCTTCGTCTGTCACGAGGGGGCATATCGCTACATCCGCCTCCCCTTTGGTCTGTCGAACGCCCTAGCGACCTTCCAACGGGCCATCGACATGATCCTCGGGGGGCTCAAGTGGAGGAGTTGCCTCGTGTACCTCGACGACATCATCGTCTTCTCGCAGTCGGCGGGGGAGCACGTGGAACACCTCCGAGAGGTATTCGCGGCACTTCGTGGCGCGGGAGTCTCCCTCAAGGCTAATAAATGCCATTTGTTCCAAGAGGAGGTGGAGTATTTTGGCCACATCGAAGGCCGGGGGCAGCTGCAGGTGCAGGATTAGAACATCCGCGGGCTCAAGGAGGCGTCTCCCCCGCAGTACAAGAAGGACCTGCGCAGCTTCCTCGGGATGTGCAACGTTTATCGGCGGTTCGTCAAGGCCTACGCCCAAGTGGCACGGCCGCTAGCCGCGATGACAAGTTCCGAGCGGCCCGACCGATGGGGGTCGCCGTCAGACGAGGCGTTGGGGGCATTCGAGGAGCTCAAGAGGAGACTCACGGAGGCACCCATCCTCGCCCTACCGCGGCGGTATGGGGCTTACACGTTGGACACCGATGAGAGCGCGGGGCAAGTCGGGGCGGTGCTGCTGCAAGAGCAACCCGACCAATCCACGCGACCCGTGGGCTATTGGAGTCGCTCCCTCAACGTGGACGAGCGGAACTACCGCACGACGGAGCGGGAGTGCCTCCCGGTGGTGTGGGCCTCCCTCGTCCTCCGTCCCTATATCGAGGGGACGCGTTTCACGGTGCGCACAGACCAAGCGGCACTCAAGTGGATGCTACATATGGATGGGGCCCATGGAAGATTGGCGCGGTGGCGGCTGCGGTTGGCGGAGTTCGACTACTTGGTTCAGACGCGACCGGGTGCATCCCACCACGCGGCGGACACGATGTCGCGCATCTCGACACCCGCGGTCGACGACGGGCCATACCCAACGCGGTACCCTCCTTGGCGCTACCCAACTCGTCAGCCGCGTGGCAGTTACCACCGCAATCGAAGGGAGGGCTTCAATCCCCCCTGACGCTCGTCGAGCTCCTCGAGGGCCAAGCGGAAGACGGACGGCGCAAGGAGGTCCGAGAGGCCTTGGACAGCAGCGACAAGTCTCGGTTTCGCGAGGATCCAAACGGTCTCTTGGTACGCACGGCGCCGTTGGATGAAGCCGCGCAAGTCTACGTGCCGACCCACATGCGCTACGGGGTGATGATGCGGGAACACTACCCTCCGCAAGCCGGGCACCAGGGGGCAAACAAGATGTACACGTCAATGCGACGGTGGTTTTATTGGGAATCTATGGTGGTGGACGTCTACGCCTTCGTGGCCAACTGCACGCAGTGCGCGCGGAACCGCGTCGGTAAGCGACGCAAGACAAACTACCTCAGGACCAGGGCCTTTCAGAAACCGGGTTTTCAGCAGAATCTGGGACATATCCAGATATATCCGGATATATCCGTTGGAATCTTCTCGCCATCCAATGTGATGGCAAAACGAAAGACACTGCTGGAAAGCTCACCTCATGCTCTGGCTCTTCGTCCAAAGACTGATGAACATAAGATGCTGCTGCGAGCAGGATGCCGCTGCTTACAGAACGTTGCTGTATCCGAATCATTATTCCGAAGCCCCTGCTCAAGACGTTCCCCTCAAACTACCTCAAGACGTTTCCCCCGACGGAACCGCTCACGGATTTGTGCATGGACCTGCTCGGCCCCCTCCTCCGAACCGCCGCGGGTGTTGCAATTGGCAGGGGCTAAGTCCCGTACTTATGCCCCTGACGGGACTTGCACCCGCCTCTCCGTACTTCGGATTGCGGGCTATGGGACAGCTGTCCTTCCCTCAGTAGCCCCCCCTATTC
>Ga0209186_1003315_pt1 | contig 11119 bp, 8 predicted proteins | sample SidtaG_FD_187426 | JGI IMG/M metagenome (GOLD analysis project Ga0209186, IMG submission 187426) | Marine algal microbial communities from Sidmouth, United Kingdom - Sidmouth_Male2 metaG (SPAdes) (version 2) | ecosystem: Host-associated > Algae > Red algae > Unclassified | place: Sidmouth, United...
GGTTATTCAATAAGGTTGCAGGTTTTAGTTGCACTTGCGACGTAAGGAGCTAGAGCAACTTATGTCTAGATTTTTTCTCACCGGAGGTGAGGGGAAATCTGACCAAGTCCGGATCTGTCCTGCCAAAGTCAGATTTATGATTTTTAACAGTATAAGGTTATTCAATAAGGTTGCAGGTTTTAGTTGCACTTGCGACGTAAGGAGCTAGAGCAACTTATGTCTAGATTTTTTCTCACCGGAGGTGAGGGGAAATCTGACCAAGTCCGGATCTGTCCTGCCAAAATCTGACCATACGCACATAACTTTGTCACTACAACTGTGCGTGCGCATCGAATAAGCATTCACTTTCAAACACAATGCTTTGAGTGCTTGTGCCTTTGGATAGTGTGAATTCAATTAAGTCAGATAAACCTTCGTTAGCCCAATACATCACGCAGTCTTTGTTTGTGCAGTGCGCGCCGTGCTCTTGGTCATGATGATCTGACTGTAAGGGAAGGCCATTGTTAACTAAACCCAGAGCATGGCCGGCCTCATGAATCAGTACTGTTTGCTCTGTAAATGCTTTAGTATTGCTGGTCCCAAAAGTGTTGGCATCGATAACTGGTTTAAAGATTGCTACAACACCAGTATTGCCAATGGAAACCCCCAATACATTTCTGTTTTCTTCTCCATTAATCAGAAAGTAACCATCAACATAAACAATATAAATACCCAGTTTATTACTGGTCAAGTTTGTACCTCTGTGCTGATCGGAGATTGCTAAAATATCACTTGATGAATAATTTTGATTTTGCGCTGGAATTTCTTCCATTTGAGACAAAGTCTTTGGTGTTTCAATGGTTTTTGTAGCATTGAATAATGCTGACACATTGTTTTCAAAAAAATTCCATACAGGATTGCCATCTAAAGCAAGTCCAACTTCTGGTTCTTGTCCATTCATATAATCAACTTCAAAGGCAATGGTATCAACGGTAGGAGACGAAAAAGTTTCTTCTACGTCAATAGACCCTTCATCCATGCAACACAGACGATCTTCATTTTTTTTTGAAGATGTGCAGCCAAAAACAAAGCAAATGGCGACAAGGCATAAGGTTTTCACTTTAAAAAATAGCATTCTTAACATTAATGTCTATGTCAAACACGGTCGAAGCCTCTATCGTTGTATCCTCTGCTGGCTTTTGTCCATCAACCTCTGTCGTAATAGTCATATTGTCTTGACTTAAATAAGGTTTTAAATTGATGTCAGGTATTTCTAAATTCACCTTTGTCTCTCCATTAGGGAATGAACTTAAGTTTGCGATCAAAACTTTATCTAGTCCATCTGCTTGAATGTGCACTTCAAAAGAATCAAAGAATGACAAGTCTTGGCCTAGAGGGTCAGTCACTTCAAGAGAAAAAGACTTGATTTTCACATAATCAACTTTACTGGGATCAATGTCTTCGTTGCTTAAGGTTTGCTGGTACGACGAACCTATACTGTTGAAGCCATCAAAACCTAATGATCCTGTTAAATTATCTAGGACTGTAGATCCTGGGACTATGGCCGATGCTTTTTGCATAAACTCAATATTATCAAGCGAGCTGCAAGCGTTTAAAAGCATCAAACTGATTAAAGTTAGTATTTTTGTCTTCATTTCATTTATTATACATCGATTCAATGAAGACAACAGAAATTAAATTTCAAACGGTTTATCAGGCAGTGGCGAAAACAACTTTTTCAATGCGTCTGTCTTCAAACCCTTCAACCAAAAAGTATCTACACTAGTAAGAAAAAAAAGCGGGTTAAGATCTATTTAAACTAGGGCCTGTTGACCATACAAAAATCTACTGCGAGCCCTATCACAAGGCCAGCTCGACGCGGTGATCGTCACAAAAAGAATACGAAAGCCCTGCTACGCAAGTACGCCTTCGTTTTTTTTGGCAAAGCCCGCCTTAACTTGACCTTATGCTAAGACTTCTCGTTACGATGTTTGAACGGTCAACAGGCCCTAATAATCAACGACAGCCCCAAAAATTTATATATTGCCCTTTACAGATCCTATCTTTAGAATTGAATGCGTTGAGGAGTTATCAGGGTTAGAGTCATCAGTATTCGACCTGGAAAAAAAATGGCGCTGAAATTGATTGTGTGATTGAACACCCTGACCAAGCAGTCTCACTTGTTGAGATAAAGTCAAAGACACAGGTCTCAGGTGAAGATATTCGACACCTTGAAGGACTTGGTCCTGATATTCCAAATTCAAAGCAGTACCTTCTTTCACAAGATCCGATACCTAAAAAAATAAAGAACACGCTTTGTCCTCCATGGCAGGATGGTCTGGCCCGGATATTTGAAAACTATATATAAATAGAGCGATTCTGGCGATGAAGTGCTTATTGCCCACATGACAGTCATGTAAACGAGAGATGTGCAGGTAAGCCTATGGTATTGGTTTTTAGGAAATTTATACACAAAATAAAAATGCTTTTATTATATCAACAAGGATTGTAAATGCATAGCGCCACAAAACCGGTTTAGTGCTTGACTAAAGCTAATGCTTTGCAGTAACTATGGTTTGTTGAAGGAGTAGAAGGAAAATGAAAATTAAAATATTATTGTTCTTTGGGGTGGCTTGGTTCTCTTTTGGGAGCGCAATAGCATGTGATTGTGTTGACAGTAATCATGCAGGAAAGGGTTATTCACACCTGAACCTGAACCTGAACCAAGATACTGGTTTTTATGAAATAGATCGTTTTGAATATGTCTCCGGTGACATCGAAGCTTATGAGGCGAGTAAAATTCCTTTTAAGTTTTATCTGACCAAAGCTGATCCAAAGGATATAGAGCTGGTCTTTCTTGAAAGCGGCTCGAAGGAACTTGGAATTCTTGAAAACGTTAGAGCGCGTGGCTCTACTTTGAGCGGTAAGAAAAGCGAGGTTAGGGTCGGTGATAAAAATGTTTCAATGGAGATATTTGGTCCTCAAAACCCAAATTCTCTAGTTCCCAGGTTTTTTGCCCAGTATACCTCACCTATCTTGCATGGATACAACGTGCCAAACAATTTAGCAAAATTGTATACTAAGATATTGGGGACGGAAGAATTGCGCGACGAAAGTTTGTATCTTGAAGAGATGAATAAAGCATTTGAAACTTTTATGCAGTTGGGTTACAAAATTGTTGCTCTCTATGTTAGCGATAATGATGGCAAAACATCTCAGGACAAAGTCAATTTTGGCGTTGGTGTTAGGTTTAAAACAATAACAAAGTTAAGCGATTCTGCCACCCCCGAAGATATTAACCAGAGATACTATGATGATATTTTATCTATAAAACTTCTTGAGAGGTTCATTTCTTTTGGCCAGAAGTCAACATTCAAGCTTATAAAACCTCTAGAAACAGGTGAGGATAGCTTTAACACGTTAGACTTTTACAACAATTCGCGTTTGTTCAAAGTTAAGGAGAATGAACATTCATTTGGCCGAAAAGAAAAAAATGATAAGTGGTTTCCAACAGGTAAGAAGAAAGTTTTGCGGATTGGTAATAAATTATTATACTTACCAGACTCTGATTCTGTTTTAGATTCTTTTAAAATCATAGGACCTAGGCGTGAATTTGGAGAGCCTGGAATTATCTTTCATGGAGATGTGAAGAAAAGCGATTATACAAAATATTTCTGGAATAGTGAGGCGCTTAGAATAGAGCAAGTAAATGATTGATTTATGATTCCGGGAGTGTTTTTCAGATAGAAAATCACATTACGGGGTTCATTTAAAAAGCAATTAAAATCATCTAACCCAAAACGTAATAAATGTTGGATTAATCATGACATTTTTTTAAAGATATTTGGGATTAAGTTGAATCAAGTAAGTGTAAGTCATGTGATTCGCCCCTTCAAGTTTAACAATGATGCGACCTGGGAAAAAAATTATCCTGCAGTACACGACGCGCCGCCCAGAACGCAGAACTGGGCGCAAAAAGGGTGGTTGAGTTGAACTTTCTTTTGGCTCTCTTTGAGCGTTGTACCCATTTCAAACTTTTCATCGTAGGCAAGTAAGGTGCATGCTAAAACCTTGGGCTGACTTTGATCTTTGCGTTTAACAACCATGCGTGAGTTTGCGCACATCATGCTTTCGGGTGACACGTTTAGAATATCCCAACATGCGGTTGTGATTTCAGGGACATCTTTTAGAAGGTTCATTTCAGGAAACATTGTAAACTGTAGCGGATTCTGCGTATCGATGCATAAGTCATGCTCATGAAATAGATTTTGATAAGCCACAAGGGCTTGGTTATGGTTTTCATGGTGAAGGTTTCGCCCTGCAACGGCAATGGAGACCTTGTGTTCTTGAAGTAATTTCAGAGACGCAATGGCAGGCAGAAATGTTCCTGGCCCCCGTTCTTGCTCATGAACATGGGAAGAGTGGTGATCTAGAGAAATGCGAAGGATCATCTTTCCTGGATGGCGTCTTTCAAGTGCGGTGAGAGAATCAATGCATTTGGGAAGCTGTTTGTAACCGTTGCTTAAAACCAAAACATCAAATCCGTATGCAAGTGTGCCATCTAGAATGTCCAAAAAATATCTATTGGCAAAGGGTTCGCCTCCGGTAAAACCAACTTCCGTAGTTCCCAGATCGTGCGTATTTATCTCTTCAAGATAAGGCTTGACATCAGCCCAGGTCATAAAGCTTAAACGATCATTCTGTGGCGAGGATTCGATATAACAATGCTGACATGCGAGGTTGCACACTGTACCTGTATTAAACCAAAGTGTGTCCAGCTGTTTAAGTGAAACATGCGCGCGAGGGTGTCCACTAGCAGTAAGGTAGGGGTCGTTGAATTTTTTACTTTCTGATGGCATATATCTTTCAGGCTATATCATTCAAGCATCTTGTTCAAAGTGATTACGGCGCAGGGTTTTTTTGGCTTTTTTCTTTTGGTTAACAATGTTGATTTGACCATGTTTTCATATGACATGTGCGCACAAGAGTATCGTGAGGGTGACACTTTCTTTACTACATACACAGTAGAGTTTTTTCGAGACATATGCGTTGAGCCAGCGGCTTAGACAAGGGCCGAAAGCGCCAAAACAAAGGCGGTGGTAAATGAAGTGTGGCTGATGAGCGGCGTGAGAATCACATGCCCCTTTGCAGAGGGCTTTTATAGATTGTAGATCATTGTTGCAAGTTTGACTATGTGCGTCTATGTGTCAATTTAATGCAGGCTTTTCCTTTTCATTTTTGGCGTCCAAAGTAGTATGCGCCTGGTGAAGCGCTTGATTGTTGAGAGTTTGGTTTTAGCCTTTGTTTTTATGATGGCGGTCCCAGTATGGGGTACATCCCATCATGCAGGCTCTAGCAGCAAGTTTTACAGCAGGTACCTTAATCCCAATACGGATTCAGACGGCGATGGCATAGCTGATGACAGTGAACCCGCGATGGTAGATTGTGACGATGGCGATGGCATCCCACCTTATCTAGATACAGACAGTGACAACGACGGCATTGCAGATTTCATTGAGTATGGCCTGGGAAGTTTGGATCTTGATAGCAGCGGCAGTTTAGACATTATGGAGATTGCCTCAAGTTTGCTGGATATCTCCCCGGCCAACAACGTCATTGATCTGGCTGAACTCACTGATGTGTATTCAGGCGCTTCCGCCAGTTTGCCCGATGCTGATGGAGATGGTTTGCCTAATGCATGTGACAAGGATAGTGACAACGATGGTTTGCCAGATCTGGATGAAGCAGGCCCAGTAATCACAGCTTTGGATACCACACCTGATAACCAGATCAGCGACACAGAGTTTTCCACTTCTATTCAATTAACAGATTTAATCAACAGTGATGCTGATTCGGGCGCAACCTTTGGTCCTTCAGGTGATGCGTATCTGCCAAATGTCTATGATCGTGACAGTGACGATGACTCAATTGCCGATATTGTTGAAAACGGTCGTGAGGACTGTGATGTCGACAGCAATGGGTTTGTCAGTCTGAGTGAAGGCAGCAGCTGTAGTTTTGATACGGACGGCGATGGCTATGTCTTTGCATCAGAGCTTGCGCCAACCCATACTGATGCCATCGCGGTTGGAGAACTTACACCTGATATGATGGCTGATTATATAGATCGTGACAGCGATGGTGATGGGATTGCTGACTGGCTCGAAGCCAATAACAATAATGACATTGATACCAGTGACAATAATATCGATGGTGCCGATGGGTTGCTTGATGGCTATGTCTCCGATGAGACTTATTTGATCTCTGACAGTGGCCTGCTGGTGAATACCAATGGCGTGGGCTTGGCAGATGTCTATGTGCAAGACGCCGACGGGGACGGAATCAAAGATTATCAAGAGGGCGGCAGTGCCATTTCAGATTATATGACGGCGCCGGGCATGCCCTCCTACAATACGTCCATCCCAATTCTGCTTTTCACTGATCTATATACAACAGACGGCCCCCTTGATCATGCAACTGACTTCCGAGATACCGACAGTGACAGCGATGGCCTAAGCGACGCAGCTGAGTTTGGCATAGGTCCTGATCCGCGTGACACCGACCTAGACGGCATCCCTGATTTTCAAGACTCTGATTCAGATGACGATGGGCTAGCAGATAGGGATGAGGTCTTATTGGGATCTGATCCACGCAACAAAGATTCAGACGGTGATGGATGCAGCGATGCGTGCGAGGTCTTAGGCATAGGGCCTGGTTGCAATGTTTCAAACCAAGCTTGGTTTAACCCCTCGTACAGTATTAACACGCCGCTTGCCGACCCTCTGATTGATGGAGATCAGGACCTTGATGGTTTGACTGATTGTCAGGAGGTATCAACGTATCAAACCAATCCCGGGGATAAAGATACCGATGGGGGTGGCATTGCAGATGGTATAGAAGTTAATCTTTTAGGATCCAACCCGCTGGATAAACGCGATGACTGTCCAAGCGCGTTAGACTCAGATGGCGACGGCCTGACTGACTGTGAAGAAATTGATGTGGGGCTAAACCCCCTTGAGCCCGATGCTTTAATTCAAGGTTCGGGCACTTCGGGTCTGTTTGGGTTGACAGGTTGTCGATCGCAATCTTCGGGCCTAGGTTTTTGGATTTTTCTGATCATCTCTCTGATCGTCTTAAGGCCAAGCAGGGTTGTGTAAGTGAAGCGTCTTTGGTTGTTCTTCCTTATGGTTACAGTTAGTGCCACTTCGGTCTTTGCGCTAAACACGCAAAAATTCAGTCCTGTTTTGGGCCAAACACATGTGGGGTTGCTTAATCATGGCGCTTTGGGTTTAAATCCATTTGATGTTGAAGCAAGTTTTTATCTTAGTTTTTTGCATAACGCCTTGGAGTTGGGGGTCGCCCAAAACAATTTGTTTGCAGACGAAGTCGCCGAGCATTTTCTAACCGGACACTTTCAGTTTGGCATAGGTGTCCACGAGCGGCTAACACTGCGGGTGGCATTTCCTATGAACTTTTATTCTAAAGTAGAAGCCCCTTCAACATCTGTTCAAACGCAAGACGTTTCCATCGGGGATGTAAAACTGGATGCGACCATTACGATCTTAGGTCTAAAAAACCCTGAGCTCGCATTTCATGAGGACCGCCCATGGGGGCTCTCTCTAGTTCCATTTATGACCGTGGCCTTGCAGAACTCAGATGATTTTTTTGGGGATGAACATATTGCAGGCGGCGCCAAGCTTGTTGTGGACAAATACATGGGCAAGCGCCACTACCTCGGACTCAATGCAGGCATAAAGTTTCGCAAAACAGAACAGATTCTTAACCTACAGGTAGGACACGAGTTTGTGTATGGCGCAAGTTATGTCTGGCGCATGTCGATTAAATCTAAGTGGGATGCAGTCTTAGATATTGTGGGGTCTACAACGGTCAAGAAATTTTTTGCTGAAGAAATTTCTTCTCCCTATGAAGCATTTCTATCAATTCGCAAACGGTCAAAAAATGACCGTTGGTCTTGGGTTGCTGGCGCTGGCCAGGGTGGTAATAATGGCTACGGCGCGCCGGACTACCATGTGTATTCAGGTTTATCTTATCGGTTCATGGGTGAGGCAAAGGCCAAATCCCTCGCAGCCCCTAAGCCCGTATCCCCAAAAATTCAAGAAGCACCAACGCAAGCCCCAAAAGAAAATTACGAAGACCAGCTTGACAGTTACTTAGACCAGCAGAGCACATCCCCAGCACCCGTCGTCATTCCGGATCGTGGCTACTTGGATGTTCGCATTGAAGATGATCAAGGCAATCCCCTCATGATTTCATTTGATATTCAAAAAAAAGGGGAGCAAGACTACACACGACTAACGTCCAACCGGGTCAACCCTGCACTGGATCCAGGCATCTACAAAGGACAGGTTACCTACCAAGGGCGGCGCATTGAGCTTGATTTTGAAATCAAACCCGGCGAAACCACAGGCAAAATCATTGTATTCGAAAAAGGCAAACGCGCATCAGCGCCAGTACTTCAATACATTCAGCCTATTTATTTTGAGGTAAACAAAGCAAGTATCAAGCCAGAATCATTGATCACACTTGATCGTGTGGCACGCATGGTTCAAGAGCACGCAGGTATTGAGGAGATTAATATCAAGGCACACACCAACAGTCATGGCTTGGAGGATTATAATTTGATTCTTTCCAACCAAAGAGCTGACAGCGTGAAGCGTTACCTTGGCCAACGGGGCATCAACACGGGCATGATCCGCACCTATGGTTATGGGCAATCTCAACCCAAGGGCCCAAACACCCGTGTTGAATTTGAACTCAAAGGCCGCAACCTCAACATAAAAATTGTTCCATTAAACTAGGGCCTGTTGACGTAACCCGAATGAAGTTTGGGTTTTGTCATATGGCCCCAGAATTAAAAAAAAACTTGTAAAAAAAAATAATGTATTCAGAATTACAAATTGTAGGGCTCGTACTTATTTATCACTTCTGGTTTTTTATCCCGCTGATCACGACATAAGCAGGTAATTTTATTTTTAAAGGTTAGGTTTGACGACATGAGAGAGAAAGTTTTATTTTTGGTTTGTTGTGTGAGTATGATGTTCTCATCTTGCATAGGCGGGTTGCAGTTGCGTGATGGTTCTGGCTCAGGCGTTTTGGGTGTTAGTCTGGTGATGCCATCGCAGATTGGATCTTGTCAGGCTGTGCCCATTGCAGGCGTGTGTTCTCCAGACGGTGTAGATAATGTCACCATCTCTTCCTTAGATTTTACAGAAGTCACTGACTTTGAATGCGATTGCGCAAGTGGCGCCATTGGTAACTGTGTTGATGGCAATGCTGCGCCAGTGACGGACATGACTTTTTGTGGGACAGGGCCCAATGAAAACAACCCTCAAGTTACAGCCACCATCGAAGACGAGGATGGCAATACGTCGAGCGATGAGCCGCCCACAGAAATTGTAGCCAGCTCAGACTTGGTTACAACAAAGGTTGTTAATCCTGACCCTGTTGTGGCGGGAGCGACATGTGCAAACCCAGATGATGCTGTGTGCGCATTAAATACAAATGCTGAGCCATTTCCTACACAAATTGCCTTTGATGTGATGGTTGAAAACCTTGGTCCAGACGATAATACAGGCGTTTCCCTAACAGATGAATGCCCAACTGGAACGTCTTTTGACGCAGCCAATTCTATTGTTCCAGCCCCTACAACCTATGATGGAACAATTTGGACCATAGGTGACCTTGCCAACGGCGCTTCAGTTGTGCTCACGATCGTGTGCACATTTGATGAGGGCGCACTGACTGAGAATCTTGATGAATTTATGAACACAGCCACCGCAGCAGCAGGAGACCTCCTTGATCCAGATACAACAACAGATGACCTAGATGCAGGCGTATCTGAACCTTATGCCGATTTAGTAACAGTTAAAACACTTGTTGAGGGAACCATGCCAAACGAATGTACGTCGACAGTTTGTACCAATGGTCAAGTGGTAACATTCAGTGTAGTTGTAGAAAATGTTGGTATTGCTGACAGTCCGGAAGCAGGTGTAACGGATCTTTGTCCAGCGGGCACAACATATGATGTAGCAAATCCGGCTGTGCCTACTGCTCCTGGAACCTATACAGATACAACTGGTTTGTGGGATACTGGTCCAATTGCCAACGGCGCTATGGCTGAGCTTTTACTGCCATGTACGGTAGTAACATCAGCTGGTAATACACTTTCAAATATGATTCAAGAAGCTTCATGTATTGCAGGAGCTGGCTGTTTGCCTGATCCTAATCCGACAGGCGACGGGGATCTTGAAGAAGTAATCGATGTAACTCCTGGTTGCCCTACAGGCACCATGGCGGAAAATGTACCTTACTATGTAAGTAGCATTATTTGGAATAGTAGTGATGACTCTATTGATATGGTTATGGATGACGGTATAGCTATACACGTTGAACGGGTAGGTTCAGATATTCCATTTGGAGGAATATATACGCCCGGATATAATGCTACGCAGGACACACCTTTTTCAAATATGAGTGGTACAGATACTTTTGGGTATGAGTTTAGTAGCAATACCTTAGGGGTTGGTGACTTCTGTCAAGAGTTAAAGTTTACTACTTCTGGCGGACTTGTAGAGAATTTTGGTATGGAAATCCAAGATCTCGATTGGGTTGACAATCCTCCAGGTACGCTGGTTGTTCGAGATTATATTGAAGCCGTGACTCCTATACCAAGTGGCACATTTAGTTTCTATCCAACAGGCGCACCTGGTTCAAATCAGATTCTGTCATTAGACCCTGCGACCAATGGTTTTTTAGCTGTTATAGAAGACCCTGCAGCTAATGGCGGTGGAGGGTTTAAGGCTACGGATGGTCATACTATCAAGTTTACCAACTTGGCTATTGATGGATTTGCTCATAAAGCATGTTTTGAGGTTGGAAAGGAAGGGACGAATTCCAGCACCAGAATATTAAACTTTTTTAAAGATGTTTGCGTGGTACCCTAGGTGGTAAATATTTAATTTGGCACTTCAAAAGAGCCCTATAATTAATTCATTACACTGCTGTCCCAACATTAATCTAATAAAGTCAACTGTTTAGAATCGGGTGGTGTTATTTTTTGTAGATGGTTTATGGGAAAGAGTTGATTTATCGGGGTTTTAGAGAATGCGTTGATGCCTAGAAC
>Ga0209186_1003320_pt1 | contig 11112 bp, 12 predicted proteins | sample SidtaG_FD_187426 | JGI IMG/M metagenome (GOLD analysis project Ga0209186, IMG submission 187426) | Marine algal microbial communities from Sidmouth, United Kingdom - Sidmouth_Male2 metaG (SPAdes) (version 2) | ecosystem: Host-associated > Algae > Red algae > Unclassified | place: Sidmouth...
AACCAGCTTATAATCGAAAACCCAAGAATAGAATACACGTGTAGAAAGCTCTTTGATTACTTGTTTGGACGAGAGTTCGATTCTCTCCGACTCCACTTTTAAGCCCTGTAAACCTAGTGTTTACGGGGTTTTTATTTTTGCGTTGACAGAATCGTTGACAATCTTGTTCCCTTATATTATTTTGTTGTTATGTGCTAAATTAGTATTTTTATGGTAATTAGCATTAATTAGACATAAAATTATGGCTTCAGATAAAATATACAGCTTTTTTGAAAATTCTATAAACACCACAAATAAACTAATTAGTAAAACTCGATATTTCAGTTTGTTTTATAACCTTCATCAAAAGAAAATAGATAGTATATTGGTTTTCTTTTGGATGATTTCATTTGGTATTACCTTTTTAATTTTTAGTTTAAATGAAGAAACTAGTTCAATTAGGATCCTCTGTGGCATCATATGCTTAGCGTTTTTTTTACTCTTAATTCCCACAATTGGAAGAATTTTATTTTTAATTAAACCAACAAAAGCAACTAATGTTAAGTCCTATATATTAAAAGTTAAAGACCACAAAATAAATAAAGAAGAAAGACCTTATTTTCCTACTACAGGAACTAAAATAATAAGTAAACAAACTACTAAAAAAATTGACACTGAAATTTTAAATTCATTTGATAAATTAATTTCAAATTTAGAAAAACTAGACTTTTATGATTCAGATAATAAAAATTTTGTATTAAGTACAAACTACGAGCTTACCACCCTACAGAGTTTCCAAATTCTACTTTTATATTTCACAAATGAATATAATTTAAATCACGATATAAGAAGGCAGGATATATATGATCTATTTAATGATTATTTCAATCTAGAAGAAAAAAAGATGACCTCAAAAAATTGGAAGGATTACTCCAAGTATATATCTAAAGAAGATTCAAATGAACCACGACATTCAGACAAATACAACTTTTACTACGATTTACCCAAATTAGAATAAAAACTTTGGTCGGCTACCTATTAAACCGACTAAACCTTCTATAACAACACCTATAATTGCAGTGTTAAACCATAAAACACACTGTAATTATGAGAGACCCACACAATCCCTTCACAATCATCACTGATCAACTTACCGAGCTTCGTAAGTTAGTCCTTGAAATTAAGAATAGTCCAAAAGAAGACTATACTAACAAATACTATACTTACCATCAAGTAGCTGATTTGCTACATGTGGATTATCAATCTATACGTAATTATGTAAACGCCGGCTTTATCAATGCCGAAGAAGTTGGTCCGCGCAAAAGATTAATACATCACTATCAAATATTCAATGAAGACCAAACATTGAAGAACTTCAAATACAAAAGAAAAGCATAATAGTTCTGGAGAAACTACTATGCTTTATATTTTTTTCAAAAAACAGTATTAACTACCGTATATGCGAATATACGGATAATTCATAGAAACTATGGGTGAGCCCAAATTTTTTTCGATTGATAAAACAGCTTTAGAAAATGATTTTTATCGATTGACAGGAAAAGACATTAACCCTTTTCCTATTGATATATTGCCTAAACAAGTACAAGGGGTTATATATGAAGTACACGATAAATTTCAATTCGCTTTAGATTATATAGGAGCTGCTATTTTAGCTGCTATTTCATGTGCAACTGGCAACTCGATAAAGGCTAAAGTAAACAACGGTTGGGAAGAAAAAGTGAATCTTTTCCTCGTGATCGTGGGAAGACCTGGAGATGGTAAAAGTCATGCTTTAAGCTTTTGCTTTAAACCTATTCATAAAAAAGAAGACTTATTGTTTTTAGAATACAATAATCAATTAAGAGACTATGAAGACGCATTAAAATCTGATTCCAAAACCACATTAAAAAAACCAATTTTAAAAAAATATTCAATTAACGATTATACTCCAGAGGCATTAATGTTACACCTCTCAAACAACAAGAAAGGCTTGTATGTTTATGTTGATGAATTAAACGGTTGGATCAAAAATTTTAATCGTTACAGTAATTCTGGAGAGGCAGAAACGTATTTAAGTCTCTGGAGCGGAACAACAATATCCATTGATAGAGCTTCAGGCAAAAGTTTACGCATATCAGATCCTTTTATTGGCGTCATTGGAAGTACTCAAATATCTGTTTTAAAGTCTTTTGCTAAAGACGGCAGAAGTTCGAATGGTTTTATGGATCGTTTATTATTTGTATACCCAGAAACGCAAAGAACAATTAAATGGAATAAAAACAAAGTCGACGAAGTCATTTTAGAAAATTATAACACCTTGATTTACAATATAATAACAGAATCTGACAAGATTGAGGAGTCAACGTCTATTCCTTTTACAAAAGATGCTGAAGACCACCTATTTAATTGGCAAAATAACCGACCAGAAGATTATCTTTTTGACTACGAAAAAAGTATTGAAATTAAATTACAGCAGTATGTTATACGATTTGCTTTGATATTACAAATAGCACATAATGCTGCTAATAACAAAACTTCAGATAAAATTGAATTATTTGCTATTGAAGGAGCTATCAAACTCTTTCATTACTTCTACAATAACGCTATAAAAGTTAGATACGAAATTATGAAAAAAGAATATATCGAAACTTTAACCGAATTACAAATAACAATCCTTAAAGATTTACCCTCCGAATTTACAACAGCAGAAGGATTAAGAATCGCTTGTAAACAAATGAACAACAAACCTAGAATAAGTGAAAGACAATTTAAAACATATCTAAAAGACTCTAAATTATTCAAAAAAATATCTCATGGTAAATACTCAAAGATAAATCTATAGCAAACACTGCACTTTCTGCACTTTGAAACACAAAACACTAAAAAACAACACCTTAACAGCATTTCAAAGTGCAAAATTAGTGCACAAGATGCAAACGGTTGCATTTTGAAAGTGCAGAAAGTGCAATCAAAATGCAGTCAAAGTGCAGTCAAAAAAGCCTCAAAACCCTTGCTATATCGAGAAAGTGCAGAAAGTGCAGAAAGTGAAGTAAAACGATCAACATGTATAAATACTCATTACATAAAAAATCAATCAAACAGATTTGCCCCAGTTGTGGCAAAAAAAGATTTGTTAGATATATCGACAACGAAAACAACCAATTTTTATCTGATAAGGTAGGTAGATGTGACCGTGAACAAAGTTGCGGATATCATTACACACCCAAACATTATTTTAATGACATTAAACAAGATTACACACCTTTTATACCAAATACTATTCTACAAAATAGTCATCAACAGATAATCAGTTTTCATGAAAATAAAGAATTAGAACTTAGTTTAAATAATTATGATAAAAACAATTTCGTAAAATTTCTAAAATCAAAATTTGATATAAAAAAGGTAGATGAAATGATTAAGCAATATAATATCGGAACACATCCTAATAAGTTTTATGGAACAATATTCTGGCAAGTAGATTCTCTAAATAAAATAAGAGGCGGAAAAATTATTAATTATGATAATTCAGGAAAAAGAACGAAATATATTAATTGGGTTCATGCTACAAACATCAAACAAAAAAAGATTAAAACCTTTAATCTAAAACAATGTTTATTCGGAGAACATTTGCTATCAAAATACACAAAACCAATTGCTATTGTAGAGTCTGAAAAAACAGCATGTATAATGAGTATGCTCTTTGATAAATATCAATGGATGGCATCTGGAAGTTTGAACGGTTTGAATGAAAAAAAACTAAAACCTATAAAACATCGAACAATAATTCTATACCCAGACTTAGGAATTGATAAAGGAAATGGAACGCCTTTTTTACAATGGAAACAAAAAAGTCAAGCATTAAATAAATTAGGTTTTAATATTAAAGTATCTGATTTATTAGAGCAAAAGTCTACTCATGATGATCGAAAAAGCGGACTAGATATTGCCGATTATTTTATTGAAAGTTTCAATAAAAAGCCTACAAAAATAATCACTAAAGAGAATGAAATACTTATGAATATTTATATGAAAAACAAAAATATCAAAACCCTAATTGAAGTGTTTGACCTAACTAACCTTAATGGTAGTGATACTAATTTTTAAATACAGAGCTATACGTACTAACATGTGTTAAGAAATTAAGCAAGTTGAACAGGGGTTCCGTTGCTCTACACCCCTATTATCAACTTGCCCTACGGGGTTTAAAACACTGATTTTATTGACTTTAAGTCAACAAAGAGAATTATAACATAATATAAAACAACTATAAACATCAATATAACTAACTGACTAACAGTAGAAAACAACATAAAATGAAGAAAAAAAGCATTTTAATCAAAGAATTTCACCATAAGGAATTAGTTAAAATTTCCAAGGTTTTTGGTGCTCCATATGGTGATTTAGTTCAATCTATGATTCTCTATTTTAAGAAAACAGGTATTAATCCAGTAGAGGCTATTAACGAGAACCCCGCTACATTAGTAAAGGCATTAGACAAGCGAATTGTATCTTTTTTAAAAGTGCAAGAACGTGATATTTTAAAGCCTTTACGTAGCGAATCTTTTCAATATTCTAGCGAACAAAAACAACAATTTCATGAATTATCGTCATGGATAAAAGATGTAGTTATTAAACTTAATGAGTATGATAAACACAGAACACAATTAATTACTTCTGAATTAGGTAAAATCGAAAGAAAGCTAGAACAACAGCAAAAGGCCTTTACTGAAATCGCTGAATTAATAGATGCTAAAAATAAATCTGGAATTAAAGGAACCCTTAAATCTATTTTTGAATAATGCCTATTAGTAAACCGCATAGTACGTTAGGAGCTACAAACACTTCTAGCTGTGTTGATTTAGCATTGTATCTAGAAAAGGAGAACAATGACCTAGATCGTTTACAACAGAAAGCAACTAGTAGTTCAAAAAATATGGCCATTGAAAAAAGAAAACAATTCTTTTTTACGCATTCTAAAACCAATATAAGTACCAACGAAGTCATTTCATCTATTGACAGAAACATTAAACGATTAGGAAAAAAAGACGCGAAGTACTTTGCTCCCACCATAAACTTTAGTTCTGAAGAACTAAAACATATACTGTCTAAAATCACTAATAAAAAAGAAATCGAAAATGTATGGGAATTAAACGAAAAAGAATACACTCTTTTTAATGATAAAATTAAGGAATACACAAGAGAAATAATGACCAACTACGCGAAGAACTTTAACAGACAAGATAAAGGTCTTAAAACAGGTAATGACCTCGTTTATTTTGGAAAGATTGAGCATTTTAGAAAATTTAAAGGCACAGATAAAGAGGTCTTAAACGAAACACATAAAGCAGGAGATTTCAAGCCAGCATTCAATTCTCATGTACATTTGATAGTTAGCAGAAAAGATAAAACACAAAAATTAAAATTAACTCCTACAACTAAAGAGCGCTCAACAACACGAACCATTGGAGGGAATACATATCATGTTGGTTTTGATAGAATGAATTGGATTAACATGAATGAAAAAAGCTTCGATAATTTTTTTCAATACAAACGACCCGAACGAGAAAAATTCAGGAATCAATACATCTTAAAAAATGGTTCACCTAGAGAGAAAGCAGCCCTCTTGAAAGAAATAGAAACCAAAGAACAATCCATTAAAAACACCAGAGAATATGCCCAAAATAATACTCGTAACCCATCAAAAAGGAGGCGTTGGTAAAAGCACACTAACCTTCAACCTTGCCCAAAACATTTCTAAAAACGCCAAAGTAGCCGTTTTAGATTTCGATTTACAAGGCAGTCTTAGTCAACTATCAGACATGGTAACAGATTTCGAAATAATTTCTTTCAACGGGGAAATAAAAGAAATTGAACAACTAGACTATGATTTCATTTTTATAGATACCCCGCCTTACCTATCTAATCATTTACCCGATTTAATTGAACTAGCAGATTTGATTATTGTGCCAACTAAAGCAGGTATTCTAGACCTTTTAGCCATAAAAAGCACTTTAGAACTCATCGAAGAGGAACAAAAAACATTACAAACCCTAATTGTTTTCAACATGATAAAAGCAAATACCACACTAACACTCGATATCTTAATTGGATTGGCAGAATATCATGTAAAAATTGCAAATACACATATTAGCGATTTAGTATCCTTTACTAGATCCGTTTTAGTAAAAGGTGTAAAAAATGACAAAAACGCTCAAAAACAAATAGATAATCTCACAAAGGAAATATTAACAGAACTTATATAAATATAGATTTCTACATCTCTAGTATTATATAAAAATACAATGCTATCATTATGGAAAAACAGAACATCAACGAGCTTATTAACAAAGCTAAATCAAGCAACCAGAATAAAACAATTCAAAAAATTGTTCCAGTAATTACAAAAGAAACAGAAGAAGTCCAATTTTCTTTTTACATAGAAAAAGAACTACTTAAAAAACTCAAATTAAAAGCAATACAAGAGGATACAAGTATGAAACAACTTGTAAATAATGCGATTAAAAATTCAATTTAGCTCAGGTTCGCTCAATCATTGAGAACATAAGCAATCTACTTTTTAAAAAGTTTGCTTAAATTTGAAACAAATATAATTTATAAGAAAAAATACAACTATAAAACAAACATATAAAGCGTTTAGCTTTTGATTTGGGATCAGAAAATCGCCAGTTTTTAAATCCACCTATTTCAAAATTAAGACGCCCTCGTCAATGGCGAGGGCTGTTCTTATTTGGTGGATGGGTGTCTGGCGATACCTCTGATAACGATAAGATACAGTTCCTCGCTTTTTTTATGAAATTCATTTATGAAAATTGACAGCCACAGAATTGAAATTGAAGAAACATGCAAGCCTGAGTACATAGAATCGATTAAGCAATATTGGTTTCTAGAAAACAACAAATTTATAAATAAACCAACGGCCTTAGGAAAACTCTTGGGATTTTCAGCTTATGAGTTTGGTAACATGGTAAAAAGCGAATCTAAGTTTTTTATTAAGATCCAATGTGATACATGCCCTAAGATTGAGTCTACGCAAGTAAAATCTCAATCAAATTTTGCTACAGTTAAAAGCGATTCATACGACAGTAGAACGAAGAAATTTAATTGTTCAAAATGTAAAGCCTTAATACAACAACAAAAGTTAGAAATCATTGAAAAACAAAAGCAATACCTTTTAGAAAATCAGGAATCAGCAATTAAAAACAAAAACTGGTTAGCTCTTAGTCCTTTTGAATTAAAGGTCTTAAGATGTATTATAAAAAATGAAGGGATATCAAATTTTAATTATCATTTTAAAAACACCCCAATTAAAGTTCTATGGAGTGCAATATATACGCTTAGAGATTTATGCTTAATTGTGTTACATTCTAATGAACACTCTAACTATGTTAACCGTGTTACGTTTTTAACAGAACTTAAAACCGCTTTACCTGAAGTTGAAGCTATTGTAAAAAACGAACCTAAAACTAATTTTAATAATGTTACTCAGGAATTAAAAATTAGACTCACAAAAAACAATAATCCAAAAAATGGAGACAGCCCTATTTATAGTGGTGTTCTTAATTTCCCTAATGATGTTCTTATAGAAAAAGGAACGCAATACACTTTTGGTATATGGAAACGTGAATTCGATAATTTGTATTTTACCTTAGTACCTACCGATAGTATTTACAAGGCTCCAAGACAACAGTCCATATCTAGCCAACCAAAACATTTAAGAGAGGCTATACAAGATTTCTTTGATTCTAGTGAGTTTGATTTTTAATTAAGAATGTCATGTTTACACCAATCTTTACGTGACGCCTGCCGCTAAGGCGCATTTTAAAAATCAGTTAATTTTTAACACAGCTAAGAAAAAAATCAACTGATTTTTAAAACGGAAAAATGACGTGGTATTTTATTTGTTATTATAATTTGGTGCTCATAGTAATTGAACATAAAATTATAATGAACATTCTATATTTCTATAAATATAGTTTTATGGAAATCCGTAATTATATACCATTTGGTTTTCTTACTTTTAATTACCCTTAAAATAGAAAAAATGAATATTAATAAAATCGTTCTTGAATTAGCAGAGTCTTTAACAGATATCGGAAGGTCTTTAGAAACAATAGCTAACTCAGAAAGAATATTAAAACAAGCATATGAAGGTACTGCCAACCCCGTTTAGTAAAGCATAAGCTTTAATGAAGTAGACATAATTTAATTCCTTAAAAAGCTATGTTTCCATTTTATTTTAAGTTTATTAGGGTTTTTAAACTGGATAAATATTGTTAACACTTACTGTAAAGTAAAACAGATAACCTATTGGCTGTTATTCCAAATAATCTTAATTTTAAAAAATAAATGTTTTTTAGTAAATGATTAAAATTAGAAGTAAAAAAATTGAGGGAATCATAGATGAAATTATTGATCAATATGCCTATGCTGATACTTCTGATAGACCATGGATCATTGGGTTTAGTGGAGGAAAAGACTCAACCGTATTACTTACCTTAGTTTGGATTGCACTCCAAAGAATAAGAGAAGAGATGCCATTTCCTTTTCAATTAAAAAGAAAAGTATATGTGGTTTGTAATGATACAATGGTTGAAAATCCAATTATTGCAAATTACGTAGAAGATGTATTAGCCATTATAAGCGAATCTGCAAGAGATCAAGATTTACCAATTTTAGTTCAAAAAACTACACCTAAACTAGAGGAAGGCTTTTGGGTAAATGTTATAGGTAAAGGATATCCAGTTCCTAATAATGCCTTTAGATGGTGTACTGATAAGTTAAAAATTAGACCAACTTCAAATTTTTTATTAGAACAAATTGATAAAAAAGGAGAGGCTATAGTTTTACTAGGTACCAGATATGAAGAGAGCGTTACAAGAGAACGTTCTATGAGAAAACACGAAGTTACTGGAAGTAGATTGTCTAGACATCAGACAACAACTAATACTTACGTATACTCTCCAATAAAAGATATGTTTTTAGAAGAAGTATGGTATGTTATTAATACTGTAAAATCTCCTTGGGGATTTGATAACTCTATATTATTCAAAATATATGCGGATGCTAGTGCTGATGATTATGAATGCCCAACAGTTGTTGTAAACAAAGAGCATAGCTCTTGTGGACAAAGTCGTTTTGGATGTTGGACTTGTACTGTAGTTAAGACAGATAAATCTATGACAGCATTGGTTGATAAAGGTCAAAACTGGATGCAACCATTATTAGATTTTCGTAATAGATTAGTAGAGAATCGTAATTTAACAGAAAACAGGTCTAATACTCGTAGAAATGGACAAGAAGCTATTAGAGAAGATGGTAGCTTTAACGGAAATTACAATGCTGAATATAGATATAAAATATTAAAAGATTTATTAGAAGTTCAGAAGGAAGTTCAAAAGGAAAGGCCTTACGTTACTTTAATTAATAATCAAGAATTAATAGCGATACAAGTCATTTGGAATAGAGATGGAATTTTTGATAATACAGTTGGAAAACTTTATAAAGAAATCTTCGATAAAGATATCAATACCAATAACATTAAATCTCTAGACGATACAGAACGAAGAATACTCAGGGATATTTGTAAGGAAGATAAAGGGTATTACGATTTAATAGATAATTTAATTTCTTTACAAGAAACTAAAACATTAATGATTTCTAAATATGGATTGCATAATGATGTAGAGAAAAGAATTGAAAACTTTGTACATCAAGAATTTATGTTAACTGCCTAGAAACAACCTCAAAACTTGATGAACTTACCTTTTTCAGATACTTTACCAATAAATAAATTAGCTTCTTCATTTGCTAATACTTCAGCAACATATAAATTTTATTGGCTAATTGCAATCATTGAATTAGTTGAAAATGGACAATCAACTATTGATAAAAAAGCTCTTTTTTCAAGAATGATAAGCAGTTCTTGGTACACCGTAAATTATTTCCATGTTTCTTTTGGAAAACAAGATTTAATTCAAAAAGCTGTTGAAAATATTTTAAAATATGAAAAATTATCAATTGACATCAAAAAACAGAAGCTGATTACAATTTTAGAAAATTCAAACAAAATTGATACTCAAAGAATCTTAAACCATTTTAATCTCAATGTACCTCATTGGTTTTTATCACCTTGGTTTCCAAAGTTAAAGGGTGAAAAAAATTCTATTTACAAAACAAGAATATATAATAATTCTCAAAATTTTGAAAATAAATGCCTTTATGGTTTATTTGATGAAAACATAATAATAAATCCTATTTGGATAAATTATATAAAGAATAATGCTAAAATTCTTAAGGATTTTTGTTTTTGGAATTTAGCTATATTCCTTCAAACTAGAAATCCTAATGTCCCAGATATTCCGAATAAATTAATTAAACCAAATGTTAGAAATGGACTTACCAAACAAACTAATCAATACTGGAAATTAGTTTTTAAGGAATTAGGCTCAATAGATTGTATTTTTACAGATACAAAATTATTTTTTGATGAAAAAAATTATGCACTTGACCATTTTGTACCACATGCATTTGTTTCGCACGATTTAATATGGAATTTGATACCAATAGAAAAGAATTTTAATGCTTCTAAAAGTGATAAATTACCATTATTTGATAAATATTTTGACAAATTTTATAATTTGCAAAAAGTAGCTTTCGAAATAAATAAACATTTTAACTCAAAAAGTAAATATATGGATGAATACTTATCTATTTTCTCAAATATTGATAGTTTTGATAAAAAAAAATTATCAAAAACAATTCAACCTTTAATAATAATAGCGAGTAATAATGGTTTTTTGTTTATGAAGGATGAATAATCAGAATTCAAATAGTCATTTAACAGCAATTCAAAGAACTTCACTTTCTTATCCAGCAAGAATTGTATTAAATCAAAAAAAAATTATTGGCAAAGTTCTTGATTTTGGTTGCGGTATAGGCAAAGATGTGGAACTTTTAAAAAGTAAAGGATTTGACATTGTAGGTTATGACCCTTTTTATTTTTCAGAATTTCCCACTGAAAAATATGATACAATCTTGTGTTTTTATGTTTTAAATGTTTTATTACCAGAAGAACAAGCTGAAGTATTAATGAATGTTTCCAAACTTTTA
>Ga0209186_1003323_pt1 | contig 11111 bp, 13 predicted proteins | sample SidtaG_FD_187426 | JGI IMG/M metagenome (GOLD analysis project Ga0209186, IMG submission 187426) | Marine algal microbial communities from Sidmouth, United Kingdom - Sidmouth_Male2 metaG (SPAdes) (version 2) | ecosystem: Host-associated > Algae > Red algae > Unclassified | place: Sidmouth...
TCTTGGAGTATTCCCAAACCCCCGTCTCGGGGCACCCGCCGATCACCCAGGCTTAATCAAGCCGAAACGGCGTTGGTAGTAACCCCCCAACGCCAAGAACCAAAGTGGTCCCCGACCATTCTTGGAGAGTTTTGGAATTCCCAGGGCGAAATTCGAGTCACACTGAACTGGGTTACGATTAACCAATCGAATTCGGCTCAGGAGATTTTACCGATTTGTTGGGTTCGGCTGACACTACCCGAACGGACGCGTAATATCTCCTACGACCCCTGGCTGGCTCTTTGGTGGTTCGCCGAGCTTTCTGAGTGGCACGGGCCGTACACCTATGTGTGGCCCTGCCCCCCGTCCTTAAAGGACAAAGACGTGCCCCCCACGCCTATTACTCAAGGGGTTAGATCCGAGCCTAACGGGCTGCTGCTACCTTCGGTCCATGACCTAACCACAACGGTGGAGGACCTGATGTACCAAAGTACAGAGGCGACGCTTCTAGTCCCCAGATGGGCGAGCGCCCCCTGGTATGCCGATGCCAAAGCGGCTTGTGCATCGCACGAGGTACTCCCCCACACGTCAAAAGACCGTAATGATATGACCACATGGGCAATTGTTGCCTTTCACTTTAGGAAAACCAATAATGCTACACAAGCCAAACCCTCTCTGTCCAAACGACAGCAACCCATGAGCGGGAAAGGTGTATAGAACACCGCCACAGCATCACCTGCCGACGGGCATCGGCAGTAAGACACGCCAAACAAAGCAAAGACACAAGTCTAGCCAACACTGGTCTTGAACCACCCGCCTTAGTTGCGGAAGTGCCCCCGGCTGCCCCCGTCCACAGACGAACTGCGACGGCGCATATTGCGCGAGGACTCCTCCTCGTCCTCATCGTCACGGCTGTGACGCCGGCAGAGGATGTCGCCCGCGTCGAAACGCACAGGCGAAGGAGGTACCGCCGCCACTTGGCGCAGACGTTCGACCTCCCGGGTAAACAGGTCGAAGGCAGACGCCGAGTCGGCCGCCACGCTCATGGCCCGAGCCAACACCGGCATGGCGTCCTCAAGGACATAGCCATGGGCGTCACGCACGGCCCGGCGCAACGCCTCCGTCTGGCGATTCCACGCCGACGCCAGAGCGGCCGCCCCAACGCCACGAGGCACACGCTGCCCGTCCAAAAGGCGACTCGGCCCGTCGCCAAACAAGGCCACCGCCGCCTGAAACGCCTCCGGCGAAGTCCAAACGTCCTCCTGGGCCGGATGCGCATGTCCACCGGACGCGGCGGTAACGCGCGTCTCGCGCACTGGCGAAAGCGACCGACGGCTAGGCGAGGCCACCCGACGCGAAGGCCCACTGGCCGCCCGCGTCCCTTGGCGGACAAAGCCGGCGTTGCCTTGAGCTGCCGCCACGGGCGTATCGCCATAGTCTTCCGACCCCCCGCCACCAACGGGAAGACACGCAAATCCCCGACAAGGGTGGTTCAACATGAACCCGTACTCGGCCATCGAGTCCAAATGGACGTGCACTTGACGTGCCGCACGCGTCTGCGTGTCACGTCGGATGACGTCCTTGACCACGATGGTCCACGGGAAGACCTCCGTGGCCTTGTGCATCTTATGGAACGTGTCCAGAATCGCCTGGACACCCGGCCCACTGGCCATGCGGTGCAGGTCCAACTTGGACATCCGCTTAAGCGCCTTAGCATCGAGCCAGGCGAAGACCTTGTCCGTCAACAGGGTATGCACCCACCCGGCCGCGAGGAAGTAATAGTACTCCGCCTTGACGACGTGCCAGACGGCACTGAACTCGTCGACCAGCTTATGAGCCATGTACGAAAGTGCGTACGGCATTTCCATCCACACCCCGCGGTTTAACCACCAGCTCGGGTAACGGGGAAACCACCGCGACAAGTCGAAATGACGGGGCGCCCGGATAACACCGGAGCACCCAGCGGTGGGAAGCAGCCCGCGGCTCGTAATGCGAGCCGCGTCTTGAGCGCGCCGATGGGCGGGAGCATAGCTCGGCGCCCGAAAGAGGGAATTCAACGCCAATGTGTGCGCGTCGAACATTTCCTCCCCGGCGTGGTCCGCCTCGCGAGCTGCCTCTATGAGCTCCTCGAGGTAGTCCTCCATGCCTGCCTCCTGGGCAAAAGGCACCGACAACTCTGTGGCCGTACGGCGCGACAGGAAGACGGCCTCCGGCCAAGCCCGACGCAGCCGCCCGAAGTTGTTGGCGGCGACCTCGAATGTCCCCATCTGGTGGACAGGGAACAAGAGGGCCCAAGCGTAAAGACGCGTGTGGAAGTCGTGGAACGGGCGTCCGTAGCGGACCAACTCGTTGGCATAGGCCAGAACCTCGTAGGCCTGCCGAGCCTCGCCTTGGTTGCCGTAGTTGGTAGTACCGTGCACTTCCGCCACGACGGCGTCGACATGGTCGTCGGGAACCCCGTTGAGGATGTCGACAAACCCCGGCGGGACGCCCCAATGGCCTTGTTCAATTCGAACCAAAGCCACGCGGCGGTTGTTCGTCGCCGCGTCCATGAGCACGTCTTCAATCATGACAGGGACGCCGTCTCGGGTCCCAAGGGATGGAGGGCTAAAGTACGTCCGCCGGAAAGGCGATGGCCCCGCCCCCTCGATGAGCGGCGGCTCGGCCTCTCGGTCATCCGCCCCATCGGGGTAGTCGCCGCCGCGCATGTCGCGCCCATGGTCGGCGGACGACCCGTCCCGCCGCGACCCCGAGCGGACGCTCGCCTCTGACCCGGCCCGCCCCGCTGGGCTTCCCGCGCCATTGGCACCGCTGCCAGCCGCGCCGGCCGCGTCGGCCATCTGGACGTCGCTGCCGCCCACCGCCATCTTGGCCTTGAACTTTCCGCCGGCACGCCGCGGCGGGCGGAAGACCTTGGCTGACGCCGAGCCCCCTCGCAACCCTCCCCCCGACACGAGTCCACACTCTCCCCCCACGACCTAAGGTCAACCGGCTGTGCCGAGCCGCGCACCCGACTCCTCCGTGGCTATGAGCCCGACCCCGTCCCACCTCCCACCGTGTGCGCCAAAGCGCAAGGAACCCCACCCGCCGAGGGCAAGGCCGTGACAGCCTCGCCTCGCGACGGACGGAGCACGGCGGACGAAGGACCCAAAGGTCAACAAGTTCGCAAGCGCAGGGCACCGCAACCTGCCCAACTGGGATACTCAACCCGGACGCGTAGTGGCATGGGGAACAGGTAAGGCCCTTGCCGTGCCCACCCCCCTGGTATATATACCGCGGGGCGGGCCCAGAGGCCCGCCCAGCTGCCCCCGGCAGTGCCCCCTGAAGCACGCAGGCACTAGCCCCCCCACCCCTGTAGGGGCAGATCTGATGCCAGCGCGGCAACTGCCGCCCCGTGGGTGCCCAGAGGCTGTCCGTTCACGCCCTCTTGCCCCCCGGCACGCATTGGCCATTGTGGGCCGCCCGCGACCGTTCGGGCCGCGGGCTCCCGCACCCCGTCTCGCGCGAGGGTGTTAGGGGTCTCCCCGATCCCCTTTGCAGGCGCCGGCCATGGCGTAGCGCCCACACACCCCTTCACGCGCCGTTACGCAGCACCCTGATTGGTTGCCACAAGTGGCGTTCGTGGTGGCGGATCAGCCGATCTGCGCCCACTCGCCGGGACGGCTGGAATCTCATTACGGGGGTATGTAGCATATCTCCTTAATATTTGGATATTGGGCCCGGTTACCCCACTGACTGGTCAATGCTCATGTGGAAGATTGAACTGACTTGTGGCTCGCGCTTTGGGAGGTTACTTCCGTCTTGTATATCTGTCATTTCTTTTATCGTCTCCATTTTGGTGGTTATTCGATCTTTATGATCGCTCGGTCGATCGACCCCGTCCCTTTACCGTCTGATGATAAAGGCACCATGGGACCGGGGTTCGCCGTCTTCGGCACCCCCGGCTCCCCATCGGATGTTGCACGAACGAAGGTTCTTCTTCCTCTCCTCTAAGGCGATAGTGTTCACTTTATCGTGCGTCTACGGTCGGTCGCTATTTACCGGTTATTTAACCAACGTCATTAATCCCACAGGTACACCATCATGTCCGTACGCGGTTGTTCCGGTCGACCCCCGGGTGACCGCGGTGCCTGTCCCTGACGCTCGTGCACCTAAAAGACCTTCCATCAGTCTGGCTATGCCGTCTACACTGTTGAACGGTGCCAGCGGCTCTACTTCTGCCTGTGTCGACGGGACTACACCCGGGGCTACCTCGCTGGAGCTGGACGACTTTTCGCTCCGCGTGCTGGAGGCAGTGCGCATTGTCGGGCAGCCGCTGCTGGGGCGTGGAGACGGCGGGTGGACGGCCATGTACGTCGTCCTCGAGCGCACCTCGCGCGCCGCCATCACCTACAAGGGCGTCATTGTGGACTGCTCTCGGGCGATCAAAACCTCAACGCAGGGGCAGGCCTTCATGTCGGACTGGTCGCGTCAAGGCGGGAGCGCCATCGCCCCGCCGCCAGCTCGCAAGCATGGGGGTTGTGGCGGCGGAGGCCAAGATCCTGTTCGCCCTCCAGTGCCGGAGGACGACGACGACGACAGCATCGACGTTGATGCGTGCCTGCGTGACACCGCCAGCATGGGCCAGGATGGCGGGCTCGGCGAAGAGCCGGGTGCCGTGGACGTGTTCCCTGACCTGGCATTCAACACCCGCAGCGTCATCCAGCAGGCGCCGTCGGCGCTGATGGGGAAGCAGACGCTGACGGCGGCCGAGATTCACGAGCTGATGACCAGCTGCGGCCTGCGCACCTACAAGCAACTGACATTTTACATCATCAAGATCATCTTCGCCAATGGGAGCAAGGCGCTCAAGGCGCAAAAGGCCGTCGCGAACTTCGAGTGGACCCAAATTTGCCCGCCCCTGCTGCGGCACAACAAGTAGACGATGGAGGGCGGCAAGATGGCGGTGGATGGCAACCACTTTTACCCGCCCGAACACTCGTACGCCAGGGATCACAGTACCACAGAGCACAAGCGGCTCGCCCTGTGCGTCGCGGCGCACGTGTTGCCGTTCTGGCGGTCGGTGGTCGTTTCTTACTTCGAGGAGAACCCGTTGGTAGGCAAGGCCTTGCCGAAGCGCTTTCGCGGCGCTGACGCTGCTTTTGCAAAAGCAGAGAGAAACGTGTCGGCGAAGAAGGCGCGCCTCGCGCTGAGCGGGAAGCCGCGTGGCGGAGCGCCGTCCAAGACTGACGCGACGCCGCGGCCGCCGCCGCCGCGGTCGCCACCACCGCCGCCGCCGCCGCCGCCGCCGCCGCCGCCGCCGCCGCCGCCGCCGCCGCCGCCGCCGGGGGGTCGTGTAGCGGGGGGCTTCAACGGAAGTGCAGCCAACAACGTGGTCGGACGCGCAGGGACGGGTTGCGGCGGTGGCGCTACCAACCGGGTCGGCGGCCACCCCGGTCACGGCGGTGGACTGCTCCCTGCATCCTCTGGCGGCAAGCGCTGTCTTTCTGCTCGCCATCCCCCCTCCCTCCCCAAGGATCGGCTGAGGACCCACGCTCTCGCGTCCGTGACGTCTCGGCTGCCTGTGTATCAAGTGGCTCGCATGCTGCCCGCGCCGCGCCTGCCAGAAACGACGCGCTTCACCACCTTCCCCCTCGGCGGCTCCGCCATGTTTGCCCTCAGGCGGCGAGAGCATCATCTCCATGTTCTCCTGCCCAAGAAGCACCTGGCGGAGGCGATGAAGTCCATGCAAGGCGGTGGCCGCGTCTCCATCCCGTGGGACGGCGGCTCTGACGATAACCGGGACTCCGTGGAGCTTTCCCTACAGATCGAAGTCGACGGGCACGAGCCCATCAAGTGCACCACGGCGACATTGGTCAACATGGCGGGCACCCACCGGTTTAACGATTCTTTATAGATTTGCATCGGCTTCTACGCCTGGATACGCCCCCTTCTGTGCGACGAGCAGCTGACCTTCCCCCCCGAGCTGCACCATCTCTTCGGTGCTCGCTTGCCCGTCGCGGCCGTCGCGCGCGCCGTCGTGGCAGCCGTCGGCAAGCTGTTCATGGACGACACAGTGTGGCGCTACTTTTTCATTGAAGACGGCGTGCTGGGGGCCATGGGTGGGTGCAACCTGTACGGCGGGTACTCCATCCCGGTGGTGGAGGTGCTGATGGCGGTTCAACGGCGCTTCCTCACGAACGGAATGCTGGAAGCGTCGCTGGTGGTGCTGCGGGAGCACTGCCAGGGTTTGGCATCGCGGTCAGCGGTGCTGTTGACCAACAGGTCGGCCGCGTTCACAACTGCCTTTGCCGAGAACGTCGAGGAGGGGGATGCGCGCAAGAAGGCGCAAGAGGTGCTCTACGTGCTGCCCAAGCTGCCGTGCACGCGGTACCTGATGCTGCTCAACCTGATCAACGAGCACTGGACTGCCGCCGAGGTGCTCGTCGACTAGGGCTCCATCAACATCTTTGACTCGTCGGCGGGGGGCTACGCCACCCAGAAGGCGCACGCCGTTCGCCGAGTGGAGCTGTTTTCCGCAGAGGCGTCGCGCTTCCAGCGCGCTGCCGACCCCACCATCCCTGACTGGGACGAGTGGACCGTGGAGCATGTGACAAGCCCGCGTCAAGACGACGGGGACAGCTGTAGTGCGTTTGCTTTGGCTCATTTTCGGTGCGCTGTGGAGTGCCGCGACTTGCGCTCCATCCGCTGTGTTGGTGACCAGATGAGACTGGCCATGACGCATACGCTGCTTGAGCGCGGTCGCGTGTACGACAATGCTAGAGCACAGACGCGCTCGGCTGCGTGATTGCATTGTTCATCCTGCGGCGGGGGTGTACACGGGACAACACATTTCTTTTCTTGTTCCACATGTCTTGCCATGTGGTAAGCACCGTCCCACCGCTGCAATGCTCTACGGGTTTTTTAAGCAAAGGGTGTCGTTTATTCTCTCCAATGGCTGCATCAACAGAAGAAATCATAGCGGGCTCCTGGCCGACTGCGCGTCAGGGGAAAAACAATCGAGGGCACAAGTTCCGACAGGTGGCATGCGCCCCCACAGCAAATCTATCCTGCAGGAAGAAAGAGGTCATTACCCACCTCGCATCGGAACGACCGGGTGCCGACGGCACCGACCCGAGCGGCTGAGGTGGATGTCCGCAAAGCCCCGCCCCAGCCCCGCCTCCAGTGTCGCCACCCATCCGCCACGTCGGTTGCGGGTCCGCCCCGACACACCGGCGCGTGCCCGCCCCCACCGGCCACCGGGTGTGCTCCATCCTGTCCAGCCCCACCGGAAAAGGTACTCGTGTCCCAGCAACGGTCGCTGAAACTGCTCGGTGCAGGGAACGGCGCAGTGGCAATATCGTGGACGCGCCGCCACACGTCGCCCGCCCCCTCGCGTCCACCTACCCCCCATCCGTCCCCCCGCCCGTACACGCCACCGCCCCTGCAACCGCAGACTGCCGGGCATCGCCATGCAATGCCGCGGGTCGCCGCCAAAGTACGTGCCACCGCCCGTCACCGCCGCCCAGACGATGGGCTCGGGCGGGCCGGCGGACCGGCCGCCGATCACGCCGACCGCAAAAGTAGGCGGCGGTGCGACACCCCGCTGCCGACGGCCAGGACGCGGCCGCCACGGGGCGACCGAAAAAGGCGCGGCAATGACGATGCGAAAGCCGCCCCCCGACACCAGCTCCCCCGTCTGCCATCCCAAAAAGGCAGGTGGCGACCCCTCTTGGAAGGCTCCCCGATCGCCGAGGGCCCCGACGCCACCGCTTTCACCGCCGGGGGCGGTACCGTCGCCGGCGTCGGGTGCAGGGTCTACCAGCAGCAGCGACGTCACGCGCGCCCCCCGGCCAGCTGCTAGCGAAGCGCGGCACCAAACGGAGGTAGCGAGGCACTGCCCCGCCGCCCGCGTCACCCACGTCGAGACGGTCACGACCGACACTGGGAAAGGGTAGGCCCAGCAGGCGGTTGGGGGATGGCAGGCCGTTGAAGGCGACGCGCGTGGCCTCCGTACCAGTTCGATGACAGCCGCTGGCACCATGACGTGCCGCTTGGCAGTCTCCAAAGGAGGCTACAGTAATGTTTTAATCAATTTGCATCAGCTTGCATTGTCACGGCCTTAGGCGCCAATTGACCCTGGTTCGACCTGAGGTCACTCTCAAAGGGGCTCCCTGCGGGCTGGGCTGCGCGCTACACCCAGAGAGCTCTGTCGATCATGCAGCAGGCGCCCTCTAACCTTGCGGCTTGGGCAGAGAGCGCCGCCTGACCACCACCTAGATGAGCCGGTTGAGCTTTTTCCGTGACAGTGTGGCTGCGTCTGATGCGAGACGAGACTAATGTCGACGGCAGTCCATGAACAGTGGGAACAGAAGCTAGCCATGACCTTCTTTACGAACGAAGCAGAAGAGCGGGGGGCGATCAGACAGAGGTCTCTCAAAGCAGCCTGAGAATAGATGTTTGCCTCTGAGCATTGCAGCTCAAGACTGCTTGTGTATGGAGGAAATCATGCTGCACGACTGAATAATGGCCCAGTGTCCCTCAGCTGTCCACCAGGATCTAGGCTTCAGTGTTGGTATTCATACACACACTACTCTGCGCCACTGAGATGGCTGACGGCACAAGCTTTCAGATGTTGAGTGCCAGACGGGCAATCGTGGAGGGACGTGCGGGTCGTCACGCTGCGGGTTTGGCAATGCAAATGGTGCCAGCGCAAGCGGGGGTCGCAGGTATGCTGCGAACCAGTCTTGAATCAGCGGGGAGGCGACATGCGGGGGTCTTCCGGCAAAATGCGGAGGCAGGCGCTGCTTGCAACCATCGCGTACCCAGCACAGACAGAATGCTGTGATACTGGAGCTGCTGGGGATGGAGCTGTGCGGGTGCGCGCACCGGGAACCACTTTAACCTGTTCGCCTGGAATAGAACGTGCAACCCAGGTTTCATGATCGTCAGTGCATTGGTACCAGAACATTGCGGCACTGCATGCATTGACGTAGCCTGCCAGACTCTGCATTCTATTCCTTCACGTGCGGGTTTTTCTCGTAGCACAGGCACCGTATAGAGGCATGTTCTGGACGGATACAGACAAGCCCATCCCCGCGCGCTGAGGGTGCGCACCACTCAATTAGCCGTCCTGTTGGGAAAGTTTTCATGGGAGTCCCTCTCAACCACAACCCAAATGTGTTTGTAGCCTCCCGCAGAAGGACCCTTCCTTCGGCAGTTTGTGAACCTTCGACGATACCTACCAACGCCATTGCCTTGGCCTGTGCTCCAGGCAGCGCCTCGCTGCCGCGCAGCTGCGGCGTGCCCCCACCCTTGCGGCAATCCCCCCTCACGTTCTACTCTTCTTTGAGGCAACCCCCTCGTACGCCGCAAGCTCCCTGGTCGCAGATTTCCCACGCGCTGGCGCGCCGCCGCTGCGTTTGACAACAAGTCGCATCCTGTGGGAGGCGAGGTCACCCCGAACTCTGGTGCTGCCGGCGGCGCTGAAGCCGCCACCGCCGCCGCCCACGTCGTTGACGCCAACACGGCCGCTTTCCCCTCTCCCCGGCCGCCTCAACCCCAGAGAGCTGCGGCCGACCAGCCGATACCACAGGGGGGGAAGCTGCAGCGCGGTGGTGAGGGGCGGTGGCCAAGGCAGCGGCAGTGTCGCCAGAGCCGTTGCAGCCTTGCGGGCAGCGCGGTGGCGAGGAGGGGTGGCGCCGACGGCTGTGGTACCGGAGGTGCTGGCTGTGGCCGCGGCGTGGCCTAGACCGCCGTCCACGACAGAGTCACCGCTGCCCACCTCCACGCCTCGCCGCCCCAGCCGCCGCTAGGCGTGGATCTCTTGCCCCCCCCGCCACCGCGCTGTCCCCACGTCGGCCGACAGTAAAATCCCCTGTGACAGGTTTTAGTGCACCCCCCACTGCTCCTTTGACTTCACTTAGCATAATGGGTCCAGCCCCACACTTTCCTCCCCCCCACTTTGTGCTGAGTTCTGGTTTGTGGTCGTGTGCCGCTGACAAGCAGAAACATAGAGGAACGCATGCATAGTTTATTTTTTAACGTCCACGTGCACTCTGCGAAGCCACTCTGGCCACTTGCACATCGTGCGCTCGTCCAAGTTGTCTCGATACAGGGCGATGAAGTTCGCGAGAGCCTGCTGGTAAACGCTGAAGATTATGAAGTGCTTCTTGTAGCGGTTTTCTCTCTTACGTCCGGACAGGAAATCGACAACCCCTGGGGCCCAAAGAAGGGAGGCCCAGAAGAAACCGGCAAGGGAGAAGTGCAGTCCACGCCCGTCCCAAAGAGGGGGACAAAGGTATTACGGCAGAGACCCGAGGGAGCAAGAGACCCAAGGCACGGTTGGTTTTTCTTCTGGACACGAGGGGGAGGCCGAGCCCTCCCCTTAAGAGCCCCCACGGCGGCCCCCTAGCGGGGCCACAGCGGGCCAACACACGCCAGCACCCCGGCCCCTAGTGGGCAAACGAGGCGCCTTCGCTGGTTGGCCGCTATTCGGTCCCAACCCGCGGAAATATGTGGAAGCAAGCGACCCGCGGGAGCCCGTGGCTCGGCCTCCATTCGGAGCCGGCCAATGCAGGTCACCCGTAATGCGAAAATCAAGTCCCTCCAAACAATGCGAAGTACAATCAAAGAAAAATCAAGTCCGACAACCGCCACCAGCAGCGGCCAAGATATCCAAGCGCACGTGGCCCAATCAGACGGCGACATCACAGCCCCGATCCGGCCGCGGGGCGAGGCCAACGTAGGGCCCACGAAAGCCGTCCAGCCACCATCACAGCCGATCTGCCAGCCACGTACACCGCCGCCCAGGCCGGTCCGCCACCCGAGGGTCCCAACCGCCACACGGCCCCCACATCAAGGCCGAGCGTCCCCGCCGGCCCATGCGCACAGTGTCAAAGCGGTTGGGAGGGGGGGGCCGCGGGACGGAGTGGGCAGGCGCCACCAGGTGGTGTGGGGCGCGCCCTGCAGGTCCTCGGTACGCGGGGCCAGAGCGGGCCGTCGCGTCGTCGGTCCACCGCGTGGGACGTCCTCGCCAGTACATCAGCGGCATCCCGGCGGGTGTTGTCCGTCTCGGGGCCCATCGTCGGCCATCCACCGCTCGCCTCCGCCGCTTGTTGGTCCCCGTCGGTTGCCCCCCCCCCCCCCCCCCC
>Ga0209186_1003326_pt1 | contig 11109 bp, 15 predicted proteins | sample SidtaG_FD_187426 | JGI IMG/M metagenome (GOLD analysis project Ga0209186, IMG submission 187426) | Marine algal microbial communities from Sidmouth, United Kingdom - Sidmouth_Male2 metaG (SPAdes) (version 2) | ecosystem: Host-associated > Algae > Red algae > Unclassified | place: Sidmouth...
GGTCAATGCGGCACGTTGCGCAACAACGATCGCCGAGGGTTTTCGCGCTCGCGGCAAGAGCGTCCTGCTGCTGCTCGACTCGGTCACGCGTCATGCACGTGCCTTGCGCGAGGTCGGTCTGTCGGTCGGTGAGCCACCCGTACGGCGCGGATTTCCACCCTCGGTATTCGCCGACTTGCCGCGCTTGCTCGAGCGAACCGGAAACAACGAGAACGGCTCGATCACGGCGTTCTACACCGTGCTGTCCGAAGATGAAGACGGGGACGATCCGATCGCCGAGGAAGTGCGCTCGATACTCGACGGGCATATTGTCCTGTCGCGCGCTCTTGGCGAGCAGGGCTTCTATCCGCCGATAGACGCACTCGCCAGCGTCAGTCGCCTGTTCGCGGAACTCGCAACGGCCGAGCACCGTGAGGCTGCCATGCGGGTGCGCCGACTGATGGCGAAATACCGGGAGGTCGAACTCCTCGTACAGCTCGGCGAATACCGCCCGGGCGCTGACAAGGCGATCGATGAAGCGATCGCCGCCCGCGAGCCAATCGAGCAGCTGTTGCGTCAAGGCCGCGATGAACGCGTCGCTTTCGACCAGACCTTCTCGAGCTTGTTGGCGATATGAGTCGCCGGCAGAATCACTCCCCAAAGACACTTGACTCGCTCTCGCGCGTGTACCTGCATCGGCGAAACGTATTGCAGCAGGGTCTCGCTCCACTCATTGATGCTGTCCGGGTGAGTGAAGCGGAACTTTCCGAGCGACGCGGACTGCTCGACACGCTCGAGGCACAGGCGAAGCGCACGCACACCTATATGGAAACACAATCGTTCAACGGCGAGGCCGCAACCTTTGAGCGCTCGCTACGGTATCTGAGTGCGCTCGACCACGATATGCAGCGGGAGCGTTACTACGTCGAACTGACCGAAGACGAGCTGACTGACAAGCTCGAGGATCTTGCGCGACATCGACGCAAGATCGCGGCCTTGGAAGCACGTATGGACGCGGTCGCCGACTTCGGCGAAGCGGCACGACGCGGCTTGCTTCGCCGGCAGGAGACGCGTGCCGACGACAGCGTTTCGGAAAGTGGCAGACACGGTGCCCTGACATGACGCGCGTAGCGGCGACGAACCGAGGGTCGATGCCCGCGAGAACAACTGAAAGCAGCACGCTTCGCGGCGGGCACGATGCAACACGGGCGGCGGCAGAAAGGGCAGACGCCTTTCGTGCGAGTATCGGACGCGCAGCGCGCCAGTTCGATGTAGATGTCGGTGATTCGCCGGAGGTAGAAACGGAATCCGGCTCCGAGCCGAGCGTAACGGAACTCGACGTTCGTCCTGTCGCCGCGATAACGGAGGCGCCAGGTCCACGAACGGCCATGGCCGAATGGCGTGAAGAGAGCGTTCGCGAACGCCCTTGGGGAGATACCTCCTCGACTGCGGGTAGCGCCACTGCCGAAGCGGTATCGCTGTCGGGCGATGGGCTGGTCGATGGCCACAAGACGTCCGATAACGCTGCAAAGTTTGTCGCAGCGACAGCCGTCGCCGATCTCACGCGTCGACTCTGGGCGTACGAAGCAGCCAACGGCTCGACATGCCGCTGGCTGCTCGAGCTTCCCTCGGATACAGGTCAGCCGCGACGCTTTGTCCTGGAACGTTCCGAGGATGGCTGGCGAGTTGAACCGGACACGGATGCAGATGCGGCGGGGGGTGCGAGTCCCGACAATGCTGAACTGTCGGTGAATGAACTGCAGCATCTATGTACGGCGCTGGAACGTCGCCTCGCGCTCCACCGTTCGATGCCCGGCAATCGCAACTCGACTGGACGCAGTGCGTGATGACGAGTAGCGAATTCAGCCTCGACCGAACGGCGCGCAACATACCGCCTATCAGCCAGGATGGCGTTTCCGCCGAGATCGGTACCCGTGAGTTCGAGGCCGTGTTCGAACTCCTTGACGAAGAGATCTTTCTGGTCGAGCGTGTCAGCGGCGACATTCAATGGATGTCGCCGGCGTGTCGAACGGTGAACCACAAACTGGGCTCGAGCCGAAACATCGACGAATTCCCGCAGCTCAAGCGAATCGTCCACGCCACACTGCCGGACCTTCCCTACGCTCAGCGGCATGCACGCTGGCACTCGACCGAGGCCACCTGGCAGCAACACATCGGCGATGACGAACGGGCGAAGGTTTCCGTTTTCTGCCGTGCCGGAGATCCGAACAACATCTGGGTCCGATTTACGCATTTCAGCGATCGTGACGACTATTTTCGCCAGTACATCGCTGATCGCGACAAGCTGTTCAGCACGTCCCGCACGATCTCGGTCGGCGAGATGGTAACTACCCTCGCGCACGAGCTCAACCAGCCGCTCGGCAGTCTCCGTAACATCATTCACGGAATTCGTTCACGTCTCTCGGGAGGCGGCTCGCATGACGACGAGATTCTCCATGCTCTGCAGCTCGCCGAGAAACAGGGCCAGTTCGCCAGCGACGTCCTGGATCGTGCACGCAGTTTTGCCAAATCTCGACAACCTGTGATCGGTCGTTTCGACCTCAATGAACTCGTCCGGGACACACTCAAACTGCTCGACTGGATATTTGAAGCTGAGAGCGTCAGCGTCAGCGTCAACTTCAACGCGATCGATACCGATGTCGTGATTGACGGCGACAGTACGCTGCTGCAGCAGGTTCTGATGAACCTCTTGCGCAACGCCGTCGAATCGATGTCGGCAGTCACCTTCGACGCGCACATGATCTCGATAACAGCGCAGCGTGACAACGACGGCGTAAAGCTCGAGATCGCCGATACGGGCGAGGGCATCGACGAGCAGCACGAGGAGGCGCTGTTCACACCTTTCAGGTCGCAGAAGACAGACGGGATGGGTGTCGGGCTGAACATATGCCGCTCCTTTATCGAACTGCATGCCGGGAAGTTCTGGTTTACTCGCAATGAGGTACGAGGCAGCACGGCACATATCTTCCTGCCGAATCGACGCGAACATGCGGCGCGCAGGGGAAGATGGTGAGCGCCGGTACCGTCCTGGTCGTGGACGACAACGATGACTTTCGTCATTCGGTGGCCTGGATGATCCGCGGCGAAGGCTACGAGACAGTCGAGTTCACCAGCGCACGTACCGCAATACGCGCATTGAAGCTCGCGACGGAATCGGACTTGCGCCGTAGCTGCCTGCTTCTCGATGTGCGCATGCCGGGAATAAATGGTCTCGAATTCCACGAGTTGCTGCATGAGGAATCGATAACCGTACCGGTTATCTACATGACCGGGCACGCGGATGTCTCGCTCGCCGTCGAGGCGATGAAGCTCGGGGCAGTGACTTTTCTCGAGAAACCGCTCGACCTGTGCGAGCTGAACGAAGCCCTCCAGGCAGCGCTTGCACCGTCGAGAAATCCCAGCGAATCGCAGCGATGGGGCATCAGCGTCAGCGATGGTCTCGACGAGCGCGTCGAGGCCCGACTACAGACGCTGACGCCGAGGGAACACGACGTGCTTCGGGGTATTGTCGATGGCGGTGCAAACAAGCGCATCGCGGCCGATCTCGGCATCAGTGTTCGGACGGTCGAGGTCCATCGTGCGAGACTCATGAAAAAGCTCGGTGTGCGTAACGCCTCGGAACTGGTCAGGCTGGTCCTGACGAGTCGAGTCGAAGAGCCGTGAAAGGAAGTATGGACGCCATGCGCGAATCGTCCTCCATGCGCAAGAAATCGACGGTTCGGGAGAAGGCTCTGAAGCGCGGCCAGGCGGTCATGCGCGGAAGAGCGTTGCGCCGGGATTTCGCATTGCGCAACGCACTGGATGACAACAAGGCGCAAACCGCGTCCAGCGACGTCGCACTGCCGACGTACGGCAATGATATCGGTACGTCACTCGTGGCCGATTCACCGGTCGGTATCGTCGGTCTGGAAATTTCCCTGACAGGATCGCTGCACTCGGTACCCTGCGCAATCGCCCTCGCCTTGCAGATGGGCATGGTCGAACACCACCTCGATTTCCTCGGCTACTGGCTCGGCACCACCCTCGACCCGCGACCAGCAACACGCGATGAGCCTCGACTTGTCCCGTTGCTGTCCCTTGTCGCGGGCGCCAACACCGACGAGGAAGCTGTTCTTACGCTGGCTCTCGAACCGGAAGCCTGGGGCCGATTAGCGCCCATTGAGACGATGGCCACCGACGTCGGCTGGGAGCTTCGCTGGGCACGTTGCGCAGCCCGGATCGTGTTCGATGCCTTTGCACTGACGCCAGCTGAGCGAGATTGCATCGTGCCCGGCTCTGTCGTGCTCGCTCCCACCTCGTTTCACAGACCCTGGCGCACGCACTTGCAGCTCGAACGGGCCGATCTGTCGCGACGGGGAGTCTTCGACCCGGTCGCATCTCACTGGCGGATATCCGGGGCATCCGGCGACTCGATCGAACTCGCACCGCGGTACCGGGATAGCCGTGTGTCGGCGGTTCCAGCGGTCCTGTCCGCACGTACTCGCGTCAGTGCTCGGCTTTTTACTGCTGACATACCGTCGGCACTCGAAGTCGACATGCAACGCGCAGCCGGGACCTGCGAGCTGGTTCTTCATGATTCGGAGCGCTATCACGGCGACCTTGTGCCGATTGCCAACGGGTTCGGCTTCCGGGTATCAGAACGATGGATCTGAGTACCTTCACGCCGTCATCGGCGCTACTCACGGTCATTCTGCTGGCGCTCGCACCTTTCGTCGCCGTGATGCTGACCTCGTTCACCAAGATTGTCGTCGTACTGGCATTGCTCCGGAGCGCGCTCGGTGTGCCGCAGGTTCCACCCAACCTTGTGCTCAACGGCCTGGCGATGGTGTTGACGATCTATGTGATGTATCCCGTCGGCCTCGAAGTCGCCGACACCATCAACGAGGCAGACGTGAGCATCGAGTCGAGCGAAGATATATTCGAGGTGGCGAGTCTTGCGAAGGAACCTGTGCGCGCGTTTCTGCTCGCGCACGCCGACGAACTGGAGCGCGGGTTCTTCAAGTCTACCGTCGAGAGAATGACCGCCGATCGCGAAGGGCATGTTGTCGGAGCCGACGACTTCGTCGTGCTCATACCGGCCTTCACGATCAGCGAGCTGACCGAAGCGTTCCAGATCGGCTTTCTGATCTACCTCCCCTTCATCATCATCGATCTGGTGATCTCCAATATCCTGATGGCACTCGGCATGGTCATGCTTTCACCGACGCTTATCTCCCTGCCCTTCAAGCTTCTGTTGTTCCTGGCAGCCGATGGATGGGTAAAGCTCTCTCATGGACTCGTCACGTCCTATCTTTGATCGACCCCACCAGACCGCCCTTGATTGATGTTTACAGCCGAAATCGTACAACTGACTCAGCAAGCCTTGTGGCTGGTCCTGATCCTGGCAGCTCCGCCCGTGCTTGCCGCAGCGATCAGTGGCTTGATCGTCGCGTTCGTGCAGGCCGCCACTCAGCTCCAGGAGCAGACCTTGCAGTTCGCTGTGAAGTTCTTTGCGGTGACAGTGACCCTCTTCATCACCACCGCTCTGGCGGGATCGACGCTGTTCCAATATACCAACCGGATCTTCAGCGACTTCCCTCGCCTCGTGTCAGGCGGCTGATGACGCAGCCGCATTGCCGGCGTGCGCCGGAGCCGTGGTTGACGACCACGGTGCGGCCGCAGGAGCTTGAGCATGAGGTCGACGCCTGCCTGAGCGTCGATGCGACGCGGCTATGACACTCGCCGAGCTGCTCGGTGAGCTTTCGGCCGACATCCTGGCGATTTCCCTGGCCTCGATACGCATCCTCGTTGCGTTTCTCCTGTCGCCACTGTTCGGCGATGAACTGGTGCCGCCACTGGTGAAGAACTCGTTGTTTGTGACTCTCGCCGGCCTTGTTGCTTATGCGCAGCCCGGGTTCGAAGGGGAAGCCATAGATGGCACGCGCTGGATTCTGCTTGCCGCGAAGGAAGCGTTCATCGGCCTGACCATCGGCGTGTTCTTCGGACTGGTGCTCTGGGCATTCGAGTCGGCGGGAACCGTGCTCGACACGCAGATCGGCGCATCACTCGGCACGCTTCAGGATCCGATCGCAGGGCACGACGTGACGCTGCTCGGCGACCTCCTTCAACGCTGGGCAGGCTGCGTGTTCATGGCAGCCGGGGGATTGCTGATTCTCGTCACGACGCTTCTCGATTCCTACACGATGTGGCCGATCGGACAGCTGCTCCCCGATTTCAGGCAATCGAGCGTGGTCATCTTCGAGTTGCAGTTCGGTGCTTTCGCGACGCTTCTGGTCATGCTCGTGGCACCCCTGCTCGCGGTACTCTTTCTCATCGACATGCTTCTCGGGCTGATAAATCGCTTCGCGAAACGAGTCGATGTGCTGTTCATATCGATGGCCGTCAAAGGCTTGGTGGCGCTCTTGCTACTCACGATTCTTCTGCCGGTATTGCTGGACCTGCTGCTGAAGCAGATCGATCTGCGCAACGACAACGCTCTCGAATTCCTCCGTAGCGTACTCGCTGGATAACGACCGACACAGGCTAGACTGACCCCGTTCCTGACAACTGCTGCGCCATGGATACACGAAAACCAGGGATGTTCCTATGAAAAGAAATCACCAACCAGAGCACGAATCGGTCAAGCGCAACCGATTCGTCGGCAGATCACTTGCGCTACTGGCTACCCTGCCGATCGTCTTGCTCGCGTGCAGCGCGACGCCCGATGGCGAGCGTTCAGCATTGCCCGCGACCGAACCACTTGACCGTACCGACGAAGTCGAGCCGCCTCGCTTCGGTCGCACGACGACTCGGCCCCTGTCACTGATCGCCCGGGACTTCGTGAACGTGTTATTGCAGATCGACGATTTCGATCCAAGAGTTCGCACGAACGTTCGCTTCTCGCGAAGCGCCACTCCATTCGAGCGCGCTATCGAGGACATCATGGTCAGCGAAGGCTACAGGGTCGAGAGGGTGGCCGACCGGAAAGGCGATGGCGTCATTCAGACATCCGTGATGGACCTGACTGCAGACGAATCGCTCGGCGAGATCGTGTATACCGTCATGGTCGAACGAATCGCGCTGCGCCGTAGTTATCGCGTAAACGACAACCGCGTTGCACCCACGTCGTCGCTCTATGTGCGTGGCGCTGATGCGGGCTTGCTATCGTTGAACGATTCAATATTCGTCGACGGTTCAGAGGCTGCGCGCTGAGCACTGCAAGTGCGCAATATCGAGTTTCGCGAAAAGCGGGAGGCAGAACTATTCGCTACAGGCGCGAAATTCCTGCTACGTAATACTACGTATCGTATATGTCGGTATGTACATGACGTTCGACTCTCGATACCTTCGCGGTTCACGGGCCGGAGCAGGTCCGACCAACATCGGAGAGTAGAAGTGAGCGAAGCAGCACTAGCAAGCAACAGTCAAAACTATGCTCAGTCCGCGGTGCGGGCCAGTAGCGCGAGCGGCGCCGATCTGCCGACACAGATGTTTGAGAAGTTCGAGGCGAACAAAATTCAACAGGCCATCGAGAAGGTGGCTGCCGGTTACCTTTCGGAGCTCGTCGGTGCCCTGATCGAGATGGTGCCGATGGCGCAGTTCATGAAAAACGACGCCATGGCCAAAGTCAAGGAGGCTCTGGATCCGTACGAAAAGAACGATAGTCCGCGTGAGCTCGAGCAAGGTGTCGACAAGATGCTCGGCAAGGACTCGAAGAAGGGTGACGACATTGCGGAAGGGCTGATGGACATGCTCAAGAGCTCGATGAAGGAGGAGACAGAATCCGCCAGTTCCAGTGGCGCCGGTGGTCGCGGCTCGGGCAACGGCAACTGGCTGGCTGTTCTCGCTCGCGCCCTCGGCAAGACTGCCGGCGAGCATCTCAAGAAGATGGTCGAGCTCGGCGAGAAAATGGGTGGACTCGACAGCAAGGAGAATCCGGAAAAATTTGCCGAAGTGCAATCCGAGTTTCAAGCCGAGGCGCAGGTCTTCAAAATGTTCCAGGAAGCCATCTCGACGATGACCAAGAACATCGGTGAAGGCATGGCTACCGTCGCCCGCAAGCAGTAAGTCTCTTCAGAGTATCCCGGGCGTCGCAGACAAGCGATGCCCGGGGCAGTTGCTCGCTCACGGTCAGGCGCCCTGAGGACGACCCGAATTCGATCGATCAGTCGAGTCTTTTTCATCCCTACCGTCAATAGAATTCCTGGAGGTACGGGCACTTGTTTCGGCCGTAGGCCTGCCGGCTTCCTGCTCCGGCAATATTTTCTTCCCACTATCTTCCGGATTGAGCGTATCAATGAGTCTGATGTGCTCTCCACTGACACCCAGTACATATTCGCGGCCGCGATAGCCGACCACGAGTAACCGCGATCGGGTACTGAGCGCACGCGTGTGCAGCAACATGATCTTGGACGATCCGCTGTCACGTCGCGCCAGTCCGGCGAGGTATTTGAAGGTCAACCACGCAACCACAACACCTGCTGCCAGCAGCGTGATCGTAAACAGCGGTGCGATCAGGCCGTCACCCATTCATTCGTTCCCCTCGCGTGGTGCTCGTTGAAGTCGTCGCGCGCTTTCTCTCTTATCGCGGTCAGATGCTGACAACCGGCTCGCTACCGTAGTCTGTCAGGTCTTCCCCTGGCGTCTGGACTCGCTTTCCTTTCATCGTACCGACTTTTCTACGCTGCATTTCAGTGCGAACATCCTGCGCCCAGAGAATGACTTCGGCGACAACATTGAACAGTTCGGGGGGAACATAGAGCTTGTCGTCATCCGACTCGGTATCCAGCAACGCTCTTGCCAACGAGACGTTGCGCAGCACTGGTACGCCTTCCTGGGCGGCTACCGCCCGCATCTCGCGTGCCACACGCTCTTCGCCCTTGCCGACGATCAGAGGAACCGGTGTCGTCTTCGAGTCGTAACGTATCGCAATGGCGATGTGCACCGGGTTGACAACGAGAACGCTCGCGCCGCGCGCGGCGTCACTTGGACTTTCCTTAGCCCATTCCTGACCGATGTCCTTTCTCGCTCCTCGCAACATCGGATCGCCCTCCGATTCCTTCAGCTCGTCCCGAATGTCGCGCAAGCTCATGCGCATGCGCTTGTTGAACGCATAGTGCTGATACAGCGCGTCCAGAAACATCAGCAGCACGAAGACCGCAGACGTCCAGCCGAACACACGTATCACGAGGTAACCGATGCCCACGACAAGGTCAGCAGGTGTCGCGTACGGGAGCAACATCAGGTCGGCCAGTGCGGTGCGCACGACGATGAGCGTGATCACTCCGAGAACCGTAGCCTTGACGACCGATTTGACAAGCTCGACCAGGTTGTCTGCGCCGAACATGCGCTTCAGCCCATTGGCCGGATTGAGATTCGACATCTTCGGCTTGAACTTCTCCGCGGTCAGTACCGGGCCGACCACGAGATACTCGACGATCAAAGTGAACAGCGCGATCGGTAGCAGCACCAACATCGATATTTCGACCAATGCGCTGATCGCGTCGGCGCCCAATGCGCGCAGCGTCTCTCCGAAGGGCTTGTCAGGTGAGGCAAGTGCGGCATCGAGCAACTCGTCGAGTCGCAAGACTACCGTCGAAGAGAGTAACCAGAGAACCAGAACGGCGAACAGGAACCCGACAGTCAGTGCGATGTCCGGTACTTTCGCGACATCACCCTTCTTCCGGGCTTCCTTGAGCTTCTTTGGAGTCGGCGGTTCGGTCTTGCTGCCGGAGTCTTGCTCTGCCATCCCGTCCAGGGCCTCGATTTCGACGCACCGCGCCTCGGCCCAGGCAGTGCGACGCTACAGGCACGATGCGACAGGCAACGGCAATACTACAGGCAGAACCACTGTCGCAATCTCACCAGGGTAACCACAGTATCAAAGGCAAATCTGGCCGACCGCGCAAGGCAACCGGGCACCGCGATAACGGGCATCCGCGCCGAAACTCGGTCACCGAACTACCGTAGCGTCGAAGATCGCGAAAATGACTACGTATAACTACAGAGCGATTTACGTAGTTCCGCGAATTTTCTAGTCGCTCGCAAGCCTCTAGCCTGACGCTTCCTCACACGCAATAGGGAGTTCCAGGCTAATGGCTGGAGTATCAGGTGTACGAAATTCTTCGTCCTCGCAGTCAATGCGTAGCGCGGAGCAATCTCAAGGCAGCGGCAAGAATGATGGCTTGCAGGGCGCCGGCAAGAGTCACGGCGGAGACAAGAATTCGCGCTCTGACAGTCTTGTCGATCAGGATATGAACGGCCTTGCCGGACGCAAGTCTGGTGGCAACAAAGGCGGCGAGGACGGCGCTCAGGGACCGGCCGGTCCGCAGGGAATAACGGGCGCTCAAGGCCCGAAAGGAGTTCAAGGAGCTTCCGGCGCCGACGGCGCTCAGGGTGCCAAGGGCGACACGGGCGCGACCGGCGCACAAGGCGCAAAGGGCGACACGGGTGCCACAGGCGCTCAGGGTGCCAAGGGCGACACGGGTGCTACCGGCGCTCAGGGTGCCAAGGGCGACACGGGAGCCGCGGGTTCTGACGGCAAGGACGGCGTCGGGTTCGATTCCGTCTTTGCACGCGAAGGGTTCGACACCAACGGCAATGGCAAGGCGGATCGTGGTGAACTGAAAGCTGCCTTCGGCGGGACTGATGGTGCACAAGGTCCGGCCGGTGCCAAGGGTGACACCGGCGCAACAGGCCCTGCCGGTCCTAAAGGAGATAGCGGCGCAGCAGGTCCTGCCGGTCCGAAAGGGGATAGCGGCCCAGCAGGTCCGGCCGGTCCGAAAGGGGATAGCGGCCCAGCAGGTCCAGCAGGTCCTAAAGGGGACAGCGGCCCAGCAGGTCCGGCCGGTCCGAAAGGGGATAGCGGCCCAGCAGGTCCGGCCGGTCCGAAAGGGGATAGCGGCCCAGCAGGTCCAGCAGGTCCTAAGGGGGACAGCGGCCCAGCAGGTCCTGCCGGTCCTAGAGGGGACAGCGGCGCAGCAGGACCCGCTGGCCCGGCCGGCGCAGCAGGTCCTGCAGGCCCAGAAGGCGTTGCCGGACCTGCAGGTCCGATGGGCGCAGCGGGTGCAGACGGCAAAGATGGCGCTCGTGGCTCAGCTAACAACGGTGCAGTAGCTGCCGGTGCCGGTG
>Ga0209186_1003329_pt1 | contig 11107 bp, 5 predicted proteins | sample SidtaG_FD_187426 | JGI IMG/M metagenome (GOLD analysis project Ga0209186, IMG submission 187426) | Marine algal microbial communities from Sidmouth, United Kingdom - Sidmouth_Male2 metaG (SPAdes) (version 2) | ecosystem: Host-associated > Algae > Red algae > Unclassified | place: Sidmouth, United...
GAGTGGACACCAGTCGGACACCAATCGGATGTCAGATCTATGGCGTACAGTGGAATTCAGCCAATCAGCTGTCGTTGCTGACACGAATTTCAATACTGTAGCCCACCCCCTAATATACGGGCATCTCCAATCGAATGGACAACCCCCTCTGATGATCTGGAATCGATGTCCAATCAATCCGACGGACAGCGATTCGAGCGATTTGGGGGGGGGGCTCTTCCAGGTAGCGTAGAGGCTGTCCGTTCGATTCGCCAGGCGAATTTGAGTGGACACCAGTCGGACACCAATCGGATGTCAGATCTATGGCGTACAGTGGAATTCAGCCAATCAGCTGTCGTTGCTGACACGAATTTCAATACTGTAGCCCACCCCCTCTATCCACTCATCAAGGCCGCTTTTGAATGGACACCCCTATCCATTCAATATCGCAGGTGCCCCACCCCCCTCTATCCATTCAATTTCGCAGTGTATGCGGGTTCCTTCCATGCCCCCCCCCCCCCCCCCCCTTCCCTGTGCCTGCAAAAGCACATGCACATAGTCGTTTACGGCACCTCACTCTCTCCCGCCACCGCCCTATTTCCCGCCACCGATGCACCGCCATCCGCCCAGCACGCAGTCACTGCTGCAGTCCCCCACCTGCTGCGTTGCTCGCCGTCCCAGCATTCTCAGTGTCGCGTGCCGCCAGCCCCCCCCCTGCAGTTAGCCTCATGATACCCCCCTGATCCACCTTGCCTCCGCGAAACGGTGCCTCACGCCGTTTCATCGCGCGAGGCCCTGCGGCCTGACTGTCTCGAGCCTCGACCGGCCCGGCATCGCCCGGCGCGTTTCTCCTCCCTGTTACGTCCACCTCGCGCCCGCTCCATCGCCTTGCTGCTGCCGCAATCTCAGTGCGTGCGCGAGATGGTGCGAACAGGTCTATACGCACACACACTCCTCAGCTCCTCCCACACACAGTGTGGGTCCTGCAGGCATCCAACGCTGCACGCCTCTACTGTCCACGTCCCCGCACTGCCGGGGCAGCGCGCGCCCGCCTACGTTTTCTGCGCGCGCGCGGGCAGGCCTTTGTGGAGCCAAGCGTCTCTCTCACTGTGCTCCCCACGCGCGCTTGGAACCGCCTTTGACGAGCGCGGTCAGCCCTATCGCCGCTTGCCCACCCCTCCTGTAACCGCTATGGAGCCGTAAATGTTTTGGCGCCCTTTAGCGTCAGCCACCGGGCCCACGTTCGTTGGATGCACCGCGCTGTGTGCCGTCCAGTGGCGCGGTCTCCCACACACGCAGCGCGGGAACCGACGGGCAGTCGGCACTCACGCGTTCTGCCCGCGCGCGCGCACCTCCCAGCCTCTCAGCGGTCACTCTCCCCACTCTCACCGCCGTTGTTGGCCGTGTACGCCCTCCCTCTCTCTTCCCTCTGGTTCCTTCCTCCTCCTTTGTCCGGAAGTACGCCACCCCTTCTTCGCTGCTGTCTCGACCGCCCCCCTCTGTGCGTGTCCTGCTGCCGTGATGGCGCCGCGTGAGGAGCAGGCCGCCCTCCCTGAGGGAGCGGCAGCAGAGCAGGCGCCAGTGTCCGCCGCACCGGCTTCTGGTTCCCCCGCTGCTCGCGACGCGTCGCACACTGGCTTTGCGCTCTGGCCGGCAGCGTCTAGCGTCGTTTGCGTCCCCTGCCAGACGACCCTGACCCGCGCCAGAGCTTTTGCGCGCCACATCTGCACCAGCAACCACAAGGCGGCGGCCACGGCCATGACGGCTCTAGTGTCCAGCCTGAACGAGGCTGGCAAGGCACTGCCCACGCACGTCGCTGCCGCTGTGGCGACGCCAGAGGCGTGCAAAGACCTGCTTGCGCCCCCCCCGTCGGCCAGTGCGCTGCTGGTGCGCTCCGCGTACGCGGCGGACACGGTCTGGCCGACTGCGCCAGACGCCCGGCACCCGGACGCCGTCGTTGGCCTGGACACCCAGTTTGTCTACGCGTGCTACTCGTGCCGGTCGGCGGCGCCCACGGTCAAAGCGGTGCACAAGCCGGTGGGCGGCGCTGGCGCCGGCGTTTGTGGGGATGGTGGGGGCGGAGATGGCGGTGGCGACGAGGAAGCAGAGGGGCCCCCGGCCTCTGTCGTGACGTCGTGCAGCAACACCGTCTTCCACCGCGTCTCTGCGCAGACCTTGCTGCGCGGCAACAAGACGGCCTTCTTTCCGGTCGCGTTTTCGCGGCTGCCGGGCAGTGCTCTGCCCATCGTGGGCGCTGGTAATGGTGCCGGCGCGGACCACACTACCGGCCATGTTGCGGAACCCGCCGGCGGCGGGGGCGGGGGCGGCACTGCCACTGCTGGAGGCGGTGCAGGGGAGGGGGCAGCGCCGTCGACGCCAGCGCCGCCGTCGGCGGCGCTTTCCGTGGACGTCTTCCTCGGCATGAGCGCGAGGTCCGTGTCGCTTGGCGGGCGGCGCCGCAACAGTGCGTGGTCGACTCTGCCGACGGCCGAGCTCGAGTCGTCGCCGGCCACCTGCGGCGGTCTGCTCCACATGTATGACTGGTTGGGGCACTTGCAGGCGGCCAATTGGACCCCGTCCAGCGTGCTGGACCGCTTTGGCGTGTACGACAACCCGACGGACGCGACGCCCTCTGAGCCGTGCGGGTGGTTGTTCTTTCTGTCCCTGCGCGCGGCGGTGTCCAAGATGTTTGACAGCGCGCTCGGGCACCTGCGCAAGTGCGACCCGACGGTGCTGGGCAAGCTCGCCATTGGGTCGCTGCCGACGACGCCGACGGCGGGGACTGTTGCAAAGGCAGAGCAGGTCGGGCACTACCCTGCGTTCAACATCCGGGTCCAGCCGCGCACGGTGGAGCGGTATGAGCACGACGCAGCGCTGGCGCTTTACGCGGCCGTCGTCGTTGGCGTCGATGCACGCCGGTCAGAGGCGGTGGCGCTGGAGGAGGGCACCGTCGTGCCCGACCTGAGCGCCGCCGTTTCAACCGCCGTCGAGCTCATTTGCGCGTCGTACCCACCGCCAGAGGGTGGTCCGCCGGCGCCTTCACCCCCGTCCGGGTCGTGTCCCCGTGCGGCCGTAGAGACGGCTGCGAAAGAGATTGGAGAGAGTCGTCTGTTGGAGCCGACTGCCGTGGCGCTGGTGGCCCTTTGCCATGAGCGGTTCGACCCTCGGAGCGTGGCGAATGGGGGGTCGGGCAAGCTGCAGTCGGACGTGTCCCTGCTGCTCCCTTTTCTGTCTGTGCTTTATGCACACTACTCGTCGCGATCGCCTGCGACACTGACGGCGGCGGCGGCGACGGCAGGCGGCGGCGGCGGCGGCGGCGGCGGAGGGGCATCTGCTGCGGCCCGCGCGAGCGGGGTGTCCATTGTGGACGCGACTGGGGCGCAGCACTTGGCCGCGTCCTTGTTGTTTGCTGTGCGCATCGCCAACACGGTGCACTTTATGCACCAGCAGCACGCGACGGTCGAGGAGCTGTTCTCGCAGATTGCCTACCTCAGCGACCCGAGCGAGACAACCGCCGCGTCGTCGGTCGTCTTGCTGTACGCGCGGTCGGCCAGGATGGCAGCCGCAGAGGCCAAGGCACCCGTGTACCTCCCTTGCCACGAGCCGTCGCACGTTCGTGGCATTCCCCCGTCGCTCGGCACCGGCCATTGCGGCGCATTGCTCGGCCGGGGCGTCCATATCAGCACTGTTGCTGTCGGGCAGCGCGTGGCGGCGCTGCAGGAGGAGATGTTTCGCCGCACGACCGACCTGCTCTTTGGGTATGACCCGGTCTCGTCGGGGGTGCTCGGGCCCGACGCACTGTTGCTGGTCGACCGCGTGAGCAACGCCGACCCTGGCGTCTCGCTCCTGCAAATTTCTGAGAACGAGCAGGTCGTGCGTGGGTGGGTGAGCCACTTTTTGAGCAGCGGCGCGCTCGACGGCAACGCTGTGCCCGTGCGCCCGTCGTACAAGGCCGCTGACGGGGGCGGCGAGGGCGCTCGAGAGGTCGACCCAGTTCAGCCGCCGATTATTTGCGACTCGGCCGCCTTTGAGGCCCACCGCGTCGGCTGTGACGAGCTGCGCGCCTTGTTTTGGGCGCTCATCTACATTGTCTCTGGCGCGCCTTCCCGTCAGACAGAGAGTGCTGAGACGACGCTCTGTGCGTCTGCGGCGCGGCCGCTGCGGTCGTTGCACATCCACGAGGGCCTGTTCTTCACCATCCTCGTCTATAACAAGAATCAGAGCGTCTCAGAGGGCGTCGGGCGGCCCATATCCCGGTGGCTAGACGCAAAGTCGTCGTCGCTTCTCCTCATGTACCTAGTTTTTGTGGAGCCCCTCGACGCTTACTTTGCGCGCGCCGTTGCGGGGCGTGGGGACGGGGTGACCATGTCGATGGCGCGCGCGGGGGGTCCAGCAACCACCCCCCCGTCGGTCATTGACCGGTCTCTTCTCTTTCGTGACCGGGCCGGCAAGGCGCTGCCGGTGAGCCGCCTCAACTGGGCGCTCCAGGACAAGCTCCTGGGCGGCATTTCTTCCGTCCCCGTCGGTGTGCAGCTGTGGCGACAGTGGGCGGCCGGGGCGGCCAAGCAGATCACCAAGATGGACGTGCTGGACGCCAGCTTTGGAGCGCTTTCCGGCCGTGGCGGTGGTGGTGTCGGTGGTGCTGTGTCTTCCCCGGCCTTTTCGGGCTTGCCAAGCATTGGGAACGCCGTCGTTGGCACCAACATTGGGGGCATCCTCGAGCAGCAGAGCGGTCACAGCGCGATGACGGCGGCCGCCAGCTATGCGGGAGACCCGACGCTGTCGATCAACAGGGTCAACACTGCCAGCGTGTTTCTCTTCCGGAGTGCCTCTGCATGCTGCCAAGCAGCCATGGGTCTGCGCTCTGCGCACCCTGGCGGCAGTGCGGGGATGCGGCACCCGCTAGAGCCCAACCCCACGACCGCCGCGGCGGCCGCGCCGGAGCCTTCCCCACTGCCACCGTACCGGCAGCAAACAAACAACAACTGCAGCGGCAGCGGCGGCGGCGTGACGGTGACTCCTCGTCGGCCACCCGTCGCCCCTGCGTCGCAGGTTGTTGCGCTGCAGCCGCAGCTGCAGCTTGCCCGCAAGTACCGGGTCGGCCGGTTGGCGGCAGAGGCGCTGGCCGACGTCGAGCTGCGGCGGCTGTACGGCGCCAAGGCAACCTACAAGACGGAGCAGCAGCAGCAAGCCGTGTATGCCGTGCTACATGCACGCGACCCACAGACGGTGCTGACGGTGCTGCCCACGGGGGGGGGTAAGACCAACGTTTGGCTGCTGCCGTGCGCTGTCGAGCGCCGCGCTGCCGAGGCTGCCGCGTTGGCTTCGGCATTGACCGGGCTCGGCGGCGCCCGCAGTGGCGGCACTCCGGCTGCTCCTGCGGCGGCGGCCCAATCTCCTGCACCAGGTGCCGGTGGCGGCGCACCCTGCGGGGCTGCCGCGGTCGCCTCTCCGTCTGGGGGGTCTGCGTCTCCCCTGTCGTGGGGTCCCCCAGTGACGGTTGTGCTGACGCCAACGGTCGCAGTGTCGGCGACTGCGCGCGAAGCAGCAGAGGCGGCCGGAGTCGTGGCGATCATGTGGCCGACGTCGGCGTCTGGGAGGTCGGCGTCGCTCTACCCCACCGACGCTTCTGTTCTCATTGTCGACATGTGCACGGTGGTGGTGGACAGGGTTGGCTTTTTGCAATTCTTGTCCGCCTTGGACGCTGTGGGCCGCCTGGCTCGCCTCGTCATTGTCGAAGTGCACTTGGTGTCCCTGTGGGCTGGGTTTCGTCATCACCTGCTGCAGCTCCGCGACGTGCTGGCCGACCTTCGGTGCCCCTCCGTCCTTCTGTCGGCGACCGTGCCGCCGACCGCCGTAACGGAGCTGAGTTTATGGGTCGGACACACACCGTCGCGCCCCTTTACGTGCATCCGCCAGTCGGTGCGGCGGGAGAACGTGGCATACTGGGTCGAGCGGTGCCCGTTTGTGTTCTCGCGGCGGCCGCGCAACACAGTGGCTGCGGGCGGCGAGGATCCCAACTCGGCCCTCCACCGGGCTGTAGCTCAGCGAGCCGTCCGCCAAGTGCATCAGCTGCGGTCTGCGAGCGGGACCATTGCGGGCCGTTCCGCGTGCGTGGCTGTTTGTTGTGAGACGACAGCAGAGGTGGACGGCATTGCGGCTTCCATCGGCGCCCTGTTGGAGCTTCACGTCTCGGCGGGTTTAGCAGCGGCCGCCTTCACCGATGCGGCAGAGGCGAGTGGCAGTGGCGGCGGCGAAGAGGATGGGCTGGCCAGTGCTGCCCAAGCGTCGATGGACGTGGTCGTCCTCAAGTTTCACTCGCAGCTGGACGCTGCAGAGTTGGCTGCGCCGGCACCACCACCACTTGGTATGCCACGTGCCGGCGGCGGCCGGGGCAGCAGTGGGACGAGCCGCAGTGCCGTTACTGGTGGCAGTGACTCCCTTTTTGCCCAGTGCGCTCGCGTATATGCCAAAGGGCAACTGTTGCGCCAGGGACCCGGCCCTGATGCTGCCCGCGGCGGCGGCAGCCAGAGGCGGGCGGGCTCTGGTGTGGCCTCGTCGCCTGTTCGGTCTAGTCGGCCGTCGGCGTCCGCGGCCGCTGTGGTTGCTGCAGAGGCTGCGGCGGATGGTGTCGGGGTGGTGGTGATGGTTGGCTCCCCCGCTGTGACGACGGGGTCGGACTTTTCCAACATGGTGTGGGGCTTCTTTCTGGGCGGTCGCAACCTCGTGACGTTTGCGCAGGCCTCCGGCCGACTCTCGCGGGACGCTGGGTCCATGGCTACGGCGGTGGTGTGGAACCCGCAGCGGTACTCGGAGGTCCTAGTGGACCCTGACGGCGCAGCCGTCGTGGACGTCGACGGCCTCGGAGACTTTGACGCGTGGGCGGACGGAAGTCTGTCGTCGCCTAGTGGTTCCGCCAACGGTCTGGCGCAAGTCTGCCGCCGATGGGGCCTCGACTCGGTCCTCGACGGCGTCCCTGAGGCTGACTTTAAGACATGCCTTGATGCTGGGTCGGCACAGTGCGACCTGTGCAGCAGCCGCGCGGCTACCGCGGCTGCGGGCCGGCGTCCAGGTGTGCTCGCGATGGCGGCGCAGTCCAAGGAGGCGGCGGCAGCCGTTCCGGGCGCAACCATTGCGCCATTGGGTCGTCCGCTTGGCACGCTGGTGGGGCGGGGCACGCCTGCACGGGGGCAGCAGCAGCAGCGGCGGCGGGCGCGGGCCGGTGGGGCAGACGTGTCAGTTGACGGCACGTCCAGCGGGCTGGAGGAGCAGCCGGTGCAGCGTCGGTGCGTCAGCCGCCGCCTGTTTGGGACTGGGGACGCGACGGGTGGAGTCCTCGGCAGGCAGACTGCTGTCGGCACTTCCGTCATCGGGGCTCCATCGTCAGCCAACGTGCGGTCGTCTCCAGCCGCTGTTGGCATCGGGCTTGGAGGCCGCAGCGGATGGTCGCTCTCACGAAGCGGGGCAGGAACCCGTGCTGCATCCTTTGGGTCAGCGGCGGGGAGTCCCGTATCGCCGGCTCTTTCCACCTTGCCGCTGCAAGGGTTGGATTTACTGGTCGCGTGCGGTTCTGACGACGACGGCGGGTCGCAGAGTGCTGCTGCGCCAGCATCCGACAGAGCGGCCGGTCGATTGACCGTCGCGCTGCTGCCAGATGAGCGCGCGCTCGTCTTCACGCAGCAGATGGTCGACGTGATGCGCACTGGCGGTCGTGCGGCTTTGGCGCTCCGGCAGAAGCACAGAGACGACCGGCCTGTCCCTTGCGCGTGGTGTTGTGCGCGCGGCGCGCAGCTACCTTCTGGGGCTCACTCGACGGCAACGTGCTTCCTGGGCACGTGCTGCAGCTGTCTCAAGCAGACCAACGGGTGGCCAGGCGGCCCGGAACTCGAAGCTCTCTCGCCGCATACCGAGCGGTGTGACATCGGGTGGCACGAGTGCAAGTCGCGTCGTCAAGCGTGGGACACGGGCGCAGAAGGCAACCGTTGTATGGGCTGTACGCTACACAACATGTACAAGCCAGAACGGACGGCCACGGCGATTGCCAGCCACGACGTCGTGCGGTTTGGCCCAAAGTCGTGCTCGTGGCTGTTTTGCATCCGTGTGGCGCTCGTCCAGATGCAGCTGGCGCGTCGCCGCATGTCGCAGCGGCAACCCGCGTTTGCGCCGGCCCTGCTGGACGCGTGCGGCGTTGCATGGAAGACGAGGTCGGTCAGTGATGGGGTGGCTGGCCGAGTTCCACCGCCCGTGCTGTTGGATTGGGGTTCGATGCAGGCGCCGGCGTCGGCGAACAAGGTGGCAGAGTGGTTGACGAGCGCCACACAGGGGGTGCCGAACTTGGCCTTGTTTGCGCCTGTCTTGGCAGACGCTCTGGGCGTCTCTTTTTAGATTCCCACGTAGCGATTCTCTGTGTGTGGTGGTGGCGGGCGTCTGTGGGCGGGCCGGGTGTGTCAGGTCTAGAGATGAGCACCCCTTTGTACGTAGAATGATTGTCATGGTCTGATTTCTCGACGTCGTTTGTGTCCTGATGGCCGTGGGCGCGTGTGGCGCATGTTTGTTCGCGTCCTGCGTCAACGTCGGGCGCGCGGTGACAGAAACCCTTGTCACTGAGCAGCTTGACGCTGTGAGTTCTGGGCATGTCAATTTGCACTCGATTTGTTGCACCCCAAGATCCGGCGATCAGGCGGGGTTACTTGGAACCTGTGGAAATTGTCCGGTTGGGAATGAGAATTGAAACCAGTAGGCCTACTGGTAACTGGTTCCGACGACTTTGGCACGAAGTCGATGGGGACCGTTGACTTTACCACTGAGACAGTGTCACGGATCCGGCTTTGAGTTTTCCTTGCAGCCACAATGATGTCAGGGAACTGCGCACGTCGTGGCGGTGTCGAGATCCTCCCAGCTGCGACGGATGGCGGTCTCGCTGATGAGTTCTCGCTGAAGCCCCCGGAGACACCGCATTGCTGCGCTCTCTCCGATCGTGCTCTTGTGCCCCGGGGGTCAGCCCGGCAGCAATTGGGCGGAATGCATTGCATGGCTCTTGCCGTCCTGTCCCGAGCGACTCTGTGCCTCTCTCCTTTGTGAATCTTGGCGTGGACGTTGAGTGGCAGGGAAGCCGGGCGAAGGCCGTAGCGCGGGGGATGCCGCGGTGTCCTTGTCTGTGAGTAGGGGGGTCGTGAGCGCGAGAAAACACGGACGCTGCCACCAGCCGCTGCGCTGCACCTGGCACGACCCCAACTGTGGCCCGCCTCCGCGCACGACAGGCGCAACGACACAGCCGTACTCGCCTGTGCGCTCATTGACACTGACACCCGCCCCCTTGGCGCTCGGGAGGCGGCCAACGCACGAGGGGGCTCAACGGCCGCGCCGCCAAGAAAGCCGACCGACAGAGGAGGTAGTGGGCGCGGCTGTGGGTGCAGGGGATGACCGCTTGCCTGTGACAGCAGCACCGCGCGGCTCAGACGCTGCATGACCGAAATATGATGGGGACCTGTTACCTGGAAAAGTAGAGAGCGCCATGAGCAGGCACCTGTTGACGCCTGAGCTGAAGGCCCTCAGATCTGGCCATGTTGTGCGTCAATTTGCTTTCGATTTGTTGCACGCAAGAAAGCAACGATCAGGCGGGGTTACTTGGAACCTGTGCAAATTGTCCGGTTGGGAATGAGAATTGAAACCAGTAGGCCTACTGGTAACTGGTTCCGACGACTTTGGCACGAAGTCGATGGGGACCGTTGACTTTACCACTGAGACAGTGTCACGGATCCGGGTTTGCGTTTTCCTTGCAGCCACAATCGTGTGGGGGAACTGCGCACGTCGTGACGGTGTCCAGAATCCCCCGTCTGCGAAGGATCGCGGTCTCGCTGATGAGTTTTCGCAGAAGCCCCTGGAGTGACGTCGTTGCTGCCTTCTGCGCGATGGACTTGTTGTGCCGGGGGGGTGCGCGCGGCAACATTTTGACGACACGAATGGCATGGGTCCGACAGTCGTCTCGTCAGTGATTGTGCGACTCTCTCTTTTGTGCCTTTGCATGGGCGTGAACAGAATAGAAGGCCTCGTGACGGGTACGCGCGCTGGCGACCCCATAGAGGCCTGTTGATTGTGTGGGGCGGTCAGCAGCGCTCGCAGAAAGGGACGCTGCCGAGCAAGGCGGGGTTGGCAGCGTGCGCCCTCGACGCAGCAGCTGTGATTGGCGGTGGCGGGTGCGCCCGGGCGGCTGCGCGGCTTGTGGCACGGGCGCGGGCGGATGAGAGCACCAACGCAAGCCGCCACAGCTTGTTACGCGTCCCACAGCCGCGGGGCTGCTGGAAGAAAAGGCCTGGTGACGGGCATGCGCGCTGGGGACGCCACAGAGGCCCGTTGATTGTGTGGGGGCGTCGGAAGAGCTAGAAGAAAAGGACGCTGCCGATCGACGCGGTTGGCAGCATGCGTCCCCGACGCAGCAGCTGTGATCCGCGGTGGCGCGCGCGGGCCGCGGCGCGGCTGGTGTGACGGGCGCGGGCGGATGAAAGCACCCACGCAAGACGCCACAGCCGCGTTACGCGACCCACAGGCGCGGGGCTGCTGCGCAGCGACCAGGTTCGACAGAGCGGGCAGCATCCGGGTGGCTGCAGCCCCTGCACTGGCACCGACCCAAGCCGCGGCCAGCCCCCGCGCACGGCCGGCGCCAAGGCACGGCCGTGCTCGGCGGCCCGCACATCGACACGGACTCTCCCTGGTAGCGCGCGGGGGACGTGGCCACCAAAATGGGGGGGCTTAACGGCCGCGCCACCAAGAATGCCGAGCGACAGTGGAGGCGCTGAGCGCGGCTGTTGGCGCAGGCGATGCCCGTGCGCTTGACACAGCAGCAGCACGCGGCAGGCGCCGCATCACTGAAACAGGACTGGGACCTGTCACCAAGAGAATGCACCATCGAAGGCATGATCCATTGGCAGTGGCTTGAACATAGTGGAGAGCACCATGACTACATGCCTGTTGACGGGTGAGCTGAAGGCCCTCAGATCTGGGCATGTCAATTTGCACTCAATTTGTCGCACCCAAAGATCTGACGATCAGGCGGGGTTACTTGGAACCTGTGGAAATTGTCCGGTTGGGAATGTGAATTGAAACCAGTAGGCCTACTGGTAACTGGTTC
>Ga0209186_1003332_pt1 | contig 11103 bp, 6 predicted proteins | sample SidtaG_FD_187426 | JGI IMG/M metagenome (GOLD analysis project Ga0209186, IMG submission 187426) | Marine algal microbial communities from Sidmouth, United Kingdom - Sidmouth_Male2 metaG (SPAdes) (version 2) | ecosystem: Host-associated > Algae > Red algae > Unclassified | place: Sidmouth, United...
TCAATCAATTTTTGAAGGAATTGGACGGTGTTAATTCTGACAATGAAGGGGTTTTAATTTTGGGGGCGACGAATTCTCCCTGGCACATGGACGCTGCGTTTTTGCGTCCAGGTCGTTTTGACCGCATCATTTTTGTACCGCCACCAGATGAAGAAGCTCGCAATATCATCCTACAACTTTTATTAGCAGAAAAACCGATTGAGTCTATTAATTATGCAAAAATTGCCTCTAAAACAAATGACTTTAGTGGTGCAGATTTGAAAGCTTTGATTGACGTAGTTACAGAAGAAAAATTGAGAAGTGCCATGCAAAGTGGTAAAATCGAAAAGATTCAAACGAAAGACCTTTTAAGTGCTTGCAAAAAAATTCGTCCAAGTACCAAAGAGTGGTTTAATACCGCAAGAAACTATGCTTTGTATTCTAATACTTCTGGTATTTATGACGATATTTTGCGTTATCTAAAATTATAATAATCCTCCCCATGTTAATTGAGTCAATTAATAGAATTCGGCTATTAATCGAAAGAGAAAAATTTGATGTTGCTCAACAAAAAATCGTTGAGGGTTTAAGTCATTTTCCTGACTCTTCTGATTTACATGCTTTGCAAGCCGAATTGCATTTAGAACGTTCCAAACCCAATGAAGCACTGCAAGCCATTGAAAAAGCTATCGGTTTAGATCCTGAAAATGATTGGTGGTATTATATCGCTTCTCGCATTTATTCAGACAAGAATGAGGAAAAAAAAGCATTAGAATTTATTGATATTGCGCTGGCTATGGATCCTAATTATGGGCAATATTATGGCTTCAAAGCAGCTATTTTGTTGGACTTAAACAAACGAGATGATTCTATCGCATTGGCTCGTGAAGGTTTGGCAATAGAGCCTGATAATGTCATTTGTCACAATGTCATCGCTTTAGCCCTCAATAAAGCTGGCGACAAAGAATCTGCATTTGAGCATTTAGATTTTCTACTTTCAGAAGACCCCGAAAATGCCTTGACCCATGCAAATATGGGCAATCATTACCTCCGTCAAAGTAACATTCCCAAAGCCAAAGAGCACTTTGCGATTGCCCTCCAGAAAGATCCCAATTTTGAATTTGCTCGATTGGGGATGATTGAAGCCATTAAGAGTTCAAATGTATTGTATCAAAAATTGATGGAATACTCTTTTTGGGTGGAACAAAAATTTGCCAATGGTGGGCGTTGGAAATTTTATATTGGTTTGATAGTCGTTGTAAAAATCCTTCCTTTTTTATTACCGTTTTATTTTATCTTCCTTTTTTGGTCTTGGTTTATGGGGCCGATTAGCGATGTTATGCTTTATTTTGATAAGTATGGTCGCTATTTAATGCGTGAAGAAACTGTTTTATTTACACGGGTTAATATTGGTCTTTTAGTCCTTGCAGCTATTTCTGCATTTATTCTTATGCCCTTGCTCAGTCTGCATTTTTTAGGTACGGCTGTTGGTTTGTTTCTTGCGACAGTTCCCACGTATTTAATGGATATTAGCCATAAAAATAACAAGCGTTTATTCTTAGTAGTATCCGCTTCTATATTTATTGGCTTGGGTATTTTGGGTGGAATTATGGGTATTGCTCAACCAGAATTTGCTTTTATGATTTGGGTTGTTTTATTTTTATATACCATGATTTTTTCGTGGGCAAGTTCTGCTGCTGTCGATTAGTAATAGATGCATTGGAAAGCAATAAAAGTCCAATACCGTTTAGACCATGTAAAATAGCCTCGATAGAAGCGTTATAGCTTACAAAGTGCCGTAGTTCTTAGTTCTTGGTGCTGTGGTTCGGTTCTTCTGTGCTTTGTAGTTCTTTGTGAGCTATAGTAGTGGATAGCGAGACCATGCGCCACGACGAAGCTCCAAACCTTTCGCTCCAAATAAGCGTATATCACTATTTTGGTGACAAGTGGCGAATCATTTTTTAGCGAATAATTGATGACAAAAATTTTGTGGTTCTATTATATATTTTTTAGGAGAGAACGGTCAATTGCTCCGTCGTAACGCACGGTCTCGCTGTCCGTTCTTATGGCAAATAGGCTTTGGTAACAGGCAAGAACCACATAAACTACTTAAACTACAAAAACCACATAAACTATTTGCCATACCACTACCATCAAGTCTATTTTGGATGGACAGAACTTCTATGAACGCAGATTTATTTCAAGCGATAAGCAAATACATTACCATCAACTCCGCCTGCAACAAGCATGTTTTCGTGATTGTTAAAAAGGTCTGTAATGACGAAAGGCGTACTTGCTTTCATAGGAAAGCCATCTTGTATTTTATCATAATCCAACAAATAAATCTGATTGTTTTCTGCACAAAAAACGCCTGTTCGTTTAGACTCTACATCAAACAAAGTCGTTGTAAATAAATCACTTGGCGAACAAGGCAAATCGTATTCCGACAATTTCTCACTAATATTAAAAATAGCGACTTTATTATTGTGGGCAAAAACCATTTCCTCCGCTTCGCTTGCCAATACATTGTCAGAAAGAAATAACCCTGTGCTGTCGATAGGCACATAATTTTTTGCCCAAGACACGCCTTCTTGATTGATGACATACGTTTTGCCATTGGCACAGGTAGCCACAACGACTTTTAAGGATTCTCGTTCATCTATTTGGAAAGGACTAATCAAAGGAGATTCCAAAGGAGACGCAAATTCTAAATTACCTCCCCTATCCAAAAAACTAATTGTTCCTGCCACATTAGCTGCAATCATATAGGCATTTTGGTCTTGCTTTAAATATTGTAAAGGCTGTTTTATTAAGCCTAAACCTTCTTTGGGATTCCATCCTTGCAATAGTCGCCCACTTAATTCATAGCCATAGACTTTTTCGTTCCGACAAGGAATAAAGATGCGCTCTCGTTCTCCCCCAAAATTCGCTAACAACATGCCCGTTGTTGCCTTATCGCTCAACTTCAAGGGAAATTCGCCAATGGACTCACCATTTTCTAAGTCAAGGACGTAAATATTATTTTCTGTATTAAACAAGATTTGTTTTTCGCCATTTTTGTAGAAATCTATCAAATTGACTTTTCCCAAGATAGGCGCATCTATGGTCGCTCGCCAACGAATTTGCCCTTCATTTGTCAATAAGTATAGTTCATCTTTTTTGTCTTGCATCAGTATTTCGTTTTTGTCATTATACTGAATCACTTTGGGTTCTCCTGCGGGTGGCGCATCTAATACGACGCTCCAAACCATCGCAGAACGTTCGCCTGCCTGAAAATTGTATGCCAATACTCCTTCAAAATTTCCGCTTGGTTCAATGTGTAGTTGTAAGGGGGAAAAAGTCGTATAACTATTTTTATACTTTTCCAATGATTGGGCAAAACCTTCACTTGGGTTTTTGCTTAATAGATTTAATAAAAAACGTGGCTGAATATAGGTATAGATTCCTTCTTTGGCGACGCTTTTATTATAGTATGTCTGAAAGTCGGGTTCATCGCCCAAAGTATTTTTATTAAGGTATTGATCTAAGGCAAGTTGTGTCACTCGCTTGTTAGAGCCAATCAAGATATAGTTCTCAATACTGGTAAAATGCGAATTTTCATAATTCTTTGCCCAGTACTCGCCTAATAAAATATTGACGATTTCACTATTTTGTAAAGATCGAATTTCAAAATCTCGGTAAGTACTTCGTTCTACTTTACGGCTTTTTTTCTTGGAGAGTAAGGAGAGCATATTTGTCGCTCGTTTTGTATCATTGCATTTCAATAAAAGACAACTTTCCAACGCCTCCACCTGAAATTCAGGCGCAAATATCGCCCATTCATTTTCATACCAAGAGTTATAGTATTTATTTAAGAGTGTCTTTTGCTCTGTTGTTACTAACTCAATGGGTTTGTTAGTTTGTTGGATAAAAATAGGACTGTTATAAGGAACATAATGTGCAGGAGTATTTTTAGACAAAGTATCTGACTGCTGTACTGTTTTGTTTTCGGTATTAAAAATGATTTTTCCAATAACATCAAATTGTTTTTCTTTTATTTCCCACTCACAATATGCGCCTTTTGCTATTCTTTTTGCTTGGTCAAAAATCGTGCTGTCGCTATCTTTGGAAAATAGTGTATTGAGAAAAGGTGCATTTTCAAAATTGAGATAGGCAGTAATCTTATCACTATTGCCAGAATAAGATTTTCCGAAAATGTTGTGTAAGCCTTCTGTTTGTTCGTTGATCGCTTCTTCGATTAGTGTGGCGTATCGACTACATGTGACGGTTTGTCCATATTGGGCGAAGGATAGGGGTTCTTTTAGGTTTCCTCCTTTGATTTCGTAGATATTGGCTCCGTTGAAATAGTGTACTTCTATCTCATATCCATTTTTCTCTAATTTGGTAATCCACTGGTCTAATTTCCAGAATGAAATATCAATAGCTTTGACATGTATTAAATAATCGTAAGCATCGGGAGCGGTGAGGTGTAGACTTGCGACAAAGGGGAATAATTCAACAGATTCGCCTGGTTCTTTGATGCTGGCAAAAACGCTTTCTACGGTTTCTACCAATGAAGTCAATTTATTGGCAAATTCTATATTTTGGAGGTCTTTCCATTGCTCCGTTTCTTTGATGTGTTGTTTTATTAGGGTAGCGTCAGGAATATATACCACACCTAAATAGGATGGTGGGATGTAGTCTAACATAGAGTTATCCCTTTTGAAGTATCCTAAACTGTTTGTTTGCCAGCTAAGTCCTCCAATTCCCAATAGTATTATTATTCCCAACCCGATTAAATAGCCTTTCATGTGTTGTTTGTTGGTTGTTTGTGAGTAAGTGGCAAATGATTTATGACAAGTGACGGGTGATTCATCATTTCATTTGTTTTATCTACCTACTTCCTTTATTTAGCTCATTGTTGTTTTTATAATTTTTTTTAGATTAACTGATTGCTTAAATTTGTACTTACACAAATATATTAAAATATTTCACAATATCAACAAATGAAGATACAAAAGAGTTTTTTAATTCTTGCTTTTGCCTTAGCAGCATTAACCGTCATATTTGGCGCATTCGGTGCTCATGGACTTAAAGCGAAAATCACGCCAGAACAACTAAAAACGTATGAAACGGGAATTTCTTACCAATTTTATCACACTTTTGCCCTTATGATTACGGCTTTGTTAATGAGCCGACTTTCTTCGCCTTTGTTAACGTATGCTGGTTGTGCTTTTATATTTGGTATTGTTTGTTTTTCGGGATCGCTTTATTTGCTTAGTACTCGGGAGTTGCTTGGTTTGACGAATTGGCGTTGGTTGGGTCCGATTACGCCGATTGGTGGGGTTGGGTTTATTGTGGGTTGGGTTTTGTTGATGGTGGCGACGATGAAGTTGTAGTTCTTGGTGCTTGGTGCTGTGGTGCTTGGTTCAAGCTGTGAAAAATAGACCTGATGGTAGTGGAATGGCAAATTAGTTTAAGTGGTTTTTGTAGTTTATGTCGTTTTTGTGGTTCTCTACAGGCGTAAGAGGTTCTTTTATTTGCCATATTAACGGACAGCAGGCCCATGCTTTGCGATGAAAGATAGACCGTTCTCTCCTAAAAAGCAAAAATCCAGCAGAAGCCATATTTTAGCCTCCACCAGATTTTCTGAGTGTGTTTTTCAGTGTTAGAACTGTTATTGTTTAGTTGTTTACTTGTATCTTTTGTATGCTTTTCAGATCATTTCCATTCTCGATTTGTAGCCAATAGACGCCTGTGGGTAAATCATTTACAGCGAGTTGGTGGTTGATTTTCTCTTGTTCGGGTAGTGCTTCTTGGTGGATTACTTGCCCTAAAATGTTGTACATATAGAGTTGTGGTTCGGTTGGGTCTGGGATATTGATGTCGATTTTTAAGAGGTCTGTCACGGGATTTGGATAGGCGTTTAAAGTCATTGTTTCTTCTACGATTTCGATGCTTGATACGCCGTTTACATTAATGTAACTGCTAATGGTGTGGCTGTCGGTTCCGCCTGCATTGGTGACGGTCAAGGTGACGGGAAATGTGCCTTCGTTTGGATAGGTGACTGTTGGATTTTTTTCGTTGGAAAAAGCGGGTGTTGCGCCTGGGAATTCCCATAACCAAGAGTCGGGTATGTTGGTCGAATTGTCGATGAAGGTGACGGCTAAAGGTGCATCACCGTCGATGATGCTTGCCGTAAAATTCGCTACGGGTGCCATGACAGTTTGTTCTGTGACGGTGATGTAGCTATTTTTGATTTCTATGTCGTTGCCGATGTCGTTGGTGGCTAATAAGGTGACAGCATAAACGCCTGGTATTGTGTAGCTGACAACAGGATTTTGGTCGGTTGAGGTCGCTGGTGTGCCGCCTTCAAATGTCCAATTCCAAGTGGTGGGTGCGTTGTTTGATTGATCAACAAAAGTGACGGTTAAAGGTGCTGGACCTGTTGTGACGTTGGCAGCAAAATTCGCCGTCGGAGCTTCTGGTGATGGTGGCACTTCGTTGGTAATCGTGATTAAGTAATCTTCTACTTCGCCAAATACAATATCGCCACAAGCATTGGGTGCGGTATAATCTTCCGTTCCATCATCGAATGTTCCGACGTATTTCATCGCAATACGCATACGGGTTTCGCCTAAGGAAATATTGTTGGGAATTAGAATGTTGTCAATTACGTTTCCGATTACGCCATTCTCCATTTCCAAAACGAGTTCGTTGCTGTCTAAAAAGTCATTGTCTTTGTTGAAGTCAATCCAAATTCTCCATCGTTCTGTATAGTTGTTATCGGCGTAACCTGCTTGCAAATTGATGGGATAATTTCCGCCTTTGGCTAACGCTAAATTCGTGTTGGTGAAGTAAGCATAACCATCATTGTTGCCCGATGTGTAAGAAAAATCGCCAATGTTGATGCCTTCAATCCATTCTGATGCAGTTGAATTGACAGTTGTTGCACAATAAGGATCGTTGTTGATAATTGTTTCATTGATATTCACCGTATAATCTTCGACTTCGCCATAATCGAATGTTCCACAATCATCAGGAGCGACTAAATCGGATGAACCATCATTGTAAGTTCCGACCCATTTCATTGCCACTCTCAAACGAGTTTCGCCTAAATCTGCATTGTTGGGAACCGTGAACGTTACATTATTAATTTGTCCTGCTATTCCACTATTAGAATCGTATACTTTTTCTTGGCTATCGTTAAAGTCGCCATCGTTGTTGTAATCAATCCACACTCTCCAATGTTCTTCAAAGTTTTCTCCTGAATAACCTGGCGTCAAGGTAAGGTTGTAATTTTCGCCTGTTGTGACATTGATGGATTGGTTGGTATGATTTCCGTATCCGTTATTATTTCCTGAGTTATAGTTGAAATTACCAACAGAGACCGCTTCGATCCATTCGTCCGCAGCACTTCCTCCATTGGCATTGCAGTAGGACTGTGCTTGTGTGAAACTAACTTGAACAGTACACAGAATCAGTAGTATGGCTATATTTTTTAACATGGTTTTATCTTTTGAATAAGGGACAACTTAGTAGGATGAAAGGGGAAGTCAATATTTTGCTAAACCAATTCCTTACTATTTTTTCAATTGTGGTTAATTTAAAATCATTTATACCTTTCCCGTTACGCTTTTCGTCGTTGTAAAAAAATCCGTAAATAAAATGTGGAAAAAAGTGCTTGAGCGAGCGATTAAAATGCTTGTTGGGAATCCTTGCTTATTGGTCTAATAAAGTGCTGGTGCAAGTTCCGTCTGAGATGGTAAATTTACCTGTCCATTCAAAATAATCTCTTTGGTAAGCTCGGTAGGAATACGTTCCTGGTTCTAAAGCGAGTGTCAATGTTCCTGCTTCGTTGCAGTCTGGTGTATAAATGTTAAAGTGTTCAGAGACACTTCCTTTGAAGTCATCATTTATCCAAATATCTATACCATTGTAAGCAGGGCCATTTGCCCAAAAAGAAACAGTGCCTTCAGCATCACTAAATGAATTGGAGTCTTCACAACTTGTAAATAAAACTATAAATGCTAAGAAGAATAAGGGTAATATTTTTTTCATATCTCAAACTTTTTTTGTGTTTATATAGCCTTTGATACATTCAATGTGACGAAGTTTAATTGTGTTGTCTTATTTTTTTGGAGAGAATAGATTTTTCTAAATTCTTTTTTTTGGAGAGAAAGGTTTGTCTTTCATCGTCACGCTAAGTCCTGCTGTCCGTTCTTATGGCAAATAAAGAACCTCTTACGTCTGTAGAGAACTACAAAAACTACTTAAACCACAAAAACCACTTAAACTAATTTGCCATACCACTCCCATCAGGTCTATTTTAAAAGGTCTGTATCTCTATCAATCTGTTAGGTAGATACCGCTATCAATCTCTCAATTCCTTTACTTTATATAGCAGTCCTATCTGAAAATAGAAAAAGTGTATCTCACGCAAAGGTCGCAGAGTTTTTCGCAAAGGTCGCAAAGAGATTGGTTTCTGTTGAGCTTTGCGGTCTTTGCGTCAAAATTCTTTGCGGTCTTTGCGTGAAAGAAAATTCCTGAACTGAATTAGGATTGCTATAGTTGCCCAAAAATCACCCGTCACCCATCACCCGTCACTAAAATACTAAACAGTTTCTAATTTTTCTAATTCTACGGTAAGATTTTCCCAATTTTCCATTTCAGCGTCTAATTCTTTTTTGGTATTTTCATATTTTTGTAGAATTTCATTAGCTTTTGGATTGTTCATATAGAAATTAGGATCAGCCATTAACGTTTCAAATTCTGCGATTTTTGCTTCTTTTTCTTCAATAAGCTTTTCACTTTTTTTTATTTTATTATTCATACGTTTGATTGCTTTTTCGGCCTCTTTCTTTTCTTCTCTTTGGCGAATGCGCTCTTCTTTACTTAATGCTTTGTTGGGATCTGCTTTAATGACATTGGTATTTTTAGTCATTCCCAAATCATCTAAAGAATCAAGTTTTAAAGACCTCAAGAAATCATGAACATCTCCATAGTGCATTTTAAGATTTTTGTTTTTGAATTCGTAAACTTTATCGGTTAATCCCTTCAAAAACTCTCTATCATGCGATACGACAATCATAGCACCTTCATAATTGTTTAAAGCCGATTTTAGAATTTCTTTAGAACGCATATCCAAATGGTTCGTAGGCTCATCCAGTATCAATAAATTAAAAGGCTCTAACATCAATTTGGCAAGGGCGAGACGTCCTTTTTCTCCACCCGATAAAACGGATACTTTTTTATCTGCATCTTCACCGCTAAATAAAAATGAACCCAATAGACTTCTCACCTTTGTACGCATTTCGCCCGTTGCTACATTGTCTATCGTTTCAAAAACAGTAACACTACCATCCAAACTTTCTGCTTGGTTTTGCTCAAAATATCCAATTGTTACGTTGTGTCCTAATTCTAAGTTACCCGCAGACTCTTGTAGTTTTTGGGCAATGATTTTGGCAAAGGTTGTTTTTCCTTCTCCGTTTTTTCCGACAAAAGCGATTTTTTCGCCTCTTTCGATTTCAAAATCGACTTGATTCAGCACATTTAAATCGCCATAGTTTTTTACTAATTTTTCTGATTTGGCGACAATGAGTCCAGAACGGGGTGCAGCAGGAAAACGAATACCTACTTTCGCTGTTTCTAAATCATCAATTTCGATGGGAATCAAGCGTTCTAATTTAGCGATAAGGGTTTGAGCGAATTTTGCCTTATCTTTTTTTGCTCGAAACTTTTCAATCAACATTTTAGTATGCTCAATGTATTTGTCTTGTTTCTTTTTCTCTACAACCTGTTTTTCTCGTCTTTGCTCTCGCATTTCCAAGAATTTACTGTAAGAAACCGAATAATCGTAGGCTTTACCAGCGACTAATTCAAGCGTTCTGTTGGTGACATTATCCAAAAATTGCTGATCGTGAGAAATCAGTAAAACGCCACCTGGATAGTCTTTCAAGAATTTTTCCAGCCACATGATGGATTCGATATCCAAGTGGTTGGTCGGCTCATCTAATAAAACATAGTGTGGTTTTCTTAGAAGAATCTTTGCTAACTCAATTCTCATTTGCCAACCGCCACTAAATTCGGATAGAGGGCGGTCAAAATCACCATTCATAAAACCTAATCCTTTGAGGACTTTCTCAACCTCTGCCCGCATATTTAAGCCACCAATGTATTGTAAACGATCCTGTGCATTGGAATAGTCTTCTATAACTTTGAGGTATCTGGGCGATTCGTAGTCGGTTTCTTCTTCAAGTTGTAATTCGAGTTTTTTTATCTTTTTTTCTAAGTTTTGTACTTCGGAAAAAGCCATTGCCGTTTCTTCATACACGCTCAATTTATAATCTACCTTCAATTCCTGTGGCAAATACCCAAATTCGATGCCGTTGGGCTTTCTGATTTCGCCTTCGTCGGGACGCAATTCATCTATCAAAATCTTAAGCATGGTACTTTTCCCTGCTCCGTTTTTGCCGACCAATCCTATACGATCTTTCTCCCGAATGACATATGATATTTCGTGAAAAAGATAGCGTCCACCAAATTGTACTGAAAGCCCCTCTAGTTGAATCATGATTTTTTCTTTTTTTGGACTGCAAAGATAATATATTTATTAGTTTTTGTGGTTTTTGTGGTTTTTGTAGTTTTTGTGGTTTCATTTTAGTTATACTCATCTCGGCTATGCTTGATGACCGAAGAAGCATTGGTTTTAGTGGTTTTTGTGGAGACTGATTAACTAATTTACTGGTGACTGATACACTAAAATAGCGTTTAAACCATGAAAAATAGCCTCGATAGTAGTGTTATACCAAAAAGAGGGTGGGCGCATATTTTGTGGAATGGCTTTTGGTATATAGCAGTCCTATCTGAAAATAGAAAAAGTGTATCTCACGCAAAGGTCGCAGAGTTTTTCGCAAAGGTCGCAAAGAGATTGGTTTCTGTTGAGCTTTGCGGTCTTTGCGTCAAAATTCTTTGCGGTCTTTGCGTGAAAGAAAATTCCTGAACTGAATTAGGATTGCTATAGTAACGGATAGCGAGACCCTGTGTGACGACGAAGCAATTGACCTTTCGCTCCTAAAACTGATATAACAAACGGACTGATTTGTCAATCCACTGATTTGACAATATGCTAAAACCGATACGCTC
>Ga0209186_1003334_pt1 | contig 11099 bp, 8 predicted proteins | sample SidtaG_FD_187426 | JGI IMG/M metagenome (GOLD analysis project Ga0209186, IMG submission 187426) | Marine algal microbial communities from Sidmouth, United Kingdom - Sidmouth_Male2 metaG (SPAdes) (version 2) | ecosystem: Host-associated > Algae > Red algae > Unclassified | place: Sidmouth, United...
GGAGTTATTTCGATTCGACCGCATCCAACTCTGCGGACTATATTGGGGAAAGTTCCTGAAAATATGCGGAAGAATCTCACGGATTTTCCTCCTATGCCTCAGGAGTCGTCCTGCAAATCTTCTTCGAAACTTCACTGGTCCGATGCTACAATCATCTTCGTCTTGGATGGCAGATGGTCCTGAGATCAGGCCAGGATCTGTTCTCCAGATTGTCCGCAGGACTGTTTCGCGGGACATCCCTCGTCACGGTCGCTGAACCAAACTGCAAACCAAACCGCTCTCGCGGTGAACGGACTGGAAGAGAAGTAGAGCAACGTCCGGTCCGCACGCAGTACCCGTCGTAAAAGGACGGAAACCGTTTCCAGATTGCCTTGTGAGCCAGGCCAGTGCCTTAACGTGCGATAGAATTGCCGAACAACGAAAAGCGTAGACACAGGACGGGTGAACAACTACGCCCGCGCACGACACGGGAAAGAAAGCACAGAATTGATCTCGTCTTCCAGATAATAACAGCACAGAAGCACAATTACTTCGCCGACAAAAACCCTCTTTCTTACAATAAAGTGATCCCTGTGATGGTTTAATGAACAGGATGGAGAGCTGTTATCTATTGATTCTTGATGTCTGCCGCCTGGCATATCAGCAGGACGGCTTTAAATACGGTCCTATCTACAGCTTATAGTTCCTTTCGTCCGCTTGCTTCCTCCATTTTCCTGGGGATCGGTCGCCCAGCATATGAAGAGGAGAGTATTTACTACTATCTTGTTGACAGTTGTTTTTCTTGCACCTCAGCTTGGATCTTGCTTCAACGGGAGAGCGGTCGCCAGGATTATCCGCGGGACAGAATTAAAGATGATCCTGTTTATTGTTCTTCTTCTTATATGACAGATATAACAAAAACAAGACGCCCACTTTTTCTCTACAACCATACGTACGAAAAGAACTAGGAACAGTATTGCAGAAAAAGCGATGGAAAAACGACGCAATCAAGCAGGAAAAAGAAATAAATGGTTAATAATAAAACGCATGGCCGAGAAAATAGGACAAAAAGGCTTCCCTGGATATCACAGAGGCCAAGAAAGCAATAAAAAAAAACATGACGCCGAGCGTGCTCGCCAGCGGTGATTAGAATCGTCGTCCAAGCCAGTCCGGTGGATCACATGGGACTCGCTTCAAGAAGAGCAACAAGCGTGAGCTAGTCAGCTTCCTCGTCGGAGAGATCAAGATCGCCAGCCTTGAGGTCCTTTAACTCATCCCGCATGCACTGGAAAACGCCCTTGCGAGCCTCGTTGCTCTCTGGGCGCAAAAACTTGGGGAAGTTCGATGCATCGACGTAGCTCTGTAGACAGACCGCTCCGGCAGCCCGCACAGAGGTCCACACTTCGCTGGAGTCCAGAAGCAGCAGCTCAGCTATGATTTCCGCCGCTGCTCCGTTCATGTCGAGCGCACGGACCAACTCGATGGGGCCGTCCTTGAGTTTCAGTCGATAACCAACGCCCGGATTCTCATCTTGCGCACCATTAGTAGAGGCACCCACAAAGTCTGGAGCAAGCACGACGTGCTCCATGGACGCGTCCTGTACGTCATCGTCCATGTACACACCCAGGGTGCGATACGGGCGCAGCCGAGCGGAGGTGCGTCGCCGGGTGCAACGAGTACGCAGACCCTTCTTCAAAGCCACTTTCACACCACGTCGCTTCCCTGACCAGCCACTGGCAGCGTAGTCAATCTGGGTGGCATACTTCTCAACCGCTTTGGTCATCAATGATCGGAGAGGGCGAGTGCAGTATCTATTGGGGCCTTCCAGTTGTCCAGATGGGGCCAGCCATGAGAGGAAATTGTGTTCGGGCGAATCGGCCGTGCTTCCACTGATTCCGGGGCTCGCAGCTCCATTGGATATCTTCTTCAGCATGGCCTGCGCGTATCTGGAAAACAGAACACTCAGGTCATCCTAGCACAGCCAAATGAGCAACACAGCGACAGAAAAGTACCAGTACGATGACGACGTGGGCACGTTAGACACAGTGCGATACGTGAAAGACGTAGTGACACTTCAAATAGCTCTTCTCTCTCGTGTGATCCCCATCGAAAATCGAAGCAAGCCGGAAACGTACTCCATGGGCAGTCCAGAAACTAGTGAACAGGTCACTATCGACAAATGGGGAAGGCGGCAGAGCACCAGGAGCGTAATAAGGCCCACTACTCGGCATGTCCTCGACTCGCAACACACCGCCTCTGTCAAAGTGTGTCCCCGCACAACTGTCTCGGAGCCTCAGTCAACGAGTGGGCTCCGCCGGCGCAACAGCACATCTGTCAACGTGTATCTTTTCCCGAGCACAACAGAGTCTCCGTGGTCGTGTGTGTCTCTGCAATCGTGGTAGGGTCTCAGTCAATGTGCAGGACTCCCAGGACCTGGTCAGAGCGTGCCACGACAGAACGTTTGAGACCTTTCCAAGGGACGATGCACGCACACGGTGGATCGAGTGGACGCAAGCGGGTCTCAGAGAGGCTGCACTCCAGGTGATCTCCTGAGAAGGCACTGATATGCTCCAGAAGCCGGATATGGCGAGTGGACGACGATGAATGGCGATCTGCGGCGGGAGATGCGGTGCACAGTGACCACAAGTCGAAGCATTTCCCGTTGCCGTGTCGTATTGATAGCGAAGACTCTCAGCACATTTTTCTGCAAGGAGCCTTTACGCCCTCGTCATGGCGAGGCCGCACATCTCGTACGTGCGGCACGCGTTACGGCTGTGTATTTTGTATGGTCAACGATGGCGTGTACTTGGTTCATGCGTGGAAATGGCATTGTATTGACTGAATTTAATTTCTCAGATTGCTCAGCTTCCGATTCACCCGGCGGCGGCCGACGGGTGATCTCAGATGGGACGCCTCACCCTCCACGCCGCCACCAGATCTGGGTCCCCCACGTATCCGGTGCGGGGTGGGGCGAGCACAGCGTCCCAGCCACACAGGCGGTAACCCCTGCAGCGCCTCGTCCTAGCGCGCTCCGCACGCGCAGCCACGACCGGTTGCGACACTCACCGGAGCCGCTGGCGAGCACAGTCGCGCCACGCGCTGCACCCGGGGTCCGGCGCGCCCGGTCGCCGCCACCGACCGGAGCCTTCGTGCTCATGCAGTCACCGTCTCGGCATCACCGCGCCCCCGTGACGCACGTCTCGCTCCCCTCTTCGTCTGCTTTTTCTTTCGCCCCTCCCCTTCCCCGCACGTACGTGCACACCCCACTTGTATCTTTCCACCTCCCCCCTTTGTTTTGTGTTTTGGGCGCACGGTTGAGGAGAGAGGCCCGCCACCCCACCGGAGGGTGCGGGCCGGTCCGCGACCGATCGCCCCGACGGGTGATCGCGTTTTCGCGAAGCCGCTGTGTCCCCCTCGCTGGGGGCATTCGCTGGATTTTTGGGAGTGGCCGCCACGCCGGGTGGGCGGTCTTCACCGTGTTTTCTCGCTCGACACCCCGCCGGTGGGTGCTCGCGGGACCGTCACGCATCGCCCGTTCGGGCGAGCGTGGCTGGTTTGTGAAGCGCGCTGTGTCCTTTTTCTTAGGAGCAACCGCTGGCTGCCCACGTCGCCGGCACGCCAAGCGTGCCGGCTTCTCTATTCCCTTTTCGCTCTCAACCTCGCCGGTGGGTGCCTGCCGAACTGGGGCCGATTTCTCGCGCGGGATATTGCGCTGTGGTGGTGCCGCGGGCTGTGTCCCTATCTTTGAGGCCAATCGCAGGCTGTGTACGTCGCTGACACGTGCGAAGCGGGACGGCTGGACAGTTCAAACTTCGCTCACAACCTCACCGGAGGGTGCTTGTCGATCTGGTGCTGATTGCCCACGCTGGTGATTGCGCTGTTTCCGTGGCGCGGAATGCGTCCCCACATCGAGGGAGCACTGCTGGCATTGAGGAGTGGCCGCCACGCCGGGTGGGCGGTCCTCGTTGAGAATATCTGTCTGCCTCTGTCCTGGTGACAGGTGACCATGGATAAGCACGATGCCTCAGAGCCTCTCGGGCCTATCCCCGGCGAATTGACACGCAACCAGCCTCGCCAAGTGGCTCGCGCCCGAAAACGGGCGGAGGTCATGACTGCTGAAGCTGCACGGGTGGCTGAGGAAGCCACCCGCGCTGTCAATGCCGCGCATGCGGTCGAGCGAGGGGCCGTTGCTGTGGCGCGACGCGCAGATAGCACCGCAGTGCAGGCCACAGTGGCTCAGATCGGCACTGCTCTTGGAATATCGCCCTTGGATGGTCGCGGCCGTGTCCGATGCCGCGGCGGTGGTCGTGAGAGGGGCCATGGCAATGGCGACGCCGGCCCAGATCGACTCGGCGGGCGCTCACACGCGATTCGCGGCGGGGACGGCGGCGGATTGCGGCTAGAACCTCCGGCTGATAGTGCCTCGGCAGATGTCTGTGGACAGCAGCCATCGTGCGGCGTGAGCGTCCGCGGTCGGGCTGGTGCGCGTGGAGCGACACCCATGCCACGCCATGGCCAGCAGACTGTCCGGCCCACCCGGACGTTTGGGCCGGCAACTACAGTCTTTCTCCATTCTTGGGCACCCTTTGTGGCAGCCATTCAATCCGCAACTCAGCCCAAGTGGCCCCTGTTTTTGGTGTCGAAGAGGACGATCGCGGCTCACGACCTGCGTTGATCGCACCGTAGAGGCCGGTCGACCTACATTGGTTACTAGACACCAGTGCCCAAGAAAGGATGTCACAGCAATGGAGAAAGACTGTACTGGTAATCGGGCCCAGTCCGCGTCTGACGTGATCGCCATCATCAATGACCGGCGGCGAGTATTGATTGGTGGAGAGGGAGGGCTTACAGCTCCTCAGCTGCGGATGCTTCTCTCGGCCTTGGAACTCGCTGGACCAGACTACGTGCCGAGTCTCGAGAGGAAGCAAGTGCTGAGCCAGTGCCGTGGCGGCTGTGGCGACGCGGAGGCCATTGATTCGCTAATGGGTTCTGCTGTAAGAATATTTCAGAACGACGGCGGCGGCCCGCCGAGTCCTGCTGACAGCACCGCCGCAAGCTTGCTTGTCCGGCAAGCTCTGACGTCTCACGCATGCAAGGGCAAGTGCTCTAGGGCGGTGCAGCGCACCTCCCCTGGTACTCTCCGCCCCAACTCGTTGCCAGCACCATCAGCCGCGTTGCCTCCTGCGCCCCTGCCCAGCTCTGGAGCCCTGCCACATGCCCGCGCCCCCAATGCACCGGCAGCGTCAAGCACACGCAGGCGGCCGCCCGGGCGGCGTCACTCTCCTCCCGCCAAGCGCTTTCGCCTCACCACCAGTCAAGATGGAGACCCGCACTCTGTGGCGACCGTGACTACTTTTGCACCGCCCACGCCGCGCGGTGCACCTTCAATGTTGGTGTCGTCGGGAGACAGGACTGGCGCAGACATGCCGCCGCCAAAAGTCACACCATTGCCACCACTGTTTTTCTTTCCGGCCCGCGCCGAAAGGCGGCTCGGTCTGACAACAGCAGATGTTGGATCCCTGGCAGACGGAGAGGACATGTCCACGCGCATGATGGATGCCCTTCTGTTGTGGCTCTTGTACTGGTCGGACAGTGGTGGAGTACACGGTGGGCTCCGCGTTCTGTCCGCGCTCGACGCCAACGACGTCAAGGACGCAGTAACAGACGACGACCTTATCGTCGACCGGGCGGCCAAAGTCTTGCGTGACAGACTTGTGTTTGGCGGCGGCACGGTCATCATGCCAGTGTACAGCGGTCGCGGGTGGTCGGGCGTGGTCGTACGCCAACTCCACTTGGTCGTTTCTTCTGTCGTGCAGGCCGTGCTCGGTCGAGATGCTCCTCTCGTTTGCGGCGCCGCAGTGGTGCTAATCAACACCCGCGAGACCAGCGGTGGCGCGCACGTTGACTTTGACATCGTGGACGGACTGTTTCGGTCATTGAGTGCCGCTATTTGTCAGACCCACCTGCGCACAAGGGACTCCGTCGGAATGCGGGTGCGTGTCAACGGGTGCCTACGGATGCGTCTGCCAGTTCGCCGTGTTGCGACCCCCGTGGGAGAGGTTGCTGACACTGCGGACCACCTGCTGGCGCACCTGTCTTTGCTGTATTCATCGAAGCCGCAAGCAGCGGCAGACCTGCTACGTCGTGACAATGGACATCAATGGCGAAAAGCCCATGCCCCTCGGCGCTTGCGTGGCCTCGTCCGGCGTATCGTGGATGCTCACCGACCCGGCGGCCACATTTGGCATGAGCAGGAGCCTGGAGAAGAGCTGCTTAACGGGCACGACCTGTCGGAAGACGAGGCTGCCGATGTCGAGGAGGATCCCAAAGACTTGACTGATGACGAGGACGGTTCCGGTGACAACAGTGGGCACGAAGGCAGCCAGCCGGCGAATGATCCTCCTGGCGGAAAGGCACGCAGTCAAGATGATGACAGCATTGGGGGTGGACGCGGTGGAACTGGCGGCGGCGACCAGCGTGGTGGAGCTGATGCGGCCGAGAACGCGGCTCTGAATAACGGGTGTCCCGCTCTTCGAGGCGTCTGTTATGGGCGTCTAATCAACGACCTGGATTGCGTCGCTGCAGTAGATGCACACGCTCGTGGTGGCGATACCGTTGATACGAACTCTCACGGTAGCCGCTCCGGTCGTGCCTCTGCCGCTCATGCACCCGGTGGTAGAGATGCTCATGCTGGTGCAGACCCTCGAGTTGCCGATAATGTCCATGAACGCGGTGATCGTGATGGAGATGCTGAAACACACGGTCAAAGTCCCGCTGCCGTTGGTGCACCCTACGGCGGTGGTGCCGGTCTTTGTGCACACGGTGGCAGTGGAGCTCCTGTTGGTGAAAAAGGTCACGGTGCCGCTGCTGCAAATGCAACAGTTCAAGGTGCCTCTTCTGGTCATGCTCGCCGTGTGTATGATGCTCATGTTGGTGCACACGGTCTAGGTGCAGCTGCTGCTGATGCACAAGGTCCAGGTGCCTCTGCCGGTCATGTACGGCGTGGTTATGATGCTCATGTAGTTGCACACGGCCAAGGTCCCCCTGCCGTTGGTGCACCTGGTGGCCACGGTGCTTGTGTCAATGCTCCTCGTCACGCTGCTGCTCCTGTTGGTGTGATCGGTAGAGGTTCCAGCGCTGCCCATGCACCCGGTGGTGGAGATGCTCATGCTGGTGCAAACGGTCGCGTTGCCGCTGATGTCGATGCGCTCGGTGGTCGTGATGATGATGATGGAGCACACGATCAAGGTCCCTCTGCCACTCATGTCGATGAACCCGGTGGTCTTGAAGCTGATGATGGAGCTTACGATCAAGGTCCCGCTGCCTTTCGTGCGCCCGGTGGCCGTGGTGCTGGTGTACTGGGTGTTAGTCACTGTGACGCTGCTGTTGATGCACACGCCAAAGGTGCCACTGCCCATGATGCACTCGACGTCGGTGATGCTGGTGTCGGTCCCAACTGCTTAGGGGCAACTGCTGTCGATGCACGCGGTGGTCGTGATGCTGATGTTGGTGCACACGGTAAGGGTTCCGCTGCCGTTGATGCATCCGGTGGCGGTGGTGCTGGCGGTGTAGCACACGGTCAGGGTGCCGCTGCTGTCGATGCACGCGGCGCCCTTGATGCTGATGATGGTTCGAAGGGTCAAGGTCCCGCTGCCGTTGGTGAACCGTGTGGCAATGGTGCTGGTCTTGATGCACACGGTGGTTGTAGCGCTGATGTCGATGCGACCAGTCAAGGACACGGTTCTGGTGCCTCTGCCGCTGATGGTCCCGGTGGTGGTAGTACGGATGTACGTGCACGCGGTATGGGGACAGATGGTCAGGCCGACGACGCGCACGGTGCTGACAAAGTGCCGGAGCCAGAGCTTGGGTCTGTAATGCCGAGTGCCACGGATTTCTACTCCGTTCCTGTGACTGAGTTGGACACTGTTCCTGAATTGGGATTGCACGGACTGATTAGGTCGAATTGTGCATCATTCGGGCAATTTGGCGCACACGTGTTTCGAGTAAAAGCACGTGATAAACGCCCCGTGTCCAGTCGATTGCCAAAGCGACATTCCGGAGACAAGCTCAGGGTGCGCGTTCAAACCTTTCCACAGGTACCAACCATATTGTGCGACGCATTTATTGGTAGGCCTGCGCCTGAGCCGGGCGTCAAGCGCAAAGACTTGAGGGAACAGCTGCCGTCGGAACGAGAAAAGCGTTTTTCCGGTGCGGACCTCAGAACCAAAGTCGGTGAGAGTGAGAAAGCCATTGAAGCCGCGTACGGGGACTTTGGTGTGAGGAACTTCCTTGCCAGTGTGAACGATCCGAGCGCCACTTGGGTGCGGAGAGTCACAGCTGCTGGAAATGAGAAGGCAGTGGTTGATGGAGACATCGATCCCATAGATGTGTACTATCTTTCGGACATGTCACCTGACAACGCGGATGGATGCAGTAGGAGTCTTGGCGACCCTGCATGTACTTCCTATGCCAATGTATCCCTCCCTCGTCAGAAATTCGAGAACCCTCGCACCTTGAATCGCCACACTATGCTCGGTGCAGCGTCCACATACGAAGGGATCAACACCAGCTTGTTGTACATTGGGTCTCAAGGCTCTCACTTCAGTTGGCACGTTGAAGATAGCCTGCTACAATCCTGCTCCTACTTGCAAGCGGGAGCGAGCAAGTATTGGTGGTTCATTCCGGCCTCGGAACGCCCGCTCGCGGAGCGTGTTATGCGAGAGCTAATGGACCCAGTCGTGCTGGAAGCGGCCGGAGGTGACGTCTGGACGGTCCTCTCTCTAAAGGCGTGCTTGTGGCCTGCAACTCTCTTTCTGGCTCGTGGTGTCCGAGTTGGATTCCACAAGATGGAGCCTGGGGACTTCGTCGTCACGGGGTACGGCGTCCTGCACAGCGGCTTCAATGCGGGACCGAACGTGGCCTCTGCCGTGAACATCGCATGCACAGCCTGGTTCTCCTACGCGATGGAACACGCAGAGCACTGGCGCAAGAAGCTGACTATCCACATTCCTCTTGAGAAGCTGCTGGTGCTTTCCGGCCAGAAGCTCGTTGCTGGGGAGTGGTGGTGCGGCGATGCGCGAACATATGAGGCGCTAGAACCAGCACAGTTCCAGCGGGACGTTCAAGTCACAGTGTCGTACTTGGGCAAGTACCTTGACGATACCCAGGCCTTCTTGGAGATGCTTCCTGAGGCAGACTGGGCTGGAGAAAAGGCCACCACTATTGACTTGACGCGTGCGCCGAGAAGTGTGGCAAAGTTTATCGTCGACAACTCCACACAGCCGGAAGGGGAACCCTTGGTTCGTGCCAACCAGCAAAGGAGAGCGGTCACCGACTACTCAGTTGATGGAACGGCATGCCCTCATTGTGGTGTAGTTGTTTGGCTCTCTGTCATTGTCTGTCCGACGTGCATTGACCAGCTGGGAGAAGAAGCTGGATCCTCTGCTCCTCTGTGCTGCTGGCGCTGCGCACGGACCACGTTCGAGAGCGAGCACGATCGGCTCCGTCAGGGCTCTCCGGCGGTGATGCGTCTAATAGGTTGCGATGCTCTGGTGGTAGTGCAGCGGCTCTCGAACCGCTCTGTGAACCTGTTGGTGGATGGGTTCAGGAAGCTCTTAAGGGGGAAGGAACATTTGATCAGAGTGATTCACGTATGTGTCCTTTTTCTGTGTTCCGTGCGCACTCTGTTGGTTTATTCTTTCTGTCTCCCGATACTGGCCGTTACCCATGGGCTTTTCAACAATGATCAAACTCTGCTTTCTTGTTTTGAAGCCTATTCTAGGACCGTTCTTTATTCTATTCGGCATAGTACAGAACTCAAAGCAATGTGCAAAGTCTGACGTACACATCAGATAAGAGAAATGATCCCAAAGCACTCTCAATCACCCGCTCTTGAAGTGGAAGCCGGAACGTTTGGTAAAAAGGAAGCTACGCTGCCCGAAAGGAAGCAAGAACGCCAGTTGTCCGATGCGGTCGGCCGCTACGATACAAACAGCAGCTTCTACGTCGACGGTGACGACTGCAGGATCGCCCAAGACAGAGAAGGCCATGTTCGGTAGAAACCCAGGCTCGTAAGCAACCTGAAGCACACCGTTGACGGTTGCAAGGGAGTGGACTCTACGAAAGCTCTTGTGGCTCCTCTCGTTTGTTACAGAGCCGGTCTCTTCCGTTTGGGAGTCTAAAATCGATACAGTGGACCCTTCCTTGATAACCATCGATCCCTTTTTCCTCGTGGCCGTCCGCCATAGCTTGAGGGCCTCGTTGGGCGCATGAAGCTTCCAAACATCCTCTTTCGACCCCATCGGTGTGCGCATGGTGAGCATGGCACGCCAGGCACCATTGGCAGTTTCCGCGTTTTCTGTTCTCGGACCCAGGCTGTAGAATGACACGGCCTTCAGCATCTTTCCTTTTCTACCAATGAGCCATGCAGCGGGTATTCCGCATGCATCTGGCATTGATAGATCTCTTGAATACTGTTCTGTGTCTCTCCACCGCTGTATGGTATACTCGGCGGGGTTCCAGCTGTTTCTATGGCTCACTTATCGCTTCGCCAGCTGGTGGAACCTCTCAAAAATGAGCTCACATATGGCCGGCCCGAGCTGCACTTGCGGGAGAGTGCGGTACAACAGCTCTAGTACACGGTGCACACATGGTCGCTCCCAAGACCCGTTGAACGGCAGCAGCCGACGCAGATCAATCATCAGACGCTCGCTTAAGACTTGGAGTGCAGCGACGGTGGGTCGTGTTCTCACGGCCTCCGCTCCATCAGAGAAAGGTAGAACAAAGCCGTAGAGAACCGTCTGAGAGCTTTAAGAGCATTGAGAGCGGCAACTGCATGTGGCGATGTTGCTGTGGGATTTACCAAGTATTGTAGCACAGTAGGTCCCACCGTCAGCAGCACTGCATTGTCCGACATTGAGAGCGTTGTGCCACCCATCTTTTCGGGTTGAAAAGACGACAAGACTGTGTGCGTCCGGACATGCTTCGAACAGCGCCGCATCTGTTTGGTAAATGAGTCCCGCTGCTGTACTGACAACGCATCGTATGCCTCCATTAATAAATTTGACCCGATGTTGTAGTAAAGTAGGTGGGAGGGAGCGACAATCACGTGCTCGTGTATG
>Ga0209186_1003336_pt1 | contig 11094 bp, 11 predicted proteins | sample SidtaG_FD_187426 | JGI IMG/M metagenome (GOLD analysis project Ga0209186, IMG submission 187426) | Marine algal microbial communities from Sidmouth, United Kingdom - Sidmouth_Male2 metaG (SPAdes) (version 2) | ecosystem: Host-associated > Algae > Red algae > Unclassified | place: Sidmouth...
TTGGTCTCCGCCACGGCGGTGCCATACTCCTCCGTTAGATAACGGCGGAGCGTCGCAACTGTACCCAAGTGGTACAGAGGCACGATGTCCCGCTCCCCAAGGGGACGGGACACAATGGTAGCAACCCCGTTGGCTTTGAGGGCAGGATCCACTACACATTTGACCACACTCTCTCTGTGAAGCATGATTGGTCGGAGTTTTGTAGTTCACGACGGTATGCGAAATCCACCCGTCGTCGCGTATCCTACGCCCTGCCCCCGTCGCTGCGCGGCTCGTCGTCCGGTCACCTCGCGCCCCCCCGGTTTACAGTAATGGTTCCAAAGAGGCGCCCGGCTCCCTCGTTTCCGCTTGTGAGCCGCACATTTGACCACGCTCTTTCTGAGAAGCGGGCCTCGTGGAAAATCTCTGTTACACTATTGGATGCGGAAAGCATCATCGTCACGTATCCTTCGCTCTGCCTCCAGTGTATGGCGGCTCGTTTGTTGGAAACCGCCAGCACACCAGATTGACCGGTTACAAAGAGCCGACCTGCTCGGTCAGCTTCGTTTGTGAGCCGCACGTTTGACCACGCTTTCTCTCAGAAGCGTGATTGGTGGGATTTTCGAAATGCACCACTGTATGCGGCACCCACCGTCGTCACGTATCCTGCGCACTGCCTCCGTTGCATCGCGGCTCGTTTTTTAGGCACGACCAGCCCACCATATTTACAGCAATGGTTCCAAGGAGCCACCCTTCTCGGTCAGTATCGACTGTGAGCCGCACATTTGACCACGCTCTCTCTCAGAAGAGTGATAGGTGGATTCTCTACTCCACGATTGGATGCGGAATGCACCATTGTCACGTATCCTTCGCACTGCCTCCGTCGAGGCGCGGCTCGCTCGTTGGGCACCACCAGCCCACCAGATTTAATGGATCCTAGGAGCCGCCCTGCTCCGTCATTATCGCTTGTGCTCCGCACATTTGACCGGTTGTCATCAACCACATGTTAGGGTTAGGGTTAGGGTTAGGGTTAGGGTTAGGGTTAGGGTTAGGGCTGGTGCATGAATGAACGGCCGAAACGGATCTCGGCATTCGCTTGGCGTCTGCAGAGCACCCAGATCTCCCTTCATTGGTCACCGTCAGCTTGTGAATTCCGCCGCATGGATGGCCCAGATTGTTTGTGCCCATGGCCTGTCGGCTATGCCTTTGACTGGACCGTGGCCGGATCACGGTGTTCACGTGGCAGCCGCAGCGCCCGTAGCCCGCACTGAATGCGCAACCGCTGGCTCTCCATCCCCGGCATCACTGGCCTGCTTTCTTCGGCGCTTCTCTTCGAGGCCGCTACGCTGGCCGCGCTACATTTTCGATGCGCCATGAAACAGAGTTCGTGATAATGTCGCATGGCACCTTCGGTGAGACAGGACGAGCATGACCAGGCCTTCTCGGGATGCTACCATTTTGCAAAGTGGATACAGTTCTTTTTCTGAAGTGCAATCTATTTTGCTAAACCTACGATTTCGTGAGATCTGTCGGCGAAGAGACAGCAGCTGACAGTGAAGTGCTATTCTGACGAGCCCCATGGACGGACCTGGTCCATCTCACCGCCCTGATGTCCAGATGAGTCTGATCAGCGCGCCATTTCAGCTCTGAAAATCGGACGCAGTTAAATTCCCATGTTGCTATCGTTTCTGAGATCGGCAGGCGGAAGATTTCAGCACTAGATCTAGTTCTCGGTGAGCAGAAATAATGATACTTTGGATCTGGTAGTTCTTCCTGTCAGATCCGGGCGCTCCATTGGTTGTCAGCGTGTGCGGTCGCATCAAAAACTGATTTTGGGAGCCTCCATCCAGACTCTGGCCCTGTCCAAAGTTTATCGGCCAATGTTGGGGGAATGATCGGTCTTGATTTTCGCCCTCCGCATGGTGCCTCGTTCCATGTCCTGGGGCGGTCACCTGGTCGCTGTGCCACTTGGCAAATAGGTGGCTCTGTTTTTTGACGCGGTCACCTTTGTGGGAGGGATCTGCTTGGCGCGCGTTGGATGGACCATGTTCTAAGGGCGGCACTGGGCAGGGACTCCTGCCCAGTGCGGCCTTGAGAAGCATGCGTAGGCACTCAGGGGTGCACTGGGCAAGAGTCCATTGCAGGTCCTCTGCGGTGGGCGCGCTTTTCGGAGATGTGGAGACAGTGGTGGGCGGGCCAGCCGTGGCGGCCACGTCTTCACCTCGTCCCTCGCTGCCGGCGACGTCTGGGAGCCTTTCTGCCGCAGCGTCTGCCCTCGCACAAATCCGTTCAGCTATTCCTCTTGCAGCCCCTGGCGCTTCACGACGTGCTTGGGGCTGTTCTCGCCGCCGGCCACTGCGTTGCTGACACGTCTATGCCCACAACGATGGCGGACAGCACGGGCCTCCATCCTAGAGGCCCAACTCGCCCTTTGCGTTGTGGGTTCGTGTCTGACCTGGCGCCCGTCATTGATCGAGCGCGAGACTCCATACACCTACGGGGGGGGACTGATGGTGATGGTACTGATCCTTGGTTTGCGCCTGGGGAGCTCGGCATGCTTGAGTAGCACTCGGAGGACGTTTTTTTGGGCAGCGGTGGACGAGAGAGTTGGGAAGGCGCTGCTCGGGGAGGACTTGGGACGGCTGGTGGCACTGATGGGCGGGGGGGGGCTGTAGCCAACAACGCCGCCGGCGCTGGAGAAGATGGCACCGCCGACGCCTGCGACTTAAGTGCTTCGGCGGGGTTGGTCAAGGTTCCTGCGGGTTCAAGCGACGAGATGCTGGCGACAAGGGGGCGTGATGCACGAGGTGTTGCTTGTGAGGGTGGCCGCGGAGGAGTGTTCGAGAATGCCGCACATGTGTATGGCGTCAGTGGTACCCAAGCCGGTGGTGCCGATGGCGCCCGTACAAGCGACGTGAATGGCATGGAGGCCGGCGGCATCCATGGCACCTTTGCCGAAGGTGTCGATGACGAATGTGCCGTTTATGTTGGTGAGAGTGGTGTTGGTGCTCACCGCGACAGAAGCAGAAATTCAGCGGCCGATGTGGGCCGCGCAGGCTCTGGCGTTGTGCCTGGCAGGCGTGCAACGGACGGGTCAACCGCGAGAGAGCGTTGCGGACGTCGCGACCGCGACGCTGAGAAGTTCACTCAAGAGGAGCTCAGGACCTTTTTCCTTGAGGAGCTGCGCGTCATCCTCGGGCTTTCCGCGCGCCAAGCTGTCGGGATGAGCGCCGTCAGAATGCAAGGTCGGTTCATCAATGGCGCCCAAGTGATGGTGTTGACGGAGCTGATGGACCCTTCGACTGTGCGGACGGAGTTTGTTGACGGCATGGTTCTGGCCTTTTGTTCCTGTGGAAGGGTGATGGCAACGGAACAAACGGCCGCCGCTGACGACGTCGAACCCGTGGACTTGCAAGTCGCTCTACGGGAGAGCTCCACCTGTCGCCACGCCGTTGCCCTGCTCGAGGCGTACGATGCTCTCTGTGTGGACGTGCGCGCCCGCACGCTGGACGAGCTGATGCGGTCCTGTCCTGCACTGCTCGGATCCGAGGAGGGGGCGCCCGTGGAGGAGGATGACACCGTCGTCTTATTCGCAATGCGCTCAGGCAAGCGCCACAACATTCCCATCTACGTGGTCCACCACATGGGTATTTGGTCGCCGGCGGTGGTGTGGCAGCAAGGCAAGCGCCACCGGCTCACAACCTGCTGCCTGCTCTCGTGCAAGACGCAGCCGTGGGCGTGCATCCACGCCAAGGCCGTCAACCGCGAGACTCGGGCGGACAGGACGTCTTCTTCTCAAGCCGTCTTGCACACCGTGGACGCAATGCGGCTCGGATCTGACGGAATCCTGAAGGATGACGAAGACGACGGCGTCAGAGGCGCCGCACCGCCAGAGGATGCCACCTCTGCTGCCGCGGCTGTAGCTTTGGAGACGAGCATGCGGCCGCGTCGCGCACGCAACACGTTCCCCTGTGTTATGGAGGTGGAGATGTGCGACCGGTACGCCGAGTTTGTTGAGCAGGAGCGGGAGGCGCCGGGAGAGGTTCACTTCACTGACGTCCTTCACGTAGAGGACGAGTGCGTTGCGTGCGATGATCGGTGGACAGAGAGTACGGCCTGCACGCCAACGCTAGCCACCCTGTTCACAATCCGCGAGCGGCTGGCGATCGTCACCAAGTCATGTACGTGTGCACGCGGCCACCACGTGGCCTACAATGGGTCTGTTGACGGGCTGTTTGCTTTCCGGCCTGAGACGGTGTACACTTGCGTATTTATCGACAGCATCATCGGGCATTGTGTTATTGCGCGGAGCACGTTGGCAGTAGCATCCGAGTTTTTGGCCAGCTTTCTCCGCAACACGGCCGCGTTTGCTGAAGGGGAGCCGGGGCAAGCACGACAACAGCTGTCGGACGCATGTGGGGAGTTTAGAGACACCCTGGTGGTACCCAAGGCGGCCTTTGTTTGCCATCGGTGTGGCGAGGAGGAGGCCGCGGGCGGCTCCTTCCACTGCGTCTCTTGCGACGGGCAGATCCTGTCCGTGCTACAAGAGCACGCGGTTGCAATGTTGCGACCAAGTATGAATGCCGCTCGAGTAGACTTTGCCATGACGGTTGCCTGTGCAGTGCGCCACGCTGCTCCCCGCAGAGTGCTTCGGACTCGCGTGCGGGCCAAGCCGACGGACGCGTCGGCGCTAACTAGGGCAGAGGCGGAGGTGTGGCCTCTTTTTTCTGCTGTCGCCGACGGGATGCCGCCAGCGCCGCCGTCGCTTCCGCGGCTAGGACCTCCCCGCACGGCCACGGAAAAGGAGGCCTCAGCGTTGTGGGCCGACAGCACCGTTGTGAACACGTTCTTCAAAGTCCATGATGTTCAACCAGCACGCGCAGACGCGGCGGCAGCGGAAACTGCAGGTGGTGAAGACGGTGCGGTGCTGCAGGACGAGGAAGAGGACGTCGTCGACGTTGTCAACGCGAGTGACTCGGAAAACGGTGATGGCGGCGACGGGCGGTTGGACGGGCGGCCACGCGTCGGTAGCACTGGGCCGGGTTCGGAAGACAGTCTTACAGACTCGGACGGTGGCCTCCTTGCACACGTCGACGGGTGGCTGCCCGCGGGGTTGCAGCCGCCAGCTCCCGCCCCTGCTGTGCTGCCCGATGCGCCCCGGTTGTCGCAGGAGCAGCTGTCGGCGGCCCTGCAGCGGGTTTCTATTCGCATAGAAGGCACCAGTGGGCAGCCTGGGACAGGTTCCCCAGCGCAACCACGCTCAGAGGTGGCGCGACGTGACCAGCAAGCAGCCCAGATGGAGCCTGCTGCCCCCGCACCAGCTCCAGCTCTCTCCTCTAGCGCACTTCTCGCCTCGTCGGCCGACACGTACCGGAACGAGCTAGCCACCGACGACGTTCCTCGAACGGCACGTCCGTGGCTGACCCCGCTTATGTCAACGGCAGTTGGTGTTGCGCTTGCCGACATTGCCGAGAACATGGTGGTTGTCAATAGCACCGACCCCGCCTCGCCACTGACGGAGGGGGCGCTGAAGAGGACACAGCGCATCGCTGACGCGACGGAGAACGAGCCCATCGACGTGATCGTGATGATCGATAACGTTCCGCTCGACCTCTCTAGCTTGCGGAGAACGTTGCCTAACCAATGGTTGGTCGACGAGGTCATCACCGGCTATGTAAACCTCTTGCGGCGACGGCACGCGGAAAGTCGGCTGAGAGACCCGGACGCGTCACGGCTGTGGTTTTTCAATACGTTCTTCTATTCCAGGATGCACGTCCACGGCCGGTACGACTACAATCTAGTGGCCGGGTGGTGCGGTAGGCTCAACATCTTGACCTTCAAGTTGATCTTTGTGCCGATCAACGTGGCCAACTTGCACTGGGTGCTGGCGGTCATGCATCTGAGGACCGGCGTCATCAAGATCTACGACTCGCTCAACAATGGAAACGAGGCCCTCGTGCCGTCGTTGCGTAAGTGGGCAGACGACCACGCTCGCGACGTCGGCGACAGCCCCGTCGCGTGGCGCTACGAGCCGGTGACCAGCCGGCCGCAGGAGAACTCCGACGTTTGCGGCGTGTTCATGGTCACAGCAATGGACTACCTTGCTCGGGACTTGCCACTGTCAACCAGAACGGCCAGCATGCACTACTATCGCAGGCGAATCTGTGCGTCGCTACTTGCAGTGCAGCTTTGACCTTTATGTATCAGTGCGTGTTTCGTTTGACCGTTGTTTCTTTTCTTTCCGTTTAGTTTCCGCTCTCCTTCATGTCTGGTGCGCACCGAGCCTATTGCCATTTCTGTGCATCACAATGTTGCAATGCACGCGTAGGCCGCACTCTTTTGCGGCGCTATTGATGCAAGTGCGATTGCATGTCGCAGTCGGCCGAGGGCGACAGTGAGGCGCTGACCGTTTCTCCGTCGTTCCTCACAGGGCATGACCCCTGTGCACCACCAGCACGCCGAATCTTAGCCTGTCGGTGCAGCTAGAATCAGCTACGGCTCGTAGCCGCTGTAGCTGATGCAGCTGTAGCTCACCAGAGCTACAGTCCGATTTTGGGTTGAGCGCGTTGGTCGAACGGCGGGCCACGATGTTCCTAGCAGCTACCCCGCATCTAGAGAAGTAGATGCATCCGACTCACGAATCAGGAGTGAGTTTTCGAAATCGTCGAGAAGGGAGGCGCGTGTATTCTGAGTGAAATGCACATCTGGACCCCAAACCAGAGTTTTCGACGAAATAGCAGGTGTGGTTTATCCTGATCCTAGCACATTTTGAGACAACCCCCCCTCCAGGACGTTTGAACACGATTCAATCTGGAACACATTCCGTGGCCGGAGAAGTGGTGCGTTGCAGGACGCTCTATCCACAATCACGCAGCGTCGCGATTTACGGCGCTTAATCGAGCGCCGATGGGCTCTAGCGATTGTGCGCCGGCCCTGTGGTGTCGAAACACCATTGGCCACTTCGTCGGCCGCAGTGTGACGTGCCTCCCCCGACCGATCGGCGCCGTGGGCTCAAGAAACTGCACCGCCATCCTCGGTCGACGTACCTTCATTTTTTCTCTACCTACTATTTTGTGCTACCGCTGGCAGTGGGGCGCCAATCCCTGCGCGTCGGCCTCCGTCTCCGGGGGTGCACGCTGACCGTAGCTGCGCCGGTGCTCCGAGAGGCCAGCGCTGCGGCCTTGGCTCGCTCGATTTGATCTTCAGTCCGACGATACGTGTGATGCCGGCGTTGTCCCGCTGTGTCGCCTCGCCATGTCCTCATCCAGCAGCGAGACGGAGCTAGGCGCGTCGGCCGCTGCCGCATGCTCGCTGCTGTCAAATGTTTTCCCCCCTACCAACAACCCCAATGTGGACATTGACCGCTGGCGCAAAGTGCGCGTGTTTTTGACGGCCATGACCGCGGAGCCGGTGCTTGTTCAGAGGCTGCGACCTCATTGGCGTGGAGGTGCTTGCGCGCGTTCTTATTGCAGGCGTGTCGAGCCGCGAGTGGCTCCCCCTCACCAAGTCCGTTAAACGGGTTGTGTTTGTCTGGTAGTTTCTTTTGCTGGTTCGGACAAAGATGGACCAGTCCCGGCTTCTGAGCCGTGCCGTTGAGGAGCTGCTCTTCTTTTCTCTCGGAACCGACGCCGATGCGCTTAAGATCTGGTCCGAGAAGGCGCCGGCGGACGCCAAGACCTACCGCGACCAGTGGAAGGGAACGAGTCCCGAACACTACAAGGCGTGGCTGAGGTCTATTGGAGTGGATGACGCCGTCAGCCACCTCACGTGTGGCGCCGCCTCCATGGAGCCCGTCAAAGGGCAGGAAAAAGAGGTACGCACGGGCCAAGTTTGGCCTGGTCGCGAGGTACTGCGGGCGTACCTCCGAGACAAAACAGCCGAGAAGGACCGGAAGCGGGCGGCAAGCAAGCGGGCGACTCGTGGCGGCAAGACCAAGGCCAAGAAGCGCAAGACATGGGAGAGCGACGAATGTCGGCTCGACTACCCGGTCAGCGTGTTGCGCGCTCCTAGTGTCATGACTGTCATGTGTGGCCGTGGCTACATTCTCGGGTTAGAACTTCTCCGTGAAACGGAGAGCCCGGCTCACGTAGTCGCTGCGCTGGCGCAGCGCTTTCACAAGTTCCCGCGTGTCAACTACTTTGATACTGCGTGTCAAGCGCAGCGAAATGCGGTCCGGCGCATCCCGTGGCTACTACACGAGGCGTTGACGTCGTGGTTCATGGACAGATTCCACCGATGCAATCACCACTGCTCTCCCGTTTTCAGCGCCGACCAGTACCCAATCCTCACGCGTGGGCACGACACGTCTGGCGCGGAGCGCCAACACAGCATCAAGAAGATGTCAAAGAGCAGCTTGAACTACATGACGCAGAGGCGGTTAATTGTGCGGTCGCGGTATATAGCAGCGCACAACAACATCCGGCCGTCACAGAGGCGCCGCGCGGCGGCAAACGCAGCAGCGGGGAGGCGCGTAAACGGACGAGTCGTCTCCGAGGAGGTTCATCACAAGCCTGTCGAGTCGTTCTTCAACCGGTCGATGGTGAGCCACTGCGAGGTTGTCAACTGCTCATGCAGGGAGGACCAGCCAACCGAGGAAGAGGCGTTCCCAATTGGGCTCCATCTCAAGGTGTGACGAAGTACTGTGTGTCAGTGCACGTGCTGCTTTCTGTTGTGTTGTTGTATCATCTTTTTTTCTGGTCAGGCTATTTCGGAGACATCCGACTCGACGTTTGCTAGCACACCCCAAGACGTGACAATAACAAAGCACAGGTGCCTCAAGAAAAACGACAGTATCCCCCCACGTCTCACATTCCGTACGGTCACACGCGCTTGCACCACCCGCATCCAACAGAGCACAGGCAACTACAGGGGACAGCCTTGAACGTCCCCAACTCACGCATATCCTGCACCGAGCACTGAATCTGGGAAAAAGGCCATGCGGAGAGCACACGAGAGTGTGCTTCTGCAACAGCGCGCCGAAGCCGCCCCGCAGCCTGGGGCCAAGCCGTGCCAATGCACTCGGCCACGAATGCGGTCGCGCGCTCACGCGGTGTGTCCCCCGCGAGCGCACTAGGCAAGCATGATCGCACTTCTTCCATACGTGGTACACATACCAAGACGAGGCATTCAATGCGAAGGGGCAGCGGGAGTGAGGGCTCAGTGGGAGTGGGGAGGGGCTGAAGCGATGTGCAATTGCCTCACACTCCTGAAGCCCAAGCAGGACCAGGCATGCAGCCGTGTCTACCCGCGCCGCTCGCGGATTGGTACCTCCGTCAACGGCACAGAGGGGGGCGCGGCGCTGCGTCTCGATCAACCATGTCCATTAGAAGCACTTTGACAAGAACAGAACCCACACTCATCGGGAAAGCTCAACTCAGCTTAATGACACAGAGTAGTCAGGGGGACAATGCAACAGTGTGCCAAGGTCGCATGCAGGGCCGTCGTGTGCGTGCGAGGCGCGTGTTCAAGCGATTGCTCTATGGGGGCCGAGGAGTGGTACGAGAACTGTGGACCACAATGTCGGCTGGCCTCGTCTTCAGCGCAGCCATTTCAAAACCATCGACTCTGGTTCACAGCTTTGGCGCCCTTCCCACCATTTAGGCGTTCAAAACTGTGAGTTCCCACGTGAACTTCGGGGGAAATTTAGCACGGCTGCTTGTAGGTTTTCATTCCTCCAATCTCCGGGACATGAACAGACCGATCAGTCTGAAGTCGATCTTAAGGCTGGAGATTGCGCTGGGGGACCTCGCTCTCTGTCGCGCGGGTTGATGTTGATGACAGATATACGAATAGCGCTGTGGATGTCTTGTTCGTCGTTGTCGATAGGCTGCTGCTTGGCACGCCGTCGAGTGTGTGCTGGTCGCTCATAGATAATGATGCAGGCAGCTGCTTTTCTCTGTCCGGTAGCTGCTCAAAAGTAATGGCGAGTGGACGGACTGCCCCAGCCGAGGCATCGTCGACGAGGGGGCTATCGGCAACCATGGCCGATGTTCACGCGGCCAGTACAGGTACCTCTGGTCGGAAGAGAGGGGGTCGGTGGGGAATGTTTTGTAACAACTGGCTGTGACTGGGACCCAGCACACCGCAGTCCCTCTGTCGCTTGTGACTGACGCAAAAGAATCACCTGTCTGCGCTGCCTGTCGCGGAGCGCAACGCCGGCTGAGGGCGAAGCTGAAACGCCATGATGGGTCATCCCGGTGACTCTGGGGATGAGTGAGAGCGCTATTGGGATACAGGTTGTGGGGGAGTGCCGCCAGAGATGGAGCCCTGCCTTATGGTTCTGCTTCCATGCAGATTTCTCGTAGCGACTGCAAAGTTCCACCATGTACCAGTTACATGTCTCTTCTTCGACATCATGTGGCCAAGTAGAGTGGTCGGGATGCTCTGTAAGAATGCGTGTACACTGCGGAAAGATTATTGTTTGTGCATAGGGCGTCGCGACATCCCCGACCGAGTCATCGTCGGAGTTCTGGATTGTAATCCCTTTCATCCCGTGCAGGGACACGACTGGCTGACAGAAATCACCGGGCGTCTCAAGAATTGAGATTAAGCACTGACGGTGAGCTCAACGTTACACAATCTGTGAATAACCTGAACCAGATAGGGTCTTCGAATGCTCTCGTTGATCCACCGCCCAGCTCCTGTCGTGTCCGCAAACTGCGTGACAACGCTCTGTCCGGACGAGAAGTTTCAAATTGAGGAGACGTATCAAATCTGTGGAGCTCGTGTGCAGATCAGTGAGCCACTGCGCACAATTGGACTGTTTCACAGTGTCCTTAGGCCACAGATATGCCGACGACATCGCATTCTCGGCGCACTGACGCCCCTGGGGCGCCAAAGCATGGGGCCGCAACGGGAATGAAAAAGCACCTGCGCAGTCAGACCAAGCCGGGGTTCTCCCCAACGACACTCACTCAGTTGAAGCCCACCCTCGGCCCCCTACCACGCGCTTGTCAGATAAGGACAGGAGTGCACCTCTGCTTTTTTGGGCGGACAAAGACACACCACTGGGGCTCCCCGCTACTACACTCCCCCACCGCAGTTGGCACCCACTCTCCTCAGGTCGGGTCCCCCACCACCCCCCCAGTATCGGCGCACCTGCTCTGTTCTGACGCT
>Ga0209186_1003338_pt1 | contig 11093 bp, 8 predicted proteins | sample SidtaG_FD_187426 | JGI IMG/M metagenome (GOLD analysis project Ga0209186, IMG submission 187426) | Marine algal microbial communities from Sidmouth, United Kingdom - Sidmouth_Male2 metaG (SPAdes) (version 2) | ecosystem: Host-associated > Algae > Red algae > Unclassified | place: Sidmouth, United...
TAAAAATAAATATTGGTACAATCGTGTCTCAGTTTTCATCTTAAAACTGCAGCAAAAAATTGCATCATTCTCTAATTCTCCTAAAATCTCGTTTTCAAAGCAAAAATTAATGTCTTCAAGAATATAAGGGAAGACGAAAAAAATAATCTACCCGTCTGAATTGTTCTTTTTCTTATATGTTTCACTAAATCTTCCTTACGTAGCTCGGCTATGCGCGTCAAATTTAGCCAAACATATAAAAAAAATAACTTCTTCATTTGGGGTAGATTATTTTCTTCCTCTTCCCTAAATTAAAGATAATTGTGTCCATGTACTTGGCTGCGGGGGCTTTCTCAAACACGCGCTCATTTCTGAACCATAGTCCGATGCGGATACGGAATCTCAATCCCCTCACTATCAAAACGCTCCTTGATAGACTTCAACACATCCCACTCCAACTCAAGGCTCTTCGGATTGGTAGGCGACCACGCAAAAGCCTTCAAATCCACCGAAGAATCTGACAAAGCCACCACTTTTACCCGCACGTCGGGTTCTCCGGCTTCCCGTTCTTCATCGGTTCGGTTATCCCAAAAATTAGGATGATTCCGAATTTCGGTAGCAATAATTTCCATCGCCTTATCAATATTAGAATCATAACTAATACCAAATGTAATATGTCGGCAAATCTTCTCATCGTCAATCGTGCTATTGATAATTTTATCCTCACTCATCTTACTATTTGGGATAATAATACGCCGATTTTCCATATCACGAATCACGACATGGCGCATCGTAATATCCGTTACTTTACCAACCAAGCCATCATTCGTCTGAATCGTATCGCCAACCCGAAAAGGCTTAAAAAAAATGATAAACACCCCACCAATAATATTTGCAAACGCCTGTTGAGAAGCAAAACCAATTATTGCCGCGAATATCCCTGCCCCCGCAAACAAAGCCGTACCAATACTTTTCAACGGCGGTATCACATTGATAATCATAATCACTGCAACTGTATAGACAATCACCCGAACCGAGTTTTTCATGAAATTCAACTGCGTAATATTCGGATTCGCCTGCCGTTCCTCTCGCTTAATCATCGAATTGATTACCCCATTCAGTACTCGAATCACAACTATCGCAATAACAATAATAATCAACGAACTAATCAAATATGGCAGAATTGCCTTCAAATTTTCCATATATTTTTATTTTCTACTAATTTTCTATTTTTTAATATAAAAATACTTTTTATTTACTCATTTAGAGTATCTTTGTGTGGCAAATATATCGGTTAAAAACCGTTTTTTGCAAAAACGATTATAATATCATTTTTTGGGCTTTTAAAAAATCCAAACACCTCACTCACTTCGTAGGTACTATATTGAACTTTATTTTTTAACATAAGACTTTTCCTAAATTTTTCCCCCTTCTACATTACATGAAAAAGTATTCAACTAAAATTTTCATTACTATGGACCAAAAACTTATTCATTTCTTCGGAATGATGTTTTTAATAGCATCATTCTCTCTCCCTGCAAATGCAGCAGTTATTACAGTCACCACCTCTGCCGATGCAGGCGCAGGTTCGCTCCGCGATGCAGCGGCAGTAGCCGTTGCGGGTGATGACATTGTATTTGATGCAGCTACCGACGGCGTACCGATTATGCTCACAAGCGGCGCGATTACCTTTAGCGTAGCCGTCACGATTACCGGAAACGGACAAGGCGTAACTATCGTTGACGGTGGTGGCGCAAGCGGCATTTTCGACATTCAAAATGCCGGAACGGTTGACGTAGTAGGCATGAGTCTCATCAATGGTGCAGCAGCCGTAAGCGGTGGTGCGATTCTTACAGTTAATACCACATTGACTGTCGATAACACCATGTTCAATAGCAATACTGCCGCAGGTGCAGCCGCTATCGAAGGTGGTGGCGCGATTCACAATACAGGCGGTATGGTCACAGTCACCAACTCTATGTTTGTCAACAACACAGCTACGGGTGCTTCCGGTAGTGGTGGCGCGATACTCAATGCTACGGGCGGCAATTTGGTTGTAACAGGTTCTGCCTTCTCAGATAATGTTTCTTCACGCGCAGGTGGTGGTATCGAATCCAACTCCGGTGCAGGCACGATGCTTACAATTACCGATTGTACATTCGACCTCAATGCTACGGGCGCAGCTCCCGGAAATGGCGGTGGTATTCACATCACAGGACCTACTAATATTGACATTACAGGTGGTTCGTTTACAGGCAATACAGCCTCAGCCGAAGGTGGCGGATTCTGGAATGGCAACGGCGTAGCCAATGTGGACGGCGTTCTATTCGAAGCCAACGTAGCGAGTGGCGCAGGTGCCGACCAAGGCGGTGGCGCGATTTTCAACGTCGGCGGCGGTGGTGTCGTCAATGTGACGGATTGTACAATCATTGATAATGTTGCAGATGGCGCAGCCGGAAGCGGTGGTGGTATTCTCAACGATGCAGGGGGTAGCCTTACTGTAACCAATACCGTTATCACAGGCAATACATCAGTACGTGCAGGTGGTGGTATTGAGGACAATTCGGGCGCAGGTACAGTATTTACCGTAACCGGTTGTACAATTAATAATAACACAACAGGCGCATCACCCGGAAATGGTGGTGGTATTCACATTACAGGTCCCGGTGACTTGGATATTAGTGGCGGTACAGTCATTGGTAATGTTGCCGCAGCCGAAGGTGGTGGATTGTGGAACGGCATAGGTACAATGACCGTTACGAGTGTAGATATTACAGGAAATATCGCCAATGGCGCAGGTGCTGACCAAGGCGGTGGTGGTGTATTCAACGCAGGTGGTACAGTAGTGATTGATATGAGTACCATTAATGGAAATATCGCCGACGGTGCAGCCGGTTCAGGTGGTGGTATTTTGAATGATGCAGGTGGAAATTTGACCGTAACCAATACAACTATTGCGGGTAATACAGCAGTACGTGCAGGTGGTGGTATCGAGGATAACTCCGGTGCAGGTACGACATTCGTTGTGACCGATTGTAATATTGACGGCAATAGTACAGGCGCATCACCTGGAAACGGTGGTGGTATCCACATTACAGGTCCCGGCGACTTGGATATTTCAGGTGGTACAGTCAATGGCAATACAGCCGCAGCAGAAGGCGGCGGTTTGTGGAATGGTACAGGTACAATGACCGTTACAAGCGTAACTATCAATAATAATACAGCTTCCGGTGCAGGTGCAGACCAAGGCGGTGGCGGTGTATTCAACGTAGGTGGTACAGTCATTATCGACATGTCAACTATCAATAATAACGTAGCCGACGGTGCAGCCGGTTCAGGTGGTGGTATTTTGAATGATGCAGGTGGAAATTTGACCGTAACCAATACAACTATTGCGGGCAATACATCAGTACGTGCAGGTGGAGGTATCGAAGATAACTCCGGTGCAGGTACGACTTTCGTAGTGACTGATTGTAATATTGATGGCAATAGCACAGGCGCATCCCCCGGAAATGGTGGCGGTATTCACATTACAGGTCCTGGTGACTTGGATATTTCAGGTGGTACAGTGAATGGCAATACAGCCGCAGCCGAAGGTGGCGGTCTGTGGAACGGTACAGGCGTAATGACTGTTACAAGCGTAACCATTAACAATAATACAGCTTCCGGTGCAGGTTCTGACCAAGGCGGTGGCGGTGTATTCAACGCAGGTGGTACGATTGTAATCGACATGTCAACTATCAATAATAATGTAGCCGACGGTGCAGCCGGTTCAGGTGGTGGTATTTTGAATGATGCAGGTGGTACATTGACCGTAACCAATACGACTATCAATGGCAATACATCTGTACGTGCAGGTGGTGGTATTGAAGATAATTCGGGCGCAGGTACAGTTGTTACGATTACCAATGTTATCATCAACGATAATAGTACAGGTGCATCCCCCGGAAATGGTGGTGGTATTCACATCACAGGACCCGGCGATATGGATATTGCACAAAGCACTATCAACGGCAATACAGCCGCAGCCGAAGGCGGTGGCGTATGGAACGGTAGTGGCGTAATGACTATCACGACAACCACGCTTGACGGCAATACCGCAAGCGGCGACCCTGCCGACCAAGGCGGTGGCGGTGTATTCAATAATGGTGGTACAATTAATATCACTTACACCACGATTTCTAATAACATCACAGACGGCGCAGCCGGAAGCGGTGGAGGTATTCAGAATGTCGCAGGTGGTACGGTGACGACTGATTATACAACAGTTTCGGGCAATACAACAGCCGGAACAGGTGGTGGTGTAAACAACGATGACGGAACGATTGCTATCAATGCCACAACAATCACTGATAACAGCGCAATCGCTGACGGTGGAGGTATTAATAGTATTTCCAATCCAGTATCTTTACTAAGTAGCATCGTTGCTGGTAATACAGGCGGTACAGGACAGGATGTAGCTGGTGCGATTGTTTCTAATGGCTTCAACCTTGTAGGACAGGATGACGCAGGTGCGTTCGCTGCCCAAGGTACAGACAAAGCCGGTGATGCAGGACTCAGCCCACTTGCTGACAATGGCGGACCTACACAAACACACGCTTTACTATGTGCAACGAGTCAAGCAGTTGATATGGGAAATCCTGCCGACAATACTGCCGCACAAAACGGTTCGGCTGTTGAAAACGGTATCCGCGACATAGGAGCTTACGAAAGCCCTGCAGATTGTCCGATAGAAGATGTACCGACACTCGGCGAATGGAGTTTGATAATGCTTGCTTTACTGATGTTGATTATTGGTGTAGTGAGTATTCGCCAGAGAGAAGAAAATGTTGCTTTTTCCTAATCGGAAAATGAGCTCTCTATTTTTCATTATAAAGGTCACTCCGGCATTGTCGGAGTGACCTTTTATTTTTGAATCATCGAATACAAAATACGGTCAGTACCTTCAATTTTCTGTTTGTTTTTTATCGTAAAATTTTTGCCAAAAGTCGCTTCAAAACCCTCTTCTGTATAATCAGGAAAAATATCCTCACGCGTAGCTAGCAAAGTGCGTACACGCGGGTCGCTTTTCGGTACAAATTCGATGATAAGTTGAGGCGTTAATTCAGCAAAAAAATCAGCCAATTTACCTAAAGTAACATTATTGGAAATCGCTAAATGATGCACCAATGCCAATGCAAGAATCAAATCGGGTTTTTCGCGCTTGAATATGCTGTCCCGTTCTTCGTTATTCCAACCGATAGCAGGGCTTGGATTGGTAAGGTCGAGCAGTAGCGGAAGGATATTTTTTTCTCGTTTTTCCTTGATTTTCAAATAGTTATACTCGACAGCAAGGTGGTCAATGTCAAATGCAATTGTGTAAGCACGTTGGGCAGCGAGGCGACTGAAAGTGCCATCATTCGCACCCAAATCCCACACCAATTTTGCGTCAATACTTTCCAGTAAATCACCAACAAGTGTTTGTTTTTTTGCTAAATAATCATTGCTCAAAATCGTTTCTTCATAATACTTGCCCCACTCCGTCCTGTTGGTTTTTAAGCGCAATTTTTTAATACCATTTTCTAAGCTGTCAATCAAGCCCATCATAGCGGCGCGGCTGATTTTTCGGGTGGTTTTTGCAGCATCATTTTCGGAATCAGCATGTCGCTTTTGACTCTTGGCATGTAAGTGAATATGCAAAAACAAAGGCACACGAAAACGACTCTTGAACGGCAGCAAACTACTCGCCAAATCCAATGGAACCCCGTCGATATAATCACGCATCATTGCACCCATCCGCGGGTCGTGATACGCCATGAGCGCGAGCGGCGCGAGGAAGTGACGGCAAAACTGCCCATAAGCTATCCACGGGCTGCCTTCTTCGTATTTTTCAAACGAAAGTGTATCAATAAAAATGGGTTTTCCCTTGTGAAATTGTATATTGTAGGCACTCGCATCTTTGAGGATCATGCCTTGTTCGAGGGCTTTGCGTTGGATGGCGAGGGTAGTCAGTGCAGCGTCTTGGTACTGCGTAAACGACCATTCATGAGGATAGGAAATGAAGGGGATTTTTTCGGCTTGCAGAAGCTTGTATTGAGCAGTATTTTTCGTAGAATCAAAATCGATTTCGTTGTGCGGAATCAATAATTCTGCTTTGGTGAGTACAGGATATAACTTCGACATTAATTCATCGTAATTCGCTTGATATGAGCGATTTACAACACGAAAAATATTATTTTCCCGTACAAAAACATAGCCACTTGGGTCGCGGAAAGAACTATTGAGTGGTTTCATCATTCGTCAATTCTTCTTCGGTTGTTCGCTTTTTTCCAAACAATCCCAAAACCCAATCCGTTACAGCGTTTTTCGCCATTTTAAAATAAAAAGCAAGTGCCAAAAATCCGGCTATCAAGGCTTGTACGATGAGGCTTCCGGTGCCGGGATCAAGGTAAAGTAATATAAAATCCAACATTGGTTTGATTTAATAAATAATTAGCAAAGATACAGTTTTTTGGGTAGCAACGTAAACGATATGAAGTTCGTTGTACCAAAAAACACGCCTAAAAAAACTCAAATCCCAATTAACAAATTCCAAATTCCAAAAAAAAGACTACCAAGTATCAATTCGATTGGAATTTGGATTTTGGATTTTGCAAGTTGTTCGCAGCTTGCGATATTACAAATGAAATGTGAAGTTCTTTTTGCGTCGTTCCATAGTACCGAAATCATAAAGAACCAATAAAGTGCATTGACATATAGCGGCGGTGTAGGTTTTTATTTATATTGACGGCATTAAAAAATTAGAATAACGACCGTTTTATGGTTTGGAATAATTTAAAAATGCTATCAATGATGGACGTGAAGAATTTTACATTCTTTACAGTACTTGTGTGTTTTTTACTCAACTCAATTAATGTACACGCCCAAATCGGCATCCCCGAACCACCGCCGCTTGATACCACCAAACAACGCATTAAAATCGACAATGCCGATTCAGCCGAATACATCAAAACCGACGACGAAACGCAAAAAATCCTCGTCGGGAATGTTGTCTTGAATCAAAAAGGTACGATGATGTATGCCGATAGCATGGTCGTGGTGGAGCAAAAAGTACGGGCATTTGGCAATATTGTCATTGAGCAAGATACGACCACAATTTATGCTAACCGCTTGAATTACAACGGCGATACGCGCAAGGCAACACTTATCGACAAGGTGGTTTTATCCGACGGCAAACAAAAATTATTCACGGATAAGTTGGACTATAACCTCGACACCGAAATTGGCGAGTACCATACAGGCGCGACCCTCGAAGGCGACAATATCAATCTCAAAAGCCAGCACGGCTATTACCACACCGAAACAAAACAAGCCTATTTTAAAGGCAATGTCGAAGTCGTCGATTCTAATTTTACGCTGAAAGCAGATACGCTGCATTACGATACCGAAAAGCAGATTTCTTACTTTCACGGACCTACCGACATCGTGACGGACGACAAGCAAATATATTGCGAAGCAGGTTTTTATAATTCAGCAGAAAATTATGCCGAATTTGAACAAAACGTTAAATACAAAGGCGAAAACCAATACGCCACTTCCGACAAAATCATCTATGACGGCGATAAGGACGAGGTATATTTTGAGGGAAAAACCAATTTTCAAGACGAAAACCGCACCGTAGAATCCGGCGATGCCTACTACGACTCAGAGCGCAAGATTTCACAGTTTCGCAACAACGTCAGAATCGCCGATTCCACCCAGGTCATTTATGCCGATAGCTTGGATTATTACGAGGAATTGGATTCCCTGAAAGCATGGGGCGATGTGGTCATTCAAAGCCGCGAACGAGACATTTGGGCGGATAGCCTCCAATACGGAGAAAGAGCCGGAACGGGCATCGCATGGGGCAAAGTTGTCATGATAGATTCAACGCAATCTATCTGGGCAGACCAACTCGAATACGGCAACCAAAGCACCGCCACTGCAATAGGTAAGGTCTTGATTATCAATCACAAAGATGACATTATCCTTGAATCCAAATACGCTACCTACAACGACAGTACCGACTACCTATACGCCACCGGACGCCCCCTCATGCGTACCCTCGTAGATGGCGATACACTCTACCTCGCGGCAGATACTTTGCGTTCATTTCAGCCGGATTCGGTGCAGACAGACGGACGGATTTTGCTGGCGCAAAACAACGTGCGTGTCTATAAAAACGACCTTCAGGCGGTGAGTGATTCAATGGTGTATAGCACCGTGGATTCGACCTTTCAGTTTTACAAACAGCCTGTAGTGTGGTCAGATACCAGCCAATTTTCGGCAGATACGATTGTTATTTTTCAAAAAAATAATGATATACATAAAATTGATTTGACAGGAAATGCCTTCATTATCAACGAAACAGACGATCAATTTTATAATCAAATTAAAGGGAAAAATATCTATGTGAAATTCGACAGCAACCAAGTCCGAATAATGGATGTACGCGCGGGCGGTGAGACGATTTATTATGTCAAAGACGATAAAAATGCCTATGTCGGTGTCAACAAAACGACTTGTAACAACATGTTGATTTACTTTGGCAATAACGAAGTCGAACAAATCAATTTTTACCAACAACCCAATGCCAATATCACCCCGATGAAACAAGCCAATCACAATTCTCTGCGACTCGGTGGCTTCAAATGGCGCGATAAACTACGTCCTAAATCGCCTTATGACGTGCGTTACAAAAAATGAGTGAATTTTTGATTCAGTGATTTTTGATTTCAGATTAATTTCGTGTAAATGATTTCATTTTATTCAATCAAAAATCACGGAATCAAAAATCAAAAATTCATTCATTCATTCATTCATTAACTCATTGAATTAAAATAACGCCGCGCCTCCCGCATCACACGCGGTAATCGTAGCCGTCATAGTAGGTATTGCCATCAATGCAAATGCGCCGTCGATGAGGTTGAGCATCGCGCTTAGTGAGGTCGTGGCACCGAGCAGGATGCTTGCGATGTAGAAGTAATTATACCAATGTTTTTTATCTGCACCAATCAGAAAAGCCGCGCATTTTGACCCGTAATAAGAATACGAAAACAAAGATGATACACTAAACACCACAATACACGCCAACAAAACATACTCGCCACCCGGCATTGCGCCATCAAATGCCGAAGCGGTCAGACTCACGCCATTGCTGCCGGAAGTCTCCCACACGCCCGTCACCAGAATCGTCAATGCAGTCAGTGTACATACGATGAGTGTATCAATAGCCGGACCCAGCATCGCCACCAAGCCCTCGCGGACAGGTTCGGAAGTTCGGGCTGCGCCGTGTGCCATCGGTGCTGTACCAATACCCGCTTCATTGGAAAATGCCCCGCGCCGAATCCCCAATAAAATCAAGCCGCCGACCACACCACCGAGCAATGGTTCGCCCTTATAATTATTCGCTGCAAAAGCATCCGTAAAAATCATCGCCAGATACTTCGGCACTTGGTCGATATGCACCGCGAGAATAATCAAAACAGAAATAAAATACAGCACGACCATCGCCGGAACAAGCCTTGCCGCCGTCTTACTGATACGTTTCAAACCACCCAAAACGACAATTCCCGTGATGACAGATAAGATAATTCCAATGGTCAAATCCGATGCAAAACCCGTTTCTATTCCATTGGGAATCAACAAAATATCGCGGATAGCTTGGGTCAATTGATTCACATTAAAAACAGGTAGCGCACCAATCAATCCCGCCAAACTAAAAAACACCGCCAAAGGACGCCACCGCTTCCCCAAGCCTTCGGTGATAAAATACATCGGACCGCCCTGCACCTCTCCTGCCGAATCTTTACCCCGATACATAATCGCCAATGTAGAAGTAAAAAACTTGGTACACATCCCAATCAAACCACTCACCCACAACCAAAAAATCGCGCCCGGACCACCAATCGTAATCGCCACCGCTACGCCTGCAATATTGCCCATACCAATCGTTGCAGAAAGTGCTGTTGTGAGGGCTTGAAAATGCGTAATTTCACCCGGCGCGTCGGGGTCGTCGTACTTGCCGCGTGTGACCTGTATCGCATGTCCGAGATACCGAAAGGGCAAAAAACGGGAACGCACCAACAAATACAATCCGCCCCCGACCAACAAGACCAATAAGGGTAGTCCCCACACAAAAGACGCAAATGCGCCCGTCCATTTATCTATTAATTCCAACATAAAAATAGTTGAGTTTGTAGCACGGTACTTCCAGTCCGTGTCACGTTAATTTGTCCATACACACGGTGAACGGGCTGGAAGCACCGTTCTACGAAACGCGAATCGGAAGTGTCGCGTTACATTATTTTTCAAAAATATATCCGCCTTCCGTCGCGCCCCAAACCTGTTTCCCATCCGTATCAAAGCCTTAGTCCCAACTCATAATTACGCCATCTTTCACCGTTACCGTAGAAGTCGCTTAGGTCGCGCCGCGCAAGGTGCTTTTGCAATTATTTTCCAATGTTGAGCCTGTGTATTCTTCTTTTCTGACCTTTTTGAGATAGACGGTGCAGCCTTCGCGCGCTTCCAGAACGCTCTCGTCAAATTGCTCAAAAAACGCCGGCGTTTTCCATTTTCCAATAAAATTATCCGGTAGTGCATTAAATGAGCACTTTTATAAAAAAAATAGCAATAAAGTACCTAACATTGCTGAATGACTAAAAACAAGAATGAAAGGTGCCCTTATTGCTTAGGTACAAATCTACGACCGAAAGGTTGGAATACCAAGAAAACGAAGCGGAGGTTAAAATGTGGTTGTTGCAAAAAACAGTTTGTGATGAATGGGAAGAGTTGGTTTGTCAGTGATGTGCAAGAGGAGTTGATTGACGCTTTATTACTCGAACGTATTTCTTTGAGGGGAATCTGTCGAGTAGTGAAAATTTCTCTTTCTTGGTTGTTATGCTACATTAAAAAGCTGTATAGCGAACAGCCAGACGATTTGAATTACGATATGCCTAAATCCTTTGATGTAAAGGCTCTTCTGCATATTTTACGGAAATTATATTTGAACTTATTTATTTATTATAAAATACCAAAATTTGTTTTTAAAAAGTAGTTTGGGAATCGGTACAAGTCGTCGGACATTTGCAAAATCT
>Ga0209186_1003341_pt1 | contig 11085 bp, 8 predicted proteins | sample SidtaG_FD_187426 | JGI IMG/M metagenome (GOLD analysis project Ga0209186, IMG submission 187426) | Marine algal microbial communities from Sidmouth, United Kingdom - Sidmouth_Male2 metaG (SPAdes) (version 2) | ecosystem: Host-associated > Algae > Red algae > Unclassified | place: Sidmouth, United...
ACCGACGCTCCCCTGCTTGGGGTGCGGCGGCACTCGGTGTCTGGGCTGCCGGGCCAGTCACCCCCCCGCTAGCCGGTGCGGGGTGTCCTCATATGCCCGCACACGCGCACGCACGCGGGCCAACCCGGCCAAACAAGCCACCCAGGCAACCCCCTCTCTCAGGTGTGCCAGGTGCACACAAGCTGCCGACGGGTAACGGCCCGCCAGCGCAATCACACACAGCCACACACTCGGGGCACAATATGCAATCTCCCCCCCGTTCCGGCGTGGCACGACGCTGAATCTCGCATGCGATTGGTCTATCCAAATCATCGGCCGGTGATTGGCGCGAGGGTGGGATCTCGACAGGTGCAGGTCATCCCCCGCCGGGGTGCAAAGATTCACACTCCCGGGTCTTCCTCACCCGAGCGCCCATCCGTCCGTCCCGCCGTCGTCATGGTCTCGGTCGCCGAGGCCGCCATCGTCTCGTTCCGAGTGACCCACTGTTCCACCGGATTGACGTCCGTGCCCATGCGAAGAGTAGCGTCCAGTGCCGCACATACTTGCGGCTTAGTCAGCCCATCCGCAGGGTTGTGCTCGGACCGCACCAGGCCAACATTGGAGATCTCGTAGCGCTTGTAGGCCTCGCGTGCCGCCGCCACGTCAATCATCAGCCGCTTCTCTGTGGTGTGAGAGGCACGGGTGATCACGTCAAACATCTGCTTGGAGTCTGTCAACATCACCAGCGGCAGGTGCTGATCGTAGATTCGCTCGAGGTCGTGCTTGATGATAAAAGCCGCATCAAACGCATCTGCGAAGGCGTAGACCTCCCCCGCCATGATGCTCTTGACGACACGTCTCGATTTCCTGCTTGAGTACGTCATGACGTGACAACGCGAGTGCCCATCACAGAGAAGCACGATGTACCCCAGCTGGGATGACAGGTCGTCATTGGAAGCAAAGGAGGCATCAGCATAGACACGCAGGTGTAGCGTCTCTTTCTCCAGCGGGGCATACTTAAGGGAGAGCGTCTTCGTCGCGTTCGCGTGCTTGATGGCCTTGTTCAGCTCCTTGACGTGCTCCTCGCGGAATGTAGACGTGGTCACCTGCGCGGCACGGTTTATCGCGCAACACAGGTCAGGGCGGCTATGTGACAGCCACGCGAACGCAGCGCGCACCGACACAAACTTGTCGTAGCTGATGCTTAGCGGTAGCTTGCGCGCCGCGTCGATGTATCCCGTCTGGTCGATGGAGAGCACTCGCGGAGGACCGGGTGCGGTCTTGATTGATACCCCGATGAACTCCATGTTGTCCCATACGCGCGGCTTGGACTCGAACCGCTGCAGGGTCTTCTCGGTAAGAGTCTGGAAGTGCGTGTCGCCGCCCATCAGGAAATCATCCACACAGCCGCCAAGGAGACCCTGCAGCACGTTGGCACCATCCTTGACGAAAAGACGTGGGTCGCCGACAAGCGGTTCCATGCCCAGCTCGTTCTCCACGTGGTCGAGTACGGTAACGTCCCAGTAGTCTCCCGCGTCTGGAAGACCGTACAGCGGCAATAGTACTTCAAGCACTTCGTCATCGCGGACACCAAAGTACCTGGCGTCCCGTGCACGAGGTCGTACAAATACCTCACGTGACAGCTTGTCCTTGCTCTGGAGATACGCCTGGTTGACGTCGTGGGAAAAGACACGGAACCCGAGCACGGCGCTCGTGGACACGAGGATCTTAGTGGAACTCTGCCGCAACGCCGAGAGGTTGTGGACGACGAAGGCCTTGGCCTTGTCCGTGTTTCCCTGTGCGACAAAGCGGGCCTTGGCGGATGCGTCCGCCGTGTTGACCCTCTTTATCACCTTCACCATCCGGCCGCCGAGGACGTTGGCATTGGGAGGCACTGATGCCCGCAGCCGCCGCCGAAATGCGCCACGTGAAACCAGCCCATCCGCTTCAGACTGGCATGCCGCTTCCATCTCGGGAGATGTTGCCCGCGGGTCGTCTGACTTGAGCACCTCCGACAGACATACATCCTCCGGCGTTGTCATCGCAGCGGAGGCACCGCGAAACGCCTTGTCACGCAGCTGGCCCATGGCGCGATACACGTTGGTCACGAGGGTATCACCCGCGATGATGCCGTCCACGATTGTGCCCTTGTCGCGCGTGTCATCAGCCGGATCCGTCGGGACGGGCGGCGTCTCGCGCTCGGCGGAGGCCACGACTGGGGCGGCGGGCTCGATGTTCGGCGGCGGGTTGTACACCTTGACCTTCGTGATCGAGTACATTCGTAACCGCTGCTTCTCATCGAGCCATACCTTCTTGCCACTCACGCCGACGACCCTGTAGGGACCTTCCCACTTCTTGTCTGGCACCTCACGGAAGACAAGCACGTCTATACCGGGTTGTACGTCGACCATCGCGCCGCTCGGCACTTTGTTGCGCAGCGCGGCGTCCAAACGTGCCTTTGCGACGCACTTGACCATCTCCAGGCGCGCTTCCGCCATGGCCTTGCTTCGCTCGCGGTGGCCTGGCAGGTCGACCGGCTTGATAGGTACCGGTGGGTTCACGCCAAAAAGTAAGAGCATGGGTGACAAGCCGCTAGGCCCTGCCGTCTGGTTCATTACGAAGACAGCGAGCGCCAATGCCATGTCCGGCGAGATTCCAGGTCGATCTGCTACCACCCGGTTGTACAAGTTACGCAAGTAGGCGTGGTAGCGTTCGCCGACGCCCAGGGAGTTGTGGCTCTCCACTCCCGAGTCGTACACTTGGACACCCGCGGCATGGAGGAGCGCTTTCCACTCCGCTGACTGCAGTTGGGTGCCGGCGTCGACGTGGATGTGGTTCGAGTAGCCAGCGTACTTGGTCACCCAAACGCTCATGTACGCGTCCCAAACGGCGGCGGTCGATTGCCCGTCGCGCAGGAAGGTGGCCGCGCTGAAGAGGGTGTCCTTGTCGACAATGTGCAGTACAGCGCGACCTTGGAGGAACATCAGATCTATTAGGACGACCCGGTTGAAGATCACGTCCCCCTCGGGCAGTGCGGCACGAAAGCGACCCGGCTCCTTCGCCAGGCGTTGGCATACATCGCACGCCGCCGCCACGTCTTGCAGTCGCTGAAGCGTCTCGGGAACAGCATCTTCGTTCTTCGCGCGCCTCATTACGGCGTACAGCCGCTCTGGGCTCGCATGGAAGAAGTGGCGGTGGATGCGCACCAACTCTGGAAATGTGTACAGGATGTCCGGGCTCCACTCCCAGCGGTAGTAGACGTGTCCATCAGAACGGATCGTGGGGAGGCTGATCCCCTCGTTCACGCAAACCAGCTCGTCCGTGACAGTGTTGACGTACATCTTGTAACGGTCAAGCGTGTCCAGCCCAAGCAGGAAGGGCACGTTGAGCATGATCACGTCGACCGCCATGATGATGATGAGCTCGGCGGTGATGGGCACCCGGATGTCAAGGCACCCGACTGTATCGTGCTTGCCGCCCCCGAACTGGTAGACAGTCTTGGAGCCGACCTTCTTGATGGTGCCCGTGCCGCCAGTGAACTGAATGTACGCCTCCGCTTGCTGCAAGCCAATCACCGTGCGCTGGGCGCCGGTGTCCAAGCACGCGCCAAGGAAGTCCACCGTTGTGGCCAGCAGCTCGAACACGGCGGGCTCAACGAATTCATCCGGGCTCGGCGGGGGGAGTCTGTGCTTGAGGGGCAGGCGACTACTCAGTCCCTCGGCACAAAACACGCGCTGCCACTGTCACCATAGGCCTCGAGATGGCTCTCACTGTCAACCTGCTTGCCCGTCAGGGCCGCGAAGAACTCTTGCCCGACATTGCCGCCGTCGCTGCTTCCTCCCAGCAAGTCGTCATCGGCCCCTTCGGGTCCGTCCCGTGCTGCCGTCACTGCTGGCTCATGGTGTGCGTCGAACTGCGTGCAAAGCTCCCATAACACCCTGCTCACCGTAGGAATCACTTGGGACTCTTTGCGCTTGAGTAGGTACTCAGCTCGGCGCTTAGCGGCCTTGAGCGTGTTCTTGGGCTTCGGGCAGTTGTTGATCGTGTGCTTCGGGTCATCACAGTTGAAGCAACCCATGATGGTCAACGGGTCAAAGCGCGGCGCCGTCGTCGCACCTTGGATGGCACCGGCACGGTTACCTACGCCATGGTTCCGCATCGAGTACTGCCCTTGGCCTTGAAACATGATGTCCGCCGAGTCATCAGCAACCGACCCGGACCCAGATAAAATGCGATCGCGAGCAACGGCATTCGCACTCTCCCGACTAAGTGACAAAGATGAAGACAGCTCCGCGTAAAGTTGCTGGAAGGACAAGTTGTGAGTGGCGATGCGGCTCAACGGCTCCGCGGCCCAAGTGTACCCGATGACTGCGCCGCGTAAGAAGGCGACGCGGTGCTCCTCGCCCTGGTACGCCGCTGGGACCATCCTTGATCTGCTTGACACCCGCTTGTAGACTTCCACGAGCGCCAAGTCGACGGTCATGCCCTTGCCCACAAGGTAGCTCACCCGTAGGTTGCTCAGATCGTTCTTCATCTGCTCTTGCTGGACGACGGGGTGGTATTCCCGGTGCACATGGTCGACTGCGTCCTCATAGGTACTGGCGACTGGCAAGACCTTGTCCAATAAGAACACCTTCGCCGCGCCCGTGAGCAGGTTGTGCAGGAATTGCAGCTTCAATCGGGGGGAGAGCGCGTAGTCGCGACAGACAAGGTTGTATGTCGAGACAAAGTCCGGCCACCACTGGTCTTTGGTGCCCCCGAACTTGGCGCGCTCGTCCTTGAATCGCACGGACACGTCGCGCGCTGCCTTGGCCGCCACGTGGCTGTTCCTGTCACCATCGCTCGCGTCGATGCCGAACTCGTGCGCGCCCGCGTCTCCTTCACCTGGAGCATGACCGTGGTGGCCACGGCTGGCGCGTACATCGTCCTTGTTGGTGTCACCGCCGCCGTGTTGGCTACCCCCCTCCGAGGCTTGAGCGGAGCGCCGCGGCGAGCGGCCACGACCGCGGCTGCGCCCATCACTGCCCGTGGACGTAGGCACCGGCATGTCGCCGTAATTGAGCGCAAAGGTCCGCTCGTAGTCGTGAACGAAACGTACGGCGACCGAAGTGGCACCGGAATCGACATACAGCCCTTGCGCAAGATTGATGACGCTCCGTTGGGTAGAGTCGATAGGTATACTGACCTCCCGCTTGAGGAGAAGCGTCAACAACGACTGGTGCAGCGCTGGGTGACGCAACAGCTCTTTGCAGAAGAGCATTGACGGCGTGTAAAGGTCGACGATCTTGTTCCGCAGCGCATCGCCTTTGCGCAGCTCCCCGTCGTCGTCGCGCTCAACGGCACGGATACTCAGGATAAAGTCGGATTGCAGGTCCGTGAGATGGTCTTGGTCCATGGCGTGGAGGAAAATGGGCTCCGACTCAGTGCTCGGCGGCGGCGCCATCTTGCATGCGACAGGTTGCTACGAGCCGGACGTGACGATCTTGGAGGGCGTGTCGGACTCGACGGCAGAACCAACAGGATGGACAGGATAAACAGGATCGGCAGGGTAAACGGCGCCTACGCGACACGCCACTAACCGGCCGTCACGGCGAAAGTCCACACGTACCAAACCGGGGCCTAATCCCCCTGCGGTGTCAACGGTTTAGACCTCCCCCCGGGTGGAGCAGACGAAGCTGCCCCTCCAGTACGGCCACAAGGACCTCCAGATTCCGGGGAAAAGGTCAGAGTGCGCGCCAGACGGCGACAGACAGGCCAAGGCCCCGCGCGGACCCGTCAGCGTATTCAAGCACCCCGTCTTACCGATGGCAACGATTCGCACAACACGCTCCGTGGACTCGCACCGCGCGACACCAGAAAAGGCGTACGCTCGGGCGACGTTAACCCGCTCGACGACGCGGGCACGCGCGCACACGCGCCAGACGTTCGCGTCGTGCTCGCCAACGTAAATCGCGATTGTGGGAAAACCGGCGAGAAAGGGCAAAGAACGCAGTGTTTGCCCACCCGTGCACCGACTCACCGACGCTCCCCTGCTTGGGGTGCGGCGGCACTCGGTGTCTGGGCTGCCGGGCCAGTCACCCCCCCGCTAGCCGGTGCGGGGTGTCCTCATATGCCCGCACACGCGCACGCACGCGGGCCAACCCGGCCAAACAAGCCACCCAGGCAACCCCCTCTCTCAGGTGTGCCAGGTGCACACAAGCTGCCGACGGGTAACGGCCCGCCAGCGCAATCACACACAGCCACACACTCGGGGCACAATATGCAATCTCCCCCCCGTTCCGGCGTGGCACGACGCTGAATCTCGCATGCGATTGGTCTATCCAAATCATCGGCCGGTGATTGGCGCGAGGGTGGGATCTCGACAGGTGCAGGTCATCCCCCGCCGGGGTGCAAAGATTCACACTCAGGCAACCTTTTGGAACGATCGGTAGAACGCGACGAACCTGACGAAACAAAGGGATTCCTGGGTGCTACTTTACAGGGAAGCGCTTCCGAGAGGGGTATTAACTGTTGGTCGACATCGGTTAACCTGTCAGGAAGTAACGATTTTTATGAGGAAACGCCCATATCGATAACCAAATTTGGTTGTTGGTCTCACGTTTATCGCAGCCGATCAATTTGCTGTCCATGGGGAAGCAAGTGACAGCATGCCCGCCGGGACATCAAAATTCGCTCGACATGAGCAAGTGGGTGCTGACGCCCATTGCTTGTGCTCGAAACACTAGCACTGGCCATTGCACTCGTGTGTCGCACGCATCCAGGGACCACACGGCCATCTTGTAACCCAAAAGGCCGGAGGTAGCACACTGGTAGCCGAGTGCCTGGGTACGCATTGCATGGAGTATAGTATATTCTCGCCGGCAGGCCTGACCTACGCTAGACACATTGCTCGGGCAGAGAACCCGTCCTGGACGCACAGCGTACCACTGTGGCGCGGAGAGAATCTGAGACAGGCTTGTCACCGTCGAGCTGCCCTGGGCGCACTGACGTCGCTGTCCATGCAGCCGTTGTCGCACTCAGCCGTCACGCGCAGGGCATGCGCACTGAAGGACGTCCATGCGACTGCACTCGGTCCCCTGAGCACATGTGTGCGCGTTGCATGGAGTAGAGTACATTCTCGTCGGCAGGCCTGACCTACGCTAGACACATTTCTCGGGCAGAGAACCCGTCCTGGACGCACAGCGTACCACTGTGGCGCGGAGAGAATCTGACACAGGCTTGTCACCGTCCAAATGCTCTGGGCGCGCTGACGGCGCTGTCCATGGAGCCGTTATCGCACTCAACCGTCAAGCGCAGGGCAAGCGCATTGAAGAACGTCCCTGCGACTGCACTCAGTCCCCTGCGCACATGTGTTCGCGTTGCATGGAGTAGAGTACATTCTCTCCGGCAGACCTGACCTATGCTAGACACATTTCTCGGGCAGAGAACCCGTCCTGGACGCACAGCGTACCACTGTGGCGCGGAGAGAATCTGACACAGGCTTGTCACCGTCCAAATGCTCTAGGCGCGCTGACGGCGCTGTCCATGGAGCCGTTGTCGCACTCAGACGTCATGCACAGGGCGTGCGCACGGGATGTAGTCTGTGCGACACCACTCTATCTTCCGAGCACATGGGCGCGCGCTTCATGGAATTGACGTCATTCTCACCCGCTACTCTGTCCTGCGTTGTGTGGAGATGAGGTCGGAGGTACAAAATATGGCAGAGGGAGGCACCTATTTTGCTGTCATGGTCACAAATGTGGACGCAGCGGAGACGTCATCTTCCGCAACTCTCGGGGGCCATGGAGCCCCGTTCAGGTCACACAAGATGACTGCATGAGTTTGGCAGACGGGGTGGACATCCGTGATGCCGTCCTTGATGCTCTTGCCATGTACGTTTTGATCGAGGAGCCGCCTGTCACGCATTCGAAAGAGTGTCTTGTTTTTGGTAGTCTGTTCTACCGCGTGTTGTGCTTGGGAGGGCCTTCCAAGGTCGCCACTATGACGCGACGTGTCAACGTGTTTGAGTACTCCACATGGGTGTTTTTTGTCTGTGAGGAAGGGCATTGGTGGACTGGAGTTCTGTCAGACGTGCCCCGGTTAGAGAGGGCATTGTCGCTCAGTGCGGGTGGAGCCGTACATACCGGCACACCTGTGGCGACGCTGGCCTTCTTTAACTCGCTCGGTGGTTATCCGAGGGGCTCACGTGTGCGCTCTAGGCTTCTCTGTTGGATGTGGACCGAGAGCTTGCAGCGTGGGTTTTGTGAGAGCACGAAGGCGGAGCCAGCCAGCAACTGTGTGAGCTCGTGTGTGTCTATCGTGACACCGCCAGTCCCTCAACAGAGGGACGGACATGATTGCGGTGTCTTTTCTTTGTCTTTCTTTGCTTCTTTCTTTTCTTGCGAGAAGGATCGTCGATGTGTTTTGCTTCGTGCCGATGACGAAGCGTGGTCTGCTTGGCAATCTTTGTTTGTTTTGAAGAACCGCGCTGAGCTTAGGGCCGTCTGCGGGAAGCTGATTGAGCGTGAAGATGACCGTACTACAGCGGAGGTTGCTGTGCGGGCGGCGGCAATCGTAAGTGTGACGGCCTGCAAGGCGGACGACGTCGTCATGACGTGCAACGGGGATGCTCCCTCTTTGGCGGTCGGCGCGGTTCAGCCCACTGGCTCGTCGGGACCTCTTGCGGCTCCCTCTTCCCGGACTCAAGAGCCTCAGACGGGGAGTGTCCTAGCTGACCACGCCGACACTCCGTGGAGCCCTTCGGACCGCAGCCAGTGTCCTGCTTCACCTCTTCTGACCTGTCCCCTCCCCCGAGGCTCGACGACGCTGCCCGTCGTCAAGGATGAGGCGTCTCCCCCCCCCACTACCCTTGCTCCTTCTGCAACCGTGCACCCAACCGCTGCCCAAGGATACCCCCCCCTCCCTGTTCGCCGCCCTTCGCCACGGGTCGAGGCACCCGCTGCCCGCGTGGGCTTCTCCCCCACAGGCTACCGCGGCCCGCCACCGGCCAAGCCACCCGCTGCCGCTTTCCTGCAAAAAGGACCAGCGGGGGCCGCCCTATGCCTCTCTGCGCGTGGCGGCGTAGAGACACGTCGCGTCGAGGTAACGAGCGCCACTGCGGTGGCGTGGCTCGCCGACTTCGATAAGTGGGGACTCGTCATCGAGCGCGACGCGGCGCTCGAGGTTATCGCAGTGTTCTCGCGCTGCGAGGGGCTCTTGCCGTCGTTTGTGACGCACTTCTCGAAAGGATTGATCAAGAACTACCCGCCGGTCACCCTGAGTCGGGTGGAGCCGTGGTTTGTCGACTTGCTCGTCACGGGGTCGGGGTCTGCGGCCCACGCTGGCGGTGGTGCGGTTCCTCGTGTACTTCTCTCCCACGTTCACTCGGTATTTTCCGCGGCCTACGCCTTCCACGGGACCTCACTGCCGAGTGGGGTATAGAGCGGGTTGTGCCTTTGACGTGCTGTTTGGAGAGCTGCTTGCCGTGCGCTTTCGTCTCAGAATCACTTGTTATTCTCTCTTAGCAAGACGCTTACATGCAAAGGCGCAAATGACGCGTCGCCTGCGGCCTTGTGTCCCGCCGACCCATGGTCGGGCGGGAGGCAGCGCGCCACCTAGCCGGCCTGCTCCGCACGAGAAGCCGCCAACCCGTACAAAGCCCCACGAAGACGTGGCGGCGGCGGGGTAAGAGCATTCCCACCAATGTCGGGCCAACGGTCGTGTGGCCCTGCGAGTGGTCAGTTGCCAACGGGCCAACGCGTTACCAACGGGCAATGTAATGGGTGAAATAGAGTGGGCTACCTTTCGAAGATCTGAGCGCCGTTGGCGTCGACGTTGTTGGCCGCAGTCGGTGGTTGCCAACGAAGGACACGTATCAGCGTCGTCGCAAGTATCGAAATGAAGAGGCATCCGTCGAATACGTGCCGAACATGTCACGGAAAGCGTGTGAACGTCGGCGGTTCTGCCAACGTGCTTGTTCGGATACTTAAGGGTGTTTCGAGAGCCACACCGCATGGTGCTCCCGGGCAATGTGCGATTCCAGGCTGGAGACGGACTGTTGACAGATTGGTGCTCCCCAACTTTCGACTGCATCGACCATTCCGTGGCGAAGTCAATGGGAAAGCGCTCTGTGCGGCCAAGTCCCAGCGGAGTGGGCTACTTTACTTCAAATTCGGGCTGAATCCGAGCATACCGCGCTCGGAACGCTTCTCAATTGCGGCACAAGAATCTCAAAGCGGTTTCTCCGATCTTGGCGAGGGCTCTGCAGCGTCATGAGACCGGAATATCGCCCGCATTGCCGATCCGACGGGGCTCTGCGGGGCTCCAGATCTCGTTCTCTAGTTCCTCTGGCTGTCAGCTGATCTGGCGATCCATTCTGAGTTGCCCTAGTCAGGGGCTCTTCTTCCGCTGACTAGTCCGCGATCAGCCCGCGTACCATATCTGACAGACCGTGATGCTGACAGTAACTCTGCCCGTCGGCGACAGGTGTCGATGCTTCTCATTGGATACCAGCCGTGTGTCAATTTAGATGCTCCTGTCCCCTTGTCTTAACAGAGTAATGATTGGTTGGGGGCCGTCTTTTACCCCGGAGATTACCCCAATATTATCTTGAGGTGCGGACGGGGGGCTTCACACTAGTGGCGGATGCCATTGTGGACCAATCGTGAGGCTGGTCGTTTCGGAACCGGAAATGGCGGCGGCGGCAGGCCCAATGGGCAGGCTGCAGCCGGCGCGGACCCCCCCCCCCCCACCCTCACCGACCCGTGTGCTGGGGCAGAGGGCGCTATTTGGCCCCACCCCCACCCGCCTCCCGCACTCCGCCCTCGACGACGGTCGTGGCGGTGGCGGTGGCGGTGGCGTCGGCGATGGAGGTGGCGGCAGCGGCGGCGGAGGCGGCTGCAGCGACGATGGCGGCGGCAGCGACAGCGGAGGCGGCGGTGGCGGCGACGCGCAGCAGCCGTAGGCCACCGCGGCGTCGCCCGACGGGTCGGCGGCGCGGTCACGCCCAGTTAAGACGGGTCAGATGCGGACATCAGGATTCCGGCTCATCTATTGGCTACATAGGCTCATGTAAGCAGTTTCCAACGTGTTGCACTGGTTTGGAGTACGTGTCACGCGTATCGTTCG
>Ga0209186_1003349_pt1 | contig 11068 bp, 12 predicted proteins | sample SidtaG_FD_187426 | JGI IMG/M metagenome (GOLD analysis project Ga0209186, IMG submission 187426) | Marine algal microbial communities from Sidmouth, United Kingdom - Sidmouth_Male2 metaG (SPAdes) (version 2) | ecosystem: Host-associated > Algae > Red algae > Unclassified | place: Sidmouth...
GAGACGGGCGGGGGTCCCCTTCCAGTGGAAGAGCTGTCAGGGATGCTGGGCAGGGGCCACTAGAGGCCCGGGCCTGAGACCGTGGCCCGTTGGGTACCGGTCCCCCCATGGTAGCGCCAGGGGGTCGAGATTGTGCACGTCCTGCGTCTTGTTTCTGAGGGTATATGAGAGTATGCTTTGGGGTCATCGTGCGTGTTCGAATAAATCGTCGTTGCGTTTACGCTGCTTCCGTCGTTTTTGTGCGCTTCGCGCCCAGTGATCCCGGCGTTCGCGTTGTGACACTGGCGTAGCGATCCGCATCCTGTGCTGGGTTTTCTGACGGGGTTATACCCCGTTAGCTTTGAGGGCAAGATCCACTACAAATGCGACAAACAAGTCCCTCCGAAAAATGCGAAATACAATCAAAGGAAAATCAAGTCCCACAACCGCCACCACCAGCGGCCAAGATGTTCAAGCGCACGCCGACCAATCACATGGCGACATCACATCCACGATCCGTCCGCGGGGTGAGGCCATCGTAGGGCCCGCAAAAGCCGTCTATCCACCGGCACGGCCGCTCCGATGGCCACGTCGGCCACCCCCCGGGCCGTCTCGCCACCCGAGGGCCCCAACTGCCACAGAAATTCTTCTCACACCCCCCCCCGCTGCGTCGCCGCCACATAGTGGCGCTTGTGGCGAAACACAGCCCACGAAAGAAAGGAAACTGGTCGGCACGACTAATGGATAGCGTGGGGCGGGGTAGACCATGGCCGCCTTTGACCGTGACATCATCTACTGCTGTCGCCCGGGCAGTGACGGCGGCGTCCGCGGCGGGCGCCCGGCAGCGGGACGAGGGCGCTACAAACCCCGCCGCTGCTGAAGGAACTACTTCACAGAAGAGGAGCGAGGGAAGCGCCTCTACCGCCACGACCAGAGTGCGAGGGGGGGGAGGGAAACACGCCGACGGCAGCGGCGGCGCACCAGCCCGACCCAGACTCTCGGCGCTCCCGCCGTCGTGGGAGCGTATAGGCGCTCATGAGCGGCCAACGACACCGAAAGGGCGGCAGCGGGCAGCCGGCCCTGGGCAGCGCTCGGATGCCCGCAACCAGAACCGCAGCCGCCTGTGGCTTGCAGCCGCCTGTACGCAGAGCTCGGCCGCCACCTGGGCGCGCCCAGACTTCCTCCGCCCGTATCCCCACCGCCTGAAGCAGTAGTGTCGGCCGTCCCACAAAGCACAGCACTCCCGAAGCGTCCCGCCTCCCCCCCTCTCGCATGCGCCATCGGCCAATGCTGCCGAACTACCCGTGTTGGCGCAGCCCACAGGCCGCGCGACAGCAGCAGCCTCCGACGGGCCGACCTCGTTGCCGCCCGCGGCGCTGCCGGGGATCTGGCTGTGGCGGAGCCAGCGGCGACAGTCGAGCACTAACACCGCGCCTTCAAGCAGAGATACCGTCGTGGTGGGATGGTTTTGGCGGTGGTGGATGGCATTCGGCTCAGGAACGGCGCCAGCAGACAGCCGGCCCAGGGCAGCACGCCGACCCCCGCTCGTTGAGCGACGATGTCCGCCGCCCGCTCGTTGCGCGACGATATTCGCCTCCCGCTTGGTGCGCGACGATGGCCGTCGCCCGCACCCGCGCAGCCAGAAGCAGCAGCGTCGGCCCGGGCCCACGCAGACAGCACCCTCCGAGCGTCCCACTCCCGCCCCCTCCGCGCCCATCGGCGGCCGTCAAGGCCAGTTCGCCCTCCTCGGTAAGGCCCGCGAGACGCGCAACTGCCAAAGTTTCCGATGCGCTGACCTCTTTTCCACGCGCGGTGCAGCCGGGCTCCTGGCCGTGGCGGAGCCATCGGTCGCGGTGGCGCACCAAAGCAGCGCCGACACGGTGCCAGCAGACAGCCTTTCCTCGGCTACAACGCTGCTATTTTCTCTCGGCACCCCGCCAATGGTCGCAGCCAGCGGCCCGGCCGTCTCCAGCAGCAGCCTCTGCCCGCCTCAGGAAGAAAATCACTCCCTCAGCCTCCGATACCAGCCCCTTCGAATGCGTCAGGGGCAGACGCTGCCGACGCGCCCATCTTGGCATTGACCGCCGACCGCCGCGACAACTGGGACCGCAGACGCTGCAATCTATTTGCCGCTGCCATCCCGATGCGTGACGCCCGCGGCGCCGCAGAACGCCTCGTGGTGGCGGTGCTGTTGCAGGCGGCGGCCAACCATTGCGGTGCCTCCTCTTGGCTGTCCGCTAGGACGGACGGGTTACGATGGTGGTCTGCGGCGACCTACGACGACGCGGATCCAGCTGTGGACCGGCCGTGGACTGCGCTCTTCCGCCCGGTTGGCGCCGCCCCAGTGGCACCCGAGAGCAGTTCCGAGACAACCAGCAGCACCGTCTGCCCCCCCCGCCAACATTCAGCACGCCCGCAGGGTCCCTCCTCCGCATCTACCGCACGAGCCGGCAGCCGCAGCCTCCAACTAGTTTTCCTTGACTCGGCTCGCCAGCCGCGCCGCCTCCGCCGCCGCTGAGGCACCAAGAATGTAGCTGCCCGCCGCCCACCGCCCAACTCCCGCGTCTCTTCCGCAAGATGCGCTGGGGCTGTGACGGTGGTGGCGGAGGCGCACTACTTTCGCGCCGAGGCGCACTCCGCTGCGCCGCGCTTCACAGCGCGAGAGTTGGTTTGCTTAGCCTTCCGGGAGAGAAAAGTAAGCGGGGGCGGGGGGTGTGTGTGGACTGTTGGACAGGAATGCTCCTACTCTGGAAAGCGAGACTTTATTGGGCGATGGCATTTCCTGACAACCGCTGCTAGAAGAGTTTCGACCAGCAGGATTTCATCTAGAGTTAGTCTCTTTCAGTGTTTGTCTGCCCTTTATCTTGAGCTCGTGGAGAAAGACAATATATCAACAAAGCAGAGCGGTCCCCCCGTCCATTGTTCATAAGATACGGACGTGTCGCGTGTGTTTTCCTTACAACTGTCTGTCTCGCTAATTGAAAGCAGGTTTCTTAATCAGTGCGAGCCTGCATCCAGTCGTGAGCGGGGAGGCAGACTAATGTCCGCCAGCGAAAGAGCAGCGCATCGGCCGCGAGCATGCTACTGAAATAAAAAAGAGTGAACACAATTTATTCCGCTCACAAGATGCCACCGGACACCGCAGCCACGAGTGAATCATGAGCACATCTACGGCCTCATGGGTCAAGCCCAAGACTTGAGAGGAGGCCCCTGCAGAGGCGTCGGTTGTTATCTGTATTGGTTTGACCAGCACATCAACGAAACTAGTTGGAGCAAGACCGTGGTGCTGACCGAAGACGTTCGCGGGCGCATGTCCGACGAGCAAGGACAAAGACCAGGATGATCATAGGCCCTTCTTTCGAGGCCTCGCAGTCGGAATTTGGGGCTTCTTCATGAAAGGTATCGAGCCCAGTATTGCTGATCCCCCATTTTTGTCCGCCTGGCCTCGGAACGGTACGGTTGTCTTCTGACTACTTTTTGCTAGCGCTGCCCTCAAAAGCTTATTGTAGGCCTCACCTCTGGATTTCGGACTTTCATCGGTACGGAAGTGGATTCAAATGCATGGCATTCCCCATACGAAAGCACCCCGGAAGTTCAGTCACAGTGATTAGATGCCGGCACCTCTCCAGGCAACTTCCAGGCAACTGACGCGGGCTTCCGTGCGCTTCTGCAGAAAAACGGCTATTTCTGGCTTAAATGTTTCATCTTATCGGCCCTCCCAGGGTTGCATCTGCGGAGAGGGTGGAGAACGCCCTTTCTCTTCCAGCTTCTTCCCGTTTTTTCGGTTTTCTCTTCCCGCACAGAATCAAGGAAGGATTGACGGGCATCCCCATTCTGACTAGTGTCCACTCCTTGCGCGCGCGCGCTCTCAATGACGGGAACAGCGGCAGCGTGTGCCCGCCGCGCGTCGCACATGTCGAAGTCCACACAGCTGTCGCCGGTGGCCGCCTACGACCTGATGGTCCTGATGGCAGCTATTCTTCTTGTGATGATCACGTCTGATGTTCGTCGACTGGCTGTGGCCCCACATTCGCAGGACGGGCAGAGCGTCCCACATTCTGCGGCAGACGCGCACATGTCTCGTCGCACTCTAACTCGCTTCTTGGCGTACGTGGATCAGCCTGAGGACGCATATTACGACCTGGAGAAGTGGAAAAGCCACCCAGACAATCAGACACGCTGTCCTGATTTGTGTGCCGCTGTGTGGTAGGCGGTGGAGCAGTTCCCAGAGGTGTATCTCCATTCCTGTGACATCCATTCTTGGGCACGGTGCCTAGTAACAGGACAGCTTTGCGGTGCCGTGAGGGCCGATCGAGCTGTCTTCTGCACGAAGAACTGACGCTAATTTTTTTCCACAAAAAATGCGCAGCATTGGAGAAAGAATGTACCTGGATGAGCTTTCGGACTTTGTCGCGCGTGTCTGGGCTTCTCTTGGAATTGAATTTTCTGTGTCTGTGTCTTCGGTGTCTCGCATTCTGGCTGAGAACGGCATCACACGCAATATGACTGAGACTTGGTTCACTTCACGCAATGAGCTCGCTGGAGCGCGGTGGGTTCACTCCCAGTGGGATACTCCTCTTCGCACGCGAGTCTACGTGGACGAGGCCCACCGCTGTTTTAGTCCGAATGAAAGTAGGCCTGGAAGCTGCGAGGGGAGCGGACCGAGTGCCAAGTCTCGAAGAACAAGGGAGTGAGCACTATCGTGTTCGTAGCTATTGGCCACGACCAGCTACTCGACTGGAAGATCACTCAACCCCCGCCCGGCCTGTCGTCTGTCGGTTTTCTACAGTTTGTGTTGGACCATCTTTTACCTAATATGAATGCCTACGACCCTGACCTGCCATGGACTGACCAACTCGATCCCTGTGTCCTGATCTTAGACAATGCCCGTGTTCAAGACAATCCTGCTTGGGATATGATTGAGGCTGCTGGCGTCTATGTCCGTCGTCTCCCACCGTACCGACCGGAATGAAATGAAATTGAGGATGTCCTCTCTGTTGGTAGCAGTTGGATGCGTCGTAAACTCCCACTAGAGCAGTTAGAAGACTGGCCTTGCCTGAGAATCGCAGAAATGCTGCCACACATCGCCCCGGCGATGTGCACTGGCTTCGTCCGCGCGGCCGTCAAGAACTACTGCTTGTGCTTCTGACGGCCTATTACTGTACGCTATAGGCCCCATGTTTGTTGCACGGTTGTCTTGCACACTGCGACATCGCAGTCCACCACGCTTTCCAACGCATATCCGAACACCAGACATACGGCGCAACAGAACTGATGGTGCCGGAGCATCCTGCGAACAAGACTAAGAGACTGACAGAAGCAAGGTCTATTCGCAAGAACCATCCCTTGGTTTTTCTTTTCTTGGCGTGTTCCGATGGCCTGTGCCAGTTTTTGAACGACGCCTTTCACGCCTCGTCCGAGAATTCTTCGGGGATTGGGGAGGCGGCGACGGCGGCGGCGGCGGATTGTGGGCAGCAGCACGTGGCGCGCCGTCTAGTGGCATGCTCCCCGCCCCTAGTGGCTTGGAGGTGTTTGAGTTGACCGCCTGAGTGGAAGGGGCGCGCATTTGAAGTGGCCATTTATGGTCGTGTGGACAGCCGTGCGGTTGGACTTTTTCGGCGTGCGGGACAGGCCTGCGCTTTCTGGGCACAGGGGGCGTGCTCGGTCGCTTGTTTCATTGCGTGTTTTGAAGCTGTACGTCTGCATCGCTGTGCAGGGATAGCCCGGGTGCGCGGGCAGAAGCGGTCGCCGTAACGCAACGAGAGAGCCGACGCGGTGGCGCCGCAGTTTCGAGGGTTCGTGCGTATAGGCCACGTGAGGAGGTACTAACGTGCCGCGGTTGGTGGTGGCATTCGCTCGTGTTTTAACTCCATCTCTTGGTTTGTGATTTTCTGGGCGTGGTCCGATGACCTGTGCCTGTTTTTGAACCCCCAAGCAAACTCCCCGTCCAAGATTAGGTCCGGGATTGGGGAGGCAGCGATGGTGGTAGCGGCGGATTGCGCGTCGCAACACGGTGCATTCTGGCTCACAGCAGGCGCAGGGGTCTTGCTTGGGTCGGGCGCCAGCGAGCTGCATTGCTCAAATCGTCTGATTTTGCTTCCTGTTTTGTGGTTGCGTGTTCCCATGGCTGTTTTACTTTGCCGATGTGAATTTTGTGTGCCTCCTTTTGGTGCCGCTCGTGGTCACGGGACGACGTCTTGTTCGGTTGTTTAGCCACCTGTCTCTCTGTTATGACCCACGGTCAGGCCTGATTGTTTCAGCTGGAGTTGTTACCCGGTGTGCGACCGTGATCGTCGGGAAAGTGGGGCACATGCTATTTTTCTGTACTGGCGCCGGGACGCACAAATTTCAAATTGCCCCCAAAGGCCTCCAGTAAAGGGTAAAAATGCGTGTACTAGACCATATTCGACCCCCCTTCACACTGCAAATTTTCCAATGCAGTACAGAAACGATATTCGCATTTTAGACCGCGGCGCTCCTCTGCACGCGGCCAGCATAGGAATACACTGCGCCCACAGCGCGCCTGGCTGCCACTCCACGGCACTGACACTGATCAGACGTCGCGTACGCAGGGTGGGGACACGTAGAACTTGCAGGACATCCCACGATCAAGAAGCGTGACGCGGCACCTACAAACGGCGATCTATCACGCTTCCCTTGCGGGCTGTCGTGAGGCTGCTTGTCGCTCTGCAAGAGGACCGTTTATGTCTCGTCTCATGCGTTTATTCTTTGGCCGCTCTTCCTCTGCAATCACTGCATAACATGTCAAGCAGAGTCCAGTCCAGAAAAATGGAACAAAAATACATGACTAAAGCAGAGGTCACACCGCTCCGGCTTGTACGCATGCTGGATCCCCGCGTGGCATACTGAGCGCGTCAATGAAATCAAAGCGAGTAGACCAGCGTCGAACGCAGAAAATCCAGAAAGAGAAAAACACGTAGCCTATCACGAGAAGCAAAGAGATCGATGAGGAACACGGAAACGCGAGATGCGGGTCAGTACAACGATACCAAAACTCAGTACGTCCGAAAGACCCGCACCGACACCCACGAAGTACGCAGGTACAACACACCACTGAATTGTATCACTCTGAGCAGCTGCACGACAAAGCATTCGCCTCACGGCACGTAACAAGGAGCCTGAGGCAGATCTGAGAGGGATTGAGGTGGTGGCGAAAGACGGCGACGCCGGCGGGGCGTCCGACGACGCCAGGAGGGTGGGCGAGGGCGTCGGTCTCGACCCTACTCGACGACCTGTGGCAATGCCTCGGAGACGCCGCCCTCGCGGTCACGTTCGCTCTTATATGGCGAGCGCACTGTTTTTCGACCCCCTCAGACACACCGAGAGCGCACATTCTGCGCGTTCCACCCAGCTTCATTCGACTCAGTGTGCCGCTGCGCGCTGTCGGTTGCGACTCATACGTGATGCGCTCCATGGAACACAGCGATAGCCGCCCTGTCAGCACTCGACAGCAATGCTGCGTCATCAAGCTGTGTGCACGTATCTGATTGGGCAACGATAGCCATTCGAACGGAACTTTGACCGGTATCCACCTTCCATGCTCGTTTTGATACGTGCTGAACGCTGGTGGCTTCTGGAAGTGCAGGGACGCCCTACACAGTTTGATGCGTGACAACCCTGTGGGGTTAATGACGTTGGTTAAATAACCAGTAAATGGCGACCGACCGTAGACGCGTGATAAAGCGAACGCTATCGCCTTGGAGGCGAGGAAGAAGAACCTTTGTTCGTGCAACATCCGATGGGGAGCCGGGGGTGCCGACGACGGAGAACCCCGGTCCCATAGTGCTTTTATTATCAGACGGTAAAGGGGCGGGGTCGATCGACCGAGCGATCATAAAGATCGAATAACCACCAAAATAGAAACGATAAAAGAAAGGACAGATATACAAGACGGAAGTAACCTCCCAAAGGGCGAGCCACAAGTCAGTTCAATCCTCCACGTGAATACTGACCAGTCAGGGGGGCTAACGGGCCCAATATCCGAATATTAAGGAGATTTGCTACATACCCCTGTAATGAGATTCGAGCCGTCCCGGCGAGTGGGCGCAGATCGACTGATCCGCCACCACGAACGCCACAAGTGGCAACCAATCGGGGTGTCGCGTAACGACGCGCGATTGGGAGTGTGGGCGTTACGCCGTGGCCGGCGCCTGCAAAGGGGATCGGGGAGACCCCTGACACCCTCGCGCGAGGCGGGGTGTGGGAGCCCGCGGCCCGAACGGTCGCGAGCGGCCCAAAATGGCCGATGCGTGCCGGGGGGCAAGAGGGCGTGAGCAGACAGCCTCTGGGTACCCACAGGGCGGCAGTGGCCGCACAGGCATCAGATCGGCCCCTACAGGGGTGGGGGGAGGGGCCGTTCCTGCGTGTTGCAGAGGGCATAGCCAGGGGCAGCTGGGCGGGCCTCTGGGCTCGCCCCATGGTATATATACCGGAGGGTTGAGGGACGGCGAGCGCCTGTCCGGTTCCCCATGCCATTAGGCGTCCGGGTTGAGTAGCCCAGTTGGGCAGGTTACGGTGGCCTGCGCTTGCGCACTTTATTGCTCTCTGGGTCCCTCGTCCGCCGTGCCCCGTCCGTCGCGAGGCGATGCTATCACGGCCTTGCCCTCGGCGGGGGGGGGTCGTTGCGCTTTGGCGCACACGATGGGCGGGGAGACGGGATCGGGCTCATAGCCACGGAGGAGTCGGTTGCGCGGCTTGTGCACAGCCGGTTGACCTTTAGGTCGTGGGGAAGAGAGTGTGGACTCGTGTCGGCGGGGGGGTTTTGCGAGGAGGCGCGGCGGTAGCCAATGTCTTTCGCCCGCCGCGGCGTGACGGCGGCAAGTTCAAGGCCAAGATGGCGGGTGGCGGCAGCGCCGTCCAGATGGCCGACGCGGCCGGCGCGGCGGGCAGAGGTGCCAATGGCGCGGGCAGCCCAGCGGGGCGGGCCGGGTCAGAGGCGAGCGTCCGCTCGGGGTCGCGGCGCGACGGGTCGTCCGCGGAACACGGGCGGGACATGCACGGGGGCGACTACCCCGATGGGGCGGACGACCAAGAGGCTGAGCCGGCGCTCGTCGAGGGGGCGGGGCCATCGCCCATCCGGCGGACGTACTTTAACCCTCCGTCCCTTGGGACCCGTGACGGAATCCCTGTCATGAGTGACGACGTCCTCATGGACGCGGCGACGAACAACCGCAGCGTGGCCCTAGTTCGTATTGAACAAGGCCATTGGGGCGTCCCGCCGGGGTTTGTGGACATCCTCAACGGGGTTCCCGACGACCATGTTGACGCCGTCGTGGCGGAGGTGCATGGCAACGCCAACTATGGAAACCAAGGCGAGGCGCGGCAGGCCCATGAGGTCCTGGCCTATGCCAACGAGTTGGTCCGTTACGGACGTCCGTTTCACGACTTCCACACGCGTCTTTACGCTTGGGAACTTTTGTTCCCGGTCCACCAGATGGGGACATTCGAGGTAGCCGCTAACAACTTTGGGCGGCTGCGTCGGGCTTGGCGGGAGGCCGTCTTCCTGTCGCGCCGTACGTCCACAGAGCTGTCGGTGCCTTTTGCCCAGGACGCGGGCATGGAGGACTACCTCGAGGAGCTTATAGAGGCAGCTCGCGAGGCGGCGCACGCCGTGGAGGAGAAGTTCGACGCGCGCACATTGGCGCTGACTTCCCCCGTTCGGGCGCCGAGCTATGCTTCCGCCCATCGGCGCGCTCAAGACGCGGCTCGCACTACGAGCCGCGGGCTGCTCCCCACCGCTTGGTGCTCCGGTGTTATCCGAGCGCCACGTCATTTCGACTTGTCGCGGTGATTTCCGCGTTACCCCCGCTGGTGGTTAAACCGCGGGGTATGGATGGAGATGCCATATGCACTCTAGTACATGGCTCATAAGCTGGTTGACGAGTTCAGTGCCGTCTGGAACGTCGTCAACGCGGAGTACTACTACTTCCTCGCGGCCGGGTGGGTACACACCCTGTTGACGGACAAGGTCTTTGCCTGGCTCGATGCCAAGGCGCTTAAGCGGATGTCCAAATTGGACCTGCACCGCATGGCCAGTGGGCCGGGTGGCCAGGCGATGCTGGACACGTTCCATAAGATGCACAAGGCCACGGAGGTCTTCTCGTGGACCATTGTGGTCAAGGACGTCATTCGACGTGACACGCAGACGCGCGCAGTGCGTCAAGTGCACGTCCATTTGGACTCAATGGCCGAGTACGGGTTCATGTTGAACCACCCTTGTCGGGGTTTTGCGTGTCTTCCCGTCGGGGGCGGGGGGTCGGACGACGATGGGGATACGCCCGTGGCGACAGCCCAAGGCAACGCAGGCTTTGTGCGCCAAGGGACGCGGGCGGCCGGTGGGCCTTCGCGTCGGGTGGCCTCGCCTATCAGTCGGTCGTTTTCGCCGGTGCGCGAGACGGGCGTCACGGCAGCGTCCGGTGGACATGCGCATCCGGCCCAGGAGGACGTTTGGACTTCGCCGGAGGAGTTTCAGGCGGCGGTGGCCTTATTTGGCGACGGGCCGAGTCGCCGCATGGACGGGCAGCGCGTGCCTCGTGGCGTCGGGGCGGCCGCTCTGGCTTCGGCGTGGAACCGCCAGACGGAGGCGTTGCGCCGGCCCGTGCGCGACGCCCATGGCTATGTCCCCGATGACGCCATGCCGGTGTTGGCTCGCGCTATGAGCGTGGCCGCAGACTCGGCGGCTGCCTTCGACCTGTTCACCCAGGAGGTCGAACGTCTGCGCCAAGTGGCGGCGGTGCCTCCGTCGCCTGTGCGTTTTGACGCGGGCGACATCCTCGGCCGGCGTCACAGCCGTGATGATGAGGACGAGGAGGAGTCCCCGCGCAATATGCGCCGTCGCAGTTCGTCGGTGGACGGAGGCAGCCGGGGGCACTTCCGCAACTAGGCTGGTGGTCCAAGACCGGTGTTGGCGAGACTTGTGTCTTTGCTTTGGTTGGTGTGTTTTTACTGCCGGTGCCCGTCGGCAGGTGATGCTGTGGCGGTGTTTCATACACCTTGCCCGCTCATGGGTTGCTGTCGTTTGGACAGAGAGGGTTTGGCTTGTGTAGCATTGTTGATTTTCCTGTTAAAG
>Ga0209186_1003350_pt1 | contig 11065 bp, 10 predicted proteins | sample SidtaG_FD_187426 | JGI IMG/M metagenome (GOLD analysis project Ga0209186, IMG submission 187426) | Marine algal microbial communities from Sidmouth, United Kingdom - Sidmouth_Male2 metaG (SPAdes) (version 2) | ecosystem: Host-associated > Algae > Red algae > Unclassified | place: Sidmouth...
CGATGGGCGCCACGCCCGCGACGAGGCGGATGACGAGGCTGAACACGCCGGCTGCCGGCATGGCGATGGCCGGCGTCATGGTGGAAGCGCAGTGAAGGCGAAAGGATCGTGGGGGCCAGAAAGCGCAAAAACACTTTGGCGGGAGGGCAGACACACACACACGGAAAAGACGGGCACGAGCACTCACCAGCATGAGCGCTACATCCAGGCAGGCGGGTGCGCTGTCCCATTTAGGAGCCCGTCGCCAAACTGTGCCTGCCACGGCCGCCCATTCAGGCAGTCTACTCGCGCAGGCAGTGCAATTCGTGGTCCCCCCGCGGGCTTGTTCTCTCTCCTCACGTGGCCTGCACAAATGCCAGCTCTCGGTGCCCAGCAACAACGCCACGTCACGTACCAGTGAGGGCATCCACCGCGAGGGCGGACGAGATGCCCGCATGGCGGTCGGCTCCCGTGCCCGTCTGTCATGACACCACGGTACGCAACTGCCTCGTTTGGCAGAACGAGAACGGCGCCTGGTCATCCCGCCAATGAATGCGCGTCCCCGAAGCTGTTGTAGCTCATCGATTCCAGCAGCACGACACGCGAGCGTGCGCCGCCCACGGCGGTGGCGGTAACAGGGCCGTCCCCATGCCCACGACAAGGGCGAGAAGACGCTTGCACCATGACGCGGAGCGAGCGCCACGCCCAAATTGAACGCGTGCGGAGTCGCTCAACGTCGACAACTCAATTCCCGTTCGGCTAAATCGCCAGGCGACCCCCCCCTGATTCGCTTAAGGCACCATCGTGCCGGCCCAGGGCTTCACTAAGGATTCTTTAGGTCTTTTTTCCAAGATGCAGCACCACACAGAGAAATTTAGCTGTGTCCCGACGTCCCTTCTCCATCTTTTCGCTTGAGCGGCCGGACAGATTGGGGATGTTCCTAACGCTTTTCGAGACCCTCACCCAGATCACCTGACTGACAATCGATTCCGCTCCCTGTGCATCCACAGCGTGCCACGTCCACTCAGTGCTGCAACATCCTCCGCTGCGCTCGCCACCTGCCGCTGTCGGGATGCCCATCGCCCCTCCCGTTCCCAACCGCTCCCGCCTCCTTCGCGCCCCTCGACGCCGACCATCGCAGCCGACATGCCGAGGGCCATGGCAGAAACTTCACCCAAAGCCGATGACGGCGACGCGTTCTTCTTTTTGGTGGGACGTCGATCCGTATCTTTGCTTCCGCCGCTTGTCTGGTGGACCACCATTGTGTCGTTGCCTGCCTGCGGACTCGTACCCATCGGTATGCTTCGCTTCTTTTTGTCCTTTTCTGGAGCTGCTCCCTCGGGTGTATCTCGCAGTTGTTAAGCGGGTGTGCGGGTGGGATGTTGATGCGTAGATGTTCGGGGGAGCGAATGAAAGGGGCTTGCGTGGTTGCTGAGGGCGTGGGAGAACGATGGAGGGCTTGGTTGGAGATGGAGAAACGCGGGCGGCGTGAGCATGAGACTGCTTCTGGTCGCTTGCATTTGTCAAGACATCCTCTTGTATCCGTTTTCTAGACCTATCTGATTGCTCTTTCTCCGTGGACGAGGCGGCCGGCTGCCCGCCGGTCGACGCCGCCGTCGAGGGGCGACAGCAGGAGGGCGGATACGACAAGAGCGTACCGGCAGGGAAATCGTGACCGGGTGGCTGTGGCCGGCCTCGACCCTCAGCCGAGGAGGCGGCCGCAAGCCGCCGCCAACGCGGGACTGTTGGAGCTGGGGGGCGCTGAGGGGAGGTGCTCCACCCACCCTTCGTCCCGGTGGCCAGCGCCACAAGCGGGCAACAGCGCACGCGTCAAACCTGTCGGATGGCGAGCACGTGGCGCGGACACCCCGCAGCTCATAGGGGTGCAACAGGGGCGGTGGGAGCGGCCGGCGGTTGCTACGTGAGGACCACCCGCGGGCGCGGGATCGGCGCCTTCGGTCAGGGAGGGAGCGGCAGTTGGGTGCATGGGATGCGCTGTTGGTCGGGCGTCGCGCGCGTGGCGCGCGCGCGGCGCGCGGACACGGCACCTGGTCGGGCGGCGCGACACGGTCGGCGGGGGGACACGCGGCGCGCGGCGGGACGGACGGCGGGGCGGGCGTGCGGGACTGCTGCTGTCGGAAGCAGGCGGGGGGCGCCGACGGCAGGTTGGCGGGAGCGTCAACCCTGTGGCACCAGGCGAGCAGCTCTGACCTCCCACCGACTACCGCGTCGAGCAACGGCCACTTGACTCGCGGTCGAGAAGGTTGGGCGTGCTCGCACAGCAGCAAGACCAGCGTGTGGGGGCGGAGAAGTGTCGGCAATGGGCAGAGAGGAATGGGGTGGAACAGAGAGGGAGCGGCCCGGACGAAGTACGAAAAGAGAAAAAAGCAGCATGGGAGCAAGAGGCAAAAGAGAAAGCTGCGCCCCTGACAACCCCAGGTTTGACGACGATGTGACCCCGATTGGATGATGACTTACGACCCTAATTACACCAGCACGCATGCTGAGGAGCCTGCCACCTATTTCCGATCCGCACGTGCACATCACTCTCAACTTTCTCTTGCGCGAAGCGGTGCCGAGGTGTTGCGGACAATTCCTCCTTCTGCCGATGCAGTACGGCCCGTCGGCACGCCTGCATGGGGGTTTTCGCATTTCGTCAAACGCGATATAACCCGAAGGATCCAGAATCGAACCCGCGACCTCTTGAATGGCAAGCCGGTGAACACGTCTTTCCGTTCACTACCCCGGACTGCATGAACGGACTTAACCGATTATGCTACCGTTGGGGCATGCTTGTCAAAGTCGCTCTTCTTGTTCTCCTTGAATGCTCCGTCAAAATGAAATGCTCGCTCCAAATGAAACACTTGCCTGAGCATGAGTAGCCCCCGTATTGACAAGTAACACCCCCTATACCAAATCTGGGTCGTAAGTCTGAGTAGATACAATTTTGCACGAGGGAGAAAGCCATATTGAAGTGGGAATACAATGACGCTGTTGGAACGCGCCTGCCCATCTCGGCTGCCTCCATGATTGTCTCTGTCTGCATCCACCACCACGCCCCTCGTCGGATTGCAATGGTGGGTACGCCCGTCGGCCGTATGCGCTGACCATACCCGCGCTCCCCACCCTGAAAATGCTCGTGCGAAGCTGGGGCGTGTCGGACCGCGGTACGAGCGTCCTGGCCCCGGTACGCGGGTCGATGCCACGGTGCTGTCCAAGAAGAGTGGTGTAAAAAGGATCCTCCACGCGCCGTGGCGGCACAAGCACGCCGGGGCGGCACTGCATCTGACCCATCACGAAGTGGCGAACTGCAGATGCCACACACTGCTGGTACTGCCGTCAGCCCCCCCCCTCACAACGCACTCCCGCAATGCCACCGCGGAAAGGCCGACAGTGTTGACCCCCCCCCCGACTAGGGTGACCGCAAAGAGGTGCGCCTCGGTCGCCCGCCGATCGGCGTCGCCTCCGCCGCCTGCAGTGTCCCAGAAGCGTCCAAGAAAGGACCCACTGTCACCCGCCCAAGCGGCCACCGCCCCGTCGCGTAAAACGCGTGGACCGCGGTGGTGACCGCGTCGGCGGCGACGCCGCACCGGGCGGCGGGGAAAGGCAGCGGCTCTGATCTCACGACCAGCTATCGCGCAAGGAGGATGGCATCAACGAGAACCGACAGAGAGGCGGCCATTGCACCACCCTCGTGAGTACGGGGGGGTGGGAGCGTCGTCGGCCACTCCACCAAGTCGTCGGCGGTCGACCCCGTGGCCACGGTCGCCACCGCCGCCGACGCCAACACCCAGACGGAGACCTGTCACTCCCTCCACGAGTCCGCCAACGCCATCGCCGCCAACGCGCCGCCCGACGGCGACGCTCATCCCCATCGCCATTCGCCGCTCGGCGGCTTCACTCACTCCCGCTCCCCGCCCGACAGACGCCCCCATCCCGTCCAGCCGCCCGACGGCGTCCCGGACTCCGATGGCCGCGACCGGAAAAAAATGCGGCATTGTCATTGACGCCTGCAGCGCGCCGTCGCTTTCTCTGCGGCCGTCCTCAGTCCCAACCGAGGCGGGCTCCAACAAGTGGTGGAGACCGATCGGGGTGGCACCGACGCAGGCGCCGTCTGGCCTCTTGACGGGCGAGGCGGTCGTGACGGATTCGCCGCCGGCCACGCCGCCGTTCATAGACGCCCGGGACTAGAACTGTAGGGAAGGGGGCATGTGCTTCCTCGTGGGCACGGTGGCGTCTGGCGGCGCCAGAAGGGGCGGGCGGCGGTATCGTGGTGGACGTTGCGAACATCAGCTCAGGCACACCAGCGGAGGAGTACGCAATGCAGATGCTGATGATCTGCCATTCCTAGTGGGGGGGTCAGCCATGAAAAGTGCAAGGGGAGCGGGGTCAGTAAGGGCCCTGGAGAGGCAGGGAAGCGGCGGTTGCGCGACAACCACCAAAACAGCAACCGTGACGCCAGGAATGGCGTCGTGGAGGATACCTACGCCCCCCCCTCGTCCCCTACCATCACATATCTAGCAGCGCAGGGTTCAAGGGGGCACGAATGGCCGGTAGATAGGTGGAAGGGGGGTGAGTGTTCCGCGAGGACGAAATGGCTGGGGAGAAGGACGGCAGCGGTGTTGACCGTCGTGTCGACGTCGACGGACGTGGACGGCAACAAGCAGAGCCCTCAGATTGTCAGTCAGAGTCGGCTGCCGAGGAGTTTGGGAACCGGTATTCGTTTTCAAAAGGGCGATGGGTACGCCCAGGAAAAAGTGCGGATGGGCCTCCAATATTTTCTCACAGCCCTCTCAGTCGCTAACTTTTGCTGCTCCCTCGCGTGGAGCGCTCCAACGGCCGCAAAATTGGCGCAGACCGTCCGCACGAGACTAAAACAGAACATATTAGTCCGACTGTCCTCTAGAAGCATCGGACAGAGTTGCAAGTATACGGCTCATTGGCCCGCGGCAATTGCTCGGCCACCAGAGCGTCATCGTCAGACGCACCGTTGTTGCCGCCGATCGCCACACCCGCCCTCTTTTATGTGATCCCCCCTTCTGGGCTGCAGGAGTGCACTGTCCCGCCCCACACTCCTAAGAGTATCCCCTGCTCCCACCCATGCCCGATTCTTCAACTGATGAGGACGATCTGTCTGACGCGTCGGGGGCGTCACCCCCGGATGGAGGCATCGGTGCGGCCGCCCCCCTCCCCGATGGCGCCGCTGGTGCGGCACCAACGCGGGCGCGCAGCGAGGGGGGGCAGTACCTCTCAGCCAACCAAGGTCGGAGAAAGCGCCAAACCCCTACGTTTCGGGTGATCGAGTTGTCTGATTTCGAGGCGCCCACCTGTGCGGCAGCGGCCGCCACCACTGACCCGCCTGGGTGCGTCGCCCCGTACCGCTGCGCCGCCCACGGAGGAACTACCTGTAGGCGCTGGCTCATCCGCGGGCCCGTGTTGGGCTTCTCGGACGACGCTGAGCGCTTGTCGGCGGTGGTGGTAGTGAGGGCGCTGGCATGGATGCCGCCCCTGGAGGTGTACGTAAGGGCGCTTCCTCACTTGTCACCGGCAGCCTACCTGAGCTGCTCCGGGGCGCGCCCGTCAGTCTCCTACGTGGCTTCTGCGTGTGCGGGTCAACCAGGTGCCTGGTCCACGGGGGAGGGGTGGTCTTCCTTTCGGGGCTTTGTCGAAGGCCAAGCGCTGACTTCCGCCAATATCAACAAGATTGGTAAGCGCGCAGTGGCCGCTGTCAAGGCCAGTGGGGGGGTCATTGCCAACGGGAACGTGCCGCTGGTTGAGCATCGCAGCGTGCGGGATGACAGTGTCTACGTGGCCGCCCACAAGGCCATCGCGCGGCGATTGTCGGCGACCGGCGCGCGCCTGTACAAGAAGAGGGGAGAGGCGGCTGCCCGAGCACGGTGGCCAGCATTGCTGCATGGGGGGCACTCTGCTGGTTCCGTCGCCCGCACTCGATCCTGGGTTGAGCACGGCGCTCGCGACGGGGGCTCGCGGGCAGGCCGCTTGCGCCTCTCGCATGGTCTCTCCCAGATGCACCTGTTCCCCACGCGCTCGCAGCTACGGGAGGAGCGACGACAGGCATTCGAGCGGGACGGCATTGATCATTTCTTTTTTACGCGCTCGGCGCTGGGGGGGCTGATGCGGTGGGACTACATTGACGGGAGCGGTGCGTCGGGCATCCGACGGTACCGGAACCAGTGGGGTTTGGAGAAGCGTCTTAGGAGCCACACCAACACCTACTGGGAAGAGCGGACACCGTCGAGCGGCGACGGACGCGGCCGTGGCGAGCTCCTCGAGGAGGACGTGTCGGAGGACGAGGACGGGGGCATCCACTTTTTCAACGCCGACGCAGAGACGGAGGGGTGCTATGCCGCGGTGCCGGACGATCCTGCGGCGCTTGCCGCGCTCCAGGTGCAGGCCGAGTCGTACCTAGAGGACACCGACACCAGCGACCCGGTCAAGATCTTGGCTGTCGGCTTTGACGCACAAGCAGCGCTGCAGCGGGCGGTGGACTCGGCCGCTGTTGCAGGAGCCACCGCCAGCCGGGTCGCTGGCGCCCCACCGGCCGTCATCACTTTTGCGGCCGACGGGGGGACCATCAAGCGGCGCCAGCTCACGGCGCTGACCGTCTCTCTGTCCTCTCCGCTGCTCGCGCACGGGCGTACGGACCTAACACCGATTGTGTACGTGCTGTCTGGGGAGAAGGAGGTCGACCGGGGCATATGGGCGCATGTGAGGGACACCCTCAAGCGTCTCAACTCGGACGGCTTCACCATCCCAGTGACGGCCGCGTCCGAAGGCTCCCAGTCGGGACAGGTCGCCAGAATCGGTGACGCAAGGCAGCCACTACGGTTGTACCAGACCATCCATGTGTGTGGTACGTGTGATGAGGGAATGCGGCGGCTGGTTGCCGCCTGAAGAGAGATTCAACAATGGAGGGCGGATGGGGAATCGTGCGTCGTACGAATGAAAGGCGTACATCCACTAACCGCTCCGGCTTTGCTCTTTCGCGCCCTGTGCTCTGCCCATCCGCATGCTTTTGCATCCCCACGTGTAGCCGACTTTTGCATGATCCATGGACTTTGGGGCCTTACGGGTGGTAGCGACGCCGGTCGGTGCCCCGTGTGCGTCGGCTGCCGGCTGGTGCACTTCCTCCGCCCAAGCCGCCACGTCACCGGTGGTGACGACCGAGACGTCGACGTGGTCGGCGGCCAGTGGGAGATGGCCGTCTGGGCGCTTGCCAACTTCTGCGTCCGCGCCAAGGGTGCATTCACATTGTCCGACGGTGACATTTTTACGCCCTGCCCGACGTGCAAGCGGCTCATTCCGCTCTCTTCCGAAGCCGTTGAGGGCACTGGCATCCTCTACTGCCACACCGCCGGCTGCCGCACGGCCAATACACCCGTGCAGGCCATTCACCCTATCGCCCCCAGCACGCTCACGGAGGCCCTAAATGGCTGTCGTCGGCTGGCCGGCGGTGTACGCGGCTACTCGCCGCTGCGGGGTGTCCCAGTCGCTCTTCAGCTCCCCGTGCTGCATTGTACGGGAAACATTGCCAAGCGCGTCGTTCTGTTCATCCTGGCATGCCAACCCGAGGGCTTGCAGGACAAGGCACGGCGGGTGCTTCTGGCAATTGCCGGAAAGGGATGTCTGGGGAGCCTGTACCTCCGAGAGTTCCGGGAGCTCGTGGCGGCGGCGGTCGTCCAACCCGATATATACTCCAACCACTTGGACCCGGCCTTTTTCATCATGTTGCAGCTGACCCAGCTCATGAATGCCTCGTGGCGCGAGGCCCTGACGGGACCAGACGCGGTGGCACGAGCGGGAGGCGCCGCCGCCGCGCAGCTGGCCGCTTCTCTTCTGGGCCCGCTGTGGGAAGACGTTAAGCCGCTGGACCCCGTTACAAAAGACACCAAGGTGGCAACGCTCTACCTCCACGCACCCATTGCCCACATGCAGATCCAGCTTGGGGTTGCCCGGTCTGGGGTGGCCCTTGTGTCCGACGACAACATGGAGGGGCACCTCCGCGGAGTCGGCCGCTTTTTGCACAACCATGGCAACAGCGCGTCCCCGGCTGAGCTGCTGTCGAACATGGCGGCTGTGCAGCAGGCGACGATCCATTTTTCCACCCCCCGCTCGCACCTGTCGGCCCTCGTCTTCACGGAGGTCATCCGTGTATGCAAGTGCTAGAAGGCGTTTGGCCGGGACGGGACGGCGGACTTTGACGCAATACGAGCACTGGGTCACAACGACGCCGAGCTGGAGCTTGAGGACGTGGACGGCGGGGATGAGCTGAAATTTTCGTTGCACTCCCTCAAGCCGGTCGTCGCCGTCAGTGGGACGGCGCGGCAACGTGCTGACGGCACCAAGGTCCGGGGAATGAAGGAAGCTCTTCGACGGGGCCTGCGCAGGCGGCAACGTGTCATCGTCGCCTGTGTCTGTGGCCGCCTAAACGGCGGCGAGAAGAGCGCGGTCGTGGAGCACGCTGCCGCTCGTCGAGCCGCTGCTATGCGCGCTGCCGTCGCGGCGGGGGTGGTGGCTTCCGCAGGAGGCGAAAGCCCGGCTGACGCCGATGGTGACCTGCGGGGTGCCGCCTCAGCCACGACCCCGCTGTCGTCTGCTTCAAGCGACGATGACAGCGCACTCGGGATGTTGGGTGCGGACCGGCATGGGTCGCCCCCCGCATCACTTGGTTTGGGTTTAGCGTCGGCATCGTCGGCCGAGTCTGAGCGCCCCGCGTCAACGGCTCAACTGCAGAGACGAGCGCGACTGGCTGCTCTTCCCTCATTCTTCCCCCCGCCCGAGCTGCTGCCGTTGGTGTTTTCTCGCCCCGCTGTATACAGCTCGTGCGAGGCGGTGGCAGCCCTGCCGGGCGAGGGTCCCAAATCGGCGGCGGAGGTCAACGCCCTCCTGCTCGAGCAGGCAGCCGTTCTGCGGCTCGTTGTGCAGCGCACGAAGTCGTACCCGTTTGCTAAGTGGGCGACGGGTGGCTCAGTCAACGGGGAGGATGTTTGCACCGCGGCCGCGGCGCTGCTCCAGCGCCTGCGTCGCGCCTACTCGGAGCGGATAGAGTGGGACATCGACGGTGGGAGGCCCGTTGACGCTTGATTGTTGAGTTTTGTGGGAGTGGTCGTTGGCAGGTCGTGCCATGGGGGGTGGGGTGGACGAGACGAGCATCGGGCGGAATGCTGAAGAGCGATGCTGGGCGCCGGTGCTGGAGCCAGAAACGGTGCCAGTGGTGTCGCCAGAGACGTGCAAGAAAGAACAACCCAGGTCGCGCTGCGCTTCCCTCCGACCGGCGGACCGGTGGCGTGCAAGAATTCTGCACGGCAGCACCGACTCGTGCACAAAAAATGCATCACGTTTTCGGAATTTCTGCATATCAACGGATCAAGATATAGAATTTCTGCACTTGCTTGTGCAAACGCGCTTGCATGAACTCAGTGTGCGAGGTACAAGAATTTTGCACACAAGAAACACGTTTGTGGGCGCCCCGTGCGCATGAAGAGGAGGCCAGGTCTCGTGTTTTTCATACTCATAGACACCTCCACTGCGGTACGAAAGGTGTAGAAAAGGGATCTGGGCAACGTCTTTATAGCCCAGGGGCATCGCTCTACAAAGGTTCTGTACAGCGCACACGCTCTGGAAGGGTCAGAATCGACGATTGCAGGATTTCTGCACGCCTTTGTGCAAGCCATTTACACGGAAATGCAGATCTTCCAGGCACGTGGTTTAAGCCCCACTGTGCAGTGCCTTGGACGGTCTATCTCCCCCTTGAACCACGTTACCGCATTCCCCTCTTGTTATGGCTTCCTGGTCCATGGCTTTTTCGGGCGCTATGCCGCTGGCGCGAGGGACATTTGCGGTACGTTGCCTTGTTGGAGCAGCGAGCGGCCGTGATCGACGCGTTTGGACCAGCTCACGTGCGCGGGGGGTCTCGGGGACAGTTGCACGGTGTGGTAGTCGTTTCTTCTAGGACCCTTTCGATTGTTATTGGTGGTTTTTTTTTGTTTGCCCGTCCTTTCTGCTCGCTCGAATGTGCGCGTTGCTGACATCCATTCTACTACCCGGCCCCTTACTTTTTTTTCATGGTGCTTTCCCTCTCCATGGCCCTCTACTATAGAGACACGCGGCTCTCGCCATGCCACGTGCGGTATCTCGGTCGCGCGCCTTCCCCGCGCGGGTGGTCACCCGCGCCATCAACATCCAGCCGCCACCACCGCCGGCGGGCGGCGGGGAGGCGGGCGACTCGGTCGTCGCAACGGTGGAGCGCAAGATTACCGAGGTATGGGCGGCACGTCGCTGTGCGGGCGCGGAGCTTTGCGGGTGGTGGAGCCCGACGTCTGTTGTCGTGGCGGGAATTGCGCTCGACGGCGCGCCGGCGTGGGCGTCTCTGGCAGTGGCGCCGGATGGATGGTTCCCGTGGCTAACCTTGTCTTGTGTTCTGCTCTCTCACCCTGCTCGTGGTGGTCTTTTTGGCGGGGGTGGCGCCGCGCCACACCTCGTGGCGTCACGTGGCTTGGCGGTACGCAGGCGATCAACCCAACGTCCCTGGTCGTCACGCCGTCGTACGGCGACCCGAATGGCTCCCACGTCACGTACGTTTGCGGGTCCTCCTCGTGCGATTTTTTTGCGCCATTCCCCTTGCTCGTGCCCTGCACATGACTGGTGGGTGCCGCCGTGGGGGACGTGGCTGACGCCCTCCTGCTGCGTCCACGTCTCACGGCCTAACCTCGTACCCGGAACTGCTGTCGCTCTCGCACCTCCCCCCCTCGGTTGGACCACCCCCGTATCCCCCCCCGTCGCAGCATCAATGTGGTGTCGGAAATGTTTGAGGGCCTCAACGTCGTCAAGCGCCACAAGCTCGTGTACGGCGCCATTTGGGAGGAGCTCAGTGGGCCCATCCACGCCGTCGACCAGCTCGTCACGCAGACACCCGCAGAGGCGAGCAAGAAGTAGTCGGCACGCGCGCGACGCGGCGTGCGGGGGGAGCCGCTCGGAGCCGGGGTGTGGGAGCCGCAACTTTTTCTTGGGCGCGGGCCCCTCCCCACGACGTGGAGGCGTCTGCTCGCGCCGCCCCCTCTGTACA
>Ga0209186_1003352_pt1 | contig 11063 bp, 7 predicted proteins | sample SidtaG_FD_187426 | JGI IMG/M metagenome (GOLD analysis project Ga0209186, IMG submission 187426) | Marine algal microbial communities from Sidmouth, United Kingdom - Sidmouth_Male2 metaG (SPAdes) (version 2) | ecosystem: Host-associated > Algae > Red algae > Unclassified | place: Sidmouth, United...
CTACCTTAACAACTTCATTTCCAGCGACTTCGGTAACGTAGATGCACAAGCGAACATGCACCGCGTAGGGATGAATTTTGTCAAAGCCAAAGTAGTCGGTAACAGCAAAAGTATTTATACGCCCGTACTCGACGGCAGCCGCGTGGGATTGGCGGGGCAGGATGAAGTGTTGCGGGCTTTGGGCTTGAAAAACACCAAAAATCCCCTCGCTTGCGGCTATATGCAAATGTACAGCGATGAGGATAAAATCACCGTTCCGGTACATCTCAATGCCAAGTTTTTAATCGGACCGGACGGCGCACACCTCAATATTTCGGGCATATCGGGCTTGGCGGCAAAGACCTCCTACACGATGTTTTTGCTCAAATCTATTCAGGAAAATTACCTCGCCAATCCGCGTCCGAATGACTCGGTTGCTTTCGTGATTTTTAATGTAAAAGGACGCGATTTATTGGCAATCGACGAACCAAATGAAGACCTCACCGACACCGAAAAAAATATCTACCGAGATATGCTCCAATTAGGTACTGAGCCGTTTCAATCCGTCAAATTTTTCTATCCTTACTCCGACCAAATGGACTCCCAAGCCTTTAGCTACGCCAAAAAAAATGACATCGACACACAGGTGGACCTCAACAAAGGATTCCGCTACAAATATGTCTATGACGAGGACAAAGCCAACATAGATTTGCTCCTCTCGAATGTGGACGACAGCACCGGAACGATGGAATCTATCATCAATTTTATCATTACCGAACAGGGTGGATTTGGCGAGATTGACAGTTGGAGTCAGTTTTTGAAGAAGGTCAAAGAATATACGAGTCGTGCAAGTACGAGCGAGATTTCGGTGATGAGTTGGCGAAAATTTAAGCGGGTGATGAACAAATCTATCTCACATTCGATTTTTTCGCAGCGCATCGTACCCGCCAAAAACGAGGTGCGTTTGCGCCAATCTATCCAACAAATTCAGAAAAATGAGGTGCATGTCATTGATATTGCCCGACTCGACCAAGAGACTCAAGCCTTTGTATTCGGCGATGTGATACGCGCGATTTATGACCTCAAATTGGGACAAGAAGACCGCGACGAGCGCGATATTCCTTCAAAAATTATTATTTTTATAGACGAATTAAATAAATATGCTTCGAAAGATGCACCGAAACATTCGCCGATTTTGCAACAAATTATTGATATTGCGGAGCGCGGGCGGTCATTGGGTATTATTTTGTTTTCTGTCGAACAATTTAAAAGCGCGATACATGAGCGTGTGAAAGGAAATTGCGCCACACACGCCTACGGACGCACAAATGCCATTGAAATTTCAAAATCAGATTATAAATTTGTGCCGAATGTATATAAAAATATGATGACCCGCCTCGACCCCGGCGAATATATCATCGAACACCCCGTTTTCAGATCATTATTAAATATTAAATTTCCCCGACCACTTTATAAGCAATACCCGAATGGGTAAAATGAAAAATTTAAAATAATAAATCCCGTCATCCGTCGGGACAAGTTGTAAAATGTAAAAGGTGTAGAACGCGAGACAAACGTATTTATTTTATATTTATTTGATTTTTAAATATATTTTCATATAAAAATAATTTAATTTAAAATGAAACGACCTGTAATGACTACTTTAGTTGTCAAGTGAAAGATTTCCGCTTGACAGCTAAAGCAGTCATTGCAGGGCATTACACATCAATTTTAGCGAAACGTGAATTATCAATGTCTTCGCCAAATTGAGAATTGAGAATGTATAATTGATAATTAGTTTAAAAATATTCATTTATAATAAATTAATAATGACTTTTTTACAAATATTTAAATAAAATAATTATCAACGCCCAATTATCAATTTTTCATTTGGCGAACATATTGAATTATTAAAAATAATAAAAATGTTTTGTTTAGATACTACAAGCACTTTTACATTTATTATTTTACATTTTACATTAAAAAATAAGACTACATAAACAGTTCCCTAATGGTTAATATAGCAACTAAAATTGGCAAAGATGTCATCGAATCCCTTACGCTTGGTATGTACGAAGATTCCCGTTTTATTTATCGGGAATACATCCAAAATGCTGCCGACCAAATTGATAAAGCTGTCGAATTAGGTCAGTTGGAATCGCTCAGTGAGGGCAGAATCGAAATCGAAATTGACCGCGAAAACCGCAGGATTGTCATTTACGATAATGCAACGGGTATTCCGGCGGAGGAGGTCGCGCCGATTCTCAAAAATATCGCTCAATCGACCAAAGACCGTTCGAGAAATAAAGGTTTTAGAGGCATCGGACGACTCGGCGGTTTGGCGTATTGTGACCGCCTGATTTTTGAAACAAGCTATAAAGGCGAGGACATAAAATCCATATTGACCTGGGATGCTCAAAAGCTAAAAGCTATCATTAACAACCGCGCTCAGAAGGAAGAAGCCGCCGCAGTTATCGACGATGTAACTTCGCTCACCACACAAAAAGAGGATGCCGACACGTCCTATTTTAAGGTGACTTTAGAGGGCATTTCCAATGATATTTTGCTGGATAAAGAGGATATTCACGATTATCTCGCTATGGTCGCGCCCGTGCCGTATTCAAAGAGTTTTCTCTATAAATCAGAGGTTTATGATACGTCAAAAAGCCTTAGCCAAACTATTGATGAGTACAATATTTACGTCAATAATAATCAAGTAGAAAAAGCCTATAAAACGAGTATTTATGAAGGCGAAAAAAATAACGCGAAAAAAATAGACGACATTCACGATGTTGAGTTTTTTGATATTTTTAATCATAAAAAAGAACTCGTGGCTTGGGGTTGGTATAGTATTTCCAATTTTACCAAGCAAATACCAAAGGTGAATCTTGCGCGAGGTTTGCGCTTGCGAAAAGGAAATATTCAGATTGGTTTGGAGGATTGTTTGGTGAAATTATTTAAGGAATCGCGGGGTTCGTATTATTTTTTCGGGGAGGTACATGCCGTTCATCCTGATTTGATTCCGAATGCCCGACGCGATTATTTTCTGGAGAATGATACCCTCGAATTTTTTGAGCATCATTTGAAGGTGAAATTTGAAGAACTGCACAAGCTCTATCATTTTTCTTCCAAAATGAGAAGCAAGGCACGGAAAATTGATAAATTGGTGAATTTTCAAGAAGAATTTAAAGAAAAAAGCAAGAAGGGATTTACCAACGAAAAAGAAAAAAATAAATATAAAGAAAAATTTCAGGTACTCAAGCAATCTGCCCAAAAAGCGGAAGCCGAACTGGGCAGAGTCTCCGAAAAACTCCAAGAAACAAGCGAACCGCAAAAGAAGATTTTTGAAAACATCGTCGGCTACAACACAGAACCCGTAGAGAAAATCGCCAACACTCAACTAGTCAACGAACCCATCACCAAACTAATGACCGACGACCTCAAAATCAGCAAGAAAGATAAGAAATTAATTTCCCGTATATTTGCTGTCATCGACAATGTATTGCCCAAACCGATTGCTGATAATCTGAAGGATAAAATTAAAGAGGAATTTGAATGAAATTAACGATATACAACTTTAAGTCTATCAGAGAACTGTATGAGTTTGACATTAAGCCATTTACGGTGATTTCGGGCGTGAATAGTTCGGGAAAATCGTCGTTTATTCAGCTTTTGTTGTTGTTGAAACAGACGGTGGAGTTGGATTCTTCCAAGCAACCTTTATCTCTAAACGGTGCGTTATATAAGGTAGGAAATTATCAAGATATTTTATTCAACAAAAAAACCGATAATAAATTAAAAATTGCTTTTTCATTTGAAAAACAAGAATTTGGAAATATCAAGTTTGAGAATGCTTTATTTTCCTCCTATGACTACGAATACGAACTTGAAGTTGTTTTTGGTATTTTTAATGGCTTACCGAGAGTTGATGAATTAAGAGCCGCTATCAAATTACCGGAAGATACGGGGTCGGACAACCAACTCATTCACCTTAAACGTGAACAAGAAGAATCATATTTTAATATTGATACGAATACGGGAATATTTGGAAAAGAATTATGGGAAGAAGACCTAAAAAAAGCTAATATTGATTTCTTATCGTTCTTTCCTTTATCCTTTGAAAATTCTGACGAAAAAAGTTCCTCCAAGCATCTTTTTACGATTGAAGCAATAAAAACGAAAATACAAAGCGTTTTTCAGGAAATCTCTTATATCGGACCGCTTAGAAAACAACCGGAAGATATTTATCCCGGCTCAATAGGGGTAAAAAATGTAGGTAAAGAAGGGGAGTTTGTAGCTCAAATTCTACAGGAAAATGGCGATAATAAAGTAGAATTTTACAAAATTATTGAACATGAAAATGGGATAGAGTATAAAACTACGTCATCCTCTCTTACCCAAGCTGTAAAATATTGGATGTGTGATATATTTGATGTCGCGGAAGATATTTATGCTGAAAAAACTAACGATTCTTACAGTGTCATACTCACCAATAAATCCGGTTTAAATGCCAGTATAAAACATGTAGGTTTTGGTATTAGTCAATTACTGCCGATAGTCGTAGAAGGTTTAACGATGTTTACGAATGGCATTTTAATAATTGAACAACCGGAAGTACACCTTCATCCAAAAGTGCAAAGCTGGCTGTTTGACTTTTTGTATAGTTTGACTTTGCAAGGTAAAACTGTTATCGTAGAGACGCACAGTGGTCATTTTATCACGCGCATGAGAAGGAGAATTGCGGAGGATGTGACAAACGAAATGGACGATAAAATCAATCTGACTTTTATTGAAAATAATGTTTTCAGAACAATTCAACTGGATGACTACGGTACTTTAAATTATTTTCCGAAAGACTTTATAGAACCTTCCGGTGAGGAACTTCGGGCTATCGTCAAAGCACAAATGAATAAGCGCACCCAAAACCAGTCATAATGGATTTTCATACCGTTTTAGACATATCGGCAATTATCTGGGATAGAGAAGATTATAATAGTGCAAATAGGCATGAATACTATGGTTTGGTGAATAGTGTTTTAAAGTTGTTGGATAAGTTGAAGAAGGAGCAACCTAAGATTCTCCTTCGCAAGGAACTTCTTAGCGAACTAATCAATAATTTTCCTTCCGATGAATTACCACATAATTTTTACGAATTTAGCATTGGTATCTATGACTTTTTAGGTATGATAGGTTCAAACGTAATTACTTATCCAGATAATATAGTTCCTGACCTTATCTCTATTCCCGATTTAGTAAAACCACATTACAACGAAACCACCAAAAATGAAGTCTATTACCTCATATCTACCATTCATGCAGATGATGAAACTGAAAACGTCTATTTTACGTTTCAATATTTGTGGGATGACGATGCAGATAAGCTAAAAACGCAATTAGGTGAAGATTCCAAAGAATATGAAACGATTATATGTGATAAGATAATTAAATCCGATGATGATTTAACCGAACTTGATATTTTTTTTGCTAAATTTAAACCCGTATTCGAGCATAACCCAAAACACGATAAAACACCTTATAATGATAAAGAGGGCTGGGAAAGTTCGGATAATAAACGAGACTTCATTTCCAGATTAAGTTGTTATAATGGTACAGATAATAACAGACCACAGGAATTGTTGGATAGTGCTGTCAAATATGAAAACATTTACATCAATTACGACGGAGAGCATTGGGTTATTTTTCGATGCCATCTGGACAATAAATATCATGGATACGACGAGTATGATTCAAACCAAATTCCAGAAGAAGTAAAAAAACAGTTCAATAAGTAAAATATGACTAAATTCGAACCGAAAATTGGTAAAAATGTCATAGAAACGCTGACATTAGGTATGTATGAAGACGCTCGTTTCATATACCGTGAGTATGTGCAAAATGCAGCCGATCAGATAGATGTAGCAATAGAAGAAGGAATATTGAACAAGAAAGATGAAGGTAGAATAAATATTACGATTGATAAAAAACAAAAAAGCATTATAATAGAAGACAACGCAACAGGAATAGAATCAAGCAACATAAGAAAGTTTTTGGCAAACGTTGCCGATTCTCAAAAAGACAGAACTAAGCGCAAGGGCTTTAGAGGTATAGGCAGACTTGGCGGGTTGGGATATTGCGAACAACTTATTTTTGAAACAAGTTATGAGGGAGAAAGTAAGAAGAGTATTATTACAATGAATGCCAAGATGTTAAAAGCTCTCATTGAGAATAAATCCTACGAGGGTGATGCTGCGACGGTTATTAGTGTCATAACTAATTTTGAAGAGAAAAAGGTAGAGGCAGAAGAACGCTTTTTTAAGGTCATTTTGAAAAATGTAACCAACGATGACCTTTTAGACTCTGAAAAAGTAAAGAATTATTTATCAATGGTCGCACCGATACCATATGCAGAGGATTTTTTATTTAAAGATAAAATCCATAGATACTTTAAAAAAAACAATGTAACAATTGAAGAATATGAAGTGCGTCTTACATTGAATGACGACAAGTTGTACAAAGCATACAAACCAAATATTTTTGATAAAAATGGACAACCTATATATCAAATATTGGATGTCGATTTTTTTAAAATAAAAAATGAAGATGATGAATTAATTGCTTTAGCATGGTATGGAATCTCTGAGTACATGAATAAAAGAATGCACCAAAATAATATAGAACTTGGGTTCAGATTAAGAAAGAATAATATACAAATAGGTTCTTTGAATACACTAAATAAATTTTTTAAAGAGCATAGGTTCAATCACCATTTCATAGGAGAAATTCATGTAATAGGCGATTCATTTGTACCTAATGCAAGACGCGATTATTTTAAGGACAATAAAATTGTTCAAGAACTTGAGGAAACCTTAGAAAGTAAGTTCAAGGAATTTTCGAGATATGCTCATGATGTTTCAAAAATTCACAACCGCCTTAAAGACATTCAAGAATTCCAAGAATTTGAAATTCCTAAAAAAATTCGAAGCAAAAAGGAAGAAAAAAAATATCAGGAAGAATTTACTTACAAAAAAGAACAAGCCATTTTTGCTCAAAAAGAATTAGAAAAACTTTACAAAAAATCAGAAACAGTGCAGACGATAGATGTGGTTTTAGAACACGTCATAGGTGAAGCCGATTTATCTATTGATAATGAGGAAAAGACTATCAAAAAAGCAACAAAACCACCTATTCTACGCAAACTCAATTTTCAGGAGAGAAAACTTATCATGGAAATCTTTGGAATTATTGAAGAAGAACTTGATATTGAACGAGCCGAAAAACTCAAAGAAAAAATAATACAAAGATACACCTAAATGTCAGACACAAAACGCAACATACTACTCATAGAACCCCCCTACAAAAACAAATATCCGCCCATAGGTCTGATGAAAATAGCGACGTATCACAGGCTGTTAGGGGATAATGTGACGTTTTATAAGGGTGATGTGCGGGAGTTTATTCTGGAGAATATCGTGGAGGAATGTATCGAAAAATTACAGGAAATAGACGCGGATTTTGATTGGAAAGAGAGAAGGGAATCTATCAAAAATTTCATATCAAAGCGTCATAGGAAATCCCTGCACGAAGCCCTTGCCGATGTGCCGGATATTTTTTCTGCCGAAAAAAGTAACCGCCCCCTGCTCGAATTATGGTTGGAACATTACAAAGATTATTATCGAAAAAAGAAATACACGAACAATCCGAAATGGGACAGAGTCTATGTCACCACCTTATTTACATTTTATTGGAAAGTAACGATAAAAGCCATTGAAGATGCCAAGCTAATCGTCAAAGACATCAACGAAATTAAAGTCGGTGGTGTACTCGCGTCCTTATTACACAAAGAGGTAGAGGAAGAAACAGGTATAAAACCCTTTAACGGCCTGTTGGACAAGCCCGGCATGTTAGACGACAACGATTATATCATTGACGACCTACCCCTAGATTATTCCATTCTATATGAAATTGACTATAAATACCCGACAGGCAGCGCGTACTTCACCTTTATGACCAAAGGCTGTACCCGCAAATGTGCCTTCTGTTCCGTTCCCATTCTCGAACCCACTTACAAAGAAAAAATTCCCACGAAAGATAAATTCGATGAAATCAAAGAACTCTATGGCGAGCAACAGAACCTCCTTTTAATGGATAATAATGTGCTGGCATCGCCCAAATTCCCCGAAATTATACAGGAAATCAAAGATATGGGCTTTTACAAAGGTGCTATGTTTGTCGAGCCTAATCAATACGAAATTGCCATTAGAAACTTGAAAAAAGGTATTAATGATAAAGGGTATATCAGAAGATGCCATGAGTTGTTGAATGAATTTGCCAAAAAAAAGAAAGCCAAACGCGAAACACGCGAAGTTTTTCGTGAAATTTTAGATAAATATAAATTCGTTGATTTAACCACCACCACAAAAGAAAACCTCATAAAAGCACACGACGAAATTGCTCCTATCTACGAAAAATATCGTAATAAAGTCCCCAAACAACGCCATGTAGATTTCAATCAAGGCACAGACGCAAGATATGTAACGGATGAATTGATGAAACTAATGAGCGAAATCCCAATATATCCACTTCGTATCGCTTTTGATTATTGGGGAATGAAAAAGCAATATGAGAAAGCAGTTCGTCTTGCTGCAAAACATGATATAAACAAACTTTCAAATTATCTACTCTATAATTTTAAAGATAAACCCGAAGATTTATACAATCGAATCAAACTCAATGTAGAACTTTCGGAAGAACTTGATATTCACATATACTCATTCCCGATGAAGTATATCCCCCTATTTGGCGAAGATGCTAAAAGCCGTGATTTTATCGGGAATAAATGGCACAAAAAATTTATCAATGCTATCCAAGCTATCAGCAACGTAACGCGCGGTATTATTCCGCCGGGTAGAAGTTTTTTTGAAAAAGCCTATGGGAAAAATTTAGATGAATTTTTTGAATTGCTCTATATGCCCAGGGTTTATCTGACTTTTAGAAAACTTTTTGAAGTAGAACTAGGTTTAACTCAGCAGTTGAAAAAGTCCCTTGATGCACTGAACGAAGCCGAAGAAGAAGAGACAAAACGAATAATTGAATTCGCTGATTTTAGCAATCTGACCTCGAAAACTCAAAACCCCAAAATATTAGAAGTGCTCAAACATTACACTATTGGCTCACATGACGTAGCTAATAGCGACGAAAACTACCACCTCATCCAAGCCAAATTCGATAAACTCAAAAAAGAATATGACGAACTCATAACATCCGACAGATTCATCGAACTCACCCTCACCTACGACCACGAATAAACCCCATCAATCATCCACCACAAATCGCTGGACAAAACGCCCCGAAAATCCCGCGTCAATCACAGCTACATACACCGCATCGGGTAGTCGTTCAATATCAATCACCAATTCATATCGTGCTTGTTTTTGCACCTCTAAGCGATAGCGGTACAGCAAGTGTCCGAGTACATCATAAATGTCAAGTATCGCGGCATCTTCCGGTATATTTATCGTTTGGATGGTGATGGTGCCATCGGTTGTGGGATTGGAAAATACGTTCATGGCAGGTGGGTCTTCGGGGTCGATAGGTGGTCTGCCTGTATATTCATAAGCGATTGAAAATTCTGACAAACAATTATCCACAATACTCACCACTTGCCAATTTTCACTCAATTCGGCTACAATACAGCGCGTCGCGAAATCCGTCAACGCATTTTATTAGACAACATTAATGTATTAGACTTTGGACAGAGGAAATTAGGGCATTGGAAAATTCGGTAAACCCTTAGTTTTTAATTTTTTATAAAAAATAATTATTTACATATTATATTATGTTAATAAAATTAGAACAACTGATAATCAATAGATTACGAATTTTAACCTAATTTCCCAATGCCCTAATTCCCATTCTGTCCAAAGCCTAATAATGTAGAAAGATAGTTTTGCTTGTTTTCATGCTTGTTACGATGCAGCTATTAGACAATCATTTCTGCACCTGCTCACTGGTTTTCCCGAACCTGCGTTCGCGCTGTTGAAAGTTCAAAATAGCTTCGTAAAGGTGTTGCTTACGAAATTCGGGCCAAAAAATAGGCGTGAAGTAAAGTTCTGCATAAGCGATTTGCCAAAGTAAAAAATTACTAATACGTGTTTCTCCACTTGTACGAATAAGCAGCTCGGGGTCGGGCATTCCGGCAGTGCTGAGGTGGTTTTCAATGGTATGGTCAGTAATAGCGTCGGGTTCGATTTGGTGGGTTTTCACCTGCATAGCGATATTTTTGACGGCTTGTGTAATTTCCCAACGTGCGCTGTAGTTGAGTGCCAATACGAGCGTCATGCGTTTATGGTTTTTGGTCAATTCAATGGCTTCGAGCAGTTCTTTGTAGCATTTTTCGGGCAAGTTTTGGATGTCGCCAATAGCTTGCAGACGAATGTTATTGTCTGTCAAGGTCTTCAGCTCTTTGCGAATAGTGGTGACGAGCAGCGTCATCAGTGCATTGACCTCACTAGCTGGGCGTCCCCAATTTTCCGTCGAAAAAGCATATAGCGTGAGATACTCCACGCCCAGTTCGGCAGCAGCTTCTGTCGTTTCACGCACAGCTTTTACACCATTTTGATGCCCGAAAATACGCATTTTGCCGTACTTTTTTGCCCACCGTCCGTTGCCGTCCATAATTACCGCAATGTGGCGTGGCAATCTCGACAAATTAATTTGCGTTTTTACATCCATTCGCTAATTTTTGTTTTTTATTTAATCAATAGTCCGTGCAAAATTACTGATTTGCACTGTTTAAAAATCATGTATTCATTCGCCCCCAGTGAATGATTTCTTGGATTTTCGGATGTTCAATGTTCTTTTGCATTAAAATTTCGTCCAAGTTAGGTTCAGAGCTAAGTTTGGAGAAAAATAATTTGAGGAATTTGGTGTTGTATGCTTTGCGAATAATAGAGTTCATTGAAAAGGTTGATTCATTACTTTGTGCGATGGTAGCTTCATACTGATAGAGGTTCAAAGCGGCTAAACTCATGTTGAAGTGGAAGTCTAATTTATCTTCATCTCGTGCTTGACAGTGTGTAAGTCCT
>Ga0209186_1003355_pt1 | contig 11058 bp, 10 predicted proteins | sample SidtaG_FD_187426 | JGI IMG/M metagenome (GOLD analysis project Ga0209186, IMG submission 187426) | Marine algal microbial communities from Sidmouth, United Kingdom - Sidmouth_Male2 metaG (SPAdes) (version 2) | ecosystem: Host-associated > Algae > Red algae > Unclassified | place: Sidmouth...
GTCATTCACACCGCGGGCTCCGCCCTCAGAGAAGGCCCTGAGGGTGCGCTAGTGGGCGCGCCTCACACCAAACGTTCGGTGACATTAGCCGGGGACGCCGCCCCTACCCCTCGAGAGGGAGGGGCTGCTCGGGCGGCCGCCCCCTCCTACCGTAAGCCATCCCCCGCCCGGAATTGGCCGGCGCCGCCCACCGCCGCAGCGGTGCCCCCCCCCCCTTCACCACAACCCCAGCCACCAGCCCACCAACAACCGCCGCCACCCAGAAGACGTCCCCACAACCGCTGCAGCACGCTGCGGCCGCCGTCGTCGCCGCCGCGTGCCTCCGCGTCGTGTCAGGGGGGGAGGGAGTGGGCGTGCTGCATAAGAAAGCGCCAGCGGAAGCGGTGGCATCAAGGATGACCGCGGAGGCATCGACGGCGGTAGCTGCGCCCGCAACAGGCAAGAAGACTGCCTCGACAGGACATAGCGTTCTTGGGGCCAGTGCCACAGCGACGCCGGCATCGGCCACCGTGAGTACCTCCGCTTCCCGCCCACGATGGAAGGCAGCGGCCGCAGGAGCCGCCACCGCCTGGTGGCCGGTCGCCGCGCACGCGGCGGGACGTGCCGCCACACGGCGGCCGAACGAAGTGCCGACCCCGGCGGGGGCCAGATGGGCACGGCCATGGAGGTCATGGCGGCAGCGAGCGGCGGAGGAGGGGACGCCCTCCACGGATTCGTCGGGTATGGTGAGGGCTGCACATGGGAGAGGCGTGACGGGAAAAAGAAACAGCGGTTGGGGACACGAGGGACGGGAGGAATCCACCGGCAGGTCGCTACGACGGGCGCAGTCGCACGCCGCCACCGCCAGCCGACCTGCGATCTGTTGGTGTCCGATCTCCAGGGGTGTAGCCCTGGAGGAGCAAGAAACGTGTAGTACTACGGGACCCCGCCGTCGTCCGTGGCGCGGCCGGCGAAGCACCAGGGGTGCGGCGGACGGCGGGGGGTCGGCGGCGCCGACGAGGTCGGGCACGGGCGGAACGGGGACGGCGGGCCCGCCTGTGAGCGCAGGTGCGAGCCGGCGAAGGGGCGCGCCTGGCCGAGACGCCCGCCGCGGGGACCGAGTGGCCGCGGCCGGAGGGCGCGGCAGGCGACAACCGACCGGGCGCCACGCGGCGGTTGCAGCGAGTTGCGCGCGGAACGGTCACTCCCCCTTGTCTGTAATGATCGCTTCGGGGGACTTTATATGCATGGAATGGAATTATCTGCATTGGTTAGTGCCTACCCGGGTCAAGTCTCTATCGGGGAATTGGGCCCGGGCGACGGTTTCCGCCCGTTTAGGACGTAGGGCGACGACGGTGGGAGGCACCGTCGTCGCCGGCAAGTAAACCGTGCCTTCATGTCTTGGCGTTTCGATCGGCCCGACTTCCGGGACCTCGAGTCCCTTAGCGGGTATCGCGCGAGCGGCCCAGACGGCCGTTACTTCCTTTCTACTGAGGTAACCCCCCTGATCGGGGTACTACATTTGGCGCTCCGGGTGAGACCCGCTGTATGCACGCGGTGCGTGCTGCGGTTCGACACCTCTTTCGGTATCAAGGTCGGGGGACCGCCGTGGGTTGTATTGCGGTGCGGTGACCGAGGACATCCGATCCATACGCGGGCCCCGCTTTCATGGCTCACGGATCTTCCTCATCTTCCCCGCTCGACGGGGGCGTTCCTCTGTTCGAGATGCCTGCCACTAGCCGGGTGACGGACGCGCCACAGGCGGGAGACCCCGGGGCTCTGAGGGCGTTGGGCGCCGTGGCCCTCGTTGGGGTGGAAGGGCGGTTCCGGTTGGCGGCGACGGTACAGTGGCGGGTGAGTCGAACTCCCCGCCCGAGGATCCCGGCCGCATGCCGACCACCGGGGCTCGTCCTCCTCCCGGCGCGGGAAGGACGTCTACGCCAGCAGAGTCCCAGCGTGGGGGCGCAGGGGCTCACCCCTCTCCCCTGGATGGACAACGCCCGGACGGGGCGCCACCCTTTGGCCCGCCCCGTGTGGCCGCAGTGGGCAGCTCGTCGGGGACCCCGGCCGGCGGGATACCCACGGGCCCGGGTTTGAGCCGAACAGTGGATGCGCTGTCGCTGGAGGAGAAGGAGCGACAGCGCCGGGATTTTCAGAGAGCATTCGGGGTTACCACGGAGGATGTGGCCTGGTCCCAGTGGCAGCGTTCCACCCGGGACCACTGGTCCCTGGACCTGCCGACGGCGGCGGGCGGGTCGGGACCCAGCTTACACGGGTTCGGTGGCGCTGCCGCCCACGGGCTGTCGCGGCCAGCGGCCGCCACCACACGCCTACGCCAAGTGGCCCAGGTGTTCCGAGATGCTGCGGAGGAGGCGTCCACCGCAGCTTCGGATGGAACCCCGGCACCGGCGCGCAGTGCGGCCGTCGCTTCGGCGCTCGCGGCGGCCCAGGGGCCTTCCCCGCGGTCGGCGAGCGCGGGCGAAACGGCTGCCCCGGGTCACGGCTCGGCCACACCCGGGGGGTCGTCCCGGGGTGTGGGTTGTGCCGGGGTGGCGTCCGCCCTGGCGGTGGCCGCCCCCCGCCACGGACGGTCTCCGCGGTCGCGCTCGCGGCAGGCGCCCGCTCCGCGAACGCCGAGGGACGGGGCCCGTCGGGTGCAGCGCCGTCGGCGTCCCTCGCTACGTGACAAGTCGCCCCCATCACCCGGGCCCTCCTCCTCAACGGAGAGCGAGCACAGCCCGTTGGGCTCGTCTTCCGACCCCAGTGGGACGGACTCGACTAAAAGCAGCCGCAGCTCGACCTCAACCGCCGACTGCGGTAGCGACCATGGGGCGCTACGCCATCAACGACGGGCTCGCGCGGCAGAGAGGCGCCCGCAGGGGGCCCTGGTGCAGGAGGCGCTGCGCGCCTTCCGACAAGAGCAGCGGGAGGACACCGTGGTGGACCCCCGTTTCAAGGGGCTCCTGTCACCGGCACGGTACCGTCTCGCGCTGCGGGGGGGACGCGTGCACCTCCCGCGCGGCAAATCCATCCGCGGCATCCGCGCGGACGTCAAGGCCATGATGTACACCTCGCGGTAGTTGGCGGGCGATACGCCGCTGGGGTTGGTGACGTTCCTCGGGAACTTCCAGACGGCTTGCGACGGCAGCGGCTTGAACGAGGGGACGGCAGTGACACTACTGCAGTACTTTGTCACAAGCGAGGTGCTCGGGGTGCTCCAGCGCGCTAAGGACACCCACACCATGCGGCAGCTCACATACAAGCGCGCGGTCCGCGCCCTCCTCAACGAGTACCTCGATGGAGACGATTTGGTGGACCACCTGCAGTCTTCATGCAAGCGACCCAAGAGAAGTGGGAGCACGAGCACGAGATTGAGAACCGCATCCTCGATGCTACCCGTGCCCTGGGTTCGGTCCGGCAAGAGGCCGAACTCAAGAGTATCCTACTCAAGGGCGTCGGACGAGAGGTCCGGGCGCTGGGCCGGAACGCCAACACCCAGGGCCGGACCTTCCCCAAGCTGCGCAAGTTCCTTGCAAAGACGGGCGCCGCCACCCGTGAGGCCCGGGGGGTCACGCTCCAGGCCAAGCCCAACGGGAGCAACTCCCGGTCCGCCAGGGGCGAAGAGCGGGAGCCCCGACGCGCCCGGACGGCCGCATCGGTGACCCTCTCAGTGGGAGCCGCCTCGGCCGCCGCGGCCCTGGCCTTCACGGAAGGCGGGACGGAGGTGCAACGCGCTGAGTGGGCCGCCGTCATAACCGCGTCTGTGACGCCCCCCAAACACCGTCCGGTCGGGGACGCCCCGGTACTGCCTGTTGACAGCCTGCCGCCCGCGTCGGGGTAACAACAATGATCCGCGTGGGGTGGACGTCCAGAGATGTACCCCATCCACACCAGTGTGGGCCGCGGGTGCGGCACCCTGGCGCCGGGTAACCCGGTCCCGCCGCGTGCCGGTACCGTGTTTTCGTACTCCGACCGGCCGCCCCGGATCCCGCGAGGCGGGGCGCCCGTGCCTCGCGGCGGTGGAGGCGCCGGTCCGTCTGCGACGACACCGGCGCCGCGGCGGCGGGGGGCCTGTTCCTTTCGCGGCCACTTACCGCACTGGGTGTGGAAGTGCCCCACCCAGTCCCCCGAAGTCCGGGCGCACGGGCGCGCTTTGCGCGAGGCCGTCGCGGCACACCGGAGCGGGCGAGGTCCCGCGCTGCCCCCGCCCCTGCCTCTGGGCGCGGGTCCGAAGGTCGCGCCTCCGCCACCGGGCGAGGCCGCCTCCAGGGCCGCTCCTCCGGGTACCGCCTCGTTCGTCCACGCCGTGGAAACAGACGACCGGGCCTACCCGGACGGCCCAGCCGGCGACGACAGGAGCTCCTCCGAGGAGTGGTCCGCGGGGGACGGTGACGGCTGGCGCACCGGCGACGCCCAGGGAAACGCGTAAGGGGCAGTCCCTTCAGTGGGCTGCCCACGGACGTTGTCCGCCTCAAGGCACACCGACACTGCTACATCACGGCGAGCCGCCTGCGTCAGGTCCGCAAGCGGCGGGCCGCAGCGGGTTTCCCGCCGGCGCCCGCCTTCTGCCCCCGGGTCCTGGCGAGGCCGGGGGGGGTCCCCCGCGCATCGTCCGGGGGCCCGGACCTGGCCCCGGTCCGGGCGCTGCCCGCGGACGATCCGGGCCCCCCGCCGATGCCACCGGGTGACGCGTCGGTTCTGGCCCTGGGCCACTCCGCCCCCTGGCTGTGGTGCGGTGGGGATGGCTTTCCGGCCGTTTCCCGCGTCAACGGGGCGCGCGAGGGAGGCGGGCGCCGGCACCGCCTCGGTGGCCGCGCCCGCAGGGATCGTACCCGCTTCCGCTGTCATGCGGCCGCCGTCGCGGCTTCTGCGGGCCCACCGGGTGCCCCGACGGAGGGGGGGGAGGTGCTGCCGTTCAGCCTGCACAACTACCGCATCGTGGCCTCGTTGGGCCTGGAAAAGCTGTCCCTTGTCGCAGTCGGGGTCTTCGTGGACACCGGGGCGGGGCCCAACCTGGTCCGCCGGAGCGCCCTTGCCCCTGACGGGCTCCGCCAGGTGGTCACCTCCAAGAAAGAGGAGCGGGTCCGCCTTAGGGACCCCAACAACGCGCGGCTGCGCACCAGCGGTACCGTCACGCTGTGGCTCCAGACGGGTGCACGGATCGTCTCTCTGACCTTCCTCGTCGTCGACGACCTGTCAGTGCCGGTCATCCTGGGCTGCACATTCATCGACGACAACGCGCACGCCATCTTGCCCCAGGACCGGTCCATCCGTTGGACGGACGGCTCCGTCACCGAAATCTTGCCGGGGCCGCTGGACGACGGCGACTGCTCGATGGGTGTCTCATGGGTAATACGCTCCACCTGCTAGACGCGGCTACCGCCGTCGGCGGCCTCGGTCGTCTGGGTGCGGACCATGTCGGGGGGCCTGGGCCAGGTGTTCAGCGCCTCGCGCCTGTTCACGACGCGTGGTAGAGCCATTGCCAATGGCGTCCACGACATTGTGCCAGGGCCCTCCTTCCCGGTCATCGTGACCAATTTCGGCACTCGGGAGGTCTTCCTCCGGCAGCGAGCCAACATCGGCTATGTAGAACTGCTGACGACGGGCGCTGTGCAGGTGCCACTCGCGGCGCATCCCGGGACGTCGGCCGTCCCGGCCTTCACCACGCCGACCCCCGCGGAGAGCGTGGTGGGGGCGGTGTCCGTCACGCGGGGTCCCCCGGGACCCAGGCGGGACCCGGGGGCGGCCGTGATCGCAGGGGGAGGAGCAACGACCCCGGCGCGGCCTCGGGACCCGGGCGAAGAGGGCCCCTCACCGGGTGGCGCACGGCCCGTGGCCCCGGTCCACGTGGAGGACGTGGACCTCCCGGATGCCGACCCGGCCCTGCACACCCGGATCCGAAACATGCTGGCTCAGCACCAAGCGATGTGGACGGGCCAGGCGCTGGGCGTCATCAAAGCCACCCAACATCGCATAGACCTCAACGCCGGAGCCTGGCCCGTCCGGTTCGCGCCCCGCCGCGCGAGTCACACCGCACGAGAAGCCGAGACGTCCGAGGTCAAGCGGCAGTTGGAAGCTGACGTCATCGAACCGACATCGTCGGAATGGGGCTTCCCGGTCGTGCTCGTCACAAAGAAGGATGGAACCCTCCGCTTCTGCGTCGATTATCGACTGCTGAACGTCGTGACCAAGAATGACTTCCACCCGCTTCCCCGGATGGACGAGTGCATTGACAGCCTCGGCGAGGCGACCATCTGCTCGACATTGGATTGCAGTGCAGGCCACTGTCAGGTCGCCATCGCAACCGAGGACCGGGAAAGGACGGCCTTCGTGTGTCACGAGGGCGCCTACCAGTACAAGCGGATGCCGCTCGGGCTATCCAGCGCACCCTCGACGTTCCAGCGGGCACTGCACATCATCCTCTCCGTGGTAAAGCGGCAGAGCCTCCTCATCTACCTTGACGATGTCATCGTGTACTCCAGGACGGAGGAAGAGCATTTCGGCCACTTCGACCATGTCCTGCGCCGGCTGCGCGAGGCAGGAGTGACACTCCGCCTACCCAAGTGCCGATTCTTCCGTACGACCGTGGATTACCTCGGGCACAAGATTAAGCCGGGCCGGCTTGGCGTGATGGACGCCCACACGCACTCGCTGCGCGAAGCACACTTCCCCAAGACCCGCATGCAAGTACGGAGCTTCGTGGGGACGTGCAACGTCGTCCGCCAGTTCGTGCCGAACCTCGCCCGAACGGCGGCGCCATTGACGGACCTCATGGGGTCCACGGCCCCTGTGCTCGTGCCCCCCGCCACGCAGCTGCAGCAGCAGGCGTTCGACCGGCTCAAAGAGGCCCTTAAGACCCCGCCGGTCCTCGCACTTCCGCGACGCGAGCGAAAGTACTTCCTCGGCGTGGAAGCGTGCGGAACGCAAGTGGGCGCCGCGCTGCTCCAGGAGCAGGACGACGGAAAGCTCCAGCCCGTCGCGTAAATCAGCCGACGGCTGGCAACGAACGAGCTCCCCTACGGAGTCAAGGAGAAGGAGTGCCTGGCGGTCGTCCGTGCGTCGCTCAAACTCCGCCCTTACAACGAGGGTGGCCGCTTCCTCGTGCGCACCGACCACGACTGCCTGCGGTCGATGCTCAACATCGAGGGTTCGGGGAACCCCCGCCTGGCACGCTGGAGCCTGCGCTTGAGCGAGCTGCAGTTTGACGTCGCCTTCGAGCCGGGCATGACCCATTACCTGGCGGACAGCATCTCCCGCCTGGAGTCCGGGGCCAGCGACGGGACGGCGTTCGATGACACCGTCCCGGTGTTTGCCACTCGGGCCAGTACGGTCCGGGGGCTCGACGCCGCCAACTACGTTGGCGGTCCCATGGTCCGTGGCATCAACCGGGGCACGGTGCGTCCCGCCCAGGCCGCGGACGGCTACTGCCAGGAGGTCGTGAATGCCTTAAACGCTGGACGGCACATCCCGTTCTTCGAGGACCCCGATGGGATCTTCCGCCGCCGCGCGGCCCCCAAAGGCGCTCACTAGGTGGTGGTCCCGGCCTCCTTGCAGGAGCAAGTCCTTCACCTCGAGCACGACGCGACCCTCGCAGGGCACCCCGGGGAGTCCCGCATGTACGCGGCAATGCGGCGGTATCACTACTGGGTGGGCATGGCGGCGGACGTCGTTTCCTACGTTAGGAAGAGCGAAAGATGTGCACGACAGCGGGTGCGCCCCCTGGCGCGGTGCTCGCCGCTCACCCTGTTCCCCGCCACCATGCCCTTCCAGGACATTGCTGTGGACCTCTATGGGCCCCTTGCTCGAACGGCCGCCGGCCACCTGCTCATCCTGGTGATAACCGACCGGTTCACCAAACTGGTGCGTGCGCTCCCAATAGACGGTACCACGGCGGTGGACTGCGCCTCTGTGGTCCTGGACTACTGGGTCGCCGCCTATGGTCCGCCGGACCGGCTGCTGTCCGACGGGGGACCGCAATTCACCAGCCACTTTTGGGGCCAGGTGTGCAACTTGCTCTCCATCGAGCCGAAGGTGACGTCTCCGTCCCACCCGGAGACGAACGGGCAGACGGAGCGGTTCAACCACACAATGCACACCATCCTCAATCAGTATGTGGCGGAACATCCGCGGTCTTGGGACCAACTCCTTGGGGCGATGTTGCTGGCGTACAACAGTCGCCCGCACCGGAGCACCAGGGCCGCCCCGCTGGAGCTGGTCAATCCCATGGGGGTGTCGAGCTGGGCGTTCAAGGACGTCTCCCGAACAGGGGCGTACCCCCTCACGGCGCAACGCGGCACAGCCGCAGAGAAACGGGCCCAGGCCGCCCTGCTGACGCGCCTCGTGCAGCTCGTCCCGCAGATGCGGGCAACGCTCAAGGCGACGCAAGGACGCTACGAGCGCGACCAAGACCGACGCCTCGCGCTGCGCGCGGAGGAGCTCACCGTCGGGGGCTGCGTGTGCATGCGCGATCACGCCAAGGAGGAAGGCTCCGGTGGAAAGCTGACACACGTTGCCCGCGGTCCCTACCGCGTGGTCTCCACGGATTGTCCCACGGTCCTTCTCGACGTGGATGGGGAGCACCGCCGGGGAAACATGGCTCACGTCGTCCGCGCCTCGGGCGCGGCCGTCCCGGGCCACGCCCAGCACCCCGGGTTGCGGACGGCCCGCTCCCTCCATGGGGCAGAGGCCGATGGCCAGCGGTACGCCGTGGACCGGCTCGCGGACTACGCCACGTTGCCCAACGGAACCCTACGGGTCCAGGTTTACTGGACCGGGTGCCCCCAGCCTACCAGGATGGACGCCGGGGACACCCCGCACGAGACGCTGCGCGTCTATCTGCGCCGCGGCGCGCGCCTGGGGCTACCCCATGCGTCCGCCGACCCGCCGCCAACGTCCTCGCGTGCCCCGGGCTCCACTGTTCGGGCCGCCGCAGGCGGCGCTGCCCCGTCGTCCCCGAGCGTCCGCGCCTGACCCCTTGGGTCGGCGCGGCGTCCGGGTGCGGACGGGGGGGGGGGGGTGGGGTTTTCTGTGGGGCCCTCGGGGGCTGTCGGGCCACTGGGTCGCCCGGACCGGCGGTCACGTGGCGCCAACGCCACGCTGCAGCGCCACTTCGGCCCACACACACTCTGGGGGCACAAGGAGAATGCCCGCAGCTTTACAACACGGCAGAGACGGCCAAAATCCGCCTAAAAAAGGGCGTCATCTACGGGGCTAGGGCGATGCCCTTAGTCACGGCCGCGGTACTCCCAAACGTGAGCTGGGCAACCCGCCCTACGGAGGACACGCCGCAGGGAAGCATGGAACCGCTTCGCCGGAGTCCGCGGGGTCTCGAGGCAGGGCGCCACGAAGACGGCGAGCCCGACGCGGGCGTACTCTACCAGGGCGGCGGTGAGTTCCGGGGGACCCACCTCGGCCCAGTTCACGGCCCCGTCGTGCCCGAAGAGGGATATGACCTTCCCGGACGTGAGGGAGTCCCGCCACGCCGTGGCTGTCATCGGAGCGGGGGGCTTCCACATCGAGGACAGCCACCAGTCGTAGGCGACATCCGGCTGCCCCGGGACGGGGGTTGCGACGGGGCCCACTATCCCAAGCTCCAGCAGCGCCGCCGCCGGGCCGTCGTTGTCGGGACCGGCGTCCCAGCGCGCGGAGCGCGGACCCCCGGTGGCCGTCCCGACGGCGTCGGCGAGGTACGCCCCGCCGTCCCGGCGGGACTCCGAGCCCCAATGGCTGCCGTCGCGGGCGTCGCGCTGCGACCCGGCGGCCGCCCCGGCGCCGCTAGTGGGGTGTCCTCCGCCGTCTTGCTTGGGCTCCGCGTCCTAGTGGCGGCCGGCGTGGGCGTCCCGTTGCGACCCGGCGGCCGCCCCGGCGCCGCCGTCGGGGTATCCCCAGCCGTCACGCTGGGGCTCCGCGTCCCAGTGGCGGCCGGCGTGGGCGTCGCGCCCACGGCCCTGGCCGCCGTCGGTGCGCCCTATAAGGCCGTCGCGGCCGGCAGTAGCACGGCTGCGACCGTCGCCCTGACTGGCCGCCGGACACGCGCGGTCCTCCCACGCGCCGGCACAGCGTCCCAATCCTCCGTCGATACGGTCCCCGGGGTCGTGGAGGGCGCCTCCGCCGCCGCCGCCGGCTTCGGCCGGCAACCCGGCACCGAATTCGGCACAGGCCGTGTCGGGGCAGTCGTCATGCCGTTCCTCGGCCAAGAGCTCGTCGTGTGCCAGCATTACTGCTTGTTAAGCCTTGGAACGGGGCCCTCGTCCAGTCACAAGTGGGTCAGCCGATCCCGGGAGCAGGTCGGTCAGGATCTAATACAATCCCGACCATCGTCAAACCCGTTCAGGAAGAATAAGCCCAACTTCCGCATTTTTCGAGTCTTTCCTGTGGCGATCCACTTGCGATCACCCCGTGGCTCACCAACCACAACCGCGATCTCGATATATCTCTGGTACTAGTAAATCCCAGGGCGGGCCCCCAGTTAAGGGCCTAATTTTGTGTAAACCCGACTTGGACCATTGACCAGCATTTCACCGCGCCCCTGACTCCAGGGCTCCGCAAGGGTGTCACGTAGCACCCTTCCCCCGCCTCTACGCAAGGCGGTGTTCGAAGCTTCGGCCGTCCTCCGCTGAGACTGGCCCTATGGGCCCTGAGGGGAGGGTCTTCTGAGGGTCCTTGGAGGATATCTGATGGGGGTTTTCGGAGGGTCTGAGGGGAACGGACGGGATAAGAGGGCGAGGCGTGAGTGTCGCCTCGAGACCCTCGACGCGGGCAAGTAAGCGTCCGGTCACACAACTCGTGTTTGTCGCTCGGGGCGTCTTCCTCCGGTCGACGCCGTGCGTGTGTGCTCTCCGGGGTTTCCTTCCGGGGCGGGTATTCCCCGACAGGACTTCCCGGCGACACGGCCTGGCTCGCCTTCCCCGCCTGGGCAGCGGCGGCCATTCGATTGCGCGATACGTACCCATTGCGTCGCTTCTCCGTCACCATATTGTGTAAGATGGCCACCGCCTTCGCGACGGTGACCATTGACTCGACGGTGACATGCCGTGCGGGGTGTAAAGCAATGTGGAAGCGTGCAGTTAGAACGGCATA
>Ga0209186_1003357_pt1 | contig 11052 bp, 6 predicted proteins | sample SidtaG_FD_187426 | JGI IMG/M metagenome (GOLD analysis project Ga0209186, IMG submission 187426) | Marine algal microbial communities from Sidmouth, United Kingdom - Sidmouth_Male2 metaG (SPAdes) (version 2) | ecosystem: Host-associated > Algae > Red algae > Unclassified | place: Sidmouth, United...
ATCGGTTTCCCCATCGGTTGGCGTGTCTGTATCACCGGGTCCCGGCGATCCTGTGGTCGGCGGCATCTCCTCGCCAACGCCCGTTGCGTCGGTGTCGTCAGCATCGTCATCGGAACTGCCGCAGGCACTCAGCGCCAGCACGCAGCAGAGCGATAGCAGAGCGGGACGCAACAGGCCCTGTCGGGGTCGTGCAGTAGCGCCGGTATGGCGTCGGTTCTTCATCGCTTCCATCCTTCAGAGAGTGTGTGTGAAGTTCTCAGAGAGTGAGTGAGAAATTCAGTGAAAAGACCCTGCCGGGCCGTGGAAAGCCGTTGAAATCCTCGATATTGTCGTCACCGAGGTTGTTGATCGAAAAGGCCGTCTGCAGTTGGCCGCGGGTGTAGTCGATACCGATGTCGAGCACGGTGGAGTCGCGTGCGGGCCGGCTGTTCGGTTGGTCGTAGAAACGCTTTCGCGTCGTGCTCGACGCGACCCGCAATTGCCAGTTGTCGCGCGGGCGGAAGCGCGCCGTCGCCTGCCACTGCCATTGCGCTTCGCCCGGTAGCTGCCGGCCGTCCAGGGCGGAATCGGCGGAAATGTTCTCGGCGTCCTGCAAGGTCGCGTTGCCACTCAGATGCCAGCGGCGAGAGAGGATCCAGGCGCCGGTGAGCTCGAGCCCACGCACGCGTGCCCTGCCTGTATTGACGGCGCGGCCCACACCCTGCGCATCGAAGGTGCGAACGATTAGTTCATCACGTTCGCTGATGAATACGCTTGCCGACAACTCGAGATCGTCGTCACGCCGCCAGTTGATGCCTGCATCGGCAATGATGCCGCGTTCAGCCCGGAGATCAGGATTGCCGAGGACAAGGCCGCGGTCCACGTAGAGTTCGGCAAACGAGGGTTCCCGGCGTGCCTGTTGCAGGCTTGCACGCCATGTCCAGTGGTCACTAGCATCGAAGCGCAAACCGACGCTAGGTAACCACGAGCTGACGACGTGGTCCGCTGTGTTCCTTGCCGCGTCGGCGCGACTGCCAGCGGGGATGCTAAGGCTGTCATCAATATACTGCAGGCGGAGCGCAGGCGAGAGCACCAGCCGTCCGTCCAGCAGGTAGCGGGTCCATTGTGCGTTGAGGTTGTATTGCAGCCGACCTGCATCTGCACCGGTGGTGTCATTCAGGCGATCCCGGTTCACGAGGGCGTCGTGCCGCAGACCCGCGCCGAATTCGATGCTGCCATCATCGGACGCACGGCTTGCGTAACTGTCGAGACCGACGCTGCGGGTCTCCGTCTCTGTATCCTGACTGCCCAGTCCAACCTGACCTTCACGGTCCACGAAGCGGTCATCGTCACCGTGCAGAAACAGCGTGCTGACCGTTTTCCAGTCGCCGCGAAAGCTGCGTGCGTGCGATAGCTGCCATTGCGCGGAACGTGTGTCGAAGCGTGCTTCGTTGTTGGCGTTATTACGAAATTCGGGCACGCCCAGACGACGGTCGGCAAGCTGGAACAGGAGATCGGTTCGCGTGTCGGCGCTGTGCTCGGTGCCGACCTTCAGCAGCAGACTGATGCGGCGAGCGGCGGCGTTCTGTCTTCTCTCGCGGCGATCATCCGCATCGTTCAGTGGGGTGCCATTGTCATCGACGAAGCTGAAGTCATTGCGGCTGTTGCTCGCGCCGAAGGCGGTAATCGTGTCCCATCGGCCGTAGCGTGCCCGGTGGCTCAGCTCGGCGCGGGCCAGTCCGAAGCTCGCTGCGCCAACGCCGATGCGGGTGCGCGACTCGCCCGCGACTGTCCGGGGAGTCACCAGATTGACCGCGCCACCGATGCTGCTGCCACCGAATTGCAAGGGCGACACGCTGCGATAGACATCGATCGCGTCGAAAGTCAGAGAGTCGAGCATCGACAGATCGATGACTGGCCGGCCTGCGCTGTTGAGGCGCACGCCATCGAGCAGAACCTGCGTTTGCGCGGGGCTTGCGGCACGCACGGTGATCGAGGCGAACGAGCCGTAGCCACCGCTGCGGGCGCGCTGGATGCCAGCTTCTTGCGCGAGCACATCGTCGAGACTTATATCGCGCCTCTGCAGTCGTTCACCGTCGATGCGCGAATGTGTGCCCGTATGGTCGTCGATGACCACGTCGCCGTTGCGCTCGGCAGGTGCCGTCACGATGATCGGTTCGAGCGCGATGTCCTCGGCCCGGATCGGCACGGTGAGACCCATCAAGGCGAGCCCCGTCAAGGCGAGCATCGGTACGAGGCAGTATTCCGCCACGCCTCTCGACAGTGAGCCTCCGGCAGGCATTCCCTTGATGCTGTCTTCGAGGTAGTTCAAGCCGCCGTGCCTATTCCGTCACCTGTACCGAAATTTCGGACAGGAGGCGACGGGCGACGCTCTGCAACCGGTGGTGACATTCCAACCGTTGTGCACAGCCTGCCACGCCTGGAACACCCCGTCCGGCGAAAACACACTGCGACAGGGCAGGTCTCCTGGCTCGTCACGATCACTGCAGACGCAGTGACTTGCCGATTCCCTTCCCGAATCCTGCGATTCAGTGGGCATGCAGTCGGCCTGACATGACTTACAGTTGCGGGGGCAGCCGGAGCATTGCACTCCGTTCCCTTTTCATCCGACAGGCGGAACCGCGTCGCCCGGCGAGCATACACCTCATGTCAGCTTCTGCAATAGCGTTGATAGTCAAGTTGGGCTATTGAATATCCACGGCATCGATTTCACCAGCTCGCCTGGCAAGCACAAGCCGATCGTGTCGATGGCGTGTGAGCTTCGCGGTGACGTGCTTCACGTGGAGGAGACCCGTGCATGGTCGACAATGAGTGGGTTCGAGGCCTTTCTCGAGCACGACGGGCCGTGGCTGGCCGGGTGCGATTTCCCGTTTGGCCAGGCGCGCCGTTTCATCGAGAACATCGGTTGGCCGAGAGACTGGTCTGCCTATGTTGCGCATGCCGGCGCGATGTCGCGTGCCGAATTCAGGGCCGCACTCGATGCGTACCGGGCGCCGCGTGCCGCAGGCGATCGCGAGCATCGCCGCTCAACCGACAAGCGTGCGTCTGCGATCAGCCCGCAAAAACTTTACGGCGTGCCGGTCGGCCTCATGTTTCACGCAGGCGCACCCTTGTTGCAACGCGCAGCGGTGCATCTCCCGAGCCTCCGGGAAACGGGCGAAAACCGTATCGTGGTCGAGGCCTATCCCGGCGTGATGGTCAGAAGCCTGTTCGGGCGCGTGCGTTACAAGTGCGACTCCCGCACTAGGCAGAGCGACGAGCAGACGAGAGTCCGCGTCGACATCCTCCAGGCGCTGTCCGGCCGGGACGTTCGTGATATCTACGGCGTCAATGTTGGCCTGAGCGAAGAACAGTGCGAGTCAATCGTTGCGGACACGTCGGGTGACCGCCTCGATGCATTGCTTTGCGCCGTGCAGGCCGCGTGGGCGTGGCGGCAGCAAGGCGCGCGTTTCGGCTGCCCTGTCGACGTCGACCCCCTCGAGGGCTGGATCGCCGATCCGTCGCTTTGCGGCTGAACACGGTGAAGTAGCTCCTTTGGGGGCGCCTGAGTTCTGACCCGCGACGGGTTATCCGGCGACGATATTCCAGAAAACGGTGAGCAGGCCCAGGCTCAGACCCGTCAGTAGATCGAAGTGTTTGCCACGGCTTCTGTCAGAACCTTTGTCAGGAATTTCACCGGCCGTGCCGTCGGGAGTGATATCCGGACTTCTACGAGAGTCCGGGCGCCCGCCGCGCTGCCGGGACGACCAGCGCATCGCCGAGCCGAGCAGCGGACACCAGAGCAACAGTCAGGCATCGTGGTCGGCGAGACTGGTGCCGCGTGCGGGGAGCAGCTGTGTCAGAAGTTCGCCGATCGAAGGCGAGGCGATGTCCCATTGGGCCGGTAGATCGGGCCACGGCAGGCGGTATTAGGTGTAGAACAACCGGGGCGCGAGCGTTGCGGCGGCAATGGCGAGCGCCAGTGACAAACAGAGGGCCGACGTGAGTGACAGCCCTGCGGAGAGCCTTTCGGAATCGAGAGCCTGCCGGCGGAGATGCCGGATCAAGGGGCACTTGAAAGCGTCTGTCAGATACACGAGCGTGCTGGCCGTGCCGGCGACGACGAGCAGGCCCACAGCTGCCGATGTGTGCGGGCCGCCGCGAAGCACACGATACCGACGAGCATGCCTGCTGCCAACGGACAGATCGACGAGCTCATGAGATAGGCCGGTCGGATGGGGCCACGCGCGAAATGCGTTCGGTGCCATGCGAAAACCAATATCGCAAACGGTAGTGGACGCGCCTCGGCAGCGTTACCATAGGACAGGTGGCAGTTGTCCGAACGCAGGGCATTCGGCACAGGATATCCGGCACATGCCTTGCGACGATGTGAGTTTCGCATCGAAAATGCAACGTTTGCGGTGTTCGCACCGTGAACCCTCCCGTTGGTATCGAATAGCGCACGCCCCGGAATGATCGAGCCGATAACCTTGAGCACGGAGATGGTGCTCGTGCTCGTGCTTCTGGCGGTCACGGTCTACCTGTTCGTCTCGGCCGTCGTACGGGTCGATCTGGCTGCACTGATCATTCTCGTGGCGGTCGGGCTGCTCAGCTATATACCGGGCGTCGAGCCTTTGCTGAGCCCCGACCAACTCTTCGCGGGTTTTTCCAGTAACGCCGTGATCTCGATCATCGGTGTGATGATCATCGGTGCCGGTCTCGACCGGACTGGCCTGATGGGCAGGCTCGCGGCGCAAATCCTGAAAGTGGGCGGCCGGACCGAGCGACGTATCGGTCCGCTCCTGTCGGGTACCGCGGCACTGGCATCGGCATTCATGCAGAACATCGGCGTGGCGGCGCTGTTCCTGCCGGTAGTGGCGCGCATCTCCGACAGGACGGACATTCCGATTGCACGGCTGCTCATGCCCATGGGTTTCTGCGTGATCCTTGGCGGCACGGCGACAATGATTGGGTCTAGTCCACTTATTCTTCTGAACGATCTCATCGCATCGTCGAACCGCGGATTGCCCGAAGATTTGCGAATGGACGAATTCGGACTGTTTTCAGTGCTACCGATCGGCGTTGCCCTCAGCGTCGCAGGCGTTCTGTATTTTGCACTGCTGGGTCGCTGGATTTTGCCGGGCGAACGCGGCGACGAGCCGAGCCGAACCTCGCGCATGTCCGACTACTTCGAGAACGTCTACGGCATCCGCGGCGACCTGCGCGAAGTCAAGATCGGGTATGACGCGCCTCAGGTCGGCATGACCATTCACCAGGTCGAGGAAACCTATCCGAACACGCCGTTCATGCTCGCGCTGTACAGCGGGGATGTCGTGAAGATTCCGCCTGACCGGGAGGAGACAATCTGGGTCAATACCCGCCTGGGCCTGATGGGCGAGCGAACGGCCATCGAGCAGTTCTGCACCGAGAATCATTGGGAGCTCAAGGGTGACCCGGACTATTTCGCCGATGTACTCAATGCACAGCATGGTGGTATCGGCGAGATCGTCATTCCGCCGGGTTCGAGTCTGATCGGCAAGCCGATCGGCGAGATCAAGCCACGCCGCAACTTCGGCACGAATATCCTGCAGATCTACCGGAGCGAGCAGATCATTCGTCGTGGTTTCCGCGATACCACCTTGCTGCCGGGCGATACGCTCGTCGTTCACGCGAGCTGGAAAGATCTCCACAAGTTGAAGCGCAATCGCGATGTCGTGGTCGCGACCGACGTGCGCTATGAAGATGTGCGCACCTGGAAGATCAAGCCTGCCGTGTTCTTCTTTGTGGCCTCGCTGCTCCTGTTCCTGTTGACCGACACTCTGTCGATCTCCTTGATGGCCGGAGCTGTCGGTATGGTCTTGTCCGGCGTACTGACCATTGACGAAGCCTACGAGGCCGTGCGACTGCCAACCGTCTTCCTGCTGGCCTGTCTGATTCCACTCGGCATCGCCGTCGATCATTCGGGGGCGGCGGCGTGGATAGCACAGGAGATACTGGCGCTCGTTGGTGATGTGCCGATCTGGATAATGCAGGCCGTCGTCGCCTTGCTCGCCACGTTCTTCTCGCTGGTCATGTCGAATATCGGTGCGACCGTGTTGCTGGTACCGCTGGCGGTCAACATCGCCGTCGCCATCAACGCGGATCCTGCCGTGTTCGCGATGACGGTTGCCATCTCGACCGGCAACGCCTTCCTGATTCCGACCAATCAGGTCAATGCCCTCATCATGGGGCCAGGTGGCTATTCGGTTGCGGACTTCATGCGGGCAGGCGGTGGCATGACGGTGTTGTTTCTCGTCGTCAGCCTGGTCACGATGAATCTGATCTGGTAACCGCCCCCTGGCAGGCTAGGCGATCACGTCTCTGGCCAGTTCCTCCACGCATTGGCGGGTCGCCGTGCCGAGCATGTTGATCAGGCGAGACCCTTCCGATTCCATGGCCGGGCGGTCCCCGGCTTCGCTGGCTCGTTCCAGCGCACGCGCGGCGTCAGCCACTCGCGTGATTCGGCAGACATCGGAAACCCCCTTCAGAGCATGTGCTGCCTCGCGCAAGGCTCTGCTGTCGTGGGCTTCCAGAGCATCACTGATGCGTGCGGCGTGCTCGGGTGCTTCGTCCCGGTAGGTCTCGAGTGCGCCGACCGCCCAGGCATGGTCGTCGAGCATGCCGGCGGCACAGGCATCGAGGCTGACCAGTTGTTCGGACCCGGCTTCGCTTGTCCAGTGTTCAAGGACATCACGAATTTGTTCGATCGTCACGGGTTTGGTGAGCACTGCATCAAAGCCGCAGTGCAACGCGCGCTCACGTGAATCCGCATAGGCATCGGCCGTCAGCGCAAGTATTGGTGAGTGGCGATTCGGGGAGTTGCCGGCGCGTACATCGCGAACGATCTCGAAGCCGTCTCGATCGGGCATGTGCAAGTCCAGCAGCAGCAGGTCGTATTGGCGGGCATCGAGCAAGCGACGGACCTCCTCGTCGGAGCGAGCGAAGTAGCCTCGCACACCCAGGTGCGAGAAATAGCGTGCGAGGAGATCGAGGTTCATGCGTTGATCGTCCACCGCGAGGACGTGCAAGGGGTCTGCTCGCGACGGCTGCATGGCCTCGATCGGTGCATGATCGCTGAGTGCATGGCGTGTCGGTTCACCGCTCAGCGCGCGTTCCAGGCGCCGGTACAACTCCTGGGGATCGGGCGTTCGCACCACGAAGTCGTCGAAACCGACGCGCCGCGCCCAGAGCTTGATGTCTGGTGTGATTCGACCCAGCACAGCGATTCTTCTTCCGGCACGCGGTGGCGGCTCATAGTGATTCGGGGCGCGGGAATCGGCGCCGCGGAGCACGCGATTGGGAATCGAGATGATCGTCGGCAAGGCTTCGCCATGCTGAAGCTCCTGCCGCTCGATCTCTTTATCGACAATTTGCGCTCCCGCGTGTTGCAGAAACTGCTGACGGATTTCGAACAGGGGATCATAGTCTTCAATGAAGTGAGCCGGAGGCAGCGACGCGAGTGCACTGTTGTCGATGGCGTCGACGATCGACGTCGTCGGATCATCGACCACGGGCAACGTCAGCGAAACCGTGAAGTGAGTGCCGCGTTGCTCGGCACTTTCGAGCACGATATCGCCGCCGAGCAGATCGACGATGCCACGACAGATATGCAAGCCCAGGCCCGCCCCGCCATAGTGGCGGGTAGTTGACATGTCGGCCTGTGCAAACGCGTCGAACAGACGGGGCTGCAGCCGTGGCGCTATGCCGATGCCGGTATCGACTATATGGAACTGCACCATGCACAGGCCGTCCGCGGTGAAATGATATTCTGGCGGGATTTCGACCGCAAGCAGCACGTGGCCCTTCTCGGTAAACTTGATGGCATTGGATACGAGGTTGAAGAGAACCTGCTTCAGCCTCAACGGATCACTCAGAAAGCGAGTGGGTGCAGGGGTTCGAGGGGGCACGATGCACAGCTCCACGCCGCGCTCCAGAGCAAGCTGTTCGGTACCGTCGTTCACGTCGCAAAGGACGTCGACCAGGGAAAAGGGGACCTGCTCGGTGCGCAGGTTGCCGGTCTCGATCTTGGTGATATCCAGAATGTCGTCGATCAGATCGAGCAGGTTGCTCGAGGCCGTATTGATCACGTCGACCTGTTCGCTCTGATCGTCTGTCAGCGGTGAGCGATTCAGGGTCGACAGCGTGCCGATGATGGTGTTCATCGGCGTGCGAATCTCGTGACTCATGTTGGCCAGGAATTCCGACTTGAAATCGCTGGCCTGTTCAGCAGCGGCACGTGCCTCGTCAAGTTGACGATTGCGCAGCTCCAGGGAGTCGAGCGTCTTGTACAGGTCGTTGGTAGCGACTCGAGCCGATTTCTTCAGGCGGGCATGAAAGGTGTTCAGTTCGCCGGAAAGGTTCAGCACACCCTGGGCCAGCTCACCGAGTTCACCACCGGTCTTGACCGGCATGCGGTCGATATATTCATGACGCTCCAGTCGGCTCATGGCATCGGTCACGATCAGCACGGGCCGGCTGACGCTCCGTGCCAGCCAGATGGCAGCAGGTGTCGCCGCCAGCAGAATCAGCAGTGCGACGAGAAGTGCCTGGCCGACCGAATCAAGCTGACGCTGGTAGGCGCTGGTCAGGTTCACCGTCATGTGCAAGGTACCGATGCGTGCCGCTTCCGTGGCGTCTGTGCCGGCGGCAACTGATGTCGCCGCGCTGGTGTCGTGATCGAAGATCGGGTCCCTTAATGCCGAGAGTTCGAATTGCCTGATCGGCTCCTCGATATCGACCTTGTCCTTCAGATCGAGCAACCGGAACCACAGTCGCCCTGTCAGATCGAGGGCTGGCTGCGAGTTTTTCTCGTTGATCTCGTCAAGCCCGCCCAGCGGCTTCCCGAGGACATCACTGAAACGGATGCTCGTGATCGACGGCATCGCGAAGGTAGGCTGTGCCAGGTTGGCAAGAAGAGCTCTATTGCCACTTGCCACGGCGAACTCGCTCGCTTGTGCAAGCGACTCGGCAAGCTTGTTAGCCTGCCTGATTTCCGTGCGCTCGACGTTCCGGACACCCTCGACGAATGTCCACAGGCTGAGGAGACAGGCGACAAGAATCGCTGGTGCCAAGGCCACGATCAGCATGCGAGCCGTTATCGACAGGTTCCTCACGACGAGAAGTCGGCGTCGATGTAGTCCTTGGTCGGGTCTAATTCCCGCCGCTTGACGAGGCCGAGCGACATCGCTATTTGCTGGTTCTCGGCAACAGAGAAATACAAGGGTGTGCGCATGCGCCTGGCCGTGGAACGATTCTCGGTGCGCACGTTGACGGATCGCTCTCGAGGCTCCGGTGGCGCCAGGACTTCGCGGAGTACCTGTGCGGGCGTCGAGTACGCGCTGATGAGCGCCCCTGCCTTGACAAAGGTACGACTGTAGCCGATGACAGGCTTTGAATTTCCGTAGGCAGTCAATAGCACGACGTTGAGTGCAGAGCGGTCGAAGATGGTCGATTCAGCCTGTGTCAGCAGGGCGTCATTGTGGCCGAGCGAACGCTCCACCTGGGGTATCAGCGACTGGTGTTTCCGGTAACGCTGGTAGTCGAGATGTGTGCCGGCAGGGTAGGAGAGCTTGCTGTCGCTACCTGGCCGGATGTCGACCGTGTCGGCTGATCTGGCGGAGATGAGTCCGAATTTGCCCAGCGCGGGATAGACGCTGTTGGCGACTGCCATCTGTCGATCAAGCGGCTGGTCCATGATCACCGCCTCCAGCCGATCGCAGGTGCTGCCACAATCGATGTCGGTGAACGCTTCGGCAGAGAGCAGCGCACAGGTAGCGATACGGCCAATGTCGGCAAGCCTGCGGCAGGCATTGGTACCGAGGGCGATCAAACGGGCCGCTGAACGGTCGATTCTCGACTTCTGTGAGCTGGACAGCTCGCTGTGCTCATCGATTTCGATGACTTCGTGGTGCTGCTTCGATTCCTCGAGTATCGCGGTCATGGCGGCATCGACCTCTGCGCGCATGGCTTTCGGCACGGAGGCGAGCACCAGGAGCTCGCTCGCGAGAGGGCTTGCAACGTTCGGCGCAGGCAACAGCAGTGTGAAGAGCAGGGTCATCGCCTGCGCGACGATGGACGTCTTCCTCCTCCGGGCCTGTACTCTCATCGTGGCGGCATCACGGCAGGCGGAACGCGATCTTCGCGAAGTATTGATCGCGGACATCGTTGCGCTCGACATAGTCGGCATTCTCGCCGAGCTCGAGTTCGGCCTGGAGCGACACTTCGGCGTCGACGCCGCGCAAGCTGAGGCGCTTGGCAACGCGCAGGTCGAGTCGCTCTATGTTGGTGAGGAATTTCGGTTCATCGCCCCATTTCCATTCGCTGACATAGTAGAACTCGCTGCTCAGTGAAACCGAAGGGACGGGGTTGTAGCTTGCGAACAGGGCGAGTGTGTGCGTCGGGGTGAGATTGAACTTCTTGATGCGTGCATCCATGCCGAACGAATAGGCGTAGGCGGCTCGAAAGCGCAGGCGCTGGCTGGCCTGGTAGTCGAGTTCGAGATCGATCGTGTTCCAGGTGTAGTCGAAGCGGTTTTCGAAGGCGCGGCCAAGACCGTCGTAGGTGTCTTCCTCGAGCGGGGCCTGTCGATTCGACAACAGGCCTCGAATACGCTGATGCGAGAGCTTGGCATCGAAGGCCAGTGTGCGTCCGTCATCCTTGCGCGAATAGTGATACCCGATGTCGTAGACATCGTTGGTTTCAGGGTCGAGCTTCTTGCCGTCTTCGTAAATGACGATGTCGCGGCGCGTCTCGTCACCGACCTCAAAGTCGAAGGCGATCTCGCCTTCCTCCTCGATCAGCTGCGGCGTGCGCAGGCCGCGCGAGTATGCGAGACGGAATCGTTGCCCCGGGGCGCTACGGTAGGTCGCACTGGCCCGCGGTGCGAAGGCCGTGCCGGAGAGACTGTTGTATTCGGCCAGCACGCCGCCCTGCAGCAGTACCTTGGGATTCAGCTCGAATTCGGAATGGCCGAAGAGGCGCTCGGTATCCACGCGGTGCGTGTCATCATCGTTGAATACATAACGACCGGCGATC
>Ga0209186_1003360_pt1 | contig 11044 bp, 18 predicted proteins | sample SidtaG_FD_187426 | JGI IMG/M metagenome (GOLD analysis project Ga0209186, IMG submission 187426) | Marine algal microbial communities from Sidmouth, United Kingdom - Sidmouth_Male2 metaG (SPAdes) (version 2) | ecosystem: Host-associated > Algae > Red algae > Unclassified | place: Sidmouth...
TCCCCATCGGATGTTGCACGAACAAAGGTTCTTCTTCCTCGCCTCTAAGGCGATAGCGTTCGCTTTATCGCGCGTCTACGGTCGGTCGCCATTTACTGGTTAGTTAACCAACGTCATTAATCCCACATCCAGCGCCTCGACGCCATGATACCCCTTGTGCGGGATACCATGGAAAAGGCTCAGGCCCGGTACAAACAGGCCTTCGACAAGCGCGTGCAGGCTCGACGCGAAGCCCTCCGAGTGGGAGACTTGGTATTCGTGAAGTCACACGAGAACCAGGCGAGTAAACTCGTCTGCAAGATACTGGGACCCTACCAGATCCTGATGACGCACGAGCGTCGGCTCACCACCGAAAGTGACGATGGTATACGCACCATAAACGGGAACCACGCCATCCGGGCCCCAGAACCACCAGAGGGTGACCCGGCCTGGGCACGGGCACTGGCAGAGTGGCAGGTCCCCTCACTTCCCTCATCGGCCAGTAAACCGATTGAGGCTGTCTTCGACCACTTTGTCGGACAGGGGTACGACGACCATGAGCGACTCATGCTCAAGGTACGATCGTTCGGGTATGGACCCCGGGAGGACTCCTAGCACTATGTGGAGGACCTTCCGGCTGAGAAGGTTCGCAAACACTTCATGAAACACCGACTCACGGTACTACGAAGGTTATCAAGAAACTAACCCCTAGGACAGGGTACCCCCACACTTCCCCAACCAAGAAAGCAACCCACCCCACAACTCCGGGGCCCTGCACGCAGGAAAATACAGTGGACCGCCGCCTCGCTACGCAAGGTGGTCGGCCGACCCAACTTGGGACGGACAGGGGGGGGCGGGGCCCACCAGACTCGGCGATCCTCCACCTCTCACTCGGACACGGACTGTTAACCCCGGTCCGGCGACAACGGGATGTCATCACGGGCATACCCCCCGTAATGGTCACGGAAGGGAGGGTCGAACGGGTATTAATGGGCCGGCGCCCGGCCTGTGGAGACCGGTCCCCACGTGGCGCTCTTGGCCCTACTCGGCCCCGCCTCCGCTGAGGAGTACCTCCCGGCGTAGGGGGCGTGACCCGCCGCCGCGGTGCCCCCAGCGGGGTAGGAGGAGCCGCCCTCGTCGAAGGGTCCTGCGGCGGTAGCAGGCTCGCCGGCGTACGGGACTCGAATGGAGCCCCCGCCGGGCGCTGTCTCTGCGGACCCCGGGGCAACCTGTTGGCCGTGACCCTCCAACCGAGAGGCCATCTGTTACCCGACGGCATCAGGGGTGGTATCCATCAAGATCTTCTCGGCCGCCGCCGAGAGGGGCTCCGGGGAACCGCGTCGTACGGTCCCAGCGCCCCGGGTGACTCAAGTAAGGGTGTACACCAGGGAGGTAACTATTGCCTCCCCGTGGGCCGCCCGGAGCGTCCCCGCCGCACTCTGGTAGGGTGACGCAAAGGCGCGCGCACACTGAGGAGTGACATACCCCCAGAAAAGGCTCTTCCCCGCCCCCAGAGCCGGATAGTACGGCACTCCGGGCGGGGCAGACGTCGGGCGGGCCGCCGGTCCGACGGGCAACGACCCCGCCCGGGTGGTCCGCCGGACGGCGTCTTCACGAGCAGGGGGGCGCTCGGCCGCACCCCCGGTGCGCTTGCGCTGGTGCGGGGATACTGCCCACGGGGCACCCCGACCCGACTCGGGCGGGGCCGACGTCGCCGTCGACCCCGCAGCGTAGGGGTAGGACGTGTCGACAAGGCCCTCATGCAGGCCAGTGCGCCTCGCCACGAGGTGTTTTCACAGTGCACAAACGCCCGGGCCGCCCCGTCGTCCTCTCCGCCAACTCGGCGGGCCAGGTACGGACAGGCGGCCGACCAGTCCAGCGACTGGTGGAGTTTCATCACCTCGCTGAGATACGCGTGCGCCTCCATTTCCGCCCCGTCCGCCCAGTTCGCGAGGTGCAGTTCCACGAGGCGGTCCACCAAACCGGCGGGAAGGAGCCACAGGTACCCTTTCGTCCGGGCGGAGGCATACCACACCCCGGCCACCTCTAGCACCCACTGGGGCGCTAAGATGGCCGCCGCCGGGGTGGACTCCCCCCGAAGAAGCGCTGAGCCACAGTAGGTCACGACGCAGATCACCCTTTCGGGGAACCCGTGGGGCACCTTCAAAGCCGGTCAACACGTCGGCGTCGGGACATAGTAGTCCCGCCGCGCCGAGACGTGGATCTGGGAGCTCTCAACTTGAGCAGCACTCACCAGAATACCCGACGCCTCCCGCAAGCGGCGCTTTGCGCGGGAAACCCGGTGGTGGAAGTGGGATTCCCTCTCTCCCATCTACGGGGGGGGGCAGAACGCCCACTCCCACGCAAAGACGGGCGCGATGTCGTCCGCCGTCGCCCCGTCCATCTCTTTGGACAGGCGCGCGGCCACACGCTCCACCCACGGCGCGTTCGCCGCCTCTAGTACGGCGGGGAGGTCCGCCGTCACCCCGGCTGGTAGGTCATACTGCACGGGGTGGCGCCTCATCCACCGCTGCAATGCCGGGCCCTGCTTCGGCACAGGGATGGCCTCGTTCAGGGCCCGCGGGCGAAACTCCCCCAACTGACTAGGGGCGTGTGGGGGCGTCCACTGGACTAGCGCCTCCGACTCCACCCCCGCGGGCCCGGCCTCCTCCACAACCGGGGGGCGCACCCGGCGAGGAATCGGAGGTGGGGAGTCTTGCTCCAATGGGTCCTCCCCCCCGGCGGCCGGTGTCGCCTCGGCCGCCGCCGCCGCCGCCTGTGGCGTTCCCGGGCGGCTCGGCGGCAACGGCACTCGGGCGGCCGCCGTGACGGGGGCCGCGGCGTCCTCGTCGGCCGACCGCCCCGCCGCACTGGACGCGCGGGACGCCGTCGCCGACCCGGCCGTTGACTTGGCCCGATGCGGCGCCGGCGGCAGTTGCGTCGCCTGACTTCCCGCTGCCGCGGCCTCCCGGATCGGGGTCGTGCCGCCAGCCGGGCGCGACCGACGTACCGCCTTCCCGCGGGCCGTCGCCGAGGCCGCGTCACTTGCCTTTGTGGCACTTATCGGCGTCCCAGACGCCGACGGGGCCGCCCCGCCCGCCCGAGGGGTGGCCGTCGTTGAGGCCGTTGACTTGGCGGCGCCCGCACTGGCGGGCGCCCCACCGGACCGAGCGGTCGCCGTCGCCGGGCCGCCCGACTTGGTGGCGCCCGTCGTCGGCGCACCGCCGCCGGTGCGGCCATCCGCCGCAGCAGGGCGGTGCTCCTAACGGGCCAGCGTCCCACCCGACGCCGGCGCGGCGCGCCCAGCACTCGAGGCCTCCGTCTCCTCCTGGCGCCCGACGCGCTCCGCACTTGGGGTCGTCATCTCCTCCAGCTGCGTCGCTCCTGTCGACCGCGGGGATGCCATGGCCACCGCGTCCGAGTAGGAATGCGGGGCCGACTAAGGGAGTAGGCGAGAGGGAGGGGTGATGGTCTAGACTCTGGGGACGAAGGGGGTGTGGTCACGGCCGGTAGTCTGCGGCGGCCCCATCGCGCCCCCGTCGCCACCGACTGCCCCGTTTTAATTGGCCCCTGTACACTGGCAGGGGCACCCCGTCGCCCCCCCAGGCGTCGCCCCGCCCCCGCTGGGTTTCCCTTCCAGTAGGGCGCGCGCGACGTTTGCCCTGGAGGGGGGCGCCACACCCGGCGCCCCTCCGCGCGGCTTGTCTGGCCCACCCAGCCACACAGCCCCCCTGACACGGCCCCGCGTCCTCCACGCGGAGGCGACACGGGCCCTATTGTCCCCTGTAGACCCCCCGCGACCTGGGGCGGCCACCGCCGGCTCTGACAGAGACAGCACCCGGGCCCCACAATGGGGGGATCCCAGTTAGTAGTCCTGGCGCGCTCGTGACCCTCAGACCGGCCTTTCTGGCCCTGGGCCGCCGGGACGGCGACCCCTTCAGAAGGGGGAAGTGTGATGGCCGGACACCTGGCCCACACACACGGGGAACCAGATCCTTCCCAGTCAAGAGGGGACACGTGGATTCGCGACCTGGGCGGTCGGATCCTGTCAGGCCGAAACGGCCCCGGGCACTCGCGAGCGTAATATGTCCTGCTATGGCATATTTCGACGCATATTTCGAATCGTTTCGGTGGTGATCTACTTGTGGTGACCCGGTGGCTCACCAACCACAACCGCGATCGCGAGACTTCTCTGGGACTAGTAAATCCCAGGACGGGCCCCCAGTTAAAGGCCTCAATTTGTGTAAACCCAACTCGGACCAATGACCAGCATTGCGCCACGCCCCTGACACCGGGGCGCCGCGAGGGTGTCACGTAGCACCCTTCCCCCGCCTCGACTGAAGGCGGTGTCCGAAGTTTCGACCGTGCTCCGCTGAGACAGGCCCCATGGGCCCTGAAGGGAGACTTCCCGCGCGCCCTCTGAGGGTGTCTGAGAGGGTGTTTTCTGAGGGTTGGAGGGGGACTGACGGGGTGTGGAGGGGAAAGAGGGCGAGGCGTGAGTGTTGCCTCGAGGACTTCGACGCGGGCAAATAAACTATCGATCACACAACTCGTGTTCTCCGTTTGGGGCGTCTTCCCCCAATCGACGCCGCGCGTGTGTGCTCTTCAGGGTTTGCTTCCGGGGCGGGTATTCCCCGACAGTACTACCCGGCGACACGGTCTGGCTCGCCTTCCCCTCAACTCCGTGGGGTTGGCTGCGCCTGTTGTCCCAGGCAGCGGTGGCGGCTGGGGCGGCAGCCCGAGTGGCGGCGTCGGCGACGGTGGCGGCGGCGGCGACTGGACATGCGGCAGCGGCTGTGGCGGCGGTAAAGGCGCTGGCTATGACTTCGGCAGCCGTGGCCGCGGCGTTGGCGGCTACGGCGGCAGCGGTGGCCGCGGCGGCGGTGGCCGCGGCGGTGGCAGTGGTGGCCGCGGCGGCGGCAGAGGTGGTGGCAGTCGTGGCCGCGGCAGCGGCAGCACTGGCGGCGGCAGCGGCAGCGGTGGCGGCAGCGGTGGCGGCGGCGGCCGACACCACGGTGGTGTCGTCTGTGGCGTCTATACAGGCGTTCGAACAGTGTGTAATAAAAAAACCCGGCCCAGCGGGAAAAGAAACATTTGCGTGTCTACTCTATTATTGTGGGATTAATGACATTAGTTAACTAACCAATAAGTAGCGACCGACCGTGGACGCACGATAAAGCGAACAATATGGGCTTAGAGGCTAGGAAAAAGAACCTTTGTTCGTGCAGCATCCGATGGGGAGCCGGGGGTGCCGACGACGGCGAACCCCGGTCCCATGGTGCTTTTGTTATCAGACAGTGGAGGGGCGGGGTCGATCGACCGAGGGATCGTAAAGATCGAATCACCACCAAAATAGAGACGATAAAAGAAAGGACAGATATACAAGACGGATGGAACCTCTCAAAGGGCGAGCCACAAGTCAGTTCAATCCTCCACATGAATACTGAACCAGTCAGGGGGGCTACCGGGCCCAATGTCCCAATATCAAGGAGATTTGTTGCAATTACTGCTGATCCCCAAAATTTGTCCTGGGGGACACAGACAGAGACTGACTGTGAAAAAGAGCATTCTATTGGTCTGAAACGACAGTAAGAGGACATCCACGCCAATAGAGAGCCCGCATTCGGTACCAGGACCTTGCACGCAGCAGAACGCAGAGTCTGTTGCCGCTTGATCCGCCTTTTTTGGCACGGAGTAAGCTTCCCACGCGAGATCTTGAGGTTTTCTACTGTTACCTTGCCAGAAAGGCGGAACAAAAGATGTGGTGATGTCGATGTTCAGACCGTATGGGCACATGTAAGCACTCAGATGCTCCAAGTCAGTCTCAGGGGCGCATCTGATTGGTGGAGATAGTCGGTCCGCAACTCAGTCTCGGTTTACCAGGCCACAATTCGGGGATCAGCAATACTCCCTACATCACGTCACCCAATGTGCGGGGCAAGCAGTTCGCCTCGGTCACGATCAGTATCCGCAGTCAGGTCGGCTCTCAGTCGCTCGCTCTCTTGCATGTTCTGCGTCTCAGCCCATGCATCAAAAATGGCAGCCATGCCGGCGGCAGGCGGGTGGACGGCGGGATTCAGAGCAGGGGACGCGTTGCGAACGGGGTCAATATTGTCTATTGCCGCCGCCGACGACACTGGTGCTGCCGCCGCGAGGCGCAAATGCCCCGGAAGCAGCAGTGCCTCCAGCTGGTGCCCCACCGCTCTATTTGTCGCCACCACCTGACCCGCCTCCAACATCACCACATATGCCACAGTCAGTCCCACCATCACTCCCCGCCGCGCGTCGCCGGCGACTCAGAAAGCTGCTACGTCGGCTCTCCACACACATGATATGCAGAATGCAAATGGCCGTGTACGTCGTCGCAGGCTGCGACACAGAGTGGTAGCGCCCAGGGTGCAGCGCATCGTGAAAGCGCTTCACTAAAACTCGAAATAGCCGCTCCAAGTCCTTTCGGATGGCCTCTTGGCGGCAGTTGAACGTCGTCTGCTCCTCAGTAGAAGGCTGTGGGTGCGGCGACATCAGAAAAGCGTAGCGCGGGTAAACGCCGTCGACAATGTTGTAATGTAGCGTGCGCGTGCGCCCATTGATAGTGAAGGGCGTGCCGCATGGCGGCCACCGGCCGCCAATGGCGTCCAGGTACAGCGGCGACTGCTGCATGACGTTGATGTCGTGGAGACTGCCAGGGGCTCTCACAAAATGGTGCCACACCCACATGTCCTCGTGGCAAACAGCTTCCACGACGATGCCTCTCTTTCCCGTGCGACTCTGATACACCCCCGCCATCCCCGCGGGCACTGCTGCCACTCCCAGTGGCAACAGTCAAGGGAGCCCATGCACCTAGGCCTCGCACGCTCCTTGTTGCGTTCCATAACGGTGTTGAGGTCGTCTCGGTTAGATCGTCGTTGGTAGGTCGGTCCCCATCGCCTGAAAAAAAGCTGCATCAGCAAGTTGATTGACTTGGCGATCACCAGCCTGGACAGGCGCACGTACTCGTAGGCTCGGTCGGCCGCCTAGCAATAATGCGTTGTTGGAAGAAAGGCTCGTCTTTGACAGCCAGAAATCCACGCCGGAAAACGGCGCGGGGGACACGGAACCGCGTCTGAAAGTCGCGTTCATCGTAGATGGAAGGCAGCCCGCCGACACAAAATTAGTCCCGCAGAATGTTGTGCACATCGGCCGCAAAGTCGCGGCACTTGTTTCCACGGCGCCCCGCAGTGGAGCCATGATACTGCCGTCGTTGCGCAATGCGCCGCGCGCGCGCGTCGGCGCACAGCCATGACCACGTTTACGTGCGCATGCACGACAGCAGCAACGTCCGCGCCGTCGTCTTTGGCCAACAGAGCGGCAGTGGTAGAAAGCTCCTCCTCGGGGCCGTCCATACCAGCGATCGTACTCCGCGCGGCGGGGAGCAACTATTTATGAGACCTGCAGAGGCGCGTAGGCCACGTTTTGCGGAAAGGGGGCGGGAGTGGGGAGGGGGCCGAGCGGCGCGCGTGCGCAGAGCTCCCATGTAGGAGGAGGGGACGACGAACCGTGCGTCGAGGGTCACGAGGTGGAGAAGGGGATAAAAAGACGAGTGCGTGTTGACGGCGGCGGGTTGGGGACGGGGGGGGGGCGGACAGGAACGACGCGAGCGGAGCGCGGCCCGCGTGGTCAGTGAGATGGATGCGGGATGGTGTCGGTCGTGCTCACGGGTGCGGCGGGTGGAAAAATGGCGGCGGCGGCGGGATGGGCGTGACGACGGCGATGGGGAATAGTGCGCGGCCAGTGCGGTCCTCTAAATGGCGTGTCCGGCCGACCACTGCCGACAGCCACGCAAACACACACCCCCACCGCCGATAAGCTCCAGAATGCCCCCCCACCACCCTCACCTGTCAGTGCTCTAGCGCGCCCCTGCCACTGACGCACGGTGGCTCGGCGGCCCCCCCCTCGCCCAACGGCACCGATCACAGGCCCCACCATCCAGGCGCGACCGTCCAGGCTCCCACACCCCCTCAAGCAGCTGTAACGGAGCCCCAATCGCTGTGGCACAGCGACCGGCCCGATCTTGCCCCTCCAAGCAACGCTGTCAACCGCTCGTGCCGCCCCACGAGCCACGACCTGCCACCACGTGGGCCTCGGGTGGCCCACCACAGGCGCGGCAGACATCACTCGGCAGCCCCCCCCCTCTCAGACCGCCGTGAGAGCAATGCGTGGGAGCCATGCAGACGAAAAAAATATCCATAGCGTTTCCCTATGGGCACGCCTCAGCCAAAATATCTTGCAAGCGCCGTCGGTCCGCTTTCAAGATATGTGGTCCACATCGGCGATTTCTCGTTTCTGAATGATTGTGAAAACCGAGGCTGATCGTAGGGCCACACGTTGCTCGCTTCAGCGTGCCATCTTCGATACTGTTTCGATTCGTTAAACCAATGAGAGAGCTTAGCAGAATGGGGTCTGCTCTGGACCGACCCCATTTCCGGTCGGGAATGAGGTCGGTCCGGCTCCGACCCCATTTCTGAAGGCAGCATGTGTGTTGTACTTTTGGTAACTGGAAATGGTTCAAAAGAAGCCCAAATAGGGTCGGCGACGCTGGTACCATGCCTCGTAAAGGTGGCTGTTCTGGGTCTGATCATTAGACTGCAACGTGGTAATATTTCAGTGGCTGAGATCTATTTGGGTCGCGACCCAACTTCCAGGCCTTAACGGCCCCTGTGAGAGGGGTAGCTGACCGCAGATGATGAGCCGTGGACTGAGCCGTGATCCGTCGGATCACGTCTTGCCCGCCTTGTCTGTCCGCACAGTTCTGGTCGCCTGCAGGAGCTCTAGCGGCGCGCGCGCCATCGCGATCGCCAAGCGGTTGTCTTCCTGCTGTGGAGGGGAGAAATATGGCGGACGCCGTTGGAGACCGAACGAAAGTGCGGCCGCTTTGTGAGGAAAATGAAGCAACCGAAGCAGGCAACAGGAAGTGGACGGGGGGGGGGGGGGGGGGGGGGGGGGGAGCAGCCGGGTGTTGGAGAGCGCTCACCCCCCGATGCTTGGGGACCTCCCCCTATGTCTGTCCGGGCAAAGGACATTCCGTGAGCTCGAGTATGCTCTCAGAAAGTGTTTCCCATCAGTTCCCCCTCTTTCTAGACCCCATATTGCTCGACACAGGCGCGTCTGGGGCGCCCCAGCTATCTTTTCTGTTGATACCTATTGCAGACGGTGGGCACACGTCTGGAAAGGTAGAGCATAGCACGGCACAATGAGCTTTACAGAAGCGTAAACTGTTGAGCAAGGGCGGAGAAATGTCGCGTTTGCCGCATGGCCGAAAAGAACACAGTGAAGTGGCCTCGATTGTGGTTTTGCAGTACCCGTCGCGCCCGGTTCAGGATCCGCGCAACGACTGAGAGTGGCTTGTTCGCCACCGCCCCATGCTGGCCTTTGAGCGCAGGTGGCTGTGGCCATGTTGCGATCTGGCGAGACAAAGAGGCGCCTTTTCGATAGATGGTGGAAAAGAGCTGACATCAGGGACTTCCGCCAATCAGGAATTGCATTTGGATGTGAGAGCCAACCATGTGCAGCGATTCCTCTAAAAGCCCAGAAGATCCGGAACACTGGGCTATAACTAGGCGTTGTGCGGGGGCGTTCCGGCCCATTTTCCTCAATATTGAGACACGTTTGCGCCACGCTGCGCCACGTTTCCCAATTATGACTTGGGGCCGACGTTGTAGGGCATGCTCTGAGGCAACGCTGGCATTTTCTCGCCTCATTCCGGGCCATTAGGTCAGGGAATTTACCAACTTGGTGAAGACCGTTTTGAGTTTTTTTGAGAGCTGGTGCAGGTTGCGAAAGTACTTGTTGAGACCGGAAAACACATTTTTATCCCTCCCTCTGCAGATCCTGACAGTTTCGCAACCGTTTCTTTGCTCTTGGAACGTTGGTACGGATGGTCGGGTGCCTCGTACCAAGTTGCTCGCCGTGGGGAGATCTCGCTGGCGTGTACGGTTCGCGACAGTGCTCATAGCGCAAGAAACTGGATATAAAGGGTCCTGAGGTGTGGTGGTCTGTCTACGGTGCCCTCCGGCGGTGTGGTACAGAGTAATGTCCATGGTACCTCAAGAGCGGCGGTCTCGGATGTCTCTGACGGCGTTTGTTTGCAGTCGAGCCCTTGAAAGCAGGACCATGCGAGGCGCGGGACGTGACGTGTGGGACCGCGTCACTGAGCGCGATGCGTGGGGTGGCGAGGATGGTGGGTGACTGACGAACTGCGGGCGTGGCGGCCGGATGGCTCATTTGTCTGGTGTTCTCGACAAGGTGGCAGGTGTGCTCCTTTGACATAGGCATTGTGTATTTATTTCAAGCGTGTTATGGCGCGTCGCCAAAGAATGACCGGATCCGAGTACGTTCCAAAGCAAGTTACAGCATGCTGTGACCGTGCTGTGACTGTGCTTCGAAATAGAATTGCTTGCGGAGGGCTCCTGGGTGGCTCTGTGGGAGGCAAGGGCGATCACAGCACCTATAAATTCTGTGCTGTGAGCTGCTGTGAACTGCTGTGAATTGCTGTGAGCGTTTCTCACATCCGATCATTCTTTGGCGACGTGCCATAGATTGCCAAGCCTGTTCGGGCAAGGGTTTTTGCACGAACGTGCCTTCACACCCATTCCGAGACACGCTTCGAGTTTGTGGCGGCGAGTTTGTGGTGAATGTACGCGCCTCTGATTGGGAAATGATGAGTTCGAGTCTGAAGCGCCGGCGCCACAAACTCGGATTGTGGCGTGCCAGGTTATGCCCCAAAGCCATGTGGCGCCACGTCACACGGCACCTTCGAGCGCATGATCGATGAGAAATTTGCATCAGCACTCTTCAGGCAAGGGAGTTATTGCGCCTCCTGAAGGTCACAGACCCGCCCCGTCGCTGCTCGGTTTGAATCCGGGGTGATCGTGCGGCTGCTTGCTGTTGCCTCGGAAACCGACGGTTTCCCGTGAGTACGACGAGCTCCGCTAGCGCTACGCGCAGTGCCCCCTATTTCTTCCCTCTTCTGGCGCGGCTTCCAAAGGTACGGTTTTTGAAACCCGGGGCTACCGATGAAGGGGGGGGG
>Ga0209186_1003363_pt1 | contig 11038 bp, 15 predicted proteins | sample SidtaG_FD_187426 | JGI IMG/M metagenome (GOLD analysis project Ga0209186, IMG submission 187426) | Marine algal microbial communities from Sidmouth, United Kingdom - Sidmouth_Male2 metaG (SPAdes) (version 2) | ecosystem: Host-associated > Algae > Red algae > Unclassified | place: Sidmouth...
CCCCCGGCATGAGCCGGGGACGGGTCGTGAACAGTCACGCAACACCCCCCTAGGGGGGTAGCGTGGGACAACCCCCTTGGGGGGGGTGTCCAGGGAGCCCCAGGGCCACACATGAAACGACCCCTCTGGAGGGGCGTGAGGCGGGGAACACCCGATCGGGCCCGCCTGGGGGGGGTCTGACACACACAAGGGAGACATACGTCTTCCCGAATCCGAGCCCTCTGGGGGGACCGGGAAGCTTGTGGGAGCTTCCGCAATCCGAGCGTAAGCCGGACCGAGATATGATCTCGACCAGGGATGAAATCCCACCGGAAATCTATCCGGGAAAATTGAAAAATCTTGAGATAAGTCCCGAGGTATTGGTTTTGGGTAAATCCTGAAATCTAGGAAGTCTTATTGACTTTCCTGCTTCCGCCCGAGACGGGCGGGGGTCCCCTTCCAGTGGAAGGGCTGTCAGGGATGCTGGGCAGGGGCCACTAGAGGCCCGGGCCTGAGACCGTGGCCCGTTGGGTACCGGTCCCCCCATGGTAGCGCCAGGGGGTCGGGATTGTGCACGTCCTGCGTCTTGTTTCTGAGGACATATGAGAGTATGCTTTGGGGTCATCGTGCGTGTTCGAATAAATCATCGATGCGTTTGCGGTACTTCCGTCGTTTTTGTGCGCTTCGCGCCCAGTGATCCCGGCGTTCGCGTTGTGGCTCTGGCGTAGCGTTCCGCATCCTGTGCTGGGTTTTCCGACGGAGTTATACCCCGTTGGCTGTGAGGGCAGGATCCACTACACATCTGTTGGCACCACCAGTCTCCACACACCCCTCCCCTGCAACCATGGCCGATCGGAGGTTCGCAAGGTGGTCGACACAAAGGATTGCGGCATGTACGTCACTATTCTGCGTCTTTTTGCGGGAGGTGAGTGTCTTGCACTGAGTATATGCACGCCTCTATAACCCCCTTGGCGCTTCCTGTTTCATCTGTTCTGCGGACACATATGGCGGACGGTTTCTTGATTCCCCCCACGCTCCAGATTCTGATGTGGCCTCGATGCTGCCCTCGAGTACCTCTATTCCTACAGGGCTACCGCAGAAGATGTCCCCACAGCATTTGACGCATCTGTATGCGCTTACAAGTGCGTCGGTTGTGGCTCTCTCTTTCTTAAAGAGAGCACCGGCATGGCTAATTGGCGAGCAGAGGCGATACAGAGTCCACAATGGTCAGATCGCTGGCGTGTGGCCTGCTTCCCTGTGTCTGCATGCAGGTTCGACCAAGTGCCATTGTTTTGCCCTGTGTGTTCATGGTAGTTCCAGTGGGGCGCATGTCGAGCAGCCAGACTGGCTGAGGTCCTGTGGTTTGGTTGCAAGGGCAGTGAGCGAGGTAGTACTCTTCCGTCACTCGCTCCCCTCCCAAAGCCAGCACTCGTCCTTCACGAGCTCCTCTCCGTGGAAAAGGGGCGGATCGGTGCCGATTCTCCGAGGTACAGATCCCTGAAAGGAACCACCCCCCCCCCCCCCCCCTCGAGGCCTCTCTGGTGCGGTTGACCTGCTCCTCGTTGCGATTCTGAAGAAAGAAGACGAGTTTGGCGCGCAATGTGAGGACAGGCTGACAATTTTATAACTGACCAATGGATGAATGCATTTGGACCTAGAAGCCAATGGGACGTCGCCGTTTCTGTCGCGACCCAGAAGAGCCTGTCCGCTGCGTATTGACTAGGCGTGGCCGTTTCGCACGCCGACAATCCCCGCCTGCTCTGAAAAAATTGTACAATGGCCGTGTCCTCGTACATTCCCGCACCCTGGCCTGCCCCATCGCCACCGCGGCGTAGTGACACGTCAGGCTCCAGGGAGGGATGGTATTCCCGGCTGGGCCAGCGCCCCGATAGAGACGGTCCGGTGACGCGGGCCGGCGGCGCTCTCGGCCGCCGCCAAGGGACCATCCCGAAACGTGGTGACAACAGGCCCAGCATGCCACGGGCTGTCAGACTGGAGGACCGGGGGGGTGCAGCGGGTGGAAGGTGGCCGACACAGCGATGCATTGAGCGCCTCTCGTGTGCGTGCTGGAAGGGAAATGTGAGATTTGTGGCCACCTGGTCGAAACACCTGAGGCTCATGACTGGCGAGCTACTTCCAGTCTGGCCTTCCGCCGCCAAGATCTGGATGCCGATGGAAGCTTGCAGCGCATTCCGCTGTCAGCAGTGCAGTCCTGCCATTTGATTGGGCACCGCTTTTCCCTGATTTCGTGTAAGTGAGTCTCCCATGAACGTGCCGACGATGTTTTCCATCTGCCATCGACACTCGCATTGCCACCGCCGGCGCTCCTTCTTCTTAGCCTCGTCATGGACCTGCCACTTCAGCCCCCACCCCCCCCTCCCATCGTTTACCTTCCACCAGCAGTGGCCACGGCACCCTCGGGCGTCGCCGAGCGGTACGCCTGCTACTGCCTATCCTGCACGGAGGACGGTCGCAGTGGCCCCAACTCGGTGTGTCGGACAACTTTTTATAACTACCGACAGCGTGAAAATCGCCGTCGTCTGGATTATGGCGGCCAGGGTGGAGGGCCAGCCAGTGCCACACTCCCCAAGGTCGGGGGAGAGAGACAATCAGCGGGCGACGGGCTTTCGGCGACTTCGGGCCCCCAGGGAAGACAACCGCCAGGCGGTGACGGCGCCGGCGCCCAGGCGGCTGTCGAGGCGGACCGGCGCCGATGCGATGCAGACGAAACGCTGGATGCAAGTGTCGCATCGAGCGATTCCACGCCAAACGACGGATCAGACGGATCAGACTGGTCAAACGACGTGCCACCACCGGATTTCATCGCTGATCCGGAGCCAGAAGATCAAATTGAGCTTCCTTCAATCCCAATTTACCAACCAACCGTCAGCACTAACGAAGTGCGTCTACCGGTGGGTGTTGAGGCAGCCCCCCAAGCCCACACTGGTAAGTCGGAGTTACTGCGGACTGCCTGGATAATTCCAGGAGTACTTATGCGGTGATCGGCTTGTTTGTCTGTACCTTTGGCATGCATTGCTGTATGAGAGTGCTGTAATTACTTGTACTTGTATCTCGAGGGGAGCTCCTTTTGGAGCTGAGCTCGGGGAGATTCTCCCGGGCTCCTTGAGGGGCGTCGCGATTTGTGGGCCCTGTCACTGCGTTGGCGGGGGTGTGCCTCCAGGACGTTGAGAGAGGGGCACACGAGGGGGGTAAGAGGCTGCTGGCCTCGCGCCTCAGACCGGTCTCCAGTAAAGCAACGCATCCACCCACTTACCTCCCGCTTCGCCGTGGGCCAGTGTAAGGATTGCAGACCACACCTTGCGCTGCATGCCATTACAGCTCAGCACGATTTGACGCAAGCGTCGATTACGGATCTACTTCAATGAAGCACCTGCGCGGCCACGTTCTGTACGCCCCACCTGATGGAGCGTGTCGTCGATGCCAGCGTCAACTTGGAGACAAGGTTAGTCGACTGTTTCATCAAAGGGTTCGTGGCCCTCACCCATACGCGCGCGCAACAGACCTCGTGCGACGCTTCCGGCGCACCGCGCTTCAAAGACAACGACAAGCCGGCCAAACAGGTCATGTACTGCTCCTTGATATCCTGGTTGGCTCACCTTCTCAGCGACCCCATCATTGGGAAGTCAATGATGGAGAACGTGGCTGCGGCGCGCAAGGCAGCGGATGTAGTGGCAGACGGGGTCCACAACTACCCCCACAGCTCGAATGTCCGTCACTACCGCGACGCAGGGCTACTTGATCACGGCACTTTTGGGCCAGTTAGCTTCGAAACCGACGGCTTTCAGTTCTCTCGGCATGGGTTTGAAGGCTGGCCAGTCACAGCCACGCTCCTGAGTTTGAGCCCTGACCAACGGACGCGCACCAAGTATCAACTACTGCTGGTCGTAACGCCTGGGCCAAGACAACCTGTCGACCTGGAATTGTTCTTCACCCCATCGCGGCGGAGTTAAACGAGTTGGCCAAAGGTGTTCCCGGCCTGATCGTAGCCGAATGGCCGACCCCTGTCGTTTTAAGAGCCGGAGTGCTCAACTTTGCGATGGATCAGCCCGGCGGCGACAAGCTTTGTCGGCTAACAGGCGTCAGCAGCCACATGTACAACCCTTTTCTTCTTTTCCAGGGAATCTGCGCTCCTGCAAGTAGCCATGTCTACTTCCGGCCTCAGGATCTACGTGGAAAGTCTCTGTTCAAAGTAGATGACTGCACTGCACTGCGACGCTCGCCCACACGTATCGCCGCAAGTGCGGCTGAAGTGGAGGACGCACAGGCAGAAGGCAGGTCGGTCGCGAACGAGACAAGGCTGCAGCACAGGAGTGGCGTGAAAGGCTACTCCCTGTTCTTCGCGCCCAGCCCAGCAATGCACACCGATTACCCGCACCTGAAGCACCTATGGACAATGGGTCCTAACACCGCACCCTGCGATACCATGCACTTGGTGCTCCTCAATGTTGTGCCGCACCTGTGGAATCTCTTCGCTGGGCTTAAGCTTGTAAACAAGAAAAAGGACGAAGACTACTTTTTAGCGAAGACGACGGTGGCCCTCATCAGCCGGGAGCTGCGGGAGCCGCTCCGAGCGGTGCCCCTGCCTTAGGCCAGATCTCTGAGTTTCATTGACATCCATCAAAAGTCCTTCAAAGGAGTCGACTGGATGCACTTCATCCTGTGCAGCGGAGAAGTACTGCTGGCTGGACGGATTCCAAGCGCTTTCTACAAGATCTTCATGGCACTAAGCCACGCCTGCCGTCTGCTATTGCAACCAAGGGGCGTATCTGAGGCGGATACCCAGTCGATTGAAATCGATCTCAAGTACTTCGTGACCACCTACTACGATAGGATCTACCGCGGATCGGCCCAGCGGTAACCGCTCTGCCTGTCTACTATTTCTTCTCTTCTGGACATGGTTCCGCTGCTCCGCGCGTGCGGCCCAGCCTGGGTCGTCCGGCAGTTTCCGATGGAGCGGAAAATTGGGGCGCTGGTAAAGCTTATCCGCTGCAGTTGAAGACCGCACGCGTCCCTCCTGAAGGGTGTCGCGCGCAAATGCAAAACCGACCTCATTACTTCGTTCGGCCATCAATACTTACCCACCGAATGGGCAGCAACAACGAAGCAGCGTTGGACGGCGCCCGATCTTCCTCGCTGCAGCCTCAAGGTACCTCAGGATGTAGGCCCCGCCTGCGCGCGGCTCCCTCTCAGGAGCGAGCCGGTGGGCCTTGGACGGGCGGAGCTTGACTGTATGCGAGCGGTGCTGATCAAAGGAAACGCCGACGAAGTGCCTCTTCAGAGTTTGGCTGAAAAGTACGACCGAGCAAAGCTGGCTTCCGGAAAAAATTCCGGATCTAAGCCTGTCGGGTCGGATTGCGACAAGCGCCGGCGACGTAAGTACATGATACGGGTCAACTCCCAAGAAGCTTTCTTCCTCCCTGACGGGTTCGTGGGGGAGCGCCCAATCTTAACATTTGAGACCATCCTACACTGCGCGGCCGTGTTCATTGGTGGCCCAGCAATAGCCTTCGCCTATGTAGAGTGCGTTAAGTCGGACAAGGACCGCCCAGGCCAGTATGGTTACGCGGCGACAAAGTACGGGATTGAGTGACTCCTCGGGCTGGGAGGGTCGTGCGGATACGTACCAGTCGGCTTCGTGGCGGACGTCGTCTCCACAATTGAGAGCGAGGGCCTCCATTTTTTTTTATTTAATCGGGAGACGTCTTCCGAGGACTTGTAGGACCATAAGGGGTAGGCTCCGAGGACGAAAACCACTTGTCATGCTACTTAATTAAGCGCGCAACTGCCCAAAAAGAATAGAAAGCAGTGACTAAGACAGAAACAAGTGCCATATTTATTTTGTACACGCTAACAATTGCAGCTCCGATTTCATCCCAATGACGTTTCTACGCCAACCAGATCTCGACCGAACCCAGGGCCCACGGAGACCTCTAGGCCACACGATCTCGGAACCGCGGTCGATGGGGCGGCATTGGTTTCCAATGGCCTCTGGCGGGGGTGCCCGTCCATCAGAATGCCCGTCGGCGGCTATTCGCCACCAGTGCTTCGCGGGCGCTCTGCGGGGGGGGGGCGCTCACAGCTAAGGCACTAGGAGTGTTCTGGCCAGCGCCGAGACGACGCCGTCGCACACATGGCCACACGGGCCACCACGGAGTGAGTGACGCGGTCACCGCAGTCGCAGGCACCACCCAGTCGAGTCCACCGTCGTCTTCCCCGTCACCCCTCACAACGGAACGCACTTTCCCCGCGACTTTTGCACCTGTCGTCTGTGTCGCACTCTCGACGCTCCGTCTCTGATAGCCTTGGACCGATCCTTCCCCGTGCTAAAGTGGCATGGAGGCCGGCCGCAAGCGTGCGCGTGGTGCTAGCGGTACATGTTGTTCGTTTCTTTGGATCTGATGCGTATCCACTGCCCCCGCCCCCCCCGTCCCCCCCCGCACCCCCCCGGTGTGAGCGTGATCATGTCCTTTGCCCGTACGGCCAAGTGTTGTATGTGTGTGATATGCTGTCCCATCCTTGTTTGGACACCTGGCAATTTGGCCGCCGCCGTCGCGGCGGCTGCAACACTGCCGGCGACGGCTCCACGCGCATCGAACGACGCCTCGTCACCCCCACGAGCGCAGCCGACTCGATCTTCGAAACGCCGACGCGCGGCCGTTGCGACGCCGCCACCACCGCCGAATCGTCGGCTGTCCTCTCCCCGCGAGGCGCTGCCCCCGCCCCCCGCGCGACCGCGTCTCTCTCCTTGCGAGGCCCCACCGCCGCCCGTGGGGGTCCCAGCCCCACCTGGATAACAGCCGTTGAGGACGTGGAAAGATGTCGGGCGGGCCCCACGGGCTTCCCAGCCCCGCCGGGCGTGCCGGAGAAGTTCCGGCGCCGGCGCACCAAGCTCAACGGCCACGGGGGCTACGTCCGCGTGCCCGTCCGGGCGCGGCAGCGCCGAGGCTACGGCCGTTCCTGCGTGCCCTGCTGGGCCTGCGGTGGCGTCGAATGGCTCTGCGGAGGGCCCGCTGGTGGCGCTGCCCGTGCCATGTCGGTCGCGTGGGCGGCCAGGACCCACGGCACCACGAACGGTCGGCGCGGATTCGACCTGAATCCGGACCCAGATGCCGTGCGGCGTGCGGTGGCGATACCCGCGGCCGCCGTCAACCGCTTGCCGGCTTTTGACGCCCTCAACATCTCTAAGCTGGAAGTGGTGCATGGCAAGCGGCTGGAAAAGTCCAACGCTAAGGTTTTTTACCCCCTTGTCACCTGTTGCGCGCAGGCGCGAACCGACATTGACGTGGTTGTCCGGCACCTGGAACGGTACGAGCCGCGGCTGGGCGTTTGCGTCCGGAGCTGGGGACCCTGCTGTTTGCCTTAGACGGTAGCCAACAACAGCGCGGCCTTCGACAAGGCGCTTGCAGAAAAGGGGCAGGCCGTCCAGGCGGCGGCCGCGGCGGCGACGGCGGGTGGGGCACCGCTCCGGTCGCCGACACGACCGCTGCCACTGTCGCCGACTCGGTCGTTGCCACTCTCGTCGACGAGCTCACCGGCTGCACGGGCCGGATCGGGTACTGACGCCAGCGATCACGCAAACGTTGATTGTGCGACGGGTGCCCAGTCGGCCGAGGATTTCTTTGCTTTTCATCGCTAGTTAATAAACCCAACCATCCGACCTCTTCGAACACATCAATATCGAATCAACGAATACCTCACTGAATGAAATCTTGCTATTATACATCATCTGTACTGACTTTGGTGTCGTGTCGCGACAGCTTTCTGCTGAGCACACTCAATCATCGTAGCGCTCCGATTAAGACCGGTGACGCGTCACCGCGCCGCAGGTGGCGCCCCCAGTGTCGGACACGTTCCGTCTCACCCAGCCGGGATGCCGTAGGGCCACTCACCCCTCACGTCTCTAGCCGCGTTCTTCCCGCCCCCTCGATGCCCCCAGCCCTTACGCCTTTCCGGTTGCAGCCGGAGCTTGTGGCACGCACCGCATGTTGATGGCGGAGCCCGACCTTTCCACGATTGCCAGGCCGCGCGGCATGACCCCCGACCCGCCCGACGCGGCGTCACGTCTGTTGCAAGATGGTGACGGTCCCGCTCGCCGCTCCTGAATCCGCGTATAGACCAGTTGGCGCATATTCCGCAGCCTCCACCGTGCCTCGCGACAATCGGGACCGCTGCCACCGTGCTGATGACCGCTGTCCTTGCGTCGATGGCAGATGTTGCCTTCGGCAGGGGCTAAGTCCAGTACTTATGACCCGGCCGGTTGTTGCACCCGTCTCTCCGTACTTCGGATTGCGGGGCATGGGACGGCTGTCCCTCCCCAAGTAGCCCCCCCTATTCGGACTCGGGTTTACTATTTCGTCTCTCTTTCTCGTATGTTTTCGTCTCATTATTACGGCGCCGGCCGCGGCCCGCGCCGCCCCATCCTGCTCGCCATATAAATTTTGGCGTCCCTCTCGAGTCCTAGCCTTTGCGCGCCTTTGAGCCGTCTAGGTCCTTTCGAAAGGTTTACCCTTTGGCTTGTTCTCTTTTGTATCGTCAGTGTTGCTACAGGGTATTTGCTCGCGCCTTCTCTGTTGCCACGCGTGATGGAGCAGAAGGCGAGAGGGCGGCGTCCTTATTGAGGGACGCCTCTCCTCTCGCGAGCCCCGGCGACAACGGTGCGGACGCCACTGACGGTGCACGTGACTGGACCACTCTGTGGTCCCGGTTACCCGGGGGCTGTTGTTGCAGGCCAGGTGAGGCGCTCGACGGTGCCCGACGGACCCTGGTGCCGTCGTGTCCGGGTTCGTGATATCTCGAGACAAGAAGCCAACCCGTCGCCGATGGCGAGCGGCGGTGCTGATCTCTCGCGCTTTGCCTCTCCTGATGATACGGGCACTGGCGCTCGGCTTACTGCCGACGGGTAAGTCCCGGCTGATACGACTCCCCCTCCTCCCCAAGCTGCTTCGAACCTCCCCGATCCAGCCGCAGCGGCTCCTGCCGCGGGCGCTTCGGGTGCATCCCCCAGAAACGCTAGTCGTTGCGCGGAGCAATCGGCGGTGGCCGAGCTCACGACGCTTGTGCGTACGTTGGCAGCGTCCGTCCGAGAGCTACGCGCCGACGTGACAACGTTGCGCGACCCAGCTGGGACATTGCCGATGTCAACTGCCAGTGGGCCCCGGCCCACTGACCCAACACCTGCAAACACCCGGGCCCCGCGTGACCGGCCCCGGTCGCGCAGGACCGCCGCCTGAGCGTCGCCGTCGGTATTTAGGAGTGCGGGCGCGCGATCGGATACCGACGCCCGCTCCTCGCGGACCGCGAATGACGACGAGCCGCCAAGGGACCCCAGCAGCAGCAGCAGCAGCAGCTACAGCACCGGACCCCCGCGTCGACGCTCCCACGCGCGCCGACGCGCCCAAACGTGGGGCACCAGCCCGACAGTTTTGATGCCAATGGCGGTCATCCCCAGGCCGCTCCTCTTGACGTCCAAGCATGGGCCGCCCTCGTTACTACTCGACTATCGCCGCTACCTCGTCTGCAATGCGGATCCGATGTACGGCCGGTCGAAAGCAAGCCAGCTCCGTAGGCGCCATCGCCTGCTGGACGGTCCGTTCCATGGAGTCTCGCTCTTCGATGGCTCGGATCCGTTGGCCGTTCTGGCGCTCCTCACTCGCTTCCGCACCGCCGCGGACGAAATGGATATCACCCTGGGCGAGGCCCCGTACCTGCTACCCTACCGCATTGGCGGTGAGGCCAAGGACGACTTCGTCCAGATAAAGAATGGACCACACGGCAGCGCCGTCGGTACCAGCTTCCTGCACAAGATCAACTATCTGTTGACTCGCTGTGCGCCAGAGGACGCCCTGCACACCGCCAAAATGGCCCTCCGTACCGCGGAGCAGCGCCAAGACGAAGGTGAACACGCTTTCTATCAGCGGTTGATGCGGCTAGGCCGACAGCTCATGGGGATGTACGACCCCGGGCAGCTCCGGTACCTGTTCCTGACGGGGCTCCACCCCTCGGTACAGGCCCAAGCCGAGATGGCCGACCGCACGTGCACCACATTCGAAGAACTCGTGGCGCTCTCGCAGAAGATTGGTGATGGGCTCCGATCGGTCAAGGTCACAACCGGCAAAGCCGACCGGTACACCAAGGCCAAAAGTGTCCTGCAGCTCGGTTCCGGGAGCGGGGCGAAAGTTGAACCGGTCCTCTGGGCGGTGCCGCCAGCGACGATGCTGGAGGCCACGCCGCCACAGAGCCTGCATCCCATGGGTTGACCGCCGCCGCAGCAGCCGTTCCAGGCGTTTACTCCTACGCCGCCAGCGGCCCGGACACCGTCAACCGGGACGGACACCTCATGGGCTCCTCGGCCAGGTGGCTTGGTGGGACGGCCGGCTATGGTCCCCCTGAGCCAGGTGCAGTGCCACCGCTGCCGCGGTTTCGGTCACTACTCCCGTGCATGTCCCTCTCCCGACCGGGCTATGGGGCCACGGGCGCCTCCTGCGGCCGCGCCGGGACCCCCTGGCGCGGGTCGCCCTGCGTTACGCCCTATTCGGATGCAATACGCAACGGCTGCCATTGCCGGAGACCCCTGGGGTGACCCGCTTGTGCCGGATGACACCGGCTCCCTCAGCGGAGGCGAACCCGTCGGCGCCGCGTTCGGGGACAAGCAAGCGGACCCGGACCCTAAGGTCGTCCCACCTGCCTCTCCCGGGTCGGGAAAACTGCACGGGGCGTGCCGTCAGCGGCTCAGTCGCCCCATGCCGGCCCCAGTCCGCAGGGTCCGAAGATACGGGTACACCGTGTCTTGGCCCCGGTATACCGGCAGAATACTATCCCCGCGGCCCTCGGCCTTGACGAGGCTGTGGGGGAAACCCCCTGACAGGGGTGACACGACCCCCCGGCATGTGCTGGGGACGGGTCGTGAACAGTCACGCGACACCCCCCTAGGGGGGTAGCGTGGGACAACCCCCTTGGGGGGGTGTCCAGGGAGCCCCAGGGCCACACATGAAACGACCCCTCTAGAGGGGCGTGAGGCGGGGATCACCCGATCGGGCCA
>Ga0209186_1003369_pt1 | contig 11031 bp, 10 predicted proteins | sample SidtaG_FD_187426 | JGI IMG/M metagenome (GOLD analysis project Ga0209186, IMG submission 187426) | Marine algal microbial communities from Sidmouth, United Kingdom - Sidmouth_Male2 metaG (SPAdes) (version 2) | ecosystem: Host-associated > Algae > Red algae > Unclassified | place: Sidmouth...
GAGCGGCAAACTCAGCAGGAGACCGTTCGTCGGCGATTCCGAATTGCCCAGTGGCCCGGTCGTCCGAACAGCGGCGCTCCAAGTCGACCCTTCGACCCTTGACCGTGAGATGTAAATCCTCTTCGCCCTGCCGAGTGTAGCCACCGGGTTCGGTGTGGCTGCCAGCACTCATATGGGTGACGCCAAGCGGAATCATGGCATCGCGCAGCGCAACCGGCTCGCGCGTGCTAAGGACAAAACTGACTTCTGGGAAACAGAGGCGGAAGGCGCACACGGTTTGCACCAGATCACGATCACTAAATTCCGTGCGCGGTTCGAAACCACCGGCTGCTGGCCGCAAACGCGGCAGTGAAACCGAGAAGCTGGCTTTCCAACACTGCTTCTGCAAATACTCCAAGTGGGCAGCGAGGGCGAAAACTTCTTGGCGCCAGTCAGCCAACCCCATGAGAGCTCCGATCCCGATCCGCCGGAAACCCCCGTCGTAGCCGCGCTCGGGACACTCGAGCCGCCAATCGAAATCCTTCTTCGGGCCCGCCGTGTGCATTTCGGCGTAGATCTCTCGGTTGTAGGTTTCCTGGTAGACGACCAACCCTTCACAGCCGACGTCGACCATTCTGGCGTATTCAGGAGTCTCCATCGGGCCGACTTCGATACCTAACGTCGGAACGACTTCGCGCAGAGCTGTGAGGCAATCCTCCAAGTAGCCGTCGGAGACAAATTTCGGATGTTCTCCGGCAACGAGAAGGATATTACGAAACCCCTGATCACGGAGATGGGCAGCTTCGGCGACGACTTGAGGAATCGTCAGCGTCGTCCGAAGGATCGGATTGTCCCTCGAAAAACCGCAATAGCTGCAGTTGTTGATGCACTCATTGGAAACGTAGAGCGGCGCGAACAGCCGCATCGTGCGTCCAAATTTTTGCCGCGTCAGAGCCGCAGAACGTTGAGCGAGTTGCTCAAGCTCGGCATCCTCAACAGGCGCGACGAGACCCTCGAAGCGCCGGAGTAGGGCACTGCGCTCACTGCTCTCGGTGAGGCGATTAAATTCTCGGACGAACGACATAGGAATCAGAGGAGCATAACAAGCCCACCATTTCCTTAGATGCAAGGTGAGTGCGTGGAGTCACCTTTTGATCTCGCCAAACAATCGGAGTTTCGCCGCCCTAGACTGACGAAGGTCTATTTCTCGATGGCTTTCTCCTCGTTCAGTTCGCCACCGGCACCCGGATTGTCATAGAGACCACGTCGAAACGCATCGCTGTTCGGATCGAGGTCTTCGTTCTTTTTGAAAACTCCCCGACTGATCATGAAGTAGAGGGCAAAGCAAAGAACAACGAGGGCGACAATTCCTGCAATGATCTGAAACTGGCGTTCCTTTGCAGCTTTTCGGTCTTCTGGGTCAATATATGGCATCGGTCTAGGGGCTTACAATTTCGAGAAGATTATACAATTTGCTCATTCTTTGCTAAATCGCCGGGTCTCGTCGAGAGAAAATCGCGTTGATTCAATGAACTCCAATGACTCTTCGCTGAATCATCGTCAACGACTTCGATGCGAATGGGTCAGCTCCTTCGGCTGAAATTGCTGCCGCGATTCCGGCGGCTTGGCCAGTTGCTAAGCCTGTTCCCATGACACGGAGCGATGCCATGGCTCGGTGCGAGGCAGAAGCGCATCGGCCAGCGAAATAGAGTCCGTCTCGTGTCTTGGCGGTTAAGCATCCGAGCGGAATTCCGTAGGGCTCCGGTTGATCCGGAAACCCTAGCTTTGGGCCGCGAGCGTCTTCTCGAAGTTCGATGGGCCAGCTACCCAAGGCGACGTCTTCAGGAGACCGGCGACTGCTTAGAATATCCGATTCCTCCAAGGTGGCCCGTCCTACCCAATGCCACGATTCTCTAATTCCGGCATGCAGTGGGAGACTCGGTGAGGCGCAGCCAGAGAACGCTTGCGGCAGAGCCTCACGAAGAAACTGGACGAGCTCGATGGCAAGTTTGCGCCCCAGCGTCTCGATCGCCTTTCGGCAATCAGGATCGTCTGGTTGCCATTCATTTTGGCCGGCTTCGAGATCAATGGTGGCAAACACTTCGCCTAAATTGACCGATGGTCGGAACGCTGCTCCGAGCATTTCGCGACGGAGTTGACCCCGTCCGACTGCGCCAGCGATCGTCGCAGCCATCTGGAGCCGAGTGGGGTCATCGAGCCGAAATTCGTTCGAGACCTCGCCGATTGAAAACACATAGGCGGGCCTCTGAAGGCGCTCGGCGGGCGTGATCGCTGAGTCTTGCTCACGGCCGAGGAGACGAGCGACGACGGCATTTCCTGAGGAGTCGACAACAGCTGCGGCGTCGATTTGATGGCTTCCGGCATGATCCGAAACCGAGACCTGCCACCGCGATTGATCCCGGTCTTCGTCGATCGCTACACAGTCGCTCTCGAACAGAGTAACAATGTCCCCCGCCTCCTGAACGAGCTGTTTTGCGACGGTCGCAAAAGTCTGAGGGTGGTGGGGAAGATAGCGGACGCGTCCAGCGGTAACTGGTTGGGTTTGGCCATCTCGGTCGGCAATTGCTTCGGCGAATCGAGCAGCGAACCCACCGTTCACATAAGTTGCTGGTCGGCCCATATCTGGGTGATACAGGCCGCACAGTGTGTGGACATTCGACAACGTTGCCGCTCCACCGAGAACACCGGAACGTTCGATCAAGACGACACGCGCACCGTGCTCAGCAGCTCCTACAGCGGCACCGATCCCAGCACTGCCACCGCCGACGATAGCGACATCACAAACGATCTTTGGATTGTCCGGCACAATTATTCGTTTTCCCTGGGTGAGCGGAGTCGAATTTCCGCAGTCCTCTATCCCAGCAAGTCAGCCTTGATCGATGCCTCCATGATGTCGAGTTCAGTATCGCTGACGACTTCACGACGATAGCTAATCACCGCACAGAAACGACCCCGGCTGCGCGAGAAAAACATCCCAGTTCCCGGCGGCGATGACACTGAAGGTAGGTTATAGCCGTTGAGGATGCGCGCTCCTGCCAGCGTATCGACACCCGGGGCGAACTCTCCGGTGTACGATTGGAAGAACGATGCGAACCGGCCGCGAAAATGAAGTCTCGGCACACAGAGATAGAGCGCTGGAGGAACATGCCGCATAAACTCGAGCATCGCCGCAAGCCCGTTGCGCAGGTCACCGAAGGCAAATTTGGCCAATCGCTTTTGGATCGCGCCGACCCCAGACTCAAGGTCATCGACTTCGGTGGCTGGGATCGCAGCCATCGCGCTAGAAATGTGATTTCGGAACACTGGGCGTTTGGCCGGAGAGGCGACTTGCATCGGGGTTAGTGCCAGAGCGATAGGATTTTCCTGACCACGTGCGCGCCAAATTTTGGCATGAGCTCGGACGACGACAGCCAATAAAATAGGAGACATCACCAATTCGCCGCCGAGTTCTTTTAGTCGGGAATCGACGCGTTCGGTGGTCGCTTCATCGAACTCGACCACTCGAAATTGTTGGTCTCCTGCAGGTGCTCCAGGATCACCACAACACGAAACCTTGCCGGCGATTTTCCGGATGAACTTCACTGCGTGATCGGTACGTCGCCCGAGTTCAGCGTAGCCTCCGAGTTGGCTAATGTCGGGATCATCGCCAAAGGATTGACGTTTAGTGGAAGCGGATTTTTCGGCGAGTTCCTCGATCACCAAATTGATTCCGATTCCATCAACCAAGGCATGATGCCATGTCAGAACTAGGAGCCATTTGCCGTCATGGTCGCGGTCGGGCAAGACGTCGACGGCCAAATGGGGAGCGGCGGTCGACAGAGCTGGCATATGATCAAGCCGATGGTTGATGACAGAGCGCAAGGTGCTCGCAGACTCCGATCGGTGAAACGAAAGAGGGATGGGTTGGGCCTCGGCGCTGGGGGCAGCGGAAAGTTTCCACATCGGTCGCCAACAGATTGGTGACCAGCGGGCCGGGGCGGAAATGATCGGGTGTCTCGCGAGTAGACAATCGAGGCTTGTTCTCAGATGATCTTCATCTGGCTGTTCTGAAAGCTCGATGACCGAAAATCCCAGCGGGCTGCCCTGACCGCGAGATCGCATCAAGTGATCGAGGCCAGTAAAGAAGCAGTCGGCACAACTCAGGCCGACAGCCTGATCTCTCGAGGGAACTTCCACGGACGCTAAGCCTGTTCGCCACCAGAGCGATTCGCGATCACGGTGCGTGCCAGTTTTCTGGCCGAACCGAAATGTTCTGGGGTGACGTCTGCCGGGCTGAGCTCGACGCCGAATTGCTCACCGACGACAACGATCAAATGCATGATGCCCATCGAATCGAGCCCCTCCGCAAACAGGTCAGAATCAATCGTCACGTCGTCTCCGAACTCGACCACAGAGTCGCCGATGAGGGTCAAAAGTTCGTCAGCGATACGGGTCTCGTCATCGCCGCCAGAGGCAGTTGTGGAAGCGAAATCTGAAGGGGCGGAGTCCATAGAAAGAGAGGTTATTCTAAAGTGTTGTTCGTTGCGGACTTGTCCCATAGCGCAAGCGCAGTGGCTTTGCCAGTATCGAAAAATGGTGCCGTTTTCTGCGGCGGGAAAGGTCTGGGGCGCGGGTGATGCGACGACACAATGTGAATCGATTTTCCTCGGGCCTCACAGAGCTCGGCTCGATAGCGAAGAATTTCTTCTCCGACCAACGAATGGCAGGCCGCGAACGGATAGCGGAATAGCGGGAATCCGGATTTTTTCGGAGCCGAGGTCGACTTGGGATCTGGTGTGCTGAGAACTCGGTGCACGATAATTTCGTCGATCATTGGGTCATCTAGCCATTGGTCGATTGGAGCCTCATCGGCAACCCCTCCGTCGTGCAATATCCGTCCGGCGAATTGCTGCCCGCGAAACAGACCGGGAACCGCGCAGCTTGCGACGATGGCTTGAGCGAGGTCACCTTCTCTTAACAACAGTGACTCGCCCGTGGTCAGATCGCTGGCAGCTGGCAAGAAAATCGGGTCGTTCAAGTCTTCGATCTGCTGGCCATTGACGAGTTCTCGGAGAAGGCGAACAGCTCGGTGAGCGCGAAGAAGACCGGCATTCCGAAGCCCTAAGAGAACCGCTGGAATTCGAAAAGTCATCCCAAAGTCGGCAAACGAATCGAGAAGCTTTCGCGAGCAAATGAACTCGCGTAGGTCTTCGCCTCGGAGCCCCCCTGCATACAAACCACCGGCAATTGCCCCTGCAGAAGAGCCGCTGATCGCGACCGGTTGGATGCCGCGTTCCTGCATGCCCACCAGAAAACCGGCATGGGCAAAGTAACCCAGAAACGAAGAGCCAAGAGCCACAGCAATCCGCCGTGTCGGGGGCGCGTCCTCACCGGACCCACCGCTAGAACTACCAACGCGCGCTTCGCTGCTGGGCTCCTCTTCAGACGTGATGGGCATGGTGGTTCTCAAACTAATTTTCGATTTCTGTGTCGATCTTGACCGAATCCCCGCGCCGGAGCAACCACAGTCCGCCAATAGCTCCCCAAAAAGCCGTCATGCCGAATCCGATCAGTGACCCGACGGCAGCCATCGCTGGCGCCACTCCAGTCAGAGTTTCCATCAGCACGCCGAAGGCCCCCTCGCGCACTCCTAGCCCTGCCAAACTGACCGGCATCGATGCTACCAAGTCGACCACAGGCATCGCTGCTAAAACCGACCCAAAACCGACCTCACCACCGGCGGCCCGGAGTCCGCAGAAAAATACCGCGAAGTAGGCCGTGAGCATCGGCACAGAGAGCGCGATTGCCTTGAGAGTTGCTGGCCAGCGTGTTCGCAGCAGGTCGTAGGCAGCCATCGTCGATTGCGTAGTATCGTTACCCAATAGCCTCGGCAGAATTTTCGCCGCGAAACGACGCATTGGCGGGCTGGTTAGCCAGCTCAAGACAACGACCATCATGAGCATGCCCCCAAAGGCAAACCCGGCAAAGATGAGCAGCGCCCGGGCCTCGATCCCCGTCGCATTGAGTTTCGTAAAAGCCGTCACCGTGAATGCCAGAGCGAACGCGAGCGAGATGACGGCTCCCGCGATATGGTCGGCAGCGATGCTGATTCCGACGGCCACTTTTCGGTCAGGGAATTGGCGACACAGCATGAGTAGTTTCGTTCCGTCGGTCGCGATGGCACCCAGCGAAACGAGGCCGACCCCAAGACCGACGAGACAGACATAGACGACTCTCAACCACGAGACATCGAGACCTTGAGCCGTGAGCATCACTCGCCACCGCCAAGCTTCCAGACCGATCGAAATTCCCGCGCACAACAGACCCGCGACCAGCCATGACCAGCGACGCAACAGACCATCAGGTTCTACTGCATCGCCGACATCCCCGAGCCAGCGAAACACATAAACCAGACACGCGGTGCTAACCGCGATTTTTAGGATCAGCCCAACGATTCGAAGCGCCCGAGACCGCGTGCGTTTCTGGCGGCCCGAAGTGCTGGCGGGCATGATCGCCTTCCTTTCTCGACTAGGCGACCGGGCCGCCGTTTTCGTCGATCGCTTTGGAGATGGTATCGACGCTGGTCAGAACTTCCCGAGCCGCATCAGAATCAGCGAGCTTCAGACCGAAATGTTTTTCTAAGGCGACGACCAATTGCAGAGCATCGACCGAATCGAGCCCCAGACCGTCTGGCCCGAAAATCGGCGCAGCATCTTCGATCTCGTCGGCACCGATATCGAGCATCAGTTCCTCGACCATCATCTCTTTGATGCGTTGTTTGGTCTCCGCAGTTTCCATCTGTCTGTTCCCCGTGATCTTGATCGTTTTCTATCCCATCCCGCCGTCGATGCGAAGTGCGACTCCCGTAATATATGCCGCTGAGTCCCCTGCAAGAAAGAAAACAGTTCCCGCCACTTCATCCGGCGTTCCGAATCGGCGCATCGGAAGTTGGCGCAGGGCCGCTTTTCGTTGCTCATCCGGCATGTCATCGAGCGCTGCGGTTTCGATGTAACCGGGGCAGACGGCGTTCACCGTAATCCCCAATCGGGCGACTTCTTTGGCCATGGCGCTACCCATCGCGACCACCCCAGCTTTGGCCGCCGAGTAGTTGGCTTGACCGGCTGGGCAGAGGATCGCGCTTAGCGAAGACACGTTGATGATCCGCCCCCAACGCCCACCAATCATGCCCTTGGTCACCGCTCGACAGCCGTAAAAGGTCCCGTCCAAATTCGCCCGAAGCACCCCCGACCAAGCCTCGTCAGACATCGTCGCCAGCAACGCGTCGCTATGAGAGCCGGCATTGTTGACCAGCACATTGACCGGATCTCCAGCGGCAGCGATTTCGTTCAAGGCGACTTCCCACGACTCCGAGGAACCGACATCCAGAGTCACGACATGGCAGCGCTCTGAGTAGTCCGGTTCGGCGGCCAAGGCGACAGCGGCATCACGATTCGAGCGCACCCCCAGCCAAACCTTCGACGTCGGATCCCCATCGAGAAATGCCCGCGCAATCGCGCAACCGATCCCTCCGTTCGCGCCGGTAATTAGAACAGTGCGATGAGGGCGGTTAGGAGAAGATGGTTGGTTTGAGGTCGCCATGATGGTTGGAGGTCATTTCTGCTGACCGGTCGGCTTGGTTCCTGAAGGTGCGCGTCGAATCTGCAGAACGACATCGCCTTTTAATAAATGGTCATCCTTGGTTCCTCAATCATCAACCAAATTGGCTCCTACGCCCTAAAGTTTGAAGCCATCAGACAGGAGCTCAGATCGACTCCATCTAGGGAAGGCCTGATTAATTGGGCGATCTGCCATTGCCGTCCAGATTTCGCCTAGCACGGCGCGCGACGGGCGTGGATAAATATCCACAACCAACGAGCAACAAAGCTAGGCGTAGTCTGGGCTGTAACCCGAAGGGCCTCTTTTTTCTCCAGCGCAAAGCGCTGCCAGACCTAACTTCAATTCCCATCTTAGTGGCAGGTGGCGGTATTGATCAGACCTTCCCTACGTAGTGGTGGCCGCATTGCCAGCGCTTCAAGAAAGAGAGGTCGGCTCGCCAGCTGTTTCGAGTTCGTCGATCAAGGCGGCCCAGAGGCGTTCTGCGCGAATCGATTCGAAGAGATAAAATCCTCCAACTATCAACGTGAACAACAGGGTTGCGAAAGTGTTCCACTTCACAAAACCCTGCAGGCGCTGTTTCGTTTTAACGTCGTCTTCCTCCGGGCCGAGCATATAGGCGAGAGCATACTAAACCTTTCTGAGAGGCACCACTCACTTGCTCACTTGATCCTTCCTTCGTCGGGTGATACAAGACAGATCTAGCGAGGAGAGTGGTGGGTGCCTGGTGGCCCCCGCGGTCTTCAAAACCGTTGAGACCTAGTGATCCTAGGTTTGGTTGGTTCGATTCCTTCCCTCTCCGCTTCCTCTATTTACGGGGGAATGTAGCTCTCAGTCAATGATGAGAGCTGTGGTCGGCATAGAAGGTGGTATAGGGTGCCACTATAAGGGGTGCCAAGACCCCCAGAATTCCGTATAGTCCATGCTCCAGATCGGGCCGCTTCGGGCGCGAAACGAGCCTCGCCCTTCTGGGTTTCGGTGCCTGCAACGTGCTCCGATGATGGCAAGCGTCACCGGCTCTTTTTCAAGACCGAGGCAGAGGCGAAAAAGAAGGTCGCGGAACCTGGAAAGACCTATGTCCATGAGTCGGCATTCCGCGCCGACTTGGCGCTTCGCCTCCGACCCTACGGAGCTACGTTGGGAGATGCTGTCGACTTCTTCGTCGCGTCGCGAGAGCAGGCGAAAGACTCACCCGGGGGGAAGAGTTCGGTGGTCGCCGTTGCCCGCCGGGAGGGCGCACTCCGTCGGGGCGTTGCGGGGTGTCCCCGCTAGAAGGGGTAGGGCCGCACGCAGTAGGCCCGAGGGGAAGGCTTTCCCCGCCTAGGCGGATGCCTCGATGTCTCGAACAAACTCCGAGATCGGTGCTACTCCACCGAAATAGAGATGCTCCCGAGCCCGAGTGGCTGCGACGTAGAGCAGGTGGCGCTCGGTGTTGAAGACCTCCTCCAGTTCTGCCTCGTCGGCTACCGAGGCGACGCGTTCGGCCAACGGAATCTGATCGTGGTCACAGGCCATCACGACGACGGCCCGAAACTCTAGTCCCTTGGCGAGGTGCATGGTGGCCAGAGCGACCATCCCCGCGGGAGGGATGCTCGTGCGCTCGAGCTCGCTCCAGCCGATGCCTGCCGATTTCAGGACAGCCCGGGCCCGCGGCATCAGTCCGTCGCCCCGGACGAAGACGCCAATCTCCTCGGGCTGGAGACCCTCCTTCTGAAGCCGCAGGAGATGGGCAGAGATTTCGGCGACCTCGGCATCGAGGTCAGCGTGCACCGCGATCTCCGGCGGCAGACCGTTGAAGATCGAGACCGTTCCCGTGCGATCGGTCGTGTTGCCGTCGGCGTCGGAGATCTCGTCAGGGAGCAAGATATCTGCCTGTTTCCGGATCTGGTGGGATGTGCGGTAGTTCACCCGCAGGCGCTCCGATCGCCCCCGGACATCCACCCCCAGACTCTTCCAGGAGAACGGTAGCTGGAAGATGCGCTGCCCTCCGTCTCCGGCGAAGAAGAGACCCTCCTCTTCCCTGTCGCCAAGCAGCGCAAGGAACCGCAGCTCCGCGACGCCGAGGCTTGGGCCTCATCGACGATGACGAAGTCCCAGGGACGCTCCCCGCTCTCGGAGAGATCCTGCCGAACTCTGCCGAAGGCGGTTGCCCAGGTGACTCTGCCGTCGGCCTGCAGACGGCTGCGCACAGCCTCGCAGATCTCCCACATCGCCTCCCTCTGGTTCGCTCCTAGCCTCGTGCGCCTGCCGACCCGTGGAACCTCGAGATACTCCTCGAGGGAGGCCACCTGCCATGCGTCGACGATATGACGCCACTCCGACCAGAAGAATGCGGTAGAGAAGGCCGGCGATCGATCCGCGATCACGCCCTCGATGATTCCACGAACCTCCTCGTCATTGGCGAGGAGGAACTTGCCGCTTTGCCGGGCGTAGAGGTCGGCGCAGACGTCGGGGAGCGCTTGGACGGTGATCTGGGCGTGCGTGTCAGTCGCCTCCCCGATCAGCCGTTGTAGCTTGATGCGCAGCAGATCGGCGAGGGCGGGAGAAAAGGTGGTGAGGAGCACCTTCTTTCCGGGATATCGGCGGGCCAGGGCGACCGCGCGATGCAGGGCGACGACCGTCTTGCCCGTTCCGGCCGAGCCCCCAATACGGGCCGGGCCGCCGTACTGCTTGTCGACGAAGCGACGCTGGCTCGGGTGGAGGAAGATCGTCCACTTCTCCCAGGGGTAATCAAGCGCCAGCGCCAGCTCGTCCTCGTCGGTGAACAGCCGGAACCGGCGGAGGGCGTCGGGATGGTCGAAGCCCTCTCCCTCGGGCGCGGCTGCGGGAACCTCGGGGGTCTTGCCATCGGCGAGGTCGAGAACCGCCTCTGCAGCCTCGGCCGGAAGGCGGTCGGATAGCTCGAGCAAGGCGTCCTCGTCGGCTGCTGCGAGCACATCGGCGACCCAATCTTCGGGGACTCCATAGCTGAGCAGTTCGTCCTCCGTCCGCCCGGAGAGAGGTGGCTCCTCGGGGGCCGAAGATTTCCCCTTCTCTTCGACGATGACCTGCTTGTAGATCGGCACCTCCTCGACCCGCTCCCGGATCTCGACGATCTGGGTGACGCCGGTCTTCGGGTGCTCGGCCACGCGGCGGCGCTCGCCCCAGGCATAGGCCTTGTCGTGGTGATCGACATAGCAGACGAGGATATCGGCCTGCGTCTTGTGAACGATGACCCGCAGGTCGCCGCTGGCACGGATCGACCAAAAGTTCGGATCCTTCGCCCGCTCGAGCCGATGAAATTTCAGGCCCGGGTGCGCGGGATTGAGCTGGAGATCGAAGACCGTCGTCTTGACCGTCTTCTGCTCCTGGGCAGTCAGTTTGGCGAGACTGCTGGCGAAGGTCTCGGCGATGCGGAAGTTCATCGCCCGCTTGGCCGGTAAACAACGCCCCGCTCCA
>Ga0209186_1003370_pt1 | contig 11030 bp, 8 predicted proteins | sample SidtaG_FD_187426 | JGI IMG/M metagenome (GOLD analysis project Ga0209186, IMG submission 187426) | Marine algal microbial communities from Sidmouth, United Kingdom - Sidmouth_Male2 metaG (SPAdes) (version 2) | ecosystem: Host-associated > Algae > Red algae > Unclassified | place: Sidmouth, United...
ATGGCAAAAACGGCGAAGACTGCGAAGAAGAAGGAACGGGGCCTTTCCAGCACCGAACGGAAAAAGCTCACAACCTACCGGAAAAAGCTGGTGGCAAAATCCAAAGCGCTGCGTGAAAAGCGGCGCCAGCAGTTAGACCCGGATCTGATGAAGCAGGTTGAGGCCGACGAGCAGGCCTTTCTGAAGGTGCCGCTGCAAAGCAAGACGAAGTACGCCGAGGCCGCCGAGGTGGTGAACGACAATCTCGAACGCGTCTTCCCGCTGACCGAACGCCCGATTTGGGTTCGGGCTCACGCCTGGTGGAAGTACCGCAAGATCCGCAAGCAGATGCTGCATCACGCCAAACTTTCTCGCAGCATGCGTGAGGACCTACTCGACCCCGAACTCCTGGCGGAGACCATCGCGGCTGAAAAAGCGTTCAAAAAAGCACCGATCGTCAGCGACTTTCTCGGCTTCACCAAGGCCGGTGAGGAACTCAATAAGGTGGTTGAAAAAGTAGCCCCGCCGAGCATGCGTTCACGCGCTGCCGAGAACCTCGAAGTCGCGGTCGTGGCGATTGCGGTCGCGCTTGGTGTCCGGACCTATTTTCTGCAACCGTTCAAGATCCCGACCGGTTCGATGCAGCCCTCGCTGTACGGCCAGACCTTCGAACCGGGTCAGACCTCTAACGGCTTCGTCGACAAGCCGTGGCTTCCGGTGAGCAACATGAAATCCCCGAAGGGACAAATGCTCGCCGAAGCCATTTCCAACCCGGTCCGCTTGTTCAAAGGCTTGTTCACCGGTCGCTGGTACCGCGAGTACCGCGCCCCCTTTGATGGGGTTCTCCGCCAAGCCGCCGGCCCCGACCGCATGGGCAACATTCCCTTTGTCATCCAATCCGCAGCCGGGACCAGCAATCCGTTCTATATTCACGGGAAAATGATCGGCCCCGCATTCAATTGCATGCCCGGACAAGCCTACAAGAAGGGCGACATCATCTCCGCCGGCACGAAGGTTTCTGGCGATCATATTTTGGTCAACAAGATGGCCTATAACTTCGGTAACCCCAAACGCGGGGACATCTTCGTGTTTTCGATGCGCAACATCGACTACGGCGGCGTCAACCCGGCAGACCACTACATCAAGCGCCTGGTCGGTATGCCTGGGGAAAAAATCCAAGTTCAGAATCGTCGCCTCGTTGCCGACGGCAAGGTGGTCACCGAACCCGACGTTATCCGTCGCAACTACCTGCGCAACTATAACGGCAGCGATCGCTTGTATGGCAAGACCCTCGAGTCGACACAGCAGGCTCAGTTTCAGCCGCTCGTCCGCGGCTATTCGAATCGCTGGAAAGTGGCGGGTACGGATGGCTTCATCCAGCTCTCCGACGAACAGTATCTACCGATGGGCGACAACACCGACAACAGTCTCGACGGGCGCGCCTTCGGGGGTATTCACGAGGACGATGTGGTCGGCAAGGCCTCGTTCATCTACTGGCCGTTTTTCCGTTTTGGGAGGATGGATCGCGATATCAAACATTGGCGTCAACGTCTGGACGCCGACAAGCAAGGCACGCAAGTGCCCGCGCCGGCTCCCCAGCCAGCCCCAGCCCCGGCTGGACCTGGTCCGTTATTCGTGCCCGTTCCGGAAGGTGGATCGGGACTCGGCCCCTTGGCTCCATGAACGAGGCCCGTCGATGAACGAAGCCGCAACAGGCTTCGGCGAGGAGTACTGGGCCTCCAACTACGCCACACCCCAGTTCATGGACGGGATCGCGAACGCACGCGAACACGCCCGCTATTTAAAGTGCTACTTCGAAGTCGAACAAGTCGAGATCAAGACCCTCGTCAGCATGGGCTTCGGCCTCGGGGTTCAGTTCCGCGAAATGCTGAACGTGTTTTCCCCGGACAGCGCCATCGGCATTGATCCGTCCGCGTTCGCCCATGAATCCATCGGCAACTTACAACTCGACCCCTACGACCGCATTGACATCGAACTCCGCCAGCAGTCAATCCAATCTTGGTGTTCCGCCCCCGACGGTGACGAAACGTGGGACCTCGGCGTTTGCATGTCGGTGTTCCAATATCTTCCCGACGAGGAGCTGCGCGCTTGCATCCCGGTTCTCGCTTCGCGCCTCCAGTTTCTCTATCTCACGGTGCCGACCGACATCGAACTCCGCCGCCAAGAAGAACAATGCAATTTCCATGACGAATGGGCGATCCCGCGCACGCGCGAGTGGTATCAAGAAACCATCGGCAGCGATTTCACCTTCATCAGCAGCCGCGTTCTCGAGAGCAAACATTACTTCGACGAGACCGACACCGAGCTCACCGATCTGCTGTTCCGCTTCTAGGCGGGGCTCCCCAAATTGAATGCGAGATCTCTATTCTATGGTTCTGGTTGGACTGGAATGTTCGAACGCGGGGCAATCGGCTCGGGCGGCCCCTCGCCCTCCAGATGTTGAAATTTCTCTGATAGGAACCTTGTCAGAATTCCACCAGTTGTGCGACGCAAGCGTGATAAGTAGAACCCTTTATGAGTGAGAGATGAGTGAGACCCTGGCAGTTCAACAAGTGCAATGGCACAGCGATGGCGTGTTCGAACTTCGGCTCGAACGCAACGACATCGCGTTCACGCCCGGCGACTGCCTCGCCCTGTTTCGTGACAAGGCCTCGCGGCCCTACAGTGTCGCGTCCGGGGTGGACGATGATTACCTAGGGTTCGTGATCCGGCGCATGCCCGACGGCGAACTCAGCGATTGGCTCGCCGCGCGCGCCCCCGGCGATCCGGTTCGTATTAGTCCGCCGTTCGGCTGGTTCCGGCCGGGCGACCCCGCTCTCAACGCCCCCTGCGTGTTCTTCGCGACCGGCACCGGCATCTCGCCCTTCCTGTCGCATATCCGCAGCCGCCCGGAACTTCCGCCGGCCGCGGTCTTTTATGGCGTTCGCACGGTGGCCGACGCCGTCGCCTTGGATGAATTGCGGGCCGCCGCTCCCTCGGTCCATCTCGCCGTCTCTCGCGAAGACCGCGAAGACCGCAAAGACCGCGAAGACGTGCCGGAGGCCCATCGCGGACGGATCACCGATCTCCTCGACCGCGTTCCCGTCGACTCCGGAACGCATTACTTTCTCTGTGGCCTCGACGCCATGATCGACGAGATTTCTGTGTGGTTGGAGGGGCAGGGGGTGGCGCTTCCACACATCCACCGCGAATGTTTTTTCAACAGCGAGTCCGCATGATCGATCTTCCAAGCAAGTCAAACCCTCTTCCGCTTCAGCCACATCTCGACCGGCCAGACTGGTTGGCCACCTCTAAGCAGGAGCCGCGTGGATACATCGACGCCTCGGTCCTCCGCGAACTCTGGTTCCATACCGGCACCACCTGCAACCTCCGCTGCCCCTTCTGTTTGGAAGGCAGCAAGCCGGGGGACAATCGGATTCAACCGCTCACCCTTGCGGACGCGCAGCCCTTCATCTCCGAAGCCCTCGAACTTGGCGTCGATCAGTTTTCGTTCACCGGCGGCGAGCCTTTTGTCGTCCCCGAGTTCATCGCGATCCTGAGCGAGGCCTTGGAGCATCGTTCTTGCCTTGTCTTAACCAACGGCACCGAACCGATCCTCAACCGTTTGCAGGATGTGCTGCCGTTGCTGGAGAAACCCCATCCTCTCAAGTTTCGCATCAGCCTCGACTACCCCGATCCGGAGCGGCACGACGCCGGTCGCGGCAAGGGCACCTTCGCGAAGTCACTCGACTGCCTTGGACGCTTGCACGCGTTCGGATTTGACGTGTCGATTGCCCGCCAAATGGAGACCGACGAGGATCCCGGTATCAACGATGCCTTTCGCAAACTCGCGGCCTCTGTCGGCGCGCCCGAGGATATCAATATCGTGGCGTTCCCCGATTTTCTTCTACCCGGCAGCATCCCGGATGTTCCAGAGATCACCGAAGACTGCATGACCCGCTATCACACCGAAGAAACGCGGGCCGAGTTTATGTGTATGTTTACCCGATTCGTTTTAAAAAAGGGCGACCGCATGCGGGTGTATGCCTGCACCCTCGTCGATGACGATAAGGACTATGATCTCGGCAGCACCTTACGCGAGAGTCTGAACGTGCGCGTGATGTTGAAGCACCACCGCTGCTATTCCTGCTTCGCGTTCGGCGCGTCGTGCAGTGAAGGGTAAGTGTGGCGCTTGTGGTAGCGCCGTTTGTGGTGCCGTCTGTGGTGCCGTTTGTAGCGCCGTTTGTAGCGCCGTCTTCCTAGGCGGTGTCGGTACGCGGGCTTCTAGCCCGCAGTTCAGCGGGCGTTATGACTGCGGGCTAGAAGCCCGCGTACCGACACCCGCTGGAAGCGTGCGCTACAAAGAGTGCGGCTACGAAGCGTTCGCTATCCCTGTACATAGGAAAATTCACAATATTCATTATGCAGACGCCGCCCCTTGTAATGCCAGTGGATCTGATGTTCTTCGTCGAGGAAGTAGAGCCAATCGACCAGCTTGTTCGCGACTTTGCTGCTGTGGCAAATCTCGGGTTCTTCGGGATCGGCGAACCACTTTACTTGTACCACCGGCTGCTTGCGCAAGGACTTGGCGGCTGGGAGGAAGCAGCGGCTGGCTTATTTCGCGTGTGCGCTATACGGGCGCTTGATCTCACCGTTCCACTCCGCGCGCAGGGCATTCATCGCTTTGCTGCTGCCACCCGGTACATCGTACATATGCGGTTTTCGTCGCCTTCACGCACTCCAAAGGCAAGCGCGCGCTCCTTGCATAAATTTTGTCTTAAGAAAAAAGTTTAAAAAATGGGGTTTACAGAATCAAAATTAGCTCTACAGGTTTACCTTATCAAATTATAGAATCGAACGTAGTCGCATGGGGTTCGATGTCCGCGGTTGATTTGTCCTCGCCAATTCTTTTATCTTTCTCACCTCCTCCCAAACCAACATTATCCGTATGCCAAACATAGCAACCGTTCTCAAAGCTGAGATCACCCGCCTCGCCAAAAAAGAGGCGAAAGCCGCCGTGACCGAAGCCTCCACGCAAACGAAAGCGCTCAAAGCCGAAGTGCGCGAACTACGGCGCCGCGTCGCTGCCTTGGAGTCGCGTCCCGCCGCAAGCTCCGCCCCGATTGAGCGCGGCCCGGGCAGACCCAGAAAAGTCGCTTCGAAAGCTGCGCCAAGCGCCGCTTCAGTCATGTCTCATTCCAAACACATCAAGGCGCTACGCAAGAGACTGGATGTGACACAAGGTGAAATCGGCGGACTGCTCGGCTTGAGCAACCAGTCAATCTACCAGTACGAACGGAAGAATGGCCCCTTGCGGTTGAAAGCCGCTGTCGCTGCACGCATGGACGATCTGCAAGATGAAACAGCAGCTTCAATCCGTTCGCAGCTCGGGGAGCGTAAAAAACCCGGACGCAAACCCAGCAAAGCCAGCAGTGCCGAGAAACAAAGCACCGCCAAACGCGGTCCAGGCCGCCCACCCAAAAAACGCGGTCCGGGCCGTCCGCCCAAAAAACGCGGCCCAGGCCGCCCGCCGAAAGCCGCCTCTGCCGCCTCTGCCGCCCCCGCCGCCAAGTCGACATCGGTGATGTCCCACTCCAAACATATCAAAGCCCTACGCAAAAAACTGGATGTAACCCAAGGCGAAATCGGCCAGTTGCTCGGCTTGAGCAACCAGTCCATTTATCAATACGAACGCAAGAACGGACCGCTGCGCCTCAAAGCGCCAGTCGCCGCCAAAATGGCGGAGCTGGAATACGAAACCGCCGAGTCGATTCGCTCCGTTCTCGGTGAAAAGAAAAAAACCGGTCGTAAACCGGCCGCCTCCAAACCGGCAAAAACGACCACAGCCAAGCGTGGTCCGGGCCGTCCGCCCAAACGCGGCCCCGGTCGCCCGCCCAAAGCCGCAGCCAAACGCGGACCAGGTCGTCCGCCCAATCGCCGCGGACCCGGCCGCCCGCCGAAGAATAAATAAGCGGATCCTTCGCATCAGAAACAGCCGACGAGTCACCTCGTCGGCTTTTCTTTTATCCGCATTTCACGTACGCTAAATCGATGCGGCTCCCTCAACTTCTCCCTTTCTTTTCGCTCCTCTTCATCGCGCTGACCTCGCTAGCTCAGCCGCCCAATATCGTCATCCTGCTCGCTGACGACCTCGGCTGGGCCGACGTCGGATTTCATGCCGACCGAATGAAAACACCGCACCTCGACGCGCTGGCGAAGGGCGGCGCCGAACTCGATCGGTTTTATGTTTGCCCGATGTGTACCCCGACCCGCGCCGCCACGCTCACCGGACGTTACCCCATCCGTTTTGGCCTCGCCCGCGCTGTCATTCCTCCGTGGCGCGACTACGGACTCGACACGACCGAGGTCACAATGGCCAAGGCCTTGAGAGAGGTCGGCTATGCGCATCGTGGCATCTTTGGAAAATGGCATCTCGGCCATGCCGAAAAGAAGTGGCTCCCGAACGCGCGCGGCTTCACCGAATTTCGCGGCCACTATAATGGTGCCATCGATTACTTCTCCCTCGAGCGCGAGGGCGAACGCGACTGGCATCACAACGGGCAGCCTTCCAATCAAACGGGCTACGCGACCGACCTCATTGCCGATGCCGCCGCCGCGTTCATTCAGAAACATGCAGGCGAGGAGGCTCCGTATTTTTGTTATGTGCCGTTCAACGCGCCACACAGTCCGTTTCAGGCACCCGAAGAATACCTGAAAGCGGTGACTAATAAATCCAACAAGGTCGAACAGACTCTGGCCGCGATGATCCATTGCATGGACGACGGCATCGGTCGGATTTTAACGGCGGTGAAGGAGTCCGGCGAAGAGGACAACACCATGGTCTGGTTCTTCAGCGACAACGGCGGCGTCAAAAAAGTGAAAAGCAACAACCGTCCTCTGCGGGGCGACAAGTTGTCCGCTTTCGAAGGGGGCATCCGCGTTCCCGCCTGCGTTCGCTGGCCTGCCGGTGGCATCCCTGCCGGCAGCAAAGTTACCGTGCCGCTGAGTTGCATGGATATTTTTCCGACCGTTCTGCACCTGTCTGGTGTCGAAGAAAGTGCCGGCAAACCCTTTGATGGTGTCGATGTGTTCGATGTCATTGCTGGGACCCGCAAGCAGCTCGAACGCCCGCTATTTTTCTATCATGGCCAGTCCGGCGAAGAAGTCTCCGCCATTATCACAGGCAAGTGGAAACTGGTGATCGAAAAAGGTCCGGACCTTCGCGATGGCTTCGTCAAAGCGCACCAGCATTTCCTCTTTGCCATCCAAAAAGATCCCAACGAAAAAAAGGATCTCGCCAAAAAGCATCCAGAGGTCGTCGCCGAATTGGCCGGCAAACTTGTGGCTTGGCGGAAACTGCAAGTGGCCAATCCCGTCCCGGTTTACGGTGGCGGAAAGGGCGCGTTCAAAGCACCGAGGCTGTGGCAGGCTCGCGAGTAGCCCTGAGGTAAATGCAGCCAAATCGACGATGTTTTAATTCCCTCGCTACTATCTATCTACTGGCTACCAGCTACTTCCGGGCGACGCCCGACTCTAAAACAGAACGCAGATCGAACTCGGCACGGCGATCGTGTGGCGTTGATAGACAATGCCGCCGGTCTCTTGGTTCACTTTGAACACCGCGACCGTGTTCGAATCGCGTCCGGCCGCGAGCAACCATTGGCCGCTGGGATCGAGATTGAAATTGCGCGGCCACGAACCGCGAACGGGTTCGTTCTCAATAAAGGTGAGTCGACCGGTCGTTTGATCGATGGCAAAGGCGGTGATCGAGTCGTGTCCGCGATTGGCAGAATAGACAAACTTGCCGCTCGGGTGCATGCGGATTTCGGACGCGGAAAGAAAAACCTCTTCGACGTTCTCCGGCAAGGCATCGATGGTATGGATGCTCGCCATCGTGCCGGCCTCCGCGTCATAGTCGTAGGCGGTAACCGCGAGCGTCAGTTCATTAAGCACATAGGCGAACTTACCGCTCGGATGGAACTTCATGTGGCGCGGTCCACCTCCGGGTGGGCCGTCGGCTTTGCCATGAGGGGTGAGGGTCGCGTTCGCGGCATCGACTTTATAGATGACCACTTGGTCAAGTCCGAGATCGGGAATGAACGCAAAACGGTTGTCCGGCGACAGCCCGACATAGTGCGGGTGCGGACTCTTTTGCCGTCGCTCGACCACGCCCGAACCGCCTTTGTGCTCGTGCAATCCCGAACGCGGTCCGATCGAACCGTCGTCCTTCAGCGGAAAGGTCGCGACCGAACCGCCGCCGTATTGCGCCGTGATCAGCATCTTGCCAGTGGCGTCGACCGCGAGATGCGCCGCCCCGCCATCGCCGATGTCCTGATGGTTGATGAGTTCCAGGCGTTCACCGTCGATCTTGAACGCGCTGACGGTCGGCGTTCCCTCCACTTTGCCGACAGAATAGATGACCTTGCCGTTGGGATGACGGGCGAGAAACCCGGGGCTGCTGTGTTTCGCCGCAAGCGTTGCCGCACTCAACTTCCCAGAGTTCGGATTAAAACGCGCGTAGTAGATTCCCTGGCTTGCACCTGGGGTGTCTTGGCTGGCTTGACGCGGCGTCACCGTGCCGAACCAGACGGGGATGTTCTGCGCAGGCAGGGTCATGGGGAGCAGGGCGAGAAACAGAATGAACGGGGAGAGGGCTGGATGGGTAACAGAGAGCTTCATGCCCTCAATTACGAACCCCGTTCGAAGAGTCCGACTACTTCGACATGATCCGTTTGCGGGAACAAATCGAACGGCGTGGTTTGCTTCAATTTGAGTCCACCCTTGCCGAGCAGTTTGGCATCACGCGCGTAGGTCGCCGGGTTGCAGCTGATGTAGACCATACGTTTTGGTTTGGCGCGAACGATGTCCGCGAGCAGGCGCTGGTGCAGACCGGCCCTAGGCGGGTCGGCGAGGACGAGGGTCGGTTCTTCAAATATCGCACCCTTGTCGAGATCGCGAACATCAAAACTCGCGTTGTCGATCGCATTGCGGGTGGCATTGCGGCGGGCGGCTCGAACCGCGTCGCGGCCGCTTTCGAGTCCGATGATTTCGCCGACGTGTTGCGCGAAGGGCAGGGTGATGGTGCCGATGCCGCAGAACAGGTCGACCGCGCGGTCGCGGTCGCTGACTTGGGCGATGTCGAGACTGTATCTGACCATGGCTTCGGCCAGGTCGGTGTTTACTTGGAAAAACGCCCGCGGCGGGATTTCCAGTTTGAGACCACAGAAGTCCTCGACCAGCGCGTCGTCCGCCTCGGTGGAAAATTCGACAATCTGGCGTTCGCCACCTTCGGTTTCGCGGACCGTGATCGACTCGGGCAAGGAGGCGAAATCCAGTACCGAGCGGGCCAGATCGTTGAGCGCGTCACTGGCCAGATGGCAGTGGTTGATCGGCACAAACTTGGAGCCACGCGCCTCCCGGAAGCCGAGGGCGAGTTTGCCTTTACGGCGTTCGACGTGGAAGGTCAGTTTGTTGCGGTAGGCGTAGGGCGAACCCGAACGCACCGGACGCACTTCGGGTTCCTTGAAATCGCCAATTCGTTTCAGCGTCTCGAACACGCGTTTGCGCTTGATTTTCTCCTGCAGTTCGGGCGTGGCGTTCTGCCATTTGCAGCCGCCACATTTACCGAAGTGCTGGCACTTCGGTTCGGCGTGGTTTGGACCTTCCTCAAGAATTTTGTCGAGATCGGCCTCGAGCAGGCGTTTTTTCACTTTGGTGACGGTTGCGAGAACCCGGTCGCCCGGAACCGCGCGTCCATGAACGAACACCGCCGGGCCGCCGGGAATGCGGCCGAATAGCCGGTCGTCGTCACCGGCGTCGGTGAGTGTGAGTTCGATTTGGGTTCCAGAGTAGATTTGCATGTTGCTTCGCGGGGAACGTGCTAAGGAAGACGCAACCACGGATTTTGCAATGAAGGAATCCCCAATTTTTGGAGTAATAAAATATGCCGTTTGAGAAGGGAAGCGTGAGTTTTCGCGTGTATTACGTACCCCGGTCGCTGCCGGACGATGCCGTGGAAAGCTTTGCCGCGAACGCCCATCCGGGCTTCGACTCGGTGTTGGATTCCAAAGTCTACGGCTGGGTGACCGGCCGCCACCTCTTGGATCGCAAGATCGACGAAGGGTCGGCCATCTACGGTAACCATCTGCGGCTCCAACTGCTGATCGCCGAACGCAAAGTGCCTGCCAGCCTCTATAAGGCCGAAGTGCAACAAGAGGAGGAGGTGCGCAAAGCCGTTCGCGGTCTCGAATTCCTCAGCCGCCGCGAACGCAAAGACATCCGCGAAGACGTCAAAGAACGCATGCTGCCGAAGATGCCACCGAGCATCAAAGGCATTCCTTTTGTGCAACTGCCCGACAAAAACCGCTTCTACGCATCGGCCCTCAGCGACAACCAAAGCGACGATTTCATCACCCATTACAATCACGCGATCAAAGTGCCACCGAAGCCCTACGATCCGCTTGCGTCGGCGCTGCTGCGCAAGAAGGTGGATGTGCGCGACTGGACCACGACCAGCTTCTCCGCCGATGTCCCGAACGACCAGGTTGACGATGAACCCGGACGCGACTTCCTCACCTGGCTGTGGTTCTTCACCGAGGAGAAAGGCGGCGAACTCGAGATTGAGGGCGTCGGTCGGGTCGGTATGCTGATGATGGGCCCGCTGGTGTTCACCATGGAAGGCGGCGGCGCGCACGAGACCAAACTCAGCAAAGGCAACCCGGTGCAGAGCGCCGAAGCCAAGACCAGTTTGCTCGCCGGCAAAAAACTCTCCAAGGCCAAACTCACGATGGCGATCGGCCGTGAAATCTGGGAGACCGGCGTGAGCGACGACTTCGTGTTTCGCGGCATGAAACTGCCCGACCAAGAAGAAAAGCTCGACGCGGTCAGTCTGTTCATGGACCGCATGCGCCAGATTGATACGTTCGTGGATGTGTTCTACGGCTGCTACGACATCTTCATCGAGATGCGCAAAGACAGTCAAAAATGGAGTACGACGGTGTCCGAAATGCGCGCCTGGGCGAAAAAACGAAAAGGAATGCGCTGATGAAATG
>Ga0209186_1003371_pt1 | contig 11029 bp, 5 predicted proteins | sample SidtaG_FD_187426 | JGI IMG/M metagenome (GOLD analysis project Ga0209186, IMG submission 187426) | Marine algal microbial communities from Sidmouth, United Kingdom - Sidmouth_Male2 metaG (SPAdes) (version 2) | ecosystem: Host-associated > Algae > Red algae > Unclassified | place: Sidmouth, United...
GGGCCGGGGGGGGGGGGGGGGGGGGGGGGGGGCGCACAAGGGCCGGGACGGGAAGCGAGCGGCCGCCGGCTCGGAAACGACGCGGCACGGCCGACGGCGAAGCCGCCTCCGCGGACGTCCTTGGGACAACTACTTGAGGCAGTATGTGGCAAATGAACGATGTACTTATTTTAACCCATTTTTCCATGATCAATTTCCGAGAGCCTCTGCTGTTGGATCTGACAATAGCGACACCAGGGTTTCCATCAAAACGTCCGGCATCTCGACAAGAAGGCAGCAGCTTGCTTGTTTCTTGGACGCAATGAGGCCCTCGTTCTCTACCACACCTGTTGTAACGGCATAATCCATTGCAGGGAGAAGCCATCCAGCACAACATGACCGGCGTGGTCCCAAAGCCTGCGCTGAGGGAGGGTTTTCTGCGCGAAACTGGTGGAGAAGCGATGCACGCAAGCGTGGGAGGTCAGCACGCTCGCTGTACGCTGGGTTTCGAGCGGCTCCAAGGCTTCACCTCTACCTTTCTCGGCTTTGCCAACGATCTGTTGCTTTGGGTGACCTGCAGAGCGTGCGAGCTAGTGACAACTTGACCTGTTGGAGATGCCGTTCGTTGACTGACCTGTGTTGCTCGGACCCCACACGGGGCTTCCACCTCATTTCTTAGATGTCGAGTGTCGTGTTGCATGTGCATATGCATCTCCGCAATTCCAATGCCATCTCAGAGAGTGGTGGTCCTCGGACAGTCTCGACTGCTGCCCGCAGAGATCGCACTCTGCATCCGCGGCGGGCCCAGCTTATCAGGGACTCCCCGATCGTATCGTTCCGCCAGCTCTCCTACCCCGTCGTGATTGCATCGCAGCAAATGAGGTGACCATATCCTGCACTGTGGGGTGCATTGGGAGGGGACTCATTGGACCGATAGACAGCACATCGTGTCATGATGGCCCCTAGCCCTTCGTGGCAATCGGTGAGGATGCTCGCCGTTGACTTGGTCGAAGGGTCCCGCAAAGATAGATGCCGGGCCAAGACGGTCCACTGCCTGTCGGTCCTCTGCGAAACACATCCCCCACAACCGGTTGGAGCACGATGATGCCATACCGGTCAGGCATACAGAGAACCGGACTAAGGGGCGACCGGGGAGACCGCGAACATTTGCAATCCGCCGCCCCTCGTCAGCAGGAGCCACGGCGAGTCTGGCCTGAGGGCCTAAATGCAGCCGAATGGGGGTGGCGGCGACCTGCCAGTTGTCATGAAACAGCATCATGCAGAGAGCTCCAGGCCCCGCAGTCATTCGGGACGGCCGCAGTGGGGCGCCGTTGTCAGTGCCGTGCGGTGGCTCCCCAGCCTGAGTCGTCGCTTGCAGCTCGTGCGAGAGCACACGTTGGTATTGCCGTCCTCGGTGAAGGCGTACAGAAGCCTAGCGCATTGCATCTTCCACGCCGTGCCGTACAGCAGGGCTCCGTTGGTGGGTGCTCTCTCGTTTCAGATTATGTTTCGTGGAGCTGGGATGCAGTGTCTGACGTTGACCGCGACACGCGTCGTTTGTGCTCGGCGTGAAGCCTAGCAGGACCAGGAAGCACAGACCAGCTGCATACGTGGCTGCGATTGTGCTGCTGACCGACGTCGCCCCACAGCGAAGTACTGTAGGCTAGAAACACCTGTTCTGTCGACGTATCTGGCGTCATCCCCATGCGCAGGATTCCGGCCCACTCCAATCTGCCGGGTTCCGCGCCATGTATGGGCGGAAGTGGACAGGATGTCGCATCGCGAGTGGTGAGCTGGGCCGAGGACCGATGGTCGCCGTGGGCCAGCGGTGCCCCATAGGTATTCGACAGGCCGAGGACCGCCGCCCAAGCGACATCGTTCAAAAAGCGAGCCGCGGACCCTGACAGCAACCTTCCGAGGCCAATTGCGGTCAAAACATCTCGTTGCTGACTGGCCAAGCCTGCTATCTAATTCCTTGGCCCTCGCCAGCGCTCACTGGCCAATGCCAGGTCCACGACCACAAGCAACCTCGACTGCGAAGCTGCACGAGGGGGGGTGGCGGCCGTGTCAACCCCTCCGTCCCGCGCCGTCGCTGGCCCAGCAGCCGAGGCCCAACCAGTGGCCAGCCCACTCCCCCCTCCCCACGCCGAGCTGGGGCCCACGTATTTTTGTGTATGCACGGCAGCCCCCCGCGTGTGGTGGTTTTGACGCAACGCGCTTGTGTGGGGTTCTGTTGCTGAGAGGGGAACGCGTGCTGCCTGCCGCCCGATCGTCGTCGCGCGCCCGCGCCGCAGGCGCTCCGCGAGCGCGCACACTGCCGAGGCGTGTACAGGTGTGGAGGTTGAACACCGGGCAGTTGGGTGTGCGTCCGCGTCACGCCGTGCGGTGGCTCCGATCCTCCTCTTTTCCAACCGGCGGCGGGGGCGGTGTCTAAACCCCCCCAGCCTCCCCCCCAACTACCCGACTGCGCGTCATCATCGACGCGTCGTGTCGCTCGCGGGTGCTGGCCCGTTACGTTGACCGCTACTCGTGGTTGGTGCGCGATTTATTGTGAGCGGCCGGCGCGGTGTCTTCCTGGGAGGACGGGGAGGCGCAAGCGGTTGGTTGTTGCGTCCAGTCGCGGTACTGGGCTGTGTTTGTGGCATTTGTGGTTCTTGGTGCCGGCGTGTGGTGCGTGGACGAGAGTTGGTATCGTCCATCCCGGCTGCTCGTTTCCCCTTTTTTGTTGCTTCCGCTTTGCGTGCGTGTCTCCAATTGTGTGTATCTGCTGGGCGGCGGTTCCTCCGTGCCGGATTGTGAGGAGCGACCTGCGGTGCTGTCATACTGGCAGCCGACCCGACCACCATGAGTGACGCACCTCGTGCCGGCGACGCGGCGGTCGCCGCCCCTGCGGCACCGACAGAACCGATCGGTGATGGCGCCGGCAGCAGCGGTGGCGGTGCTGCGCTCACGTCGGGCGCTGGCGGCGGTGTTGTTGACGGGAGCAGTGGCGGTCGCCGGGCGCCACGCGAGTCGATCAGCTACTCTGCCGCACGGGTGATCGGCAACGGGAGCTTTGGCGTCGTCTTTCAAGCCACCGTCCGTGAGACGGGGGAGACGGTGGCCATTAAGAAGGTGCTGCAGGACAAACGGTACAAGAACCGGGAGCTGCAAATCATGCGGATGCTTGACCACACCAACGTTGTGCAGCTGAAGCACTGCTTCTACTCGTCAGGCGACAAGCCGGACGAGGTGTATCTCAACCTCGTGCTCGAGTTCATCCCTGAGACGGTGTACCGCGTGTCGCGGCATTACGGGAAGGTGAAGAAAGCCATCCCCGTCATCTACATCAAGCTCTACATTTACCAGCTTCTGCGGGCGCTCGCTTACATCCACTCCCTTGGCATCAGCCACCGGGATATCAAGCCGCCCAATCTTCTGCTTGACCCGAGCTCCCAGGTGCTGAAGCTGTGTGACTTTGGGTCGGCAAAGATCCTGGTCGCCGGCGAGCCCAACATCTCGTACATCTGTTCGCGGTATTACCGCGCACCGGAGCTCATCTTTGGCGCCACCGACTACCTGCCGGCCATTGACGTGTGGTCGACGGGCTGCGTCATGGCGGAACTGATGATCGGGCACCCGCTCTTCCCGGGTGAGAGCGGCGTTGACCAGCTGGTGGAGATCATTAAGGTCCTGGGCACCCCCTCCAAGGAAGAGATCCAGGCGATGAACCCCAACTATACCGAGTTCAAGTTCCCCCAGATCAAGCCGCATCCCTGGGCCAAGGTGTTCCGGTCGCGCACCACGCCCGATGCCATCGACCTCGTCGCAAAGATGCTGCAGTACAACCCGTCGCTGCGACTCAAGCCGATGGACGGTCTCACGCACGCCTTCTTTGACGAGCTGAGGAACCCGGAAACGCGGCTACCGAACAGCAAGCCGTTGCCGCCGCTGTTTGACTTCAACGAACACGAGTTCCACACCGCCGGCGCGGATGCTGAGCGCATCCTGCCGCCCGCCGTCTTTGTGGAGCTCCGCGAGAAGTACGGGCCACCAGGCGGCAAGGGCGGCGCCGCTGCGGGCGGGGCGGACGGGGCGGAAGCGGCGGGCGACGCGGGTGGTTCGACACAAGGAGGCGGCAGCTCCGCGACAGCGGATGCGGCCGGTAACGGCGCAGCGGGTGGGCATTGACGGGAGAGGAGGACATACGCCGTTTTTGGCTTTATCAACCTGCGCGTGGTATGGAGGTTGTTGAGAGCGAGACATTGTCAAACCCTGTACAGCCCGGGAAGGAGTTTTTTTCTGTGCCCCGCCGTCGGGCTTCGTCGTACTTGTGTGTGCGGCACGTGCGACTCGGGTCTGCTTTAGTGTAGCCTTTCGTGTTCCTCACTGACTGCCCCTGCCCTGTGGTGGTGGGCGGCTGGGCGAGGCCGCAGGCGGCGCGGGCACTGGTGTTGCTGCTCCTTTCTCTCTTGCCTCATTGAATATGGGTGGTCAGCGGGTGGCCGGACGGCGGGAATCGTACCCGCATGACTAGGCAATGCCACACGCTTGGTCAGTGCCACTTTTTTGTGCTGTTCTTTTCGTTTCTCGTGTATCTTCTATCCATGTGTTTGTTGTGGTGCCACTTCTTCGCGAGGTTCCTGGCACAGCCAGGTGCCTGTTGCTTGCTCCTCAGTGGAGAATGCCTCATCGGCGGGTGCCTCTCACGGCAGAGCGGCGAGTGACGGTGGTATAGGTGGTCCACCCGCACACACGCAGAGTTGACGCGGACGGCCGCTGCGTTGACTGGTTTCGTTTGCGCAGCGGCCAAGAGATAGCAGTGGCTTGCCTATCGAGGGTGACGCGTGGTTAATGGAGCAGCAAAGCCGGCTCTCGCTTGTACAGAACCCATGGCGAGAAGCAGCGAATACCCAGAGAGATGCCCAGAGAATGAAACAAACGACGCAAGAGACCCAAGTGCTTCGCAAGAGACCAATAGAGAAAAAGATGGAGCGTTTACGAGGTCGACGTGGCAGCCACCGCGCCCTTCTGGTCACTGACCGGGGCCGTGTCACCCTCCCGCGCTGGCGCCGCCCCCCGCCGGCGCCGCACCGACGACGCGGCACGCACCGCCTCGCCGTCGACAGCGTGCTCAAACGCCGTCGGCACACGCATGCGGGGCGGCGACGGGCGGTCGCCCGGCTGCCCCAGCTGCCCGCACGCCGCCATCTCATCGTCGCCGCGGCTCTCCCGGATGGTCACGGTCATGCCCTTGCGGACCAGAAAGTCCTGGAACGCCAACATCGTCGCCCGCTCCGACGGGGAAAACTCACTGCCGGCGTGCACGTTAAAGTGGATGAGGTTGATCTTGCATGGCACACCGGCGGTGAGGCGCAGGATCCGCCGCGCGTCGTCGAGACTGTCATTGACGCCACGGAGCATGACGTACTCAAAAAAGACCTTGGCTTGCGTGCGGCCGGCGTTGCCCCGCGGGAACTCCTCGCGGAGCACCCCCATCAGCGACGACAGTGGATACTTGCGGTTGATGGGCATAATCCACGAGCGCACCTCGTCTGTGCTCGCGTTGAGGGACACAGCCAGGTTGGCTTTGGACTCCCGCGCAAAGCGGCGGATTTCGGGCACGAGGCCAGACGTGGACACGGTCACCTTGTTGTGGCTCATGTTGAGCCCGTCCCCATGCAGCAGCGTGTCCACCGCTGGCAGCACCGCGTGGATGTTGTGCAGCGGCTCGCCCATGCCCATAAACACAACGTTGGAGATGTGGGCTTCCGCCTCAAAGTGCCGCCGCGTCTGCACGACCTGGTCAACAATTTCGCCGACCGTCAGGTGGCGGCGGAGGCCCATCTTGGCGGTGAGGCAAAACTGGCAGTTGAGGGCGCAGCCGAGTTGCGACGACACGCAGAGCGTCGTGCGGCCGGGTGCGGGGATGAGCACGCTCTCAATGATCCCCGCCGACGCGCCCGGCTCGTCACCGGGCAGCCGAAAAGTAATCTTGCGCGTCCCGTCCGCCGCCTGGTGCACCCCGTGGATGGCCAGCGCGTCGACGACTGCCTCGTCGGCCAGCGCCGCGCGAAAGGTCTTGGACAAGTCGGTCATCTCCTCAAAGGACGACGCCCACTTGTCCGTCTTGTACAACCACTTCCACAGCTGCCGCGCGCGGAAGCGCGGCTGCCCAATCGACACGACCCACTCCTCCATCTGGGGAAGCGTCATGCACTTGAGCACCGCCCGCCCGGCAGCGTCGCGCACCACGTCGGCGGCGGCGCCCTCGTTGGCGGTGACCACGTCCCCCTTGAGGAGGTGCACGGGGAGCTTGCCGCCGCTACTGTCAGCGACGGCGGCGACGGCGGCGCCGCGGCGGGGGGGCGCCCCGCCAGACGCTGCCACGGCGGCGGCGACGGCGGCGGCGCCCGCGGAGCGGCCGCGGGGAGGCGCTGGCCGGCCGCCCGAATTGGCGCCGCCGTGGAGGCCAGCGGCAGGCCCACGGCGGCCAGGCGCAGGCGAGGCGGCGTGGCGGGGACGGCCACTGGCGTCCCGTCGGGGCGCCGCTGCTGATGCGCTGACGGTTGCCACAGAAGCGAGGGGCGCCGGGGCGCCGCCGAGCGCGCGGCGCCCGGCGCAGGCGGCAAAGGCGCCCGGCGGCAGTTGCCGCGACGCCGTGCGCCACAGCACGTGCGCCGAAGACGCAAACGCCGTGGCAGTCGCGATGCTCCACGGCGGTGGCGCCATGGACATGGCAGGGGCGACGCACAGAGCCGGGTCGAGTCCGGACGGCTGCCGGTCACAAGCGACGGAAGAAGAAAAAAGGTAGCTCCAAGCGGTGCAGTGTGGGAGATGTCAAACAACAATGTCGCTAGCCGTTTGAGGCTGCCAGTGTAGGCAGGTACGGGTGCGCGTAGGCGGGTACGGGCGGGACAGGGAAGCCCAGACGAAGTCGGGACACTGGGCAGCAGCAGCGGAAGCAACGGAAGGAGGCGACACCCACAACGGACGACTGCCCATTTTCATGAGATTCTGAAGCAGGAGATATCACCTTGGCGGCGGCACACTTGTTGTACTTCCACCCTGAGACGTGTTCAAATCATCTTCGGCAGTGAAAATAGCAACTAGATTCTGCTGTCTGAACCAGCACGAGATTACGACAATTTCTCATGCACAAGGAGTAAATCAGGGATGGCACCAATAATTTGCATGCATTAAATTAAATCGGTTTAATACATATTTAATATATAGATTAATCAATTGCCGTTCTCCCGTTTTTTATGTGTTTTTTAACTTAATGCCAGGACTGTTGCCTCGGGTCTCGGCCGCTGCCTTCGGTGCGACGCGCGGGTTGGTAGCTGACGTTGTGGAGGCGGGGTGGTCACTGCGGGGGACAGCGGCAGCTGGGGGCAGCCTCGGCTACAGTGGCGGCTCCTTACTCACCCTCACGTCGCACTGGACGGACAACGGCGACCACCTCGGCCTACCCGCACTTCCCCCCCCCCTCCCCACGATGACCGACGCACCGCTCTGCCACGCTGCGGTCAGATGAAGGATGAACTGCGGTGCCTTCGCGTGTCCATCAACCCCCCCCCTTTTGTGGTCACCACTCTTCCGTCTTTGTTGGTGTCTCCTCTCGACCTTCCCGCCACCGCTCCCCCCCTGCCCTCGCCGTCCATCCCGTGCAGGCAGCCAGAAGTGGGAAGTCCGCTACCGACCGAGGCAAGCGAGCACCCTCGGACACGAAGACGCGGCGGCGACGGCGATGGTCAGCCACAGCCCCCAGCCTAAGTCCGCAGGCAGCAATAAAACCATAGATTGATAATAATAATAAATCGTGATTTAATATATTAATCTATAGATTAATCTATCCGGGATGTAAAAAATCGCGATTTTTTCCATCCCTGCGTTAGAGGCCTCATTTGATGCCCTGTTCCAGTGGAGTGGACATGACCAGTGGTGCCCTGCCCGGGAAGAAATCTTCGTGTCTGGCTGCCGATGCATATCGGCCAGGCACGTCACCCGACGGCGAGCCTCGATCCGCTGATCTTGGGGTGCACACGCACGACGTGGTGTCGATCGTGCACGACCATTGACGCGATTGCGACCGACGCGGTGCACCCCCGCGCCACCCTGACCCTGCCCTGCACACGGAAGGACGGGCCTTCTCGCCGGTCCTCCCTCTCCCTCCCTACCAGGTGGCTTATGGCACCTCGGGCCGCGCCGACTGGCACCGAGTCCAGCCACTGCGGTTGACGACGGTGTGGCTGCGTCGCCCTGCGGTTGTTCCCCCTCCACCCGTCCCGCCCCACCTCCCCCCCCCCGGCGTTGCCCAGCCCACTCTTCCTCCACCCCTGTCGCCCACCGACTCTTCCGCCGCCCCCAATGACGGCGTTTGTGCCGCTCGCCGGTGCTATCGCCGCCGGCGCGGCGGCGGTGGTGCGCGGGCGCTACTGCCCGTGGGCACCCCGGCCGGCGCTCGGGGCGGCGCGGGGCGTGCCGCCCCGCCGCCACCCCCCTTGCCACCCGCCGCCCGTGCGGGCCGACGCGCGGCCGGGTGGCGACGCCGGGAAACAAGTGGTGGCGGCGGCAACGGCGGCGGGGGATGGTGCCCCCGCCCAACCGCCGCCAGCGTCGGTGGCGGTCGGCGCCGCCGCCGGCCCGCCAGGGTCGGCGCCCGCCTCCCCCGGGGGCACCGCGGCGACGACGCCGCACCCAACGTCGGGGGGCTTTGAGATTGGGTACCCCGCGGAGCACCTCCGCTGGTGCCTCCCGACCGTGTCGCCAGACGGCGCCCTGCTCGAGTGCGCCATGGAGATGTGCTCGGTCGACAGTGACGACGGGGAGGCGGCTGGGGAGGGCGATGGCGGCACCACTGCTGAGGCGGCTGGGGAGGGCGGTGGCGGCACCACTGCGGAGGCGGCGGCCGTGGCGGGGGTGGCGCCCGTGGCGCCCGTGGCGCGCCCGGCACCGGACGTACCGCCCGAAGTGCTTCCGGCCCCGACCTTTCAGCCATTGTCTGGCCCCCCCGCCCGGGACTTTACCGGTCTCATCACCGAAACGCGCGTCGACGCGTCTTTTGTGCGCTCCTTCCGCATGTCCTCCCCTTACATCTCAACCCACCGGTCGGCGGTGTTTGTCATCCACATCCCCGGTGCGCTCATCCGGGAGCCCCTCTTCCACTCGGTCATGGAGGACGTGGCGCTCCTCCACGTGGTCGGCGTGCGGCTGGTCCTCGTCTTTGGCGCCCGGGAGCAGATTGACGCGCGCCTCGCGTCGGAAGCGCACCCGTCGATGATGGGGCCGACGGGCGTGCGCATCACCGACGGCCGCACGTTGCAGGTTGCCAAGGAGGCGGCCGGCGCTGTGCGGATTGAGGTGGAGGCCGCCCTCGCGCGCGGCGTCGTCAACACCCCCGAGGGCAATGGGGGCTCCATGAGCGTCATTTGCGGCAACTTTTACGCCGCCCGTCCGGTGGGCGTCATTGCCGGGGAGGACTATGGGTTTACGGGGCGCGTGCGGCGGGTGGAGGTCGACGCCATTCGCCGGCGGCTTGAAGCGGGGGATCTGCTGCTCATCAGCAGCCTCGGGCTGTCGCCGAGCGGGCAGGTCTTCAACTGCCAATCCGAGTCGGTCGCCGCAACGACGGCGGCGCAGTTGAGCGCCGACAAGCTCATCTACTTGACCGCCGGCGAGGCGGTCGTCGACGTGCGCAATGGGTCCATGGTGCAAAACCTGCCGCTGTCGTCGGCGGTTGACTTTTTGGCCGTCCACGGCACGGCGACGGCGACGGCGTCCGTGTCGGACCCGTCCGAGGCGGGCGCTTTGCCCGTCGACGACCTCCCCGACACTTTTCGCCTGTGCCTCACCGAGTCGGTCGGGGCGCTCAAGGCGGGCGTGCGGCGCGCGCACCTCCTCAACCGCTTCATCGATGGGGTCTTGTTGATGGAGATTTTCCACCGGGACGGCGTCGGCTTTATGATCAGCCGCGACCTGTACGAGGGCATCCGCGCGGCGCGCATGGATGACGTTGCCGGCATTGTGGAAGTCATCCGCCCGTTGGAGGAGTCGGGCATACTCGTGCCCCGCTCGCGGGCGTCCCTCGAGGGCGCCATTGGTGACTTTACGGTCGTTGAGCGGGACGGCATGATCATTGCGTGCGTGTCGCTGACCATTGCGGCCGACGAGCCGCAGGCGGCGGAGCTTGGGTGCTTTGCCGTCCGACCTGAGTACCGCAAGCTCGGCAAGGGCGACGCGCTGCTCGGGTTTATCGAGCGCAAGAGCTACGCCCTCGGCGTGCGGCGGCTGTTCATCCTATCGACGCAAAGTTTCCACTGGTTTTTGGAGCGGGGCTTTGAGGAGATCACCGTGGAGAATGTGCCGGAGAGCAAGCGGGTCAAGGTCGACCGGTCGCGCAAGAGCAAGGTCTACCAAAAGCAGCTGCTCGGCGGGCGCGCCGTTGACGAGCAGGAGCTGTTGAAGCACCTTTGAGGTGTTGGGGGGGGGTGGGTGACCAACGGCTGCGTGGGCGGCGGTGTTTCTTGAGGAACGAAAGAAGGATGGGCGACGTGAAAGTGCGCTGCAACGGAGAGAGGTGACCGGCTGCCTTCGCGAACCACCTCTGACAGAAGCGTCAGCAGGCCTGTGCGTTTGTTTCCTGGTGGAATGGGACTGCCACGGGAGTGTGCTGCAAGTGACCTTGTGGGGGGGCCTTTGCCAGATGTGATCTCGTTTCAGCCACTTGGGAGGGGCGCCCGCGATCTGGTCGCGCGTCCGCCGTGGGCCACCCACTCTCCTACAGTCGCCGCCCTTCCGCCCAACGAGCGCCGCGAGCGGCGCCCGCCGCCTGCCGCGGTGCTCAGCCCGCCGCCTCGCCCCTCGGGGACTGCGGGGTCGGCCAGTGCCACCCCACAATGCCGCGGGACGCGTGTCCGCGGCGACCCCCTCTGGACCAACCGGCGGAGCTCCATGGCCCCCGCCGCCTCCCACTGCGGTGTCTGCCGGGCCCCCATGCAGAGAGAGGTGCCGGGCGGGCTTGTCCGCCGCGCTGCGCCCCCCCCCCCCCCCCCCCCCCCCCCCCCCCCCC
>Ga0209186_1003376_pt1 | contig 11022 bp, 7 predicted proteins | sample SidtaG_FD_187426 | JGI IMG/M metagenome (GOLD analysis project Ga0209186, IMG submission 187426) | Marine algal microbial communities from Sidmouth, United Kingdom - Sidmouth_Male2 metaG (SPAdes) (version 2) | ecosystem: Host-associated > Algae > Red algae > Unclassified | place: Sidmouth, United...
CCCGACCTGTCCGAAGAGGAACGCCTCGCGGTCGGCTTAAACCAATCACTGCTGCACACCGACTTCATGATCGGCTGCGACGGCCTGCGTGTTACCGGCACCGACACCGGCGGGGCCGAGATCCCGATCATGGAAGATGGCACGTTCTCGATTTGATTAGCCTTCGGCTTTCTGAAGGTGGAAGATAGAAGATCGCGGTGCCGCGAAATCCATGAGCATCTCAAATTTGCATTTCAAATATTTCAAATTTCAAAACCCCGCTCATCCCGCATTTGTTCCCATCTTTGAAATTTGAGATCTGAAATTTGAAATCCCTAAACTTTCTCTGGTCGGCGAACCAAAACCCGTTCCACAATCTCGCGATTGAAGACGCGCTTTTGGATGCGTCCGAGCCGGTCCTGTTCCTCTACGTCAACCGTCCCTGCGTGGTCATCGGCAAACACCAAAACCCGTGGCGCGAATGTGATCTCGAAGCGATGCAAGCCGACGATGTCCCGCTGGTGCGACGCGTGTCCGGCGGCGGCGCGGTGTACAACGACGAACACAATCTCAACATCGCCGTGTTCATCGAGCGTGACAGCTACAAGCGCGATGACGTGGCCGGCTTGTTCATCGATGTCTTGGCCGAGTTCGGGGTGGACGCGGCCGCTGAAGGGTCCAGCAGTCTGATCGCCGACGGACGGAAAATCTCGGGTCAGGCGTTCTGCTACCGGCGCAACATGGTTCTTCACCACGGCACCCTGCTGCTCGACACCGATCTCGAACGCATGGACCGTTACCTGCGCCGCTCGACCGGGTTCGAGACCCACGCGGTCGAAAGCGTCCCGGCAAGCGTCGCGAACCTCGGCCTCGCAATCTCCGAACTTGTGGCCGCGTTCAAACGCCGTTGCACCGGGGAGATCAAGGTGCCGAGCGTCGATCCCGCCCCGTTCCGCGCCTGGGAATGGACCCACGGAAAAACGCCCCGCTTCACGTTCGACGACGAGGAAATTGTTCGTGGCCTCGTCCGCAGTTCTTCGGTTCGGGTACGGGTTGGCCAGCGGTTTACCGTGACCAAATAATCGAACTCCTCGATAAGGCCCGTTGCCTTACTAGGCACGAATAGAGTAAGGTGAGGGTATGGCAAAAATCAAATTGACGGCAAAGCGACAAGCCACCTTCCCGGTAGAGGTTTGCCATGAGTTGGGCGTGGAACCTGGAGATGAAATCGAACTTGTCCCAATGTTAAGCGAAGAAGGAGAACGAATTTGGGCGTTGAAGAAAGCGTCCAAGTCTCCGGGCAGAGATTGGCTTGGCTGTTTAAATCAATTTGCTGGGAATGCTAGTGACCACTCGATGGACGCGATCCGCAAGAGCATCGCGGAGGGACGTCAAGGCCGCGCAAACATTGTCCGCCTTGAACGCGCTCTTTGAATCCGGCGAACATGGGCGTGCGCTCTACAAACGTCCTTCCACCAACGCATCCACCACGGACGGATCTGCAAGCGTGCTGGTATCGCCGAGTTCCAGCTCGCCAGCGGCGATCTTGCGCAGAATCCGGCGCATGATTTTCCCCGAACGCGTTTTCGGCAGGGCCGGGGTAAAGTGGATCTTGTCGGGCTTGCCGATCGGACCAATGTCGGCGCGGACCTTCGCGACCAACGCGGCTTGAAGTTCGTCGGTCGCTTCGAGCCCGGCTTTTAGCGTGACGAAACAATAGACGCCCTGCCCTTTGATCTCGTGCGGATAGCCAACGACTGCCGCTTCGGCGACGTCGTCGTAGCCGACCAAGGAACTTTCAAATTCGGCCGTGGCGAAGCGGTGACCGCTGACATTGATCACATCATCCATCCGGCCGAGTAACCAGATGTAGCCGTCTTCGTCCTGACGCGCGCCGTCACCGGAAAAGTACAGGCCATCGAACATGTGGTAGTAGGCCGACTTCACGCGGGCGTTGACCGCGTCGCCGTAGACCCCGCGGATCATGCCGGGCCAGGGCTGAACGACACACAAGCTGCCGCCTTCATTGGTGTCGACCTCGCTGCCGTCGGCACGCAGAATCGCGGTTTTCACGCCGAGGAACGGCACGCCGGCGCAGCCGGGTTTGGTCGCGTGCGCGCCGGGGGCGGTCATGATCATGTGGCCGCCGGTTTCGGTCTGCCACCACGTATCGGTGATCGGGCAGTTTCCTTTGCCGATGACGTCGTGGTACCACATCCAGGCTTCGGGGTTGATCGGTTCGCCGACCGAACCGAGCAGGCGCAAGCTGCTGAGATCATGCTTGTTCACCCAGTCGTCACCGAGGCGCATCAGTGCGCGCAACGCCGTCGGGGCAGTGTAGAAAATCGTTACCTTGTGGTCGTCAACCATGCGCCAAAAGCGGTCAGGTTCGGGATAGGTCGGCACGCCTTCGAACAGTACGCACTGTGCGCCATTACTCAGCGGGCCGTAGCAGAGGTAGGAGTGGCCGGTGATCCAGCCGACGTCGGCGGTACACCAGAAGACGTCGTCCTCGCGCACGTCGAAAATGTATTTCATCGTCATGTGCGTGTAGAGTAAATAGCCGGCGGTGGTGTGCAGGACGCCCTTAGGCTTACCGGTGCTGCCACTGGTGTAGAGCAGGAACAGTGGGTCTTCGGCATCCATCGCTTCGGGCTCGCACTCGGCGGACGCGTTGGCGGTTTCGTCCTGCCAGTAGACATCGCGTCCGTCTTGCATGTTCACGGTCTCGCCCGAACGACGCAGCACGATCAACTTCCTCACTGACGGACACTTCGTGGCGGCCTCGTCGGCCTTCGGTTTGAGCACACTGTTTTTACCGCGGTGGTTATAGCCGTCGGCGGTAATGATGATTTCGCTGGCGCTGTCATTCACGCGGCCGGCGAGGTTGTCGGCGGAGAACGCGGAGAACACCACCGAGTGGATCGCGCCGATACGGGCGCAGGCCTGCATGGCGACGACGGCCTCGGGGACCATCGGCATGTAAATCGTAACGACCGTGCCTTTCTTCGCGCCTTGCGCCTTGAGCACGTTGGCGAACTTGCAGACGTCGTCTTTGAGTTCGGCGTAGGTCACGTGACGGGTTTCGTCGCCGGCGTCGTCTTCCCAGATCAGCGCCACGCGTTCGCCCTTGCCGGCGGCGACGTGGCGGTCGATGCAATTGACGCTGACGTTGAGTTTGCCGCCCTTGAACCACTCGGTGTACGGGCCTTCCTTGGTGCCGATATTCGACCAGTCCCATTCGAGAACGCTGTCCCACTTCTGCATCCATTCCAGTTCGGACTCGGCGTACTCGCCCCAGAACGCTTCCGGTTCGTCGACCGACCGCTGGTACATCGCTTGATAGGCTTCGGGGGTTTTGATGCGGGCGTTGCCGACAAACGCGTCGGAGGGCAAGAAGCGACGGTCTTCCTGCATGCTGGATTCGATTTTTTCAGTCATAAGTGGGCCTTTGAGATTTCGGCTTCCAATAAAGAAAACCGAGGCCCACTCGTCGAGTGAAGAATGGCCTACTCGATCACGCGGATCGACCGCCCGGACTCGACGCTGAAATACACGCCGAAGGACCCGTCGAGTTCGATCAACTCGCCCAAAATCCGCACCGGCGCATCCGGGTCAGTTACATCGAGGACTTCGGGTGGACGAGGAAAGTCAGTAATCATCCAGCTGTTGATGCCGTTGGCCGTCGTGAATTCGCCGGGTCCTTGAGCGGTCACGACGAGGCCTCCGACCGGTGCGCCGCGACGAACCCGGACCAGTTCGGTGCCGGCGTCATAGTCGACCAGTAGCTCGACGGTTTCGGGTATGTCTACGACCGGAAAGGTATAGCCGCTCGACGTTTGTTCGGCGCCGAGTTCACGCCCGCCCGCACGCAAACGGAAGCCAATCACATCGGTTTCGCTCCACGGCGTGAAGTCGAATGTTTGCGCGCCGAACGATCCCGAACGGATCACCGGCGGCAGATCAAATTCGACATGCAACACCGGCACTTGATGAGCCCCTTGCTCGAATGTGCTCGCTTCGCGCTGACCGTTTTTCGCGCGCAACAACAGCGCGACATCCTGCCCCAACTGCCACGAATCGGCATGAATACAATGGGCCAGCAGCGCCGCAATATCCGGCGTGCGGTAGCGTTGATTTGCGTTCCACGACTCAATCGACCAAGGCTGAACCGGACCCGCGAGGCCTTCGCCGGTGAAGATATTACGCCGATCTCGAAATCCGCCGGGGCGGGTCGATCCGGAAATTTCCACGGTGACATCGGTTGCGACGACGCCCGAACGACGAGCTGTCATTTCGATCTGACTCGACCGCACCCGGGCCCCAGGCGGGAGTCCCAGATCGCGAAAGCGAAGAGCGCTGTGTTGCTGTCCGAGATCTAAATCGACGGAGCTTGAATGGATGAAATATTTGGCCTCTGCATCGTCGCCTCCGGCGATAATGGGGACCGCGATCCGCTGACGGCGTTCGCGTTGAAATACGGTCGTCGTTTCTTGAGTCGCCGTCTTGATTTCTTCGGTCGAGCCCTCAGGCACCGCCGGCATCGGAATACTCGGCGGAACTTCAAAGGTCAGCAACAACCGAGGTGCCGCGGCCGGCGAGCCATCGTAAGATACCGCCTCACGCTTGCCGCGCTGGGCTGCCAAGCGAAATCCGAGCGCGGTGATGGTCGTCGTCTGGCCATCGACGAGTTCTTGAACGATCGCGGAGAGGTCGGGCGACACGGCCGCATCACCGGCCTTCCATTTGCCCAAGGTCCATGGCATTGCGGCAGCCGTGGGATACTCGCCCAAGGCGCCACTGCAACGGGTTCCAAAATCAACCGACGGGTTCCGTTCGATGCCGCGGATTTCCGTGATCGTCCTGCGCGTTCCCGAACGACGCGCAGTGAACGACAGCGAAGCCGAACGAAGGATTGCGTTGGGAGGAATAGCCAGCCCGGTAAAGCGAACGAGCGATGTTTTCTGGCCAAGATCCAAATCCGAACTGCCGAGCGAGAGGCGATAGCGAAGTTCGGCATCATCCTTGGCGGAAGAGACGGCGACGGAAACCGTGACCACTGTATTGCTCACGGGCTCAGGCTCGGGTTCCGGATCGGTTTCTGACGGTTTGGGTTCGGGCTCGGGCTCGGGCTCGGGCTCGGGGTCGGGCTGGGGTTCGGGTGCCGGCGGGACGGGACGGCTAAAGGCGCCGATCTGCCGAGATTCGCCGGCAATCACCAAGGTCAAACCGTCAGCCGAGATATCGATACCCTCCGGCTGGGCAAACAGACCGGCAATGGAACGGTCTTCTTTAAACACACCCGCAAGGTCGAAACGGCAGACCGACTGGCTCTCCTCGCTGAGAACGTACACGGATTCGTCAGCCTGGCACATGGCAACGCCAGCGGCATCCAACATCAGGGAACTCAGATCGACGACGTTGGACACCCCGGACTGCGTTTGATGATAAAGGGTCGGGGGCTTTTCTTTTACAAAGTAGAAGGCCTCGTCGGTGGTTCCTGCGGTGTTCCGATCAAACGCGACCCCTTCGAGCCCCTTGTTGTCACTCGGCAAGATGTCGGTGGAGATCCGGTACTGTTCGTCCGATTCGGTTAAGAAGGTGGTGCTCGTGGAGATCTCCACCACGATGATCTCGTCGAAGGCTTCGTCCGACAAGGCGAAGCGCTCCCCATACATCCAGCTGATGCCTTCGACATCGGCGATGTTGATCCCCAACAACACCCGGCGGCGGTAGAACATGGTTTGATCGTCGTATTCATAGATCGAACCGGTTTTATTGTCGACAATGAGGTAGGCGTTCCAGTGCGGCACGTGGGTCACCCCGGAATAGTCGAACGCACCGGTGGAGGGAAGGTTCACAACCAAGGTCGGATCAAGCTGAAAGGTGGACAGGTCTCCTTCAAATTCTTTTGAAAGGGACACACCAGATCCCAGTATGAGGAGAAGTGACAAAATGCCAAAAGGGGTCCAAATTGTGTGTAGTTGCGAACGGGTTTTCATGTGCTTCATCCTGTTAGATATCCAATAGGGACGCATGGGCCGTGCCAACCTGTCGAAAGTGGCTAGTCAAATTACCGGAAACTTACGAAAGATCAGAGAATCCGAGGGAGACGCCGGAAACGACGTATCAACTGAAGCGTCGTCAGTGGCAGGCAGCCTTCTCATTTTTGCCAAGGCGGGATACAATCGACGAGATTGGCACAGTCTGATGAGGAGGTGAGCTTTGAACCGCCGTGAAGTTTTTGTCCTTTCGTCCGGCTTGTCGCCCCACATGTAGTGTGCGCGTCTTCCGCCGATCGAATTGTTCTTGTAACTCCGAATGCGGATGACTCAGTTGCCGACGTGAATCTACAATCTGGAACGTACCGCCGCCTGCTGAGCTATGCCTTCAACTATCCTTGGCGTCTAGCCAGTGGTCTCGCCTTCGGCATCCTGTTCGGGGGCTCCGTGTTTGCCTTGCTGGCGATTGTCCGCGAGGTGCTTGACCGCGTTTTCCAGCCGGAAAACACGACGTGGTCCGCGGTGTTGTCCGTGGCCCTTCTGTTTCCCCTGATCGGCTTGCTACGCGGTATCGGGCAATATTGCTCTATTCTGGCGATCCATTCCGTCGGCTATCGTGTCGTTACCGACCTACGCGATGCCTGTTTCGACCAGTTGCAAAACCTCTCCCTCGGCTATTTTTCGAAGCAGAAAGCTGGCGACATCATCTCGCGCGTGGCCAACGACACCACCATCGTCCAGCAAGCAGTTTCCAACACCCTCGGCGACCTGGTCCGCCAACCTTTCGCGCTGATGGGTGCCCTTGGCTATGTCATTTACAAATTCCCGAAGATGTCGGTCATCGTGTTTGTGGTGGTTCCCGCCTGCGTGATTCCGGTCGTGCTGCTGGGTCGGAAAGTGAAACGTTACTCACGCCAAAACCAAGAGAAGCTCGCCGGGTTGATGTCAGTGCTCACCGAAAACATTGGCGGGGCCGATGTCGTGCGCGCGTTCGGCAGCGAAGAGATCGAACGCGGCAAGTTCCAAACGGAAAGCCTCGCGGTGTACAAACGCCTGATGAAAATGGTGCGCTACCGCGCCATGTCGCAACCCATTATGGAAGTGCTGACTCTAGCCGGCCTCGCCCTCGCCCTGCTCTGGGTGTTCAAGGCCAAGATGCCGATCGGCGATTTCTTCGCGTTCGCCGCCGCCGTGGTGTTGATGTACGAGCCGATCAAAAAGCTCAGCCGCGTGCACATGACGATCCAGAACAGCAACGCCGCCGCCGAACGCGTGTTCGAACTACTCGACACGCCACGCGACATCACGGATGACCCGAACGCCTTAGAACTGGACGGTCCGATCCGCGAAATCGGTTTCGAAAATGTCGGCTTCAGCTACGGCGAAGGTCCGGTGCTGGATCATATCAACATTGATGTCGCGCAAGGCCAATGCATCGCGCTGGTCGGCGGGTCCGGCAGCGGCAAAACCACCCTCGTCAGCTTGCTCCCTCGCTTCTACGACGTGGTCTCCGGACAGGTCACCATCAATGGCCGCGACATCCGCCAGTACTCGCTCGCCTCCCTGCGCAGCCAGATCGGCGTGGTCTCACAAAACACCTTTCTCTTTCACGACACCATCCGCGCCAACATCGCCTACGGTATCCCGGACACCCAGCAACCCAAGGACGAACGCATCGAAGAGGCAGCGCGCCGCGCGAATGCCCACGACTTCATTCTCGAAATGCCGGAAGGCTACGACACGGTCATTGGTGACAAAGGCGTACGGCTTTCGGGCGGACAGCGACAACGCCTCGCCATTGCCCGGGCGCTGTACCGCAACGCCCCGATTCTCATTCTCGACGAAGCCACCAATGCGCTCGACACCGAGGCCGAACGGGCGGTTCAAGCCGCCATCGATACGCTCATGGCGGGCCGGACGGTGTTCGCCATCGCCCACCGGCTGTCGACCATCCAGAACGCCGACCAGATTCTCGTGCTCAAGGAGGGAATTATCATCGAGGAAGGGACCCACGACGAATTGTTGGCCAAGTCGGGCCATTACAAATACTTGCATAACCTTCAGTTCCAATCCGCGCCTGATGACGCCTCGGGCTAATGCAGTCCTAACCATTTGCTAGGTTTACATTCACCGGTCGGAGCTATATTTTGGGCAGTGTCAGATGATCGAATTCTTCCAAAACGCAGTGATCCAGTCCAATGTGCCCGATGAGGTGAAAGACCACCTTGTGGTCGGACTACAGGAATGCCGTTTAGAAGAAAATTCGCATCTCACCGCCGATGGCAGCGTGCAACGCTTCATCCACGGGGTGGTTCAAGTCGGCGATCGCCAATACCATCTCGACGTCGATCTGATGCAACTCAGCGTTGTGAGTTGCGAAGTCCGCCGCTAGTCGGTCCGAACAATCTCACGATTGCTCATCTGGGTTTCAAGACATCTACTTCGAAGCCGTGCAGCGCTTCACTGCCGTTGTCCCCTCCGCCGCGAACTGCGATCAAAAAACGGAGTTGTCGTTCCAGCAATGCCTCCGGGGCTTGCCAAACCAACACGCCCTTTTTGTTGATGACGGCCCCTGTCGGACCGTCGAGTAGTTCGTAGCTAAGTTTGCGGCCCGCCTTCTTCGGGGTCACTCCATAATGTTTTGCGGTGACGGCATACCGGAGTTCGGAGTTACGCCGAACCGTCGCCGGCGGTGCGGACGTCACCGCCAGTTTGGAGACGCCCAAGTCTTTCATCCGTTGATCGACGTCGAACGAACGAAAGATAATCCGGTCGTTACTCGTCGGAAAGGTCAGCAAGAGTTGTTCCTGCGGCAGGTGGTGAATGCGCCAAGACGTTCCCGAACGCAGCGCAGCCACGATATCATGCCACGAACTGATCCGTTTTGGCCGGAGTTCGGAATAGCCGCTGTCATGGAACAAGGGTCGGCAGTCGGAAGTCGAACAGACGCTCAGCCGAACGCTCGCTTGGTCGGCTGCATCGCGCGCGTCGAGATCGACCGCGAGAAACAGCGCCGGGTCCGAACTCGGCACCAAGGCGCTGCCCTCCAACCAAGCCGTCTTGAGTTCGCGGCCGTTGCGGTTGTGCACCGCCCCACCCGGCAGCAGCAACAAGCGGCCGTCCGCCGTCGGCTGCGCCCAGCGGATGGCGTTGCTAGTACTGCCGAACTTTACCTGGCGCAGTTTCAGCGGCTCCGCCTCGGATCCCGACCACTGCGTCACCGAGTAGCCCACCGGGCCGTAACCGACCGGAATGCGCCCGATCGTCGAACCGTCGTTCGACACCATCAGCGAAACCCCATGCCGCCCCAGTCCCTCGGGAAACACGCCCGAACTTGCCGGTAGCTTGATCGGCTTCAGGGTTTGCACATCAAGCAGTTGGCAAGATGTCGAACCGAACAAAAACAAAGGCCCCTTGCACGCACTGCCCATGACCAAGCGCTGCGGGGTATCGACGTCTTCGAGCAGCGCCACTTTCTGCCGCTTGCCGCTCTTCAAGTCCCAACGCCGGACCATCAAGTTGCCCGGTGAAACCACCACCAGATCCTCCGCACCCACTGCCAGCAGATCCCCTTCGGGCACTTCCGCGATCCGAAAACGCTCCTTGCGCGTGCTCAGATCGATCGCGCGCAGTTCCGATTTTTCGAACACATGGAGTACCGCGAGACCGCCATCTTCACCGAAATACAAAGCGTCATATGGAGCCGAAAGGGGTAACGTTTCTTCCGCTTGGAGCGCGAGAAAACCCAGCAGATGGCAGGTGCAAAGAAGCAAAAAGGTTCGGCAGATCATGGGTGGAAATTGTCAGGACGACCGGCGGAAAGAAAGAGCGAAACTCCGCGTGGCTTATGATCGCATCAGCGGGTGAGTTCGAACCGGTACCAAGCCGAACCGGCGTGGGTGTCGGGAATGTCGACCGTGAACTCTTTGCGTTTGCCGCGCGTGGACACGGCGTCGCGTTCGGCGATGGTCGCGGCGCCACGCTTGGGCCCGACGCCCAGCATCTTGAATTTCCAGTCCATCCCAAGCGGGGTTGCTCCGGGCGGGTCGAGCACCAACTTGTGCACCTCGGACTCGTCATGTCCTCCATCCTCGTCGTTCTTGCCCCAGACCGGCGTCCAAGCCTTGCCGTTGATGTAACAAGGTTCGTTGCGACCACCATGCCGCCCCGGTTTGGACGCGCCTTTACTGACCAGATACACGCCCTCGGGCGTCACCCGCACTTCGGAATAGCCATCGACCAGCACGTCGATTTCGAGCCGCGTGATCGCCTTTGGCTTCTCCGGTTTCGGCGGCGCTTTCGGACGCATCTCGGTTATTTGATTCGAGAGTTTGGTCGCCATCGCTTTCACTTCCAAGGCGGCTTCGAAGCGGTCGTCGCTTCCCGCCTTTTGGTGGACGACTTTTAACAGATCGATGCTTTGCTGGATCGCTTTGATTTTGTGCGGCTTGGCTTGCGCCTCCATATCGGCAAGTCGCTTTTCGAAATCGTATCGGGCCTTGCGCAGCGATAGCGGAATCTTCTCGTTCTTGAAATCCATCGGCGGCTTTGCGTCCGCCTTGATCGCCTTCTGTTCGTTCTGCAACAGCAAGGCCTCTTGGAACGCGGACTTCTTTTTCGCGGCGGCGATTAAGGTCTCCAAGTGCACCACATATTTTGTGGTGATCTTGTCCGCCGCCGCCTGCTCTTTGACCTTAAACGCGGAAACGGGCTTGAGCGCATTGGCCACCAAGGCTTGTTCGGACTCGTTCAACGCGGACGGTTGAGCAACCGCCGTGGCACTGGTGAAAACAAGCGCCAAGCTGGTCAGCACGGGAAAAAGGAAAGAGCGATTCATCGGCAGTAAAAGTATCTGTAACGTACCACGAGGGCGCTCATTTGTGAACGGGCTTCGTGCAGAAAGCTGGCGTTCGCTCGCCGACTCCGAATCAGGACCCGCCAGCCACCGCATGTAGCACCGCGATATCTACCATCAGTTTGCGCATATCAAACCCGCTCGCCACGAACGAACGACGCAACTCGGTCACCGTCCCCTCTCCGT
>Ga0209186_1003377_pt1 | contig 11021 bp, 9 predicted proteins | sample SidtaG_FD_187426 | JGI IMG/M metagenome (GOLD analysis project Ga0209186, IMG submission 187426) | Marine algal microbial communities from Sidmouth, United Kingdom - Sidmouth_Male2 metaG (SPAdes) (version 2) | ecosystem: Host-associated > Algae > Red algae > Unclassified | place: Sidmouth, United...
ATGACCCACTGGATACACCAAAAAGAAGCAGAACCCAACATCCTCAAAACTGCCCTAAAAGAAAGCCTATTCACCAATAAAATGTTTTGGGTATTCACCCTATTAGTCGCCACCTTCTTCGCTGTAAATCAACACTTAGCCTCCTTCGACAGATTTTTAGGCGCACTCTTTATGGTATTGGGCATTTCTCACTTCAATATAGCCGTCCGCAACCGCATCAACCAAGCCAATGTCACCTATGAAATCACCGAAACCCACGTCTCTATCAATACAGATTACCCAAAGAAAAAGGAAAAAAAAATACCTTTTGAGGAAATATTAGGCTACAAGATCGACGAAAAAGACCTCATCTTCTATATCAAGAACGAACGAGAACTCCTAAATAAATGGAATCTCAACGAAAACATCACCTTCAAAAATATCGAAATAGACGACAACCTTAAAACAATACTCGAAAATAAAATATGTTAGCGAATACAACCCTCCCGACAAAATACAAGTATAAACACATAAAAAACAACTATTTTACTATTTTTGCATCCCAAATAAAGAACAGCCATAACAACCATAAGACAGCCCAAAATAGCCCTGATAGCAGTGGTATCGTTTTTTGTAGGGGCAATTTGTCCAGCCCGCAGTTTGGCAAAAACGATAAGAACGGATAGCAGGACTTGACGTAACGACGGAGCAACAAACAGTTCGCTCCCAAAAAAGAAGGAAAAGATATGCTCGTTCACAACCACAGCACTACAGCACCAAAAACCACAGCACTAACAACGACTCAAACGAAAAAAATGCCAATAAAAGAACATAAAAGCGGATTTAATGCACTAACAGACGCAGATCACAATAAATCCACTGCCTTTACGAGAGAGGAACGTGAAGAATTAGGCTTACAAGGCTTATTACCCTATGTTGTTTCGAGCCAAGAGCTACAAGTCAATAGAGTTCTGCACAATCTACGACGAAAAGATACCAACATAGAAAAATATATGGGACTTTCCTCCCTGCAAGCACGCAATGAAAGACTTTTTTACAGAACAGTCATTGACTACATCGACGAAATGATGCCGCTCATCTATACACCTACTGTCGGACAAGCATGTAAGGAGTTTTCGCAGATATTCACCGAATCCAAAGGATTTTATATATCTATTGAGGACAAAGGCAGAATCAAAGAGATGTTGGGCAATTGGCCCGAAAAAGACATCCAAGTCATCGTCATTACGGACGGTCAGCGTATATTGGGATTAGGAGATTTAGGCGCAAACGGCATGGGCATTCCCATCGGAAAATTAGCCCTTTATGTCGCTTGTGGCGGTATCAATCCAGATGTTTGTTTGCCTGTTATGTTGGATGTCGGCACTAATAATGAAAGCATTATTGATGACATTCTTTACTTAGGTTATCCACACAAAAGAATCGAAGGCGCACCGTATTTTGAATTAGTTGATGAATTTATTCAGGCAGTTCAAGAAAAATTTCCTAAAGCCCTCATACAATTCGAGGATTTTTTGACGCCTAATGCCTATGCGCTTTTGAACAAATACAGAGATAAAGTGCTGTGTTTTAACGATGATATACAGGGAACAGCAGCCGTTGCGCTTGCGGGCGTTTATTCTTCTTGTAGAATCACAAAAAAAGACTTTAAAAACCTAAAAATCATGTTTTTGGGCGCAGGATCAGCCGCCACAGGAATCGCTGATTTAATGGTTTCGGCATTTGAACAGGCAGGGCTTTCTGAGGAAGAAGCCAAAAAAAGATTGTGGTTTGTAGACCTAAAGGGCTTGGTAGTCAAAGACCGTGACGGCTTAATGCCACACAATCTCCCATACGCCCATGAACACGAAAATCTCGGCTTTATAGATTCCATCAAAAACATTCGTCCAGATGTACTCATTGGTGCAACAGGCGCACCCGAAACTTTTACAAAAGTGGTGATTGAAACAATGAGCGACATCAATGAACGTCCCGTCGTTTTTGCCTTATCCAACCCAACATCGAGAGCTGAATGCACGGCAGAACAAGCGTATATATGGAGTAAAGGAAAAGCCATTTTTGCCAGTGGAAGCCCATTTTCTGAATACATTTATAAAGAGCAAAAATTCCGTCCAGGACAAGGAAACAATGCCTATATTTTTCCAGGCATTGGCTTAGGGGCACTTATGTCTAATGCCACAATATTAACAGACGAAATGTTTTTAGTTGCTGCCAAAGCCTTAGCGGAATTTGTTGATACAGAGGATATAAATTTAGGTTCGCTTTATCCACCTCTAAAAGAAATCAGAAAGGTCTCCAAAAAAATCGCTATCGCTGTCGCAGAAAAAGCCTATGAACTAAATCTCGCAAAAGACGAAAAACCAGAAGATTTAGCCAAAAAAATAGACGACTATATGTATAATCCTTATTATTAGGGACAGGTGACGGGTGACAAGGGGCAAGTGAAAAAAATAAAAAACCACTCGTCACCCGTCACCCATCACCCGTCACCCGTCACCCGTCACCAAAAAAAAATTAACTCACTCAAATAAACACAACTACTATGCAAAACCTCATTGACCGATTCTGTAGATACGTAAAAATCGACACGGAATCAGATCCAAACAACACAGAAACCATCCCAAGCACCCAAAAACAATTCAACCTCGCCAAAGTATTGGTCGAAGAATTGGAAGCAATGGGCATGCAAGATGTTACCTTAGATGACCACTGCTATATTATGGCGACCCTTCCTTCTAATATCGAAGAAGATGTTCCGACTATAGGTTTTGTTGCTCATGTGGATACAAGTCCCGACTTTACAGGCGTAAACGTAAATCCACAAATTCATAAAAACTACGACGGAAACGATATAGTTTTAAACAAAGAAAAAAATATCGTTTTATCCGCCGACTATTTCCCTGCATTAAAAGGCTACAAAGGACAAACCATCATCACCACAGACGGCACAACGCTATTAGGGGCAGATGACAAAGCAGGCGTCACAGAAATCGTGACAGCGATGGAATACTTACTCCAACACCCAGAAATCAAACACGGAAAAATTCGCATATGCTTTACGCCCGATGAAGAAATCGGCAAAGGCGCAGACTTATTTGATGTCAAGAAATTTGGCGCAGATTGGGCATATACGATGGATGGTGGACAAATCGGAGAATTAGAATACGAAAACTTCAATGCAGCAGGTGCAAAAGTCACCATCAATGGCACAAGCGTTCATCCAGGCTATGCCAAAAATAAAATGGTCAATTCCCTACTTATTGCCAGTGAATTTATCGCTGCCCTTCCTGCCAAAGAAATCCCACAAGAAACCGAGGGCTACGAAGGTTTTTATCACTTAGGCGATATGAAAGGGGATGTCGAAAAAACGACTTTACGCTACATCATCAGAGACCACGATTTTGACCTCTTCCAAAAAAGAAAAGTTCACTTTCAAGAAGTCGTCGATCAATTCAACAAAAAATTGGGCAAAGACCTCATCGAAGTAGAAATCACGGATCAATACTTCAATATGAAAGAAAAAATCGAGCCAGTCATGCACATCATCGACATCGCCGAAGCAGCCCTCATTCAAGCAAAGGTCACCCCAGACATCAAAGCCATCAGAGGCGGCACCGACGGTTCAAGACTTTCCTATATGGGACTCCCATGCCCCAACATTTTCGCAGGCGGACACAACTTTCACGGAAAATTCGAGTTCGTTCCCGTAGAGTCCATGCAAAAAGCCGTAGAAGTCATCGTAAACATCGCCCAAATCACCGTCGAATACAGTCTGAAAAACAAAGACAAAAAGATAACAACCGAAAGTTAAACCACACAAAATACAACAAACAAAAACCGACTACAATAACCAAATTTTGCAGTCGGTTTTTTTTATTTTTTAGGAGAGAACGGTAAGCAGCTCCGTCGTCACGCAGGGTCTCGCTATCCGCTACTATGCAGCCTCGCAAAACTTTTTAGCCCTACGCATAACGCTACTATCGAGTCTATCTTGCAAGGACAGAACGTTTATGAACTACTTATAGCAGTCCTAATTCAGTTCAGGAATTTTCTTTCACGCAAAGACCGCAAAGAATTTTGACGCAAAGACCGCAAAGCTCAACAGAAACCAATCTCTTTGCGACCTTTGCGAAAAACTCTGCGACCTTTGCGTGAGATACACTTTTTCTATTTTCAGATAGGACTGCTATATATGGACTTATATGGTTCAAAAATAAATATGAATAGCAAATTAAACCCCCCAAAACAAAAACAATCTAACCCCTTTAAATAAGAATCAACTATGCAAAAAGCACTACTCCTCTTTTTCATCTTTATCTCTTTCCACAGCTACGGGCAAACATCCTTTACCTTAGCCGACTTCTATACCAACAATCCAGCCTTAGACGAAAAAGTCAACGAAGTTTTTAACAACTTAGATGAGGAAGCCCAAATCGCCCAAATGATAATCGGCTCCGCAGGCGAATTAGGCAAACCCGAAGCCGTCGTCAAAAAACTCGTTCAAGAAAACAAAATAGGCGGCCTCATCTTCCTAAAAGGCGAAAAATCCACCCACACCGCCTTCGTCAAAGAACTCAACGAAATTGCCCAACAAAACAAGCAACTCCCCCTACTCTACAGCATCGACGCCGAGCCAAGCCTATTAAGAACCCGCATCAAAGGCTCACAACCCGTTCCCGAAACGATAGATATACAAACCGTAGAAGCCTGTGATTCCGTCACAAAAATCATCAACCAAGAATTACACGACATCGGCATACAACACAACTACGCACCTGTCATCGACATCAGCCCCAATAATGCTGCCATCAAAAAAAGAAGCTTTGGAGACAAAGAAACAACCCTTGCCCTCTCCAAAACCTTCATCGAAACCAGCCAAGCCAACCAAATTGTCGCCACCGCCAAGCATTTTCCAGGACATGGACTCGTACAAGGCGACACCCACAAACAAAGCGTTTACATTGACGGCGAAATGCAAGAATTATCCATGTATCCACCGATGATAGACGCAGGCGTTTTAACCATTATGGTCGCCCACATCACCGTACAAAACAACCCATTGTACAATACCGATGGCTTGCCCTCCACCTGTTCCAGAAAAATCGTCACCGACCTCTTAAAAGACCAATTAGGTTTTCAAGGACTCGTCATCACCGACGCCCTCAATATGATGAAAGCCATCAGCGTCGTCAAAGACGGACCACTCTTAGCCTCCAAAGCAGGTTGTGACTTACTCCTGATGCCCATAGACGAAATCGGCACCCTAAACGCCATCAAAAACGAAATCAAAAAAGACGAAGCCTACAAAAAACAAGTACACGAATCCGTCAAAAAAATCCTACGCCTAAAAATCTGTCTTGGCATGATTTAGGGATTATTGAATTGATGTATTTGGAATTAGGGAATTAGTCCCAACAAAAAAAACTTATATGACCTTATATGGTTTTAAATAAATATAAACTTAAAACAACAGCACAAAAAAAAGAAAATGAAAACCTTAATCCTCACAATCGCATTATTCATTCTAAGCCTAACAGCCTTCAGCCAAACAAAAATGATTGCCCACAAAAGTCATAGCGGCAGCCTACAAACGTTCACAACCAAAGGCGCACACAACTTTGGCAACCCACCTATGCCCATGGTCATCGACACCGTAAAACGCCTATCAGATACCACTGTTGCCCGATTCTTCCACGACTACTGGGGCAACAACAGCGATACAATTCACAAACATCCCCATTTCAACAATGTAGCGATTGCCTTAGACAGTCTCCAAAAAATGTACCCAGAAACAACTTTTATAGGCTACGAAACAACGCCTCCACAAAATCAGCAGCAGCAACAAAATAACCAACAACAGCCACAAGGCAAAAAAGCTAAGAAGGAAAAGAAAAAGAGGAACAAAAAGAAAGACAAAAGCACCTTCTTTCTACTACCAAATTTGCCAAATGGTGGTACGCCAGGTCTATTGATTATCATCCTATCCATAAGCAGCCTGATTTTCTACAGCACACGAAAAAAGAAAAAATACGCCCTCGCAAAAACAAAACGTCAGTAAATCAAAAGCAAAATTTCATGCAAGAACACAAAGCAATCAATGAATGTTGAGCTTTGCGTTTCTTTGCGTGAAAAATCTTTGCGCTCTTTGCGTGAAATAAAAAAAGATACACATCCGCCATGAAAACATGCAAAAAGCAAAAAAAATAGCCCATAGAATCACCATCATATTCGTAGGTCTATTTACCCTCACCCTTCCCTTCTCCCACGACATATTACCCAATATAGGCGAATACTTTCATCCCTTTTTTGCGAAGCTTGCAAAATGGGTAGGCGATAATATCTTTCACATTTCGACAACTTATACGCACGAACTTTTATCGGACTCCACAGGCTTATACATTCATACCTTTAATCTTTTGATAATTTCTATAATTGGCGGACTTATTTGGGGATTTTTTGATAAACAACAAACCTATTTTGCAAAAATACAAACGGGATTTTATGTTTTTATAAGTTACTACCTTTCCTTTTATTTGCTTCACTATGGGTTTCATAAGATTTTCAAAACCCAATTTTATTTACCTGAACCCAATACTTTATTTACGAATGTAGGGGAAATGACGCCCGATATTTTATACTGGACGACGCTGGGGAGTTCTTATATGTACTCGGTATTTACGGGATTTTTAGAGGTTATTCCTGCGGTGTTGTTGTGGTTTAAATCAACTCGTTTGTTGGGGGCTTGTATTGCGTTGGGAGTGTTGGTTAATGTCTTTATGATTAATATGGGATTTGATATTTCGGTGAAGATTTTTTCTGGATTTTTGTGCTTTTTGGCAGCTTTACTTGTGTTGCCGTATTTACCGAATTTATATCGTTTTTTTGTGGTAAATGAAAGGACTTTTCCCACCAAACAACCTTCTTTATCTTCTTCAACAAAAGCTGCTTTTTTAAAATCTTTGGTGATTGGTCTAATCCTTTTTGAAGTCCTTGTTCCTTATTTCAAAAACAATACTTTTAATGACGACAAGGTGGCTCGTCCTCACTTTCATGGAGCTTACGAAATCCAATCATTTATGGTTCATGGGGAGATACTTGCGCCCTTAGTTACGGATAAAAGGCGGTGGTATCGTTTTTTTATTCACCGTCAAGGCTACTTTATTACACAGGCAATGGATGGACAAATGCAGGACTATACGCTTCAATATGATTTGGAGAATCAGCAGTTGATTTTAAGGGATTATGCTCAACAAAAAATTATTTTAAATTATATATATTCTGCTCAGGATAGCACTTTTGTCCTAAAAGGTTCTTTCTATAATAAGCCGATAGAGGTGCATACCAAAATGATTGATAAAGACAAAATCCCTTTATTGCAGCCTTATTTTCATTGGACGATTGATGGCTACTGAATTGTTATTTTTTTTAAAACCATATAAGCCCATATAAGCGGTTCTGCATAAAAAAAGGAAGATATTTTTCATACCTTCCTTTTCTAAATTTCGTCTTTTTAGGTAGACAAACTCAAAGGACAAGTAAGATTAATCACTTGTCACCTGTCACTCGTCACCATAACAATTAGGCTACTGCTGGAATACGCAAAACCTGTCCAGGGTAAATCTTTTCTGGATCTTCTAACATTGGTTTATTGGCTTCAAAGATAAACTGGTATTTCATCGGATCGCCATATTGTGTTTTGGCGATTTTTGAAAGAGAATCTCCTTCTTGTACTGTGTAAAAAACGGCTTCTGGTTCTGGGCTGTTTACCGTAATGTTGTCTTCTACAACAGCAATACCTTCGACATTACCCAAGGCTAAGATGATTCTTTCCCGTTCTTCGTTTGTCTCTGTCGCTCCCGTTACTCGAATCGCTTCGCCCAATTCCAAATTCAAGCCATCAGTAGAAATCCCTAAACGGCTTAATTCGCCTGTCAATGCTTGAATTTTTGTTTCTTCCTCGTTGATGACTGGTGCTGTAATTGTTTGCTCAACTTTTGCTGCTGCTTCTGGAGCTGCCTCTGCTTTTTTTGTTGGCTTCTTTTTAAATAGTTTTGAACCTGCATTTTTTAAAAATGAAAAAAGTCCCATAGTATTGTTTGTTTTTATTATGAAATATATGTGATTTTACATCACTTGTCTTATTTTGGGCGGAATAAAGTGTTTTTATGAAAATTATGCAAGTTTTTTCGTGTTTTTTTTTGAAAAATATAAGTTATATAGGTCTATATAAGTAGTTCGTAAACGTTCTGTCCTCCCCAAAATAGACCCGATAGTAGCGTTATGGTGGCGTGGGCGTTGAGACAAGCAGCCACCATAGTAGCGGATAGCGGGACTGTGCTTTGCGACGAAGCAATTGACCGTTCTCTCCTTATCATTATAACATTATTGAATACTTTATCAAGCTACAAAACTATCATCATTTATACAGTTAGATTATTATTTTTATGTATTTTTGAGGTTTTTCCAAATTATTTTAAAAAATATAAAATGAAACACCTCCTTTCACCATTATTTTTTGTGGTATTTCTTGGCTTTTTTGCGAGTATGCAGGCTCAAGATTGTAGCACAGGACGTTATATTACGCCCGTTTTTAATGATGTCGATATTGATTTTAATGTTGATTATGGGCAAGCTGTACAGCCCACTATTTTTAATCCCAATGCCACGCAAACGCTGGATATGGATATTTATCGTCCGATTGGCGATACGATGACGGCTCGCCCTCTGATTATTTGGGCATATGGTGGGTCTTTTGTGGTGGGATCGCCCTTATCGCCCGATATTGTGACGCTTTGCAATCGTTTTTCGGAGATGGGCTATGTGAATGCTTCGATTGATTACCGGTTGTCTACGGACTTGCTTTTTGACAATAGTACACAGAATGCGTATGAAGCGGTGATGAAGGCGAGCCACGATATGAAGGCTGCGATTCGCTTTTTTTATAAGGATGCTGCCACGACCAACCAGTATAAAATAGATACCAACCAAATTTTTATTGGTGGGGTTTCTGCTGGTGCGATTGCTGCGTTGCACGTCGCTTATTTGGACGAACAAAGCGAAGTTCCTGCCTTGATTGCGACGGAATTTGCCAACAATGGCGGTTTAGAAGGAAATAGTGGTAATGCGGGCTATTCTTGTGATGTTGCAGGCGTCATCAATCTTTGTGGCGCATTGTTGGATACCACTTGGATCAAAGAATGTGATGAGCCAGTCGTGAGTATGCACGGCGATCAAGATGGAACAGTGCCTTATGGTAGTGCGCCGATTACGACTTTGGGCATCAATTTAGACATTGATGGTAGTTTTTCTATCCACGAAAAAGCCGATCAATTGGGTTTGCACAATGATTTTTATACGTGGCAAGGGGCAGGACATACGCCTTTTATATCAAATTTAGCTTATATGGATACAACGGTGCTATTTGTCAAAGAATTTTTGCATACGCTCGTTTGTCCACAACCTACCGATGTCTATCTCAAAGCAATTTTAGAAGGTCCGCATCAAGGAAATGGACAAATGACGACGGCTTTAGTGCCATTTATGCCACTGGCAAGTCCTTACAGTCAAGCTCCTTATACTGCTCCTGCGGTCACGGCTACAAGCATTCCGACCAATGCCGTTGATTGGATTTTGGTGGAGGTGCGAACAGGCGATTTAAGTCCGACGCTCCCCAAAACATCCAAAACCATCGCTCAACAATCTGCCTTTCTTTTAAGTGATGGTACGATTGTCGGATTAGATGGCGTGAGTCCGCTTACCTTCGATTTATTGGGCGGTGAAAAATACCATTTTGCCCTCCGAAACAGAAATCATTTAGACATCGTAACGAGTGAGCCAACTCGCCAATTTAACAGCGTCATCACCTACGATTTCACGACTGCCATGACCCAAGCTTTCGGCACACAACAACTCAAAATGGACAATGGTTTTGCGGTGATGCATGCGGGCGATATTACCCAAGACCACACCATCCAAATCACCGATTTTGACGAATGGCGATTGATGCCCGCCGTCCTCAATACTTACCATCTCAGCGATACCAATCACGATGCTACCGTACAAACGACGGACTATGATTTGTGGTTGAAAAATAAGGCGAAGTTGGGACATGCGGAATTGGGATATTAGTTTATGTGGTTTTTGTCGTTTTTGTGGTTGTTTTCATTTCGCTTTGCTCTATGAATAGTCGTTTTTGTGATACGAAATTTAACTTTGCGCTCCTTGCGTAACCTTTGCGAACCTTGCGGTTAATACGATATGTACCGCCTTCACTACTAAACTGGTACGAATTTTGACATATTACTATAAATAGATAAATAATAAGGAGACAACGGGGGGATGCTTCGTATAAACGCATGCTCCCGCTGTCCGCTACTATGGTGGCGAGCTTGTCACAGACACACGGCCGTGTGTCTCAACGCCCAACCGCCACCATAACGCTACTATCGGGTCTATTTTACTAAGGACACAACGTTTATATAACTAAACATTCAAAATATGAAAATCGAAATTAAATTTGATGTGCCTATCACCTTAGAGGATTCATACGCCTTAGAAGAATTGCAAGACGTAATTGAAGATGAAACAGACTTTACTGTCAATCCCAAAACTGAATTTGTGGAGGGAACGAGGGGCGATGTTACAATTGCCTTAGATGTAATTTTAAAAGTCATTCCGATTGTCTTGTCTAGTATTACAACTGTTCTTACTGCAATAACTTTTTGGAAAAATCAACAAAAAGAAAAAGGTAGAGCCTACACTGCAACCATAAGAATAGAAGGCACAAATCTCCCAAGTATTGAACTTACAGAAACAGGCATTTCCCAAGAATCTGCGGAGGCTTTATTAGATACTTTAATGAAACATCCTGACAGTAAAATTACAGTAGACCTTTATGACTTCTATGAATCATCATTTTAGATATGCCCAATCCCAAAAGAATTCTATTAGCCGTTAGTACCGTATCTGATTTGAAAGGTGGTCAAAATGATATTGATACCATCTTTCAAGTCTTTACGGAT
>Ga0209186_1003387_pt1 | contig 11004 bp, 17 predicted proteins | sample SidtaG_FD_187426 | JGI IMG/M metagenome (GOLD analysis project Ga0209186, IMG submission 187426) | Marine algal microbial communities from Sidmouth, United Kingdom - Sidmouth_Male2 metaG (SPAdes) (version 2) | ecosystem: Host-associated > Algae > Red algae > Unclassified | place: Sidmouth...
CTTTGGAGGGATTTATCTGTTTGGCGCATTTGGGGTGGCTACTTTGGCCGCTGGCGCTCGGGTTGGGGAGGGGTTTATTGACAGTGGGGAGGTCGTCCCCACCGCCGTTTGAGAAAACCAACTGTGCTTTGGACTACGATTCCCCCCTGGGCTTTGCCGTGATCCTCTCCTCCCGTTGGGGGAAGGCTGGGCTGTGGGTCGATTTCCGGGGCAGTTCCTTCGACGGACCGAGCTGATCAAGAGGTCACTTCGGCTGGACGACGAACCAAAGTGGTGGTGCCGAGAACCGCTACACTCACGCGTTCTCGTTCTGCCCCTGGGTGCATAGCGCAGACTGGTAAGGCCTAGTCAATGCTTTGTGACATTTAGAACAAGCCCACAGCATGTGCACTATCTGGTGACGAGGGTGAACGAGCCCCCCTTGCAAGCGTGATGCAGCTGAGCGGTCGCAGGCGATCCCACAGTGACGAAGGAAGGCGCCCGCCTGGATTGTCGAAGTGACGAAATGAGGCCACGCGCACGAGTCGTCGCTTCCGTTATACGCTAAATACAAAGACGCGGTAGACGGGGGGCGGCAGGATGTGCGGCCATGCAGACGGACACGGTGCGGGACAATCGTGTCCTGCGGGTGCGCACGTGTGAGGCCGTGTAGCAAGCGTGCATCACGATAGGGAGAAAGCGCGAACGCCTGAATACAAAAGCAGGGTAGGGAGGGGTCAGGGAGAGACCAGGGGTATATGTAACAAGTGAGCGACCACTACTCTCATAGCCGGTCTGCGCCAGGTGCGCGACGCACAGTACGCGCTCTGTGCGTTGCTAGCACAGCTTCAGCCCCGACTCCAAGCATATACCTCGCGCTGTTGGCCTTCACGCATGGTTGAAACAGCGAGGTGGGTGTGGGCCATGAGGGCATCACTCAGCGTCAGCAAGAGGGTGTACTGCTTCCGCGGTGTTGGAAGTGGAAAGCCATCCTTCTGCTTTCAGCTATGTGCGCATTGCGTATCTCCCCATCACCAAACTCCCGACCGACATTCTTCGCAATGCCTAATTTTTCTCTCATACATGCAAGTCACGGTGCTTCGGCGTCGTAAAAACCTTTTTCTTCATTTCACGGAGGTCATTGTCGCATTAGAAAAGTCGAGGGAATGTTGTTTCGGTGAAGATCGAGTGGACCACGTAACGTTGGGTCACATGACTGGACAGGATGGTGTAAAAACGCCGCATCAGCGGGCACGGCTGGCCAGTGGGTCCATTCGCTCTGAATTGAGGCATGGAGATTTCTTGACAAGGACGGTGTTAGAATGTGGCCGAAGGGCACCACACGAGGTCTTCAGGGATACGGAGGGCATGCACACGGTTTTTAGTGCGTCTTATGAATAGACCTCGCCGAGGTGTGCCATGCGAGGTGCAAGATGGCTATCAGGGTACCCGAAGTGAACCGAAAGAACAGTCTCTGGTCATGCTTAGATTAACAGTCTGGAAGTCGTGGCTTCCCCTCGGAATGTGAGGCTGGCCATCGATATCGATGTGGGACTCGAGACCAGTGTGTGCGTCCGTGCACTAAGACTCCAGGTTGAAGTGGACTCTTCGGAAAGCGCACGTACCAGAAGATGGCCGCACTTAAATTCGCCTTGTCTGGAAACATGGAGGAAGCAGCTGCATGCAATACACTCTCGTGGCATCTGCCAGGTACCACTCTGCGTCGAAGATGCTATGCGGCATCACGGGACTTCGGCTCGCTTGGCCACCAGCGGGTGCCCCACCGACCGCAGTCCCATCCATGCAGCCGCTCACCAAGCCGGGAAGATGGTCATCACATCAATTTCTGTCACAGCCGCGGGGGAGTCCTCGTCGCCGGGACGGCCCACGTCGTTTCCCAGGACGCCGGCGCCGGCTGCGGCACAATGGGCGACCAGATCTTCTAGAAGGCGCTGAAGCTCTCCTCTGGCGCCCCCTCCATCACGGCCGTCGACCTGGTCCTTCATGTTTTCTGGCATTTTTGTGGTCCTTTCGACCAGCCTAATGGGTACCTTGAATCGCCTATCAAGTAATTGTCTAGACGGGGTCAACAATAGGTGCGTGATGAGGGGCGTACCAATCTTTGAAGCGTGCAAAAAGGCGTGATTAGGTGTGCATCGCCCGCTGTCGGGAGTTGGTACCCACCGTAGGAACGCCGGTTTCGAAAGGCTTTCGTCTGGCACTAGTTTTATAGACGGTCGCCAGACGAACGGACTTTCGTTTGCGTAATCATAAGGTGGCCATCCGTAAGATCCGTCTGCGTTTAGTGAGGCAAAACGTTTGGGCATATCGACCGCGCTGGATAGGCCATGAGTTGAGGTGTTAGCAGATCTATCGCTGTGATTCTTTCAGCAACTGCTCGTATGCATTACTTCCTCTACTGACTGTTAAACGCGATAGCTTAACCTATGCCTGCAGACGTTGCATCCTGCGCTCTCGTCTGCAACATTGAATTCCTGTCTCGCCACAACGCCTCCGCCGCTCCACCTACCACCCCGCTGCTACAACCACCGCAACACCACAACCACTGCCTCGGCACCTCACCCCCCCGCCAACCCGCAGACGCACTCTCAAGCCATCTGCAACCACGCTGTCAGCGCCATCTCTGATGCCCAGCCCAGGTCGTCACGATACCTGCTCCTCACCCGCTCTCTCCCTCTCAGCCGCACCCCAATGCGACTTCAAGAAGTAGCCCGCGCTGGTACACTGACCCCCGAACCCTGCTCCGCTGGTTCCAGGTCTTGTGAGAGAAGCCCCTTTCTTCGGCAACACCAGTACACCGTGCCACCGGCAGGCATCCCGAGTGTTGCCAGGTGTCGTACTCGGGTCCATACCCAAATCAGTGGACCAGTATCCATAGAACCCCTTCCTCGTCCCTGGTGTCATCCACAAACCTCTAGAAAACGACCTCGGATCCACCCGGCTGTAACGCGCCCGGGACCGCCACGTAGGGTCGTTCGAGCAGCTTCTCCAGGTCCACAGGTCCCGCCGGAACCACGTGGTCGCCGCTCACCCTGTAAAGTAGTCCGTCTTGGTCGATCACGTAGGTTCTCGCGTCGGTCTCCTGGATGTCGTACGATTCGGTCACCTTAGGGTGGAGCTTGTGCTTCCGGGCGTGCTTTCGCAGGAAAAAACAGTCACCCGTGGCCACAGTCACACGGCGAGGTCGGACGTTCTTTCCATAAACCGCCGCCGGCCCACATGCAACATCCCGTCGCGCGTGGACCTGTAGCGAGCGCTTTCCGCGGATCCTGGCGTTTGCGCCCCGGACGAACTCAGTGGTGCCATCAGAAGCACAAATACCATACAGGGATGCACAGAAGGGAGCGGTTCGTAACTCCGGCGCGTTATTGTGGGCGGTTTCAGCGCCCGCCGCCATGAGCTTATTCCTGGGATGAGACATAAGCAGGACTGCACCCGTCAGTGGTTGTGCTCTTGGAAAGAACGCCGCCCAGGTATTCACGCGAGCTGGGGACCATTGCAGCGCGCATGTCATGTCCGTGTCACTACAGTGTGCCAGATGCTTCACCAGAGATGTCATAAGTCGTTGATGTGTCAGTTGCAGAATTAGTATGCGTTGCATGTTTTGTGTGGTTACAGGCACAAGGGATGTCCTGGACTACTCGTGCTGCCCTTCTAGTCGGTGTGACAGGAAACGCACATTGAACAGCGTCTGGAGGCCTTTGTTCCCGCGGCGGATCTCAGTGACAAGCTGTGCCAGCGCCGCTTGGATTGAAACGGTCTTAAGGTCGGCGCTGTCGGCGCTCTACATCAGGGTGGCCACAAGAGCAGAGGTCTCGAGCGACTCAGTGGTTAGAGCTTGACCTTAGATGTGGTTAGAGGCATAGAAGAACGCGTTAAGAGTGTGCCTTACTTGCGACGCGAGCTCAACGTCCGATAGATGCGCAAACGTCGACCCAGCAGTGCGAATCTGAGCACCAAAGCGAGTCGAGTAAGGGTTCTCTGACCCTTAGATATCAACGTTAGCACCGGTGCGCCTCGCTTGCACCCTAACCGTCCGCAAAACGTGTCTCAAGCCCTTGCGCTTAACGGGGGTGTACTTCGGCTGTTGAATTGGCCGAAACGTTCAGTCAAGGGTGCTGAGGGCTGCCACCCGAGCCTCTTCGACGGTGCTAGCCCCGCCAAAAGCTGTGAAAACGAGGGGCTCTGGTACGGTGCGATCATCGTGGCGCACGCGGTCCGTTGGAAGGGCGCCGGAAAGCCGGGCAGCCCCAGGAATCGCATCGGTGTCCAGCGAGGCCGCGACTGCAGCATCTGCACCTCGGGTCCGTGGATGAGCTGCCGCACCGCCCTATTCCGCGTCGTCGACCATCGTTGATCTGGCGACGCGGGACGCCACGTGCGACTCCCGCCCAGAATCCCCAGCCGTGGCGATCAGAGACTTCTTGGCGCGAGCCCGCTTCTCCCTCATTTGGCGAGTCGTAAGCTCCCGCGCATCGATGATGACTTGGAGTCGGGTGTTCATTGCAGCGATATCGTTCATTTTGCACACGAACTTGGCCTCACGCCTCTTGGGAATCACGCACGCCTGCATGTCCTCTGTGTGGCCCGAGCTCTTGCACCTCATGCACGCCACAGGGCACACCGTTCACGTTTTCTTCCCACAGCGGGTGGCACACAGATAAAAAGGATCTTGGACTAGTGGGCAGGTCGAAACCATATGACCCTGCATCCTGAATGCACTGCAGCGTCGCACACGAGCTGATGCTGGAAGTAGAGTGCGGGGGAATCACAGGTAGCGATCTGTACGTGGCATGCAGAAGAGCGGTGCTAGAAATTTGATCGAGGTCTGTGCAAACGCAACTCAACATTTATGGCCGCTGCGAGCTGCCCCCAACCGCACGCACTGCAAACCAAATTACCAGAGCGTACTCGACGTCTGGGGAGCCCCGGTGGTGTGAGCGCTGGCCGAGGCTCCACATGCAGAAGGACCACCGGCCATTCTCGGCAACCTCGATGACGAACATGTTCCCTGTTGCTGAAGGCTTGGTGCTGGATGTTGACAGTGACAGGCCACACATCGAAGACGATAGTCGCAACGTCGAGGGCGTGAAGAAAGAATGCGGCCAAGAGATCGGCGCCTCATGTGCCATAACTGTGCCTGGAGCGACGCAGCAGGCCAAGTAATTGGTGAACTTTGTCTTTGAAACAACCTTGGACTCTTCCTAGTCTTCCAAGGTGAAAGTTTCGTCACCAAGTAAGAGTCAGTCCCAGTCTCAGGCCGGCACGAAAAAATTGGGCGACCAGCAATACCGCGCTTGCGTCTTGTCGATCGATTCCCGGACCTGGGGAAGCAGGGCCTTGAGCGACTCCAGGCACGAATCCTTGGCCTCGGCCACCGACTGGCTTGGGTCGGGGGTCATGCCGTCGGGAATCCGTTTCATGGAGAAATTGTTAAAGTGCCGCGGGGTGACCAGGTCCATGGGGGGTACACGGATCGTGCGTTGCGGCCGAGAGTTGTAAGCCAGCGCCAGCACGGAGACGAGCTCGTCTCAGTTGTCCTGATGCCCTCGATGTTGTGCATGAACATGTCGACGAAAGTCTTGATAAAGTGCTCGACTTTTTCATTGGTCTGCGCGTGGTACATGGTCGTATACAGGTTCCGGATGCCCATCTACCCGCACACGCCCTGAAAGAACAGGGACGCAAACTGGAGTCTGTTGCCCGTCAGGACGGTATCCGGGGGCCCGTTCACGGAAATACAATCCCTGCAGAACACAGAGGAGATGTCTGTCGCGGTAAGACCGGCCAGGGGATTGGCCCGTACCAGCTCAGAGAACCGGTCGACGATGATCAGGAGGAAGACGTTTCCGGTCTTAGTCTCTGTCAACGGCCCGAGGTGGTCCATTTACAGGCTCGCGAGGGGTTCCGCGGCGGACAAAATCTTGAGCATCGCCGTGAGCCTCCTTGGTGCGATCCTGGTCCGCTCACAAGACGTAGAACTAGCAAAGCAGTCGTGCACGTCCTCGGCCATGGATTCCCAGTAGTAGTGGCGCCGAATCGAGGCGTCCGTCCGATTTGTACCGAAGGATGACCGGCGCGCACGACGTCTTCATCCAGCTGGAGGAGGTCCCGACGCAAGGCGTACGGGACGTACACTTGGGTAGCACCGTCCAGCGGGGTGACACGCACGAGGAGCCCTTCGTTCGTCTCGTAAAAGCGCAAATGCTCGTTCTGGTCCATCTCATCCCGTGTATCTTGGCACCGCTGGAGATCTTTCTGCGCAGCGATCATGCTTGCCAACGTGACCGGTTGCTCCTTGTACAGCTCCCCATAGTGAAGCGCGACCCAGCCACGGGAATACTCAGCAAAAGAAAAGCAGGGAACATCTTCCGGGATGACAGACCGGTCGAGCGCCAACGTCGGGAGGCGAGACATGGCGTCGGCACAGTGGTGCTCCCTTCTCGGCCTCTCGCATACCTTGTACCGAAATACAGCCAAGCGGAGGCTCCAGCGAGCGACCCGTTCTTGTGCGCTGTCCATGTTCAGAAGCCAGCCTAAAATGGAGTGGTCCGTCCTGATCAAGAATTCTTTCCCCTCCACGTAGGGACGACGAAAGAAGCAGGCCCATACCACGGCCAGGCATTCGCGGTCAGTTTTCGAGTAATTTTTTTCTCGGCCAGGATGAGGCCCCGGCTGTAGTAGCCCAGCGGGAGGATGCTCTTGTCCGGTTGTTTCTGCAAGAGGGTGCAGCTGACTTCGACGGCGCATGCGTCCGTATCCAGGATGAAGAGAACCTCGCGGCGGGGGAGCGCTAAGATTGGGGTCGATGCCAGGCGCCCTTTCAGATACTCGAAGGCCTCCAATTGCTCGGTGTCCCGCGCCGGTAGCACGTGCGGGATTTTCTTGCTGATGAGCTTCGTCAGGGGCTTGGCGATGTGCGCATAATCTCTGATAAAGCGCCGGTACGTGCTTCATCTCTTATTGTGCGTGCGGTGGTGGCCTGGAGTATTTCCTGGCTTTTTGTACAGGTAGGATGTCGTTCTGTGTCAACGTTTGAAGAAATATTCTCACTATTTCTCTGTGGTGCTGGCTCTTACTGCCCCCATCTCCACCGTACTGCCCCTTACTGCCCCATGTTACTCTTTGCTGCCCTTTACAGCCCAAAACTGAGATAACATTCTCTGTGCTGCCTCGTTTCGTGTCCATCCAAGCAGGTGTCGAGAAGGGCGGCAAAGGCGTTGGAGATGCGACGCCCATGCGGAATTGTACGAGCGGAGGAAACAGTGCACAGGGCACCCGAGTGGAAAGTGCGGATGGGAGTGACAAGTACGTCGGGATTGCTTGGGCTGGTGTCGATTGGCAGCGCGCCATGTGTCATCGGCGTCTGCATGCTGCAGCTACCGCGGCACCGCATAGATCGGGCGCAGGTGTGGGGATGTACTCAAACATGCTTCGTTGCACTGTGGGGGACGAGAATAACTCGTTGTGGTGTGTTTTCTGTTCATTCATGCTCGTTCTGTTGCTTGTTTGTTGGCATTCTATCTTGCTCTTCGCTCGCATACTGTGGTCGTCCTGAGTGTATCTTTGTTTGACCGCGTTGAGCGGGAGAGGCGAAGCAGGGCGTGTGAGGCGGGCGGGACGGGCAGGGCGGGGTGGGCGAACGGTCGGAAGGGATCACTGGACCCATAGGGCGGCCGCCCCGCCGCACCCCACCCGATTCCTCGCCCCCAGGAGGAATAAAAGCGCCATGTAAAGCGCGTCCTTTTATGCAACGCGCTCTATCATTGAGGGAAAACGTGGCGCCGCCAACACCCCGTACGACAGCGCTGCCGCGCGCGATGCGTAGTCGACTGTCCGCGCGGCTACGAATCACAACAAGAGGGCATCACGTAACTCCTGGATAAATCCCTGAGGACATCCTGGAGGGTGTCTCCGGGTGCATCACGAGTGTCTCCGGGTGCCTCCAGAGTGCATACTGCGTGCGCGCAAGGTGCGCGCATGGCTCTCAGACAGGTCTCTGATCAGTGTCAGATCGTACTGGGGATCTAAAATGCGAATCTGAGACCTTCCCCGATTGGACGACACTGGTGGAAAAGAGGGGTCCAGTACACGAGAAAACACATGCGAATATTGTGCTGAGGACCCGTTTGGGATGGTTTGAGATCTACCCCGCCTGGGCCGGTCGTGTAGATGCCAAGAACTGTCGATATTTTAATTGTTCTAATTCGAATGGGAATAGCCGGCAGATCGCCGGCGCTCCAGAGCGAGCGCTGCTCGCGATGGCCCTTGTGCCCCTCAGCACAAGGACAGGTCGGAAAGGGGGCAGGCCACAAAAAGAGGCCGGCCCAGGCGCCCAGACGGAGGCGGAGGAGCCAAGGTGAAGGTCGGGGAAGGTGGGTGGTGAGGTCGGAAAGTGCTTGCCGGCATCCTCCCCGCGGGGTCGGCCGCCGGCGGCGGCGCTCATAAAGCGCCGCCGTCGGCGCCGGCGGCCGGCGGCGGCGCTGCGGGCTGTAAGCCTCCCCCGGCGGATTTGCACCCAGCCCGGGTGTGGGGCCGTCAGGCCCCCCCAGCCCCGCGCGCGCTCGCCGCCACCCGTCGGCGCCCATGGGGTCCCGGGCCCCTCGCGGGGTACCCCGTGGCTCCGCAAGCTCCAACTCCGTCAAACCGACAATTTTGCTGAATAAAATTTTCCATGCCAACAGCTTTCCGGACAGATCGTTTTCGCGTTACAGCTCTTCTTTGTTCTCTGTGTACGTGTCTCTTTGTGCAGAAAGGGTCAGATGATACGCTTCCCCACTGTACCTGTGCTACAGAGACCAGCTCTGTAGCTTCATATGGTCCAAAAACGTCTGGAACAGCTGGGAAAACTCTTTCTTCGAACGCCCACGTGCATGGAATGCACTTTAAGGTGCCCCTGACCGAACTTCGAGGATCTGCCCCACTCGAAGAAAATATTTTGAGCAGCGATTTTAATCGGCAAGCAACTAAAAACTTCGACTTGGGGCCATGCCAGAAGTAGACCCCTGTGTCTGTCGTCGTTCTTGGAAACGAAACAATCACGCTGCCCTGTGCAGGGATCTTGTTGCCCGCATCGTTTGCTTCTCCCGACGGACCCGACTATGCCAGTTTTGACGTGTACTCTTTGCGACCGCTAGCCGCACGCCGACCCCTGGTGTTCATACGCCGTTGAGGTCCCGCTGCTGTTTTCATTGTGACATCTTCAGTGTGCAACATGGCTCCGCCAGACGCGTCGTTCACGTCGGTTACGGCCACCGACGCGTTCGCAGCGATCCAGCGGGTACGTGTGGGTGCCTTCCGCGGCCCGACTGCTCGCGCGCTCGCGCGTTGGGTGGCGCCAGCTGTGGTCCTGCGTATGGCTCGCGGATTGGTGTTGTTCCTCATCAACGAGGGGTCTCGGCGCTCTGTTTTTGTTGTTTGTGGCGACCTCCGTGGCTCCCAACTGGCCCGTTCGCTGCCAGCGCCAGTTGGCTTTGGATGATACGCATGCATTCTTGGTGCTGACGATTCTTTCATCCTTGGCATGCTTTTCGGTATCCCTGTGTTGGTGACTTTCTTGGTTGCTTTGGCTCATGATGCTGCTGGTCGTATCGGTGCACAACCCGTCGCTTGCCACCGGCTGAATCTTGTTGTCGATGTTCGCATCGGTGCAGCGCGAGGTCAAGGCCTACGAATCGGCCGTCCATGACGCGGTGTTGAGGGCACTCCAAGACAAGGTCAAGGTACGCTTGGGGCGTTTGTTGTTGTATGTCTGTTGCGTTTAAGCGGGCGTACATAAGGCGGTTGCTTGGTCGGGTCGCACCCATCCGCGCTCTGCGCCTTGTGGTGGTGGTCTCACGGGCGTTAATATGCACGCATGTGACTAACGGCACAGTCTTGGAGTGACGTTGTGCTCCTTCCCTCCCGTGTTCGCGTGGCCTTTCGACATCCGCATGGACGTTTGTGTCGCCCCTTGAGGCGGCGGTTGCCGGCGTCTGTGGCCGTTCATTTTTTTCTCCAACGTGCGCTCTGCTTGTAGGCTTGCTATCGCGTGGAGGGCGTGAACCACCGCAAAAAGTGCGCGGCGCTTGTCGCGCAGTACGCAGCGGTCAACGACGCGCCTGGCGCGCCTGTGATGCCAGACACGAACGAGTGATGCCGGGACGGAGCTCCTTTGTGCGGGAGCCATCTGGCCGCCTCCGCGAGGGGCCGTGATCCGATGGACGCTGCGATTGCTCTGAAGTGGACGCGGCCATGGGGGCGCCGCGGTAGCAGTGGGGGAGGGGGCACCTCGACGAGGCGGCGTCAAGACGACCGGCCGGGAGCTAGGCAGCCAAGAGACGAAACCGAAAAAACACTGCATCGTCTTATTGTACATTCATGTCACCGCAGGCAGGGAGGCGACGGCCATGGCACGCATCGCGGGACGGCTCCCCTTGCGCTCCGCCCAAGCCATCCACTTTGACGACACCGCCGCCTCTTCCCCACACGTCCCCCGCACCTCTGGGCAGGGGCACGACACCAGCCCACGCGCTGGCCAGCGGCGCGGCGGCGGTGGCGGCGGCCATCCCGAGTCCGCGCCGCGTCGGCTGTGCAGCCGACGCAGCCGCGGCTGCGCGCGCCTCCAGTCGACGCTGCCGCGGCACGCCCGCGGCGCTCGCCGCATCCGCGACGGCGCGCCGAGGAGCTGGCGGGCGGCAACGCGAACCGGCTGCCGTGGCGACCGCACGCACCGGCCGTCGCGCGCGCGCGCGCGCACGCCCCTCCGCGCGTGCGGCGGGCGACCCGCCACGCCACCCACCCCCGACGGCGGTCGCGAGGGTCACCCCCCGCTCCGCCGGGCGGCGTCGCTCCCCCGCCACCCGCCGCCGTCGGCGGCCACGGACTGGCCGCCGCCGCACCACGGTGCGCGGCTGTGGTCCACCGACGCGACACCACACGCTTGGCACCAAAGCGATAGATAAGCAGACACGGGGGTGGGGCACCCCCTTGGCGTTGCGCACGTGCCCCCCCCCCCCCCCCCCC
>Ga0209186_1003390_pt1 | contig 10998 bp, 5 predicted proteins | sample SidtaG_FD_187426 | JGI IMG/M metagenome (GOLD analysis project Ga0209186, IMG submission 187426) | Marine algal microbial communities from Sidmouth, United Kingdom - Sidmouth_Male2 metaG (SPAdes) (version 2) | ecosystem: Host-associated > Algae > Red algae > Unclassified | place: Sidmouth, United...
CCCATTTTTCAATTATTCAAAATTATTAAATCATATGATGAGAATACTACATCTACAATCAAGACAACCATACAAGTGGTGTATGATATTGTTTTTGATATTGCCCATGCTGGCAGTAGCATCACCCAACCTGAGTATTACGGGAACAGTCATTGACTCCGACGGCTTCCCCTTAATCGGCGTCAATGTAGTCATACAAGGCACTACAACAGGTACCACCACCGACCTTGATGGCAATTATTCCATTGACGCACCCGAAGACGCAATTTTAGAGTTCACTTACATTGGTTTTCAGGACACCAGTGAACCTATCAATGGTCGCTCCGTCATTGATGTTACGATGCGCGGCGATTCTGAATTGCTCGATGAAATAGTCGTAGTCGGATACGGCGTACAGCGCAAAAGCGACCTCACAGGTTCAGTTGCCAAAATCGACGGTGCCGACCTTCAAAACGTTGTCGTCGGCAATGCAACCTCTGCCCTACAAGGCAGAATGGCAGGCGTCCAGGTCGAAAATTTCGGCGGACAACCCGGCGGTGAAGCCAACGTATTTGTACGTGGCGTTAGTTCGCTCACCAACTCGTATCCGCTCTACGTGATCGACGGTACATTTGCCGACAACATGCGCTACCTCAATCCGAAAGACATCGAATCTATCGAAGTCTTAAAAGATGCTTCGGCGGCGGCTATTTACGGTTCCCGTGCCGCAAACGGTGTCGTACTCATCACCACCAAACGCGGCAAAGCAGGCGTACCACGCATCAACGTAGATGTACGTGGCGGCATTGACTCACCAAGCAAAATGCTCGACTATTTGAATGGTTCGCAGTTTGTAGAATACCGTAATCAATTGGAAGCAAACGACGCCACAGGCTTTGTCGTCACTGATACAGGCGTAGATACAGACTGGCAAGACCTCTCGCTCAACAACGGTGCAGTACAAGACTACGGCATCTCTACCTCCGGTGGTAGCGAAAACTCCTCTTATTTCATATCGGGCAATTATTTCAACCAAGACGGTATCCTTGTTGGCTCAGGTTTTGAACGTTTCAATGCCCGTGCCAACAGCTATTTCAAAATTGGACGCTTAACTATCAACGAATCACTCTCCCTATCTTCCTCCGAGTTGCAAGAAAACGAATGGTTCGGCTTTGAGGGTTCTACCGCACCAATACTAAGAGAAAATGCACCCGACAATGAAGGCGGTTTTGAAGCACCCAGCGCAGATGTACACAACTTTGGTGGTACAAACAAATACGCACTCGCCACACTCGAAGATAATAAATTACTTGCTCGCAACCTACTCGGAAATGTCAACGTAGGTTTCGAAATTATCGAAGGCTTGACCGCAAAAGTCAACATCGGCGTGGATTACCTCAACACAATAAAAACCACCTTCCGTCCGACTTACTTCATGAGTCCGACTGACGCTGCAATAAATACCAATGACCAAAATGACCTCACGGATGCACGCAGCGAGTCCACACTTTTCCAAATAGAACCCACGCTGAATTATACCAACGATTTCGGTAAAAGCCGCGTCAGTGCAGTCGTCGGTTACGGTCAATTGAAAAGAGACACCAGAGCAATGGCGATTTATGCTCAAAACCTGCCGGGCAACGATATTCGCGTCATCGCAGCCGCAAATCCCCTCTTCATTCAGAACACAGGCGGCGGAAACATCACCAGCGTTTTACAATCCGTTTTCGGACGTGTAAATTATGTATTCGACAACAAATACATGCTCACCGGTACAGTACGTCGTGATGCCTCTTCCAAATTTGCACCTGAAAACCGCGTAGGCGTATTTCCTTCATTTTCAGTAGGATGGAATGTAAGTAACGAAAATTTCTGGAACCAAGACGGCGCTATAAACAGATTCAAATTGAGAGCAGGATATGGCGAATTAGGTTCACAGGAAATTCCCGATTATGCCTACCAATCTGTTTTTAATTTAACGTCAAATACTTCTTTTGGCGGACAAACAGTTCCCGGTTTTGCACAAACATCTTTCAACCTTGAAAACATCAAATGGGAAACCGCTCGCACCTTTAATGTAGGCGCAGATATTGGAATTTTGCAAGACAAACTCACCCTTGCAGTAGATTACTTCAATAAAAATGTCAGCGATGTATTGGTCGGCGTCGTCCTACCCGCTACAAGCGGAACGAGCGTTCCCGTCATCCAAAATGTCGGCGAAGTCAACAATAAAGGACTCGAACTCGAAGCAACTTATCGCAAAAGCGGCAATTTCAGATATGAAATCAGTGCCAACTTTGCGGCTATCCGAAATGAAGTCGTCAGCCTACCAAATCCCGTCGTCGGACCTTCCACAAGTGAAGACCTTACACGCGTCAATCGCTTCATCGAAGGCTATCCGTTGGGCGTATTTTGGGGCTACGAACTCGATGGCGTATATGCCAATCAAGATGCCATAGACGACGATCCGAACATTGCCAACGATGAAACTCGTAGGTCTTTAGTAGCACCCGGCGATTTTATCCGAAAAGACCTCACAGGCGATGGCATAGTTGATGGCGATGACCTCACCGTACTCGGCGACCCGACACCTGATTTTACCTATGGATTCAACTTTACGGGGGGTGTCAAAGGCTTCGATTTCGGGCTGTTTTTTCAAGGCGTACAAGGAAATGAAATTTATAACTTGAATAAATTTTTCAATATCTTTTGGGCAGACGACAACAAACTCGTCGATGTACTCGATAGCTGGACACCCGAAAATACGGATACAGATATTCCACGCGCCACCACACTCGACAAAGGCGGAAACCGTGCGCCATCTTCATTCTTCGTAGAAGATGGTTCATACTTACGCCTTCGTTCTTTAGAATTGGGTTACAGCCTCAACGACCAAATTAACGTCGATTGGGTCAGCGGTCTGCGTATATTTGCGAATATACAGAATCCATTTGTCATCACAGGCTACTCCGGCTACGACCCCGATGTATCTTCCACCAATGGCGGATATGCCAACTCTGCCGCCGGATTCTTTGGCAATCGCCCAAGAGTCAATCCACTACTCGGTAGAGGACTCGACAGCCGCGCATATCCGAATGCACGTAGTATTATTTTTGGCATACAAGCCACATTTTAAAACTGTACTGACGACTTTAGCCGTCAAGTAATCTGAAATGTAAAATGTGAAATAATAAATCCCGTCATTCGTCGGGACAAGTTGTAAAATGTAAATTTGTAGGATGCGAGACGAACGCACAGGAGAGGACAAAAAGTTGTTTTAGTAATGTGTTTTTAAAAATTGGAAGATGAGCGTAAGTCGTCGGACATTTTCAAAATGTCAGACGACAGCATTAATTTGGTTTGATTATTAATGTTTTATAATATTTAAATAAAATAATTAATAAAAATAATTAAACTTAAAACACAAACACCTCTCGTCTGACATTTTAAAAATGTCTGACGAGTAGGCTTCCCGAAAATCTAAAAATCGAACTACAAGTACTTTTAAATTTATTATTTTATATTTTACATTAAAAAAAATTATAATTATCAAATAAAACATTTGATTAATGAAAAAATATATAAATTTTATAACCGGACTGACTTTAATAGCCTGTCTGTGTATACCATTCAGCTGTTCAGACGACTTGCTCGATCAAGTCAATACAAACACCATATCTTCCGGCAACTTCTGGCAAACGCCCGAAGATGTCCAACTTGCCGTCAACGGCATGTTTCACCCTTTGACGGGTACGTTTTTTTGGGGGCGCATCATACACACGGGGGCGTTATTGCGTTCCGATGCCTTCAATATTCGTCCATTTGATGCCAATACCGCCATGTCTACTTTTCAAGGAGAAGCCGGCGTAGCGCGTTGGGCGGTGGAACCCTGGCAAGAAGCGTACAAAGCCATTTTCAGAGCCAATAGCATTCTTGAAAATGTCAACGCAACGAATGTATCCGATGATGCACAACGCAACCAATTTTTAGGGCAAGCCTACTTTGTTCGCGCTTTTGCTCACTGGTATTTGGTCAATATTTATGGCAATGTGCCACTCGTAGTTGCTACGCCGAAAGGCGATGCCGATTTCTTCCCTTCACAAGCTTCGCAAGATGAAGTTTATGCCCAAATCATTGCCGATTTGGAGCAAGCCGAAACGCTTTTGCCTACCTCATGGGGCAGCGACAATGCGGGGCGTCCGACCTCCGGTGCAGCTACTGCATTGAAGGGTAAAAGCTACTTGTATCGAGGCAATTGGTCAGCCGCCGCTACCGCTTTGATGAGCGTGGCGACCAGCGGCAATTATTCCTTGCTTCCCGCAGACCGCTATCATGAAAATTTTGATGAAAGCAATGAAAATAATGAGGAATCTGTCTTTGAATTACAATTTCTTGGCGTAGAGTCGTTCGTATGGGGTCAGGATATTCCGGGCGCAGGTACGATGGGCAATTTTCATTTAGATTATTCACCGCCTGAAAAATCGCTCGACCAAGGTCATTTTATCAACAAATGGGTCAAAGACCTATTTGAACAAAATGATGAAACAGTACGACGAAATAATACACTGGCTTACGATTATTCGGGTTCGACAGGTTATGGCGGCTTGCCATTCTTAGAGGATTTTGAAAGCGATATTGCGGTAGCAGAGGCAGCCGGAGTAGAGCCGATATTTACACGCAAATACGCAGGTATGGATATAGGTACACGCGACGAGATTGAAGGTTTGGGTACAAATGTGGGTACAAATTGGCGCATCATTCGCTATGCAGATGTCTTGCTTATGCTCGCTGAAGCACTCAACGAACAAGGGCAAACCGCCGATGCCGAAACCTACCTAAATATGGTCAGAATGCGCGCCGAAGTAGACTCGAAAACAGGACTCGGACAAGATGATATGCGTCAGGCAATCATTGACGAGCGCGTACTCGAACTCACCGGCGAAGGACACCGCTTTTTCGACCTCGTGCGTTGGGGCTTGGCAGATGATTATTTAGGAGAAACTTCGCTACATGACACACATCCTAAGTCACTTAGTGGCGGTGTTTTCAAATCAGATAAACATGAATACGCCTGGATTCCACAAGCCGAATTGGATGCAAATCCGAATATAGAACAGAATCAGGGATATTAGGGAAGAGGAAGAAAATAATCTACCCCAAATGAAGAAGTTATTTTTTTCATATGTTTGGCTAAGTGAAAGAAATTAAATAAATTGTTCCATAATGCGCCGTAATTTTTTCTTCTAAGGTCGCACTGAAATATAGCCATTTTTTAATTAATTAAAATTATTTTGTAATTTATTTATTATTAAAATGAATTATTTATAAATATTTTTTATTATAAAATAATTTAAAAATATCCTTATTTCAGTAGGACCTTCTAAAGAATTCAAAAAATCGTTGCATAGCCATAGCTACGGAACTATTTTTTGTGTTTTTTAGAAGGGAAAAGAACAAGCATAATGGGGCAAGTTATTTATTTTCTTTCACTAAGTGAAACATATAAGAAAAAGAACAATTCAGACGGGTAGATTATTTTTTTCGTCTTCCCTTAGTAACGTAAAACGATTTTGTAAATCGTCACGCTAACCTGTACTGACGACTTTAGCCATCAAGTAGCGGTATTCCCGCAACGGCTAAAGTCGTCGGTACAGGCACTATAAATGCAAAATGTAATGAGTTGTAAATCAAGTAATAATACTTCGCAAAGCACACTTTTACATTTTGCATTTTATATGGTACAATTCGCATTCTTTTCCGTTTTTTTTTCTTGCGAAAATGAAGACAATTCTCGCTTTCGCCACGTCTCTGCCGAACATTCCGGCGTACATTTTTCCAACACCATCACCGAGAATGATTCCATCAATATTTTAGATTTTCACTACCTGTATAATGGTGGCGGAGTAGGCATCGCCGACCTCAACGATGACGGACTGCTCGACCTTGTTTTTTCCGGCAATCAAGTCAGCACAAAAATATACCTCAATCGCGGTCAGCTTAAATTTGAGGACATCAGCGAAGCCGTAAATTTTCAAACCCAAAAATGGGTAACGGGCGTAGCAATCGTCGATATTAATGCGGACGGTCAGCCAGATATTTATTTGAGTGTAGGCGGAAAAACGTGTAATGGAAAATGCGAAAATGAACTATACATTCATCAAGGTTTGGATACAAACGGTATTCCGCAATTCAAAGAAATGGCTGCCCAATATCGCTTGGCAGACGGGCTATACACCCAACAAGCTGCGTTTTTTGATTATGATTTGGATGGTGATTTGGATGTATATTTATTGCATAATGTAGTCGATCCGAACGATAAAAACTCGCCCTCGCCCAAGCATTACATCAATGTACAAACTACCGACCAATTGTTGCGAAATGACAGCGAAAATGGCGTCACACATCCTGTATTTACGAATGTTTCAAAAGAAGTGGGTATTACCAATCGCGGTTACGGATTGGGCATAGCAATTGAGGACTTCAATCAGGACGGTTATCCGGACGTGTATGTAGCAAATGATTTTTTATCAGAAGATTTAATTTGGTTGAATAATGGCGTACAAAACGGTGTGCATCAAGGATTTACCGAAAGTTCAAAAGCATTACTTAGCCATCAAACCTACAATAGTATGGGCGTTGATATTGCAGATGTCAGCGGTGATGCCTTACCGGAAATTATAGTCGTTGACATGTTGCCCACTTATCATGAAAGACAAAAAACTATGATTGGTTTTATGAATTACGATAAATTCCAATTGGCACAAAAGCAAGAATATACCGCACAATTTATGCGAAATACTTTACAGGTCAACAACGGTTTTTTAGGTGATAAAATGCTGCAATTCAGCGAAGTCGGCTACATGGCAGATATATATAAAACCGACTGGAGTTGGACGCCGCTACTCGCAGATTTTGATAATGACGGCGACCGCGACCTCTACATTACAAACGGCTACGTAAAGGACATCACCGACCTCGATTTTGTCAATTATAGCGCACAAGGCAACGTATTTGGTACGCCCGAAGCCCGCCGAAAAGGACTCGAAAATGCCCTCACCGAAATGGAAGGCATAAAAATTAATAATTTTTTCTATGAAAATACAACCGAGAAAAAAGCGGGTGCAATACCGCAATTCAAAGACCGTTCAGACGAGTGGGTACGACCCAAAAAATCTTATTCCAATGGCGCAACCTACGCCGACTTAGACAATGACGGCGACTTAGATATTGTCGTGAACAATATCAATGATGAAGCCTTTATTTTGGAAAATACAAGTAATTTAGAGGCGAATAATTATTTAAAAATTAAATTAAAAAGTACGTCACAAAATTCAAGCGGAATAGGGACGAAAATTTATATTTATCATAATGAGAAAATACAATATCATTTTCAATCGCCGCAGCGTGGTTATCTTTCGACGGTGAGCGACGTGGTACATTTTGGAGTAGGAAAAAGTACGGAAATTGACTCTGTGAAAGTTATTTGGCAGGATGGAAGTGTTCAGGTGTTATACGACGTTAATGCGAACCAATTATTAAATATTGACATTAGAAAATCCAATAAAAATATTAACACAAAAAAAGAAATAAATCCAACCCTTTTCACTCAAGTTGTCAGCCCATCAACTCATCAACTCGCCAATTACAAGCACGAAGAAAACTCTTTCCACGACTACTATATCCAACATTTGTTACTACGCCAATATTCGCGTAGCGGACCATGTTTTGCAATTGGAAATATCAATGAAAGCCCTGAAAATGAAATATTTATCGGCGGTGCAAAAGGCATTGATGGACAGTTTTTTACTATTAAAAATAAAAATGCAATGCACAGTATTTCTTCGAAAGGAGAAACAACTGACGCCCTATTATTCGACGCAGATAATGACGGCGATAACGACCTCTACATCGTCATGGGCGGTAGCGAATCGAAAGCCGAAAGCGAAGCGTATCAAGATGAATTGTGGTTGAATGACGGTATAGGAAATTTCACAAAAACTTCCGAAAACCTGCCCAAAATAACCGCTTCGGGCGCCTGTGTAGTGGGTGCAGATTTTGACCAAGATGGCGATACCGATTTATTTGTAGGCGGAAGGGTGTCACCGCAAAAATATCCAAATATTCCACGTACTTATTTGCTCGAAAATCAGGGCGGGAAATTTATGGATGTTACACCAAAAAACTTGTCACACATTGGCATGGTGACAGATGCGGTAAGCAAAGATTTTGATGGCGATGGATGGATGGATTTAATAATTGTCGGAGAGTGGATGTCACCTGTTTTTTTACATAATAAAAAAGGAAAATTATCGCGTAGCGAAAACCATTTTTATAAAAAAAATAAAACGGCAGCGGCAGTATGCGGTCTATGGAATTGCCTGACTGCGGCAGACGTAGATGGCGATGGCGATATGGACTTTCTGGCAGGAAATCAGGGCTTGAACACACGCCTACACGCAAGCCCCAACGAACCGCTCACCCTTTACACCGACGACTACGACAAGAACGGCAGCCCCGACCCACTCGTCGCACAATACTTCCCAAATAAATCTGGCAAACGCCAACTTTACCCTGTACATGCTCGCGATGACGTGATGAAGCAATTGGTAAAATTAAAGGTTGATTATCAGAATTATACAGATTTTAGCAAAGTAGATTTTGAGAGATTATTAAGACCTAAAAGCGACCAAACATTAACCGTAAATCAACTCCAATCTTGTTATTTTGAAAATGACGGAACGGGCAATTTCACCCTTCACGAATTGCCTTTGGAGTGCCAAGTCGCACCCGTACAAACGATGCTCGCAGATGATTTTGATGGCGATGGAAGGGTGGATATTTTGTTGGCTGGCAACGACTATTCGGCAGAAAGCAATGGTGGTTGGTACGATGCCATGACGGGCGTATTTTTGAAGGGCAGTAAAGAAGTGATATTTGAAGCAGAGAGCAGTACCAAGAGTGGTTTTTATGTACCGGGCGATGTACGAGATATGACGATTGTTACGAAAAATGGCGACCAAAAAATGATTTTGGTCGGGCAAAATTCGGATAGCTTGAAAATATTTCTCATTAACGAGAAAGCGGAGTAGCGACTAAGTAGTAAGTCAAACTAATTATGATAAGTTCATTTGGCGAAATTTGTCCGATTACTTTGTTGGAGAACATCCAGCGTAGCTACGGCTATGCTGAATAACCTCCGCCTCGTACTCGAAAAAATTTCACTCAAAGCAACATATCATAATTAGATTGACTTACTACTAAGGGATGAAAAGATAATAAACGTTACATCTTCACGCCGTTATTTTTTTCTTTTTCAAGGCATGAAAACCGCGCATAGCCAAGCTACGCAAGGATTTTTATAACGAAGAAAAAGGAGAAAAGAACAAGTCAAAATCTGAATTTATTTTTGCGTCGCTCCTTAGTACCTAGACTTTGGACGTAGCTCCTCCATCCAAAATGTAATTTTGAAATTTTATCGGAGTATTTTTGGTTTGTAAACAGGCTTCAAGCAGCGATTTTCTTCTTTTTTTTCTTTTTCTTCCGCTTTTTGCCTTTATAGACCACTTTATGGTCTGGTCTTTTGGGCTGTTTTTCGCCCTCTTGTCTACCTTTACTTTTTATTTTGAGGTTTGGTCGAAAGGGGGTCTTGCTCAAACTGTAAAATAATAGATTCGAGTTGATTTTGAACTTCCGAAGGACTCACCGGGAGGTCATATTTCACACGATTTTTAAAGCGTTTATCGTACTGTTGCCACTTGGGTACACATGGCTGTGCCTCTTGTTGGGCAGCCCACAACAAACAATAGGCTAAACTCGCAATTTCCATCCAATTATCCAAATGTTCCACATCTGGCGGTTGGAATTTTTGCATCAATAAGCGTTGTTTGCCGAAGCGGAAAAAATGTTCTATATCGAAACGCTTGCGATACGCCCAATAAATCTGCTCCAAACTCAAGTCCATGCGTTTTTCCCCCCATACGCTCAACCACCTTGGTCTTTTATAAATAGGCTCACGCGCCTCGGCGTCTAACAAACATACCCGTACCAAACGCATCGGTTTGTCCTTCATATTTTTGCCACGCTTGGTACGAATCAGTCGATTATTCCAAGCTTCCAACTCCACTAAAACCGGACGTCCATTGGAGAATTTTGTGCCAAAACACTGCTTTTCATCAGGAAGGTTCTCCCATTGTTCGACCTCTCGCAAATTGTATTTTTCTCCATAAATGGCATCCGCTCCACGCGAATCTTCATTGGACGCACGACGCACCTCCTGCTCGGATTCGGTTAACTCATGCCAGGTAGAACGATTGTTGGCAAAGCGAATAATACTGACCAAATTATCATTATTGTATGTATCAACAATGTATTCCGGCGTGGCATAATGGGAATCCAAAGCATTAACAACCAGATGATTATGTAGTGGTGTATCTTCTATAGCCAATAACTCATTCACTTGTTCAGCCGTCACCTTTCCGCGCACCTCATTCGTTTTGATACGACGGGTACTCAAGGGTAAACTCCAAGGCGGCTCGGCAGCATTGTACAACGGACGGCGCAGCGATAGCCCAACCACCGAGTAGTTATAACCAATATCGACCAGACGATTACTTTTCACCACATTGTCCGACGAGTGAATATAGCCCCTGTCTTCTAAAGTCGGAGAATGCCGACGGACATTTGGGGTCGTATCAGTATTCAACAAATAAAAGTCCTCAAATGGTTTTTCAAAGTAAGGACTTTTCATATCTATCAACTCCTTTCGCCATCGGGTGCGAGCAGCCGCTAAAGCTGTCTGGTCCTCATACGAATCAGCACTCCAAAGAGCATCTACACTCTTGGTAAGGGAAGAGGAAGAAAATAATCTACCCCAAATGAAGAAGTTATTTTTTCTATATGTTTGGCTAAATTTGACGCGCATAGCCGAGCTACGTAAGGAAGATTTAGTGAAAGAAATTAAATAAATTGTTCCATAATGCGCCGTAATTTTTTCTTCTAAAGAATTCAAAAAATCGTTGC